>Ga0316204_10000129_pt1 | contig 310970 bp, 298 predicted proteins | sample 6monrhotite_MG_2_FD_205661 | JGI IMG/M metagenome (GOLD analysis project Ga0316204, IMG submission 205661) | Microbial mat bacterial communities from mineral coupon in-situ incubated in ocean water Damariscotta River, Maine, United States -... | ecosystem: Environmental > Aquatic > Marine >... | reverse complement strand
CTTCGGCAAGGCCTTGAACCTTATCGTTGGCGTTTTCAACTTCGCTCACCGCAGCACTTGCAATGCTCGTCGACTGAGACACCTGGCGAGAGATTTCTGAGATCGAACTGGACAGTTCCTCTGCCGCACTGGCGACCGTTTGCACGTTGGTGGACGCTTCTTCCGCCGCTGCCGCAACTACGGTGGATTGCTTGGACGTTTCTTCCGCCGTCGCCGCCATACCTTCCGCCGTGGATTGCATGGAATCAGAGGCCAGCGAGACTTGTTTCAAGATACCCGAAATATTGTCTTCGAAATCGGCCGCGAGTTTTTCCATGGCAATGGTGTGCTGTTCCTTGGCGGCGTTTTCTTTTTCCTGAGCGGCTGCCATTTCCTGGTTCTTAGCCATGTTGAGCTTGAAGACTTCGACCGCTTGGCTCATGGCGCCAATTTCGTCGCCACGGTCCACGCCTTCGATTTCGACCGAGGTGTCGCCATTGGCGAGGGTGCCCATGACGCGCGTCAGACTGAGAACCGGACGGGTAATGCCGGTCACGATTATGAACACCAGCGCTGCCGTAATGACCAACAGCCCCACCGTGGTGATGAGGAACATGAAGAACGTGCTGGACGCCTTGGACTGAATGGTTTGCACCTTGGTGACCAGATTCTTAGCAACGACGTCCTCGACATCTTTCATGAGGTCGATTTTTTTGGTTATGGTGGCGAACCAGTAAGGCGCTTCGATGCCATCGGTCGAGCCTGAGTATTGGCTTTGGACGGCGATCTTGCGCATGCGGGCGACGTCATCCACATCCGCGCCGGTCACGGTGGTTTCCAGCGTCACGACTTCCGAAGGCGCCGCGTAGATGGCGAAGGTGCCGAGCAGAACTTTTTGTTCGGCGATCAGTTCGATAAAGCGGCGATAGACGCCTGGCTTAAACTCACCCGCGCCAAAGCCCGCGCCACCCATGGCGCGTTCCTGGCCCGCACGTTCTTTGGCTTGGAGGAAGCTGGTGTAGGCGGTAATGGCCTTGGTGACTTCGGCATTGGTGCTGATTACCGCCATCTCTTCGACGATGGACAGCAATTTGGCAATGGTCGGCGTGTAGTAGCCGGCCATTTGCGGCACGGTGAGGGCGAAACTTTTGACCCCTTTACGTTTTGTGCTCAACTCGCTCAGTGCGGCTTCGGCGGCATCGAGTTTGCCCACCAAACCTGGTCCGAAGGCCCCGTGGTCGAAGAGCCCCAGTGCTGTATTCAATTCATCGATCCTGGCATTGGTGTCTACGTGTTGAATAGGCAGTTCGGTGCTGAATTTCTTGCCCTTAGAACCGATAAATACGGCTGAGGTTCCGCGCTCTTTTTGCAGTTCGTGGACCACGGCGCTGACGGACGGTGCTAGGGCCGCCAAGCCTTGCAAGGCCTCCATTTCCGTGCTGACCTGACGTTTTTCGAGAGTCAGCACCCCGGAAAAAAATATTAAGCCCAAAATCGGCAAGGTAAGTGCCAGGGCGATACGCGATCCGATTTTCATATTGGCGAGCATAGCTGAACCTCCTCATTTTTGAGCAACAAACGCCACCAGTCTCAGCTGTGATCAAGCTAGCGATAAGAGCCGGAACGCGAACATGTATTCTGCATGAATTTTTTGTGTCTTGCATGGCTTAAATTATTGGAAGTGCGAGATGTTATCATTCTATCAAGCAATCACGTACAAATGGGCGGCGAGGGGGGGCTCGTTAGGCTATCCTCCCAAATCAATTGCGCCCGTTTTTGCCGAAGCGCTTGTCCCCGCTGGAAAAAACGCTTTAGAATGTCCAAGATGACGCAGTGGTAGATTCTCTCTGGAGTTTTACCGCTTCGTTGACATATGATGATATAGACAGTGATAGTGATTGAGTCACTTCGGATAACGCTTAAACTATTATGGCACCCGAAGGCAGGGAATGGGAAAGACATCTATGAGCGACCACAATAAATTCCGCCTCGTGACCCGTAGCGATTTTGACGGATTGGTCTGTGCGGTATTGCTCAAACAAATGGACTTGATTGAAGACATCAAGTTCGTGCACCCCAAGGATATGCAGGATGGCACCATCTTGATTTCCGACAGTGACATCACCACCAACCTGCCCTACGTGCCCGGTGTGCATATCGCGTTTGATCACCACGCCAGTGAGATGATCCGCCTCGACGACATTCCGCCCAACCATGTCATTGATCCCGATGCACCGTCTGCGGCGCGCGTGGTGTATGATTATTACGGTGGCCGGGTTGAGTTTACGACGGTCTCGGCCGAGATGATGGACGCCGTGGACAAAGCCGATTCAGCTCAGTTTAACGAAGATGAGATTCTCAATCCCGACGGTTGGGTGTTGTTGAACTTCATTATGGATTCCCGCACGGGTTTGGGCCGGTTCAAAGATTTCCGCATCTCCAACTACCAGTTAATGATGGAACTGATCGATTATTGCCACGATCATACCATTGATGAAATTCTCGAACTGCAAGACGTCAAGGAACGTGTTGAGTTGTATATGGAACATGCCGCCCGGGCCAAAGACCAGATCGAACGCTGCACCACCATGCACGGCAACTTGGCGGTGTTGGATTTGCGCGGCGAGGAGATGATCTACGCCACCAACCGTTTCATGATCTATGCCATGTATCCGCAAACCAATATTTCTATCCATGCGATCTGGGGCTTGAACAAGCTCAATACCGTGTTCGCGACAGGAAAATCAATTCTCAACCGCAGCTCCAACACCGATATCGGCACGCTGATGTTGGAATACGGCGGCGGCGGTCATAAGAATGCTGGTACATGCCAAATTGACAACGATGAAGCCGAGCGAGTTCAAAAAGAGTTGATCGCGCGCATTACCGCCGACGGATGAACCGCCTTTCCCAGTTGATAGCTTTCGCCTTTGGCGGGGCTCTGGCATTTGCCGCGTTACAGAGCCTGAGTGCCTGTTCGCAGGGGCAGCTGTCCATAGATCAAGTCGTGCGCGCGTTCGGCGGCAGCGCCATTGATGCCACCGGACAGCGCGAACTCAAACGTTTTTATGAGACATTTGACGCTTACACCAATGATGCCAATGACGTTCGTCATCGGGATCATTTCCGCGACGCCTTCAGGCTGGTGCGTGCGAACTACGTGGTTAAGGTGGACGACGCCCAGTTGATTGACGCCGCCCTTAAAGGGATGGTGGACATGGAGCCACCGCCGCGCCGGGGCAGTGTGGCCCCCGAACTTTTGGTGGAGGCGGCGCTTGATGGCATGATGGCGTCGCTTGACCCGCATTCCAGCTATCTCAATCCCAGCGAATACAAAGAAAGCAATATCATCACCAAGGGTGAGTTTGGCGGTCTCGGCATTGAGGTCACAATGGAAGAGGGCCTGATCAAGGTCATTTCCCCCATCGAAGACACGCCTGCATACAGAGCCGGAGTCCAGGCGGGTGACTTGATCACACACCTGGACGGTGTGCCGATCAAGGGCAAGACGTTGACGGACGCGGTAAAGATCATGCGCGGACGTCCGGGTACAGGCATTCGCCTCACGATTTCACGTGCGGATACGGCCCCGTTCGACATCGCCGTCGTGCGAGCGGTGATTGTTGTGCGCTCGGTGCGCTGGCATCTGGAAGGGAACATCGGCTATGTCCGGGTGATGAGTTTCACCTCACAGGTTGAACCTAAGCTGGAAGAGGCTATGGCGGATATGTTTGCCGCCGCCGCCGTTGCCAACGACGGGCCGCTGCGTGGCCTCGTGTTGGACCTGCGCAACAATCCGGGCGGGCTGTTGGATCAGTCCTTGTTTGTATCCGACGCCTTCTTGGAAAGCGGCGTGATTGTCTCGGTGCGCGAACGCAATCCACGTAATGAGCGGGTGTATATGGCGGGGCCGGGTGACTTGTCGCACGGTCTGCCCATGGTGGTGTTGATAAACGGGGGCTCGGCGTCCGCGTCTGAAATCGTCGCGGGCGCGCTTAAAGACCAGGGGCGGGCGGTGATCATGGGACGGCGTTCGTTCGGCAAGGCCTCGGTGCAGATTATTCAGCCGCTGCCCGTGGAAGGAGCCTTAAAACTCACCACCGCGCGTTATTACGCGCCGTCAGGGCATACGATTCAGGCGCGTGGCGTATCGCCGGATATAATCCTTAACGGGCCGCTGCCGACCGAGGGGGATGACGCCCCGAAAATCCGCCGTGAAGCAGACTTGCCCGGCGCGCTGGGCGGCGATTCCTTGAGCGAAAAGGCCGCAACGGCCACTTTAGCACGTGAACAGTGCCCTAAAGCCGGCCCCGAAGGCGAAGATATGGAGTTGGGCTGCGCCTTAGCCTACCTCCGCGCCGGCTCAGCTAAAGCCTTTATGTCCGCTGTCGCTCCCGCCCAGTGAGCGGCTGAATGTAGCGCCAAGATCAACGCATTTCCTTATATTACCGTTGCCCGAGCATGAGTTGACCACACGGTTGGTGTGCTTATATGCTCAGAGATAACAAAATCAATACCTCCAGCACGTTTTCGTGTTTACGCCGCGAATGAAGCCTAGCCCGGACGTCGGGAATCAGCGCTTCGGCGGCCCGTTTGGTATTCGTTTAGACTTTTATTTTTGGCATCCGGATGTATTTCTGGACATGACGTATCGGAAGGTTTCAAATCATGGCTACTCTTGATGACACCATTGGCACACAGGGCACTACAGCGACCGGCGGCGAGGGCGCGTTCACGTTAGACGCTTCCGCATCCGATCCACTGACCCTGCCCGAGGGTTTGAATCCAGCCACGGCTGAATTCTCGCACGAAGGCCCGGATATGATCATGACTTGGCCCGACGGAAGCCAAGTGACGGTCACCGATTACTTCATGGTTGATCCGCAACCGAACCTGGCCAGTGATCAAGGTGCCACAGTCAGCGGCGAATTGGCCGCGCGTCTGTCAGGCCCCGTTGCTCCGGGCATGGTGGCTGAAATTGGCTCCGGTGTTGCCGAGCAGCCGATCGGTCAAGTCGAAAAGATGACGGGTACCGTTACGGCGGTTCGTGCCGATGGTACCAAGGTCGAACTGAAAGTCGGCGATCAGGTATTCCAGGGCGATATCCTTGAAACCGGCGCCGACGGCGCGTTGGGCGTAATTTTAGCCGATGAAACCACCTTCTCCATGGCCGAAGAAGGCCGCATGGTGTTGGACGAAATGATTTATGACCCCGGCACCCAGGAAGGCTCGGTGTCGTTGTCGGTGATGCACGGCGTATTCACGTTTGTCTCTGGTCAGGTTGCCAAAACGGACCCGGACGCCATGACGCTGACCACCCCGGTGGCGACCATCGGTATTCGTGGTACCCAGGTTGGCCTTGACCTTACCGATGGCCAGAACCTTAAGGTCGCGCTGATGGAAGAAGCCGATGGCTTTGTCGGTGAAGTCGTGATCATGAACAACGGCGGCGTCTCCGTGTTGAACGGTGCCAACGAATTCACCTCTGTGAGCGGCTACGGCTTTGCGCCAATGGATACGACGGTTATGCAGAGCAATGACATGATCAACATGTTCTCGTCTTCGTTACGCTATCTGCCCATGAACAACAAGAACGTCAACGATTTTGGTTTGCAGGGTAATACGGTCAGCGATGGCTTGGCACCCTTTGAAGCGGTGGGCTCAGATCCCATCGGCTTGGCACCCATTGAATCTGTGGGCGATCCCGTCGCGAGCTTCGATACCGCCGGAGGCGGTGAGCAAACCACCGTTGATCCAGCCAATATTATTGCTGCCGCCGAGGAATTGGTAGGAACGTTCTTGGAGCCCGCCCCGAACCCCGCTCCCCCTGTTTCTGCGCCCACTCCTGCGCCCGATCCTACTCCCGCGCCTACGCCTACGCCTACACCGCCGCCCACCTTCATCCCGGAATCCACCCCGGCACCCGTCACAGAACCCACCCCGGAACCGGCTGTCGTTGAAGTCACGGCCGTTGACGCGGTCGGCCAGGAAGACGGTACCATCTCGCTGGACATTTCGGTGACCGCCACCGGCACCACCGTTGACAGTGTCACCATAACAGGCGTGCCCTCGGGCGCATCCCTGTCGGCGGGTGCGCAAAACGCTGACGGTACCTGGACCGTGGGCGTGGATCAGTTGTCCGGCCTCACCATCACGCCGACGGCTGACTTCAGCGGTACGCTCAATCTGACCGTGACGGCAACGTCGGCTGGTGGCGGTGTTAACTCCGCCACCATGGGCGTGAATGTTACTCCGGTTGCCGACGCCCCGACGTTGACCATTAACCCATCTGCGGGCCTGGAAGACACGCCTATCAACCTGAATATTGCCAGCGCCGAAACCGACGCGGACGGTTCTGAAGTCCTGCTTGTCACCATCAATAACATTCCCGACGGTGCCACGTTGTCCGCCGGCATGGATAATGTGGTCAGCAACGGCGACGGTACGTTTAGCGTGAGTCTGTCTCCTGCCCAGTTGACAGGCTTGCAACTTACCCCGCCCGCCAACTACAACGGCGACATCACCTTGAACGTTACTTCGACCTCTACCGATACCCTGGGCAATCTGAGCGACAGCGCTTCGACCAGCGGCGGTTTGACGGTCAGCGTCGCCCCGGTTGGCGACACCGTCGACATCCCCGTGCAGCCCGTATCGGGCGCAGAAGATAGCCCTGTGGCGCTGAACATCACCGCCACCGCCACGGGCGGCGAAACCATCGCCTCCGTGACCATCTCGGGTGTGCCCACGGGTGCAACGCTTTCGCTGGGTACCGACAACGGCAACGGCAGTTGGACCTTGACCAACCCGACGGCGGCGGAACTCTCGAGCCTCTCTATGAACCCGCCCGCTGACTTCAGCGGCTCGTTCAACTTGACCGTATCGGCCGTATCGTCTGAAGGTGGCGTCAACTCCGCCAACATGGGCGTGAGCATAACGCCTGTTGCGGACGCACCGACGCTCACCACTGCGGCGGCGACGGGGGCGGAAGACAGTGCCATTGCGCTTGATATCACCACGGCCACAACCGATGTGGATGGCTCCGAGACCTTGTCGGTCACCATCGCTGGCGTGCCCACGGGTGCAGCGCTTTCTGCGGGTACCGACAATTTGGACGGCACCTGGACCTTAACCCCGGATCAATTGGCCGGCCTCACCATTACGCCACCTGCGAACTTCAACGGCACCATGAACCTGAGCGTGACCAGCACCTCGACCGATACGCTGGGTAACGTGACGGATAGTGCTTCGACACCGGCGGTCAGCATGGCGGTCAACGTGACGGCGGTTGCCGATGCGCCGAACTTGGTTGTTGGATCGTCCAGCGGTGCGGAAGATGGCGTCATTGGCTTGAACATCTCTGCCGTCGGCACGGGCGGTGTGGACGTCACCAGCGTGACCATCACCGGCGTGCCTTCCGGGGCGAGCCTGAGTGCTGGGACCTTCAACGCCACCACCGGCGCGTGGACGGTTGCACCGGCTGACCTTGCCACCTTGAGCATCAACCCGCCTGCTGATTATGCCGGAACGTTCAGCCTGAACGTCACGGCCACTTCGGCTGACGGATCGACCAGCACGGGTACGGCATCTGTTGACGTTACGCCTGTTGCCGACGCTCCGACGCTGACCACTGCGGCGGCTTCGGGTGATGAAGATACGGCGATTGCGCTGAACATCAGCACTGCCGAGACCGATGTGGATGGTTCGGAAGTTCTCTCCATGACCATCGCTGGCGTGCCTGCGGGTGCGACGCTTTCGGCGGGGACCAAGAACGCGGACGGCACCTGGACTCTGGACCCGGCGACGGATCTGGCGAACCTCACCATCACGCCGCCCGCGAACTTCAACGGCAGCTTTGATCTGATCGTGACCTCGACCTCGACCGACGGCACCGATACGGCCTCGACCTCCGGTTCCGTGACGGTGGATGTTGCGGCTGTCGGCGATGCACCGAGCCTCACCGTTGCGCCGTCAACGGGTGCGGAAGACAGTGCCATTTCACTGAACATCTCCGCCACCGGCACCGGCGGTGTGGACGTCACCAGTGTGACCATCACCGGCGTGCCTTCCGGGGCGAGCCTGAGTGCTGGGACCTTCAACGCCACCACCGGCGCGTGGACGGTTGCACCGGCTGACCTTGCCACCTTGAGCATCAATCCGCCTGCTGATTATGCGGGCAGCTTCGATCTGTCCGTGACTGCGACGTCTGCGGACGGAACGGATACGACCGGTTCGGTCAACGTGGGTGTAACGCCTGTTGCGGACGCACCGACGCTCACCACTGCGGCGGCGACGGGGGCGGAAGACAGTGCCATTGCGCTTGATATCACCACGGCCACAACCGATGTGGATGGCTCCGAGACCTTGTCGGTCACCATCGCTGGCGTGCCCACGGGTGCAGCGCTTTCTGCGGGTACCGACAATTTGGACGGCACCTGGACCTTAACCCCGGATCAATTGGCCGGCCTCACCATTACGCCACCTGCGAACTTCAACGGCACCATGAACCTGAGCGTGACCAGCACCTCGACCGATACGCTGGGTAACGTGACGGATAGTGCTTCGACACCGGCGGTCAGCATGGCGGTCAACGTGACGGCGGTTGCCGATGCGCCGAACTTGGTTGTTGGATCGTCCAGCGGTGCGGAAGATGGCGTCATTGGCTTGAACATCTCTGCCGTCGGCACGGGCGGTGTGGACGTCACCAGCGTGACCATCACCGGCGTGCCTTCCGGGGCGAGCCTGAGTGCTGGGACCTTCAACGCCACCACCGGCGCGTGGACGGTTGCACCGGCTGACCTTGCCACCTTGAGCATCAACCCGCCTGCTGATTATGCCGGAACGTTCAGCCTGAACGTCACGGCCACTTCGGCTGACGGATCGACCAGCACGGGTACGGCATCTGTTGACGTTACGCCTGTTGCCGACGCTCCGACGCTGACCACTGCGGCGGCTTCGGGTGATGAAGATACGGCGATTGCGCTGAACATCAGCACTGCCGAGACCGATGTGGATGGTTCGGAAGTTCTCTCCATGACCATCGCTGGCGTGCCTGCGGGTGCGACGCTTTCGGCGGGGACCAAGAACGCGGACGGCACCTGGACTCTGGACCCGGCGACGGATCTGGCGAACCTCACCATCACGCCGCCCGCGAACTTCAACGGCAGCTTTGATCTGATCGTGACCTCGACCTCGACCGACGGCACCGATACGGCCTCGACCTCCGGTTCCGTGACGGTGGATGTTGCGGCTGTCGGCGATGCACCGAGCCTCACCGTTGCGCCGTCAACGGGTGCGGAAGACAGTGCCATTTCACTGAACATCTCCGCCACCGGCACCGGCGGTGTGGACGTCACCAGTGTGACCATCACCGGCGTGCCTTCCGGGGCGAGCCTGAGTGCTGGGACCTTCAACGCCACCACCGGCGCGTGGACGGTTGCACCGGCTGACCTTGCCACCTTGAGCATCAATCCGCCTGCTGATTATGCGGGCAGCTTCGATCTGTCCGTGACTGCGACGTCTGCGGACGGAACGGATACGACCGGTTCGGTCAACGTGGGTGTAACGCCTGTTGCGGACGCACCGACGCTGAGCACTGCGGCGGCGACGGGTGCGGAAGATACGGCGATTGCGCTGAATATCAGTACCGCCGAGACGGATGTGGATGGTTCGGAAGTTCTGTCCATGACCATCGGTGGCGTGCCTACGGGTGCGACGCTTTCGGCGGGGACGAAGAACGCGGACGGCACCTGGACTCTGGACCCGGCGACGGATCTGGCGAACCTCACCATCACGCCGCCCTTGAACTTCAACGGCACCATGAACCTGAGCGTGACCAGCACCTCGACCGATACGCTGGGCAACGTGACGGACAGCGCATCCACCACGGGCAGCATTGCGGTCAACGTGACGGCGGTTGCCGATGGCGTGACGATCGGTGGAACGGCTGCGGCAGGTACGGAAGACAACGCCATCGCATTGGATATCACGGCGACGGGTACCGGCGGCGTGGCCGTGTCCAGCATCACCATCACCGGCGTTCCGGATGGGGCAACATTATCGGTTGGTACCGACAATGGCGGTGGATCGTGGACTTTGACTCCGGATCAATTGACCGGCCTTTCACTCAATCCACCGCAAGACTACAGCGGTTCGTTTGACTTGAATGTGTCGGCCACGTCGGCGGATGGCACGGTTACGACGGCCACCAGCACGGTCGCTGTTGAAGCCGTGGCGGACGCACCAAACCTGGATACCGGCATCGGCGCAGCAACCGAAGTGGGCGGCGGTACGGTTGGTGCTTCCGATTACACCGATGTGACCTTCGGCGCATCGGACTCCGATGATGATGGAGACAGCAAAGATGATGATGGAGACAGCAAAGATGATGATGGAGACAGCAAAGATGATGATGGAGACAGCAAAGACAGCAAAGATGATGATGGAGATGGCAAAGACAGCGATGAGGGCGATAACAAGAGCGAATCCATTAAGGGTGAAGATGGCGACGATGTGCTGAGCGGCAAGGGCGGCAATGACGATCTTGACGGCGGAAAAGGCGACGACGTCATCTTCGGCGGTGCCGGCAACGACGAAATCGATGGCGGCAAAGGCGATGACATTTTGTTCGGCGGTTCCGGCGATGACTACATCGAAGGCGGCAAGGGCGATGACTTCTTGGTTGGCGGCGCGGGTAGCGATACCCTTGACGGTGGCAAGGGCGATGACGTTCTGGTTGCTGGCGAAGGCAACGATCACCTGATTGGCGGTTCGGGCGATGACACGGCCGTATTTAGCGGTCCGCGTGCAGATTACCTGATCACCGAGATGCCCGACTCTAATGGTCAATATGTGGTTGAGCACCTGAACGGTGGTTCCGACGGCATGAACCTGATTGAGGGCGTCGAGGACTTCCAGTTCGCGGATGGTTCTTTCAGTCTCGATGACATGATGAACTCCAACCCGCAAAACAGTGAGTCGTTGACCTATGACATCAGCATTGATGCGGGGACCACGGACATTGACGGTTCGGAAACGTTGTCCGATGTGACCATCACCGGCGTGCCGGATGGGGCTACGTTCAGCGCGGGTACCGATAACGGTGGCGGCAGTTGGACCATGTCCTCTGCCGATCTTCCGGAGTTGTCTCTGAACGTCACCGAAGACGTGAGCACCGACTTCTCGCTCACCGTTTCGGTCACCTCGACCGAGCCTAACGGGAGTGAGGCAACCACCACGTCTAGCATTGATGTCGGTCTGCCCGACGGCTGGGGCGTGGCCAGTGACGGACTGGGCGTTACCTCGGTTGATGCCCTGGATCCGCTGTCGCAGATGTTTACGGACTCAGACACCCTTAAGGTGGACGGGGAAGAGTATGACATCAGTTCGCTCACCGATGGCGACAGCAAGGATGACTACGGCGACGTTGCACCTCTTGGTACCAAGAACAGCGATGCTGACTACAGCGCCGACAACACCGATACAGCCGATGGCTATTCGATTACGTCGGACACCTGTACCGACGATGGTTCGAGCGGCGGTGCCAGCTGATCGAGTTGTGACCATATATACGTGAGAAAACGGCGGCACCATCTAGTGTGCCGCCGTTTTTCGTTCTATGATAATAAGAAAGAGCGCCTTGAGGGGGTGATGTGAATTTTGTGAATTACCCTAGGAGCATTCCATGCAGACGTTTGAGATTACGATCTACAATGAAGAAGTCCGTAACCTCGTTAGCAAGGGCGAAAGCCATAAGACGTTCACCGATGATTGGGGCGATAGCCATTACATTGAATACAAGGCGGAAGACGAAGACGGTGCGATTTCCAAATGCCAGCAGAGATATCCGGCGGAAGACGGCTTTGTGATTGAAGCGGTAAATTTGGCTTAAAGGTCGTCTTCGCTTGGCTCTGACGGGCGTTCGCGGAAATGTGCCCAGTGGGCTTTGCCATCCCGATTTTCCAAAAAATTGATCAATGCCGACACCGGCTTTCTATCGAACTTGGATCCCGTGTCCGATAACAAGATGTCTGCCACCTTTTCGAATGTCATGGCATCACGATAAGCGCGGGCACTGACCATGCCAACGAAGGCATTGGCGACGGCTAAGATACGCGCCGTATCCATGATCTCTTCGCCTTCCTTGCCCAGCGGGCCGCGACCGTCCCAGGTTTCGCCCATGTCGCGGATGGTATTCACCACCGGACCTTCGAACGTCACGTCTTGAAGAAGGTCCACGCTGACCAGATAGCTCGACATCAAGGTTTGCCGTTCTTCGGGCGTTAGGTCCCCGGTTTTGGTCAGCAGGTCGGGCGGAATGAAGATTTTGCCCAAGTTCATCAGGCTGCCAGCGATGTCCACGGTCTTGGCGGCCAATTCCCCACAATCCATTTCCACGGCGATGGCCTTAGCGACTTCGGCCACGTGCTTGGAGTGATTGGCCGAGAACGGATCACGGCGGTCAACCACGCTGACCAAGGTGTCGATCAACTGGCGCAGCATCTTCTCGCTGCGGCGGCGTTCGCGGGTAAGCTCAGTAATGTCTTCCAAAATCATCAATACGCCCGGTGGATGATCACGGTCACCGTGCAAAGGAATATGATCGGACTTGATCACTTGTAAGTTTGCATCATCCTCACCGTCATCGCCGAAGGTGTTGATGTGCATTTGACGGCACGCGTCACGGTCTTTTACCTCTAAGAACCGCTTGAGAATTTTATCGTTGATATCGGTATAGACCGCAGCTTTGATGGGGCCAAGTACGGCAGCCATGGTCTTGCCGATCATGTCGCTGGCTTGGATGCCTGCATCCTTGGCGGCCGGTTCGTTGGCATAGGTGTAAACCGTGTTTCCGTTTACCGCTACGATGCCTGCGGGTTGTGCGTTGGAAATCAAATCCATAAATTTGGATAGGTTTTCAAACCGTTCCGATGAAACCTTGAAATTTTCTGCGGCTTGTGTCGCGCGCAGAGAGCTGCCGTGACGCCAAACCGCAAACACAGAAATGGTCACACCGACGATGATCAAAATGAACACCGTCAACATGGTGGTGAGGCGCGTTTCGGATTCAGATAGCGCCTCGGCACGATGGATTTTGCGTATCAGCACCCATGGCACGGCGGCGATGGGGCGTGAGACCATGATTACCTGTTCACCCGAATAGTCGCGCTTGATAGCGAACCCGCCTGGCGTTTGCACCGCGTATGCCGCCGCCAGATCAGGGGTGTCGATGGCCAATGCGCGCTTCAGGGGTGGTGTGCCGTCAAGCAGAGGGGACAGGAATTCCACCTGGGCACCTGCGCCACGGACTAGGTATGTTTCCGATGTTTCCGACGTTTCACCCGGCTGGACCAGCTTGGAGAAGAGGTCTTCGTCGATGACTTTGACGCCGATCACGGCACCGATGCCGCGTGCGCCTGCGCCGTCATCTTGAATGCCATAAACGGGCAGGGCGAAGCCAATGGTCGGCAAGTTCGAGGCCCCCATATAGATATCGATAACCGTGGGCTCGCCTTGCAGGGCCAGCATGGCGGCTTCTTTCAGACGTCCGGTCATGGGTGGCATGCCGGGCGATGAGGCTACGGGTAGCCCCTCTGCATCGACCAAGCCCAATCCAGCAACGCCTACGCGTTCGATGTTGGCGCTCACCTCGGCCTCTTGGACCGGTGGCTTGAAGCCGGTACGAACGGCCGTGGCGGTTAAGATGTTTCGTAAATAGGTGGTTTCCGCCTGTCCGCCGCCGCCGCCGAAGGGATCGGCATCTTGGATATCAATTTGGCTATCAATGTTTTTAGAGTTCGCGATCTCGGTCATGTAGAGCTGCAACGAGGCATTTTCCGCAAGTTCGCGCATGGTGCGGAAGTTGTTTTCCATCCAGTCGTTGATGGCCGAGGAGCGGGAGTCGGCAACAATGCCTAGCCTGATCTGCCATGCTTGGAGCGAGCGGGCGCGTTCATCCTCAACGAATTTAAAGGCGAAGAAAATTGACGCGGCCATAGCCGCCAGCATGACGACGACGCCGATGGCGACGTATTTATTGAACGGACGTTTGACGTCCTCCATCTTCGCCGCACCGTCTTGATCGGCGTCGGCGGTGTTGTGTTCAACTTTCTTCGTCGGCACGTCGTCAGACACAGGCACATATCCCCCGCAATAATCAATGATTCCCGAACTTTAGCGGTTATCCCTTCACACGCAAAGGGGAATGTGACGGCTTGCCGCATGTGGGTCCCCGCCTCTATAGTAATGGCAAGGACTTTAATGAGCAGGATGTGTCGCATGTTGTTACGGGCGCCAAGGCCGAGGACTTCAGCAACACGCCGCGCACGGGACGTGTACGGCTGTGCTGTGTTGACGCTTTTGCTGCTGGTCATTGGTGTAACGATTGTCACTCCGGCGTCGGCCGCAGCGAAGCCCAGTTTCTTCGACACCACCGAGCAAATGTCGAAAAACCTTAAGGCCTTTACCAAGTGGAATGATGCATTGGCGCGCTACACCAAGGAACGCGCCAAATCTAAGGCTGGCGCGTGTGGTGGCACGGAACTGAACGCGTGCAACTTTGGTAAGTGGATGGAGTTCCTGAGAACCCTGAAGGACAAAGACCAAGTTAGCCAAATTCGCGCCGTTAACGACTATATGAACAGAGCCCCCTACATTACCGACCCGGTGAACTGGGGGCAGAAGGATTTTTGGGCCACGCCTGGGGAGTTTATGGCTAAGTTTGGGGATTGCGAGGACTACGCCATCTCCAAATACATTTCGTTGCGGCTGTTGGGTTATAAGGAGGAAGACCTCCGCGTGGTGGCGGTCAAGGACATGAACCTAAAGATCGGCCACGCGATACTGGTGGTGTATTTCAAGGGTAAGCCCTACCTGCTGGACAACCAAATCAAACAGGTCGTCCCGGCGGCAAAGGTCAAGCATTACGTGCCGGTGTTTTCCATCAATGGCTCCACATGGTGGAAGCATATGCCGATCTAGGTCTTCTCGTCCTCATGCCGTCGGTCTGTGTTGGCACGGCGTTGGGCTGCGCGGCGTTGGGCGTCGCGCGCATCGACCTCGACTTGGAATTCAGCCTGACGGCGATCACTGTCGTCACGGCGATCGTCAAGTTTGCGGCGCGGGGCTTCACGGTGGTCTTCGTCTGTTTTTGTATCGTCTGTCATCATTTCGCCTCTTGTCGTGTATTCACCTCGTAATCTAAGTATCGTCCCCTTATGCATGCGTTTCAACCGTGCTGATGAAAAGTCACAAGACGGCGGGGGCTTTTTTCCCTGGTTTTTTACAGGGAAAGCCGTACATTCGCCCCAACTTAGCCCAAACCCCGTCCAAGCCGTGAAGAGCCCCATGACGCACCTTGCCAACTACGTTGAAAATCGGCGCACCTTTGCCATTATCTCGCACCCCGATGCGGGTAAGACGACGTTGACCGAAAAGCTGTTGCTCTTTGGTGGTGCCATTCAGTTGGCGGGCGCGGTCAAGGCCCGAGGTGCGGCCCGGCGCGCGCGCTCGGACTGGATGAAGGTGGAACAAGAACGCGGCATCTCGGTGGCCAGTTCGGTGATGACGTTTGATTACGGCGAGCAGACGTTTAACCTGCTCGACACCCCGGGCCACGAAGATTTTTCCGAAGACACCTATCGCACCCTCACCGCGGTGGATTCCGCCGTGATGGTGATTGACGGCGCGAAAGGCATTGAGTCGCAGACCAAAAAGCTGTTCGAGGTCTGTCGCCTGCGCGATATGCCGATCACCACCTTCGTCAATAAGTTGGATCGCGAAAGCCGAGATACGTTTGAGATTTTGGACGAGATCGAACAGAGCCTCGCCTTAGACGTCACCCCCGCCTCGTGGCCCATCGGCATGGGGCGCGAGTTTTTGGGCTGCTATGACCTGTTGAACGATCAATTGATTTTGATGGAGCGTTCCAAGGGAGCCACGGTGGGCGAGGGCATTCAGGTGACGGGCCTTGACGATCCTATGCTGGACGAACTTCTGCCCGATCACGCGGTGGCCAAGCTGCGCGAAGACGTGGAAATGGCGCGTGGCCTGTGTCCTGAATTTGACCAACAAGCCTACCTGGACGGAACCCTGACGCCGGTGTTTTTTGGTTCAGCCGTGAACAATTTCGGCGTGCGGGAATTGTTGGAAGGCCTGGCGAAGCATGCGCCCAGCCCGCAGCCTCAACCGACCACCACGCGTGCCGTCGAACCGACCGAAAAAAATGTCACCGGGGTGATCTTTAAAATCCAGGCCAACATGGACCCCAAACACCGTGATCGCATCGCCTTCATGCGCATCAATTCGGGCCACTTCAAACGCGGCATGAAGCTTAAGCACATGCGCTCGGGCAAGCTGGTCAACCTGCATAACCCGGTGATGTTTTTAGCCCAAGACCGGGAAGTCGCGGAAGAAGCCGTGGCGGGGGATATCATCGGCATTCCGAACCACGGCAACCTGCGCATCGGCGATACTTTGAGCGAGTCCGAAGACCTGCGCTATACCGGCATTCCAACGTTCGCCCCCGAATACCTGCAAAAGGCCCGCCCGGACGATCCCATGAAGGCCAAGCACTTGGGCAAAGCATTACAGCAAATCGCCGAAGAAGGGGCCGCGCGCGTGATCAAGCCGACCCTTGGTGCGGATTGGATCGTGGGCGTGGTGGGGCCGCTGCAATTTGAAGTGCTGGCCGATCGCATCCGTACGGAGTACGAAATTCCGGTCCATTTTGAACAGACCGAACTGTACACCGCACGCTGGGTGGAAGCCGACGACCCCAAGGTCCTCAAAGCCTTCATCGACGCCAACCGCGCCAACATGGGCGAAGATCACGACGGCGCCCCCGTCTACATCGCCCGCAACGCCTGGCACCTCGGCAAAGCCACAGAAGACTTCCCGGACGTGAAGTTGTTGAAGACCAAAGAGCAGGCGCTGGTTTAGGGCCCCATCACCCCGGACAAATCGAGGCGGTGAGTTCTTTTTTAGCCGTTTGTAGGCGGACCCAGATGCGGGTGCTTTCGCCGATGGCGGCGCGCAGTTCGGGGGTCATTTCGGGGCAGGCGTGCTTGGCTGCGGAAAACTGCTCCATACGACTGAACGACTTGATTTGATTCACGTCGGCATCCGAGGTGACCAAAACCTGCACCACCAGCTTAGCGCCCTCAGGATCAATACTAACGCCTAAGACCTTCCACCCGCGGTCGGGGGGGTGGTTGGCATAATGTTTTTCCAGGGCCAAGGCCCCTTGTTTGAGGTGTTCGGTACTGTCCCCGCACGCGCCGAGAAGCAGCGTCAGAGACAGGGCGGCGCATAGGGTTTTAATTGTCTGGCGGGGCATTTCTAGTGGGCCTGTATATTGGATAAATAACTCTACGTGTTTAAGGGGTTAGCATGTGTATTGTGTGCCATAGTTCTCTCTCACACAACAAAAACCCCCACCGTTCAAGGCGGGGGTTTTGATGTGTCATTGGGAGGGCCTAAATCACGCCCAGCATTTCTGCGACCAGCGGGTGGCGCACCACGTCGGCGTCGCCCAAGCGTACGACACCGACGTTGTCTAAGGCGTCGAGCTTTTGCGAAATATCCGCAAGCCCCGACATACCGGGCAGCAAGTCCGACTGGTCCGGATCGCCGGTCACCACCATGGTCGAATGCCAGCCCATGCGCGTCAGCAGCATCTTGATCTGGGTGTAGGTGCAGTTCTGTGCTTCGTCGATGACCACAAACGCGTTGTTCAAGGTGCGTCCGCGCATGAAACCTACGGGGGCAATTTCGATCTCGCCGCTTTTCATCATGGATTTAAGTCCGCGTCCACCCATGCGGTCGGTGAGGCTGTCGAACAGGGGGCGCAGGTATGGTGCGATCTTGTCTTCCATTTCGCCGGGCAGGAAGCCTAAGCTCTCACCCGCCTCAACCGCCGGGCGGGTCAGCACGATGCGACCCACTTGACCCTTTTCAAAGGCTTCCACCGCCTTGGAAATGGCGAGGTAAGTTTTGCCTGTGCCTGCGGGGCCGAGCGCCATCACCAAGTTGTGCGTATCAATGGCCTCCATCAGGTTTTTCTGGCCTTCGCTGCGCGGGGTGACGTTCTTAACATAGCTTTGATCGCGGCGTTCCGGTTCGCCGTAAGCGGGGTCTTGAAGCGGGCTCCAATTCTTAGCCCCTCGGGGGGCATTGTCAGGATATAGGGCATGGACGTCGGCGGCGGTATTGCTGTTTTGGCGGCGGTATTTCTTACCCATGATGATCTCCGCGTGGTTGACTAAGGCACAAACGACAAACGCCCCCGATGCGGGAGCGCTGGTAGGACGTGCGGTTAAAGAAGGACGTGTGGGATTCGCGATCAAAGACTGCCGGGACTCGGCTTGCGTCGTGTCTTGATGGATGCAGACCTAACTCTCGGCCCGGATCGTCTCGCATCTAAGTCTCTCCTATACAGCGAATCGACTGACGAAAGTATTGTAGCAAAAAGTGGTTAAGGAAATTAATTCGTACGCAGGCGCCGCAATTCCTTGGCGGGCAAGAGCACCAACAGGCCTGTAGACGCGGTGATGAGGGCGGCGCTGAAACAAATGGCGCTGACGCTCCACCCGCCGTCCAAAAGCCAGCCCGCCCACACCGGCGATACGGCGGTAGACAGCACCGCTAGCGACGTGGTGAGGCTACGTATCTTGCCCAAGTGACGGACGCCGAAGGTTTCCGCCCATGCGGCGCTGATCAACACCGTAGACGCACCGGTGGTGAGGCCGCCTAAGGCCATGTACAGGGGGGCGCTCAGCGGGTGGCTGCTGGTGGCAATCACCAACAATGCGGCAACTTGCGGCCACACAAACACGGGCAACACCAAGCCTGGACCGTGGCGATCAACCAGCGCGCCGGTCACCAGCGAGGCCACCACCGTGGCGGCGGCAAAGGCTGGAAAGCTGGCGGCCAGTAAGGCGATGTCCCAGCCCTTGGCCTCGGCAATGGCAAGTTGATGAAAGAACACGCCGGTCATCATGAACGGCCCCATCAGGGACGCCGGAACGATCAACTGAAAGCGCCAGTCGGACGCGATAGCACGCCCGGTGAGAGGTTCCAAATTTTCCCCTTCGCGGGCCAGCTTTTCTTCCAATTTGCGGTGGCGTGCGCCGTGGCCCTTCAACAACCACAACACCAACGGCAGGTGGACCAAAATAATGTAGCCTCCCATCCAGCCCCACGCCTCGCGCCAGTTCATGGCCGCCAAGATCATCACCAGCAGAGCGGGGAAGGTGGCTTCGGCTATGGGATAGCCAAGGCCCACGACGCTCATGGCGCGTCCGCGTGCGGTGTCGAAATAGCGCGCCTGACTGATCACGGCGGTGTGGCGCAACAAGCCCTGGCCGAACAAGCGCAGCCCCACCAGGGCCGCGCCTAACCCGAACAGGGTGGTGGCCAGCGACATGGCGGCACAGGACACGGCCAAGCCTATGAGGACGGCGGCGGTGAATATGCGCAGATCCACCCGGTCGATCAAGCGCCCCGCCCACAAGATGACAACGGCACTGATCAACGTGGCGGTGGAATATAGCGCCCCGAATTCGGCATGGCCCAGTGCGAAGTCGGTTCTTATATGTCCGCCAAACAGGGCGATGAAAAAGGTCTGCCCGAAGTTGCTGGCAAGGGTGCAGGCGAGGCCGAAGCCTAAAAAGCGTCTGTTTTTGATGAGGAAGAGAACGGCGTTCATGGTTGTGTGCTCAACCGGATGCGCAGTCCACGCACACCGGCGTGGCGGGGTCCGTCTCTAGGCGTTTGGCCAAAATTTCTTCGCCGCATGAGGCGCAGTATCCATACTCACCCTCATCCATGCGCTTGAGCGCGGCGTCAATGCGCAACAGTTCCACGTCGCGCCTGCGGTCGGTTTCCAACTGCATGGCTTGAACTTGTAGCGCGTCCATACGCGATAGGCGACCCACGGCGGTCTGGTCCAATTCCACGGCCTTGCGTTCACCTGCCGTCACGCCAGAGTCGTGGTGAAGCTCGTCTCGCTCGGCCAGCAGTTTTGCCTTTAAGGCTTTAAGGTCAATATCGGTGCGCTGCGTCATATTTGGAATGGTACACCAAATGATGTCTAAGTGTATCAAATAATGGAGATTTTTATTTATGTGCTTGGAATCAGGGGGGAGAATTCCCATATTATAAAAAATGTAATGTCTATGGGGGGCTTTAGCTTTATCTGGATATAGAGGAGGGCGTAAAGATGTTTGTAAAATCTATCCTCGAGCAAAAAACACCAGACCTCATCGCCGTATCTCCAGGGGATACGGTGCGCGTCGTCGGTTCGCTGTTCAAGCGTAAAAAAATCGGTTTTGCCTTGGTGCAAAGCAAGGATAATGCGTTGCTTGGCACCATTTCAGAGCGTGACATTATCCACGCCATGGCAGACCGCGGTGAGGTTGATAATGTGCCGGTGGTTGAAATTATGACCACTAATATCGTCACATGTCATGTCAACGACACCTTAGAATCGGTCCGCCAGGCCATGACCAATCAGCGCACCCGTCATGTGGTGGCTATGCAAGGTGACGACCCGGTGGGCATCGTCAGTATCGGCGATATGATTAAACACAGCCTGGATGAATGCCGCATCGACACTGACCACATGGTGCAATACATCAATGGGCAGGGCTATCAGTAAGCTTACTGGACTCAAAGGCCCGTTGTGCGCCATCTTAAAGCCCTGACGGTACCTGGGGGCTAAGCGTTTGCAGACACTTCATTTGGCATTGACCATCGCCGTGCGTGATATGCGCGGTGGTATCCGTGCGCTTCGGCTCTTGCTGGCCGGGGTGCTGGTGGGGGCGGCTGCCGTGGCGTTGGTGGGGGCGGCGTCCGACGCCTTGCGCCAAGGTGCGCGTGCGGGGGCCTTGGATGCGGTGGGCGGAGACATAAGCCTGCGCCTTTTTCACAGCCCGCCCAGCGCCGACCAACGGACACTCTTTCAAGACGTGGCAGGCGCGGGCGTGAGCGTCACCGCAGAATTGCGCCCCATGGTGCAAGCACATGGCGGCAATCCGCTACTGGTGGAGCTCAAGGGCGTTGACGCGTCTTATCCCCTGTATGGTGCGGCGCAGGTTGAACCCAGCGCCCGCCTTTTTGATGCCCTCAAGCAAGAAGGCGCCCATTACGGCGCGGTGGCCGACCCGGCCTTGTTCACGGCCCTAAAGGTCAATCTGGGCGACACGGTGCGCGTGGGAAAAGTTGAGTACCAACTGCGCGGCGTCCTCACCCATGAACCCGACCGCGCCTTTCGCGCGTTTAGCTTAGGCCCCCGCATGATGGTGGCGTTGCACAGCCTGCCCGCCACCGGACAAGCCAATGAGGGCGCTGAGGTCTATTACTACAGCCACCTCAAATTGCCACCGGGTGCAGACGTCAGGGCCACGTTAACCCGTATCGACCAAGCCTTCCCAGATGCGGGCTGGCGCATGGTCAACGCTCGCGAAGGTGTGCCGGGGATCGAGCGCACGTTGGCGATGGCCCACGTATTGTTGTTGTTCATCGGCCTCGGCGTCATGTTGATTGGCGGCGCGGGAATCTCGGGCGCGGTGCGCGCACATATTCAGGCCAAGCTGGGCGTCATTGCTATCTTGAAATCCATCGGCACACCGCCCGCCGTGGTGGTCCTCGCCGTTGGTTTTGAAGTCATGGCCGCCGCCGGACTGGGGGCGGCCTTCGGCGTGGGCTTGGGCGCGTTTGGGCCTCTGTTGGCGGCCTGGGCGTTGGCCGATCAGCTGCCGTTTAGCCTGTCGATCATTCCCGCCGCCAAGCCACTGATGGCGGCGCTGGTGTTCGGCCTGCTGACGGCGCTGTTGTTTGCCTGGTGGCCGCTGGTGAGCGTCACACAGGTGACCGCGCAGGTGTTGTTGCGCGAACGCTTTGTTCATGTGCCGGGACGTGCCGGGGTCGGCGGCTGGTTCGGTGCTGGCACCATCGTGGCGGCCATTTTGGCTTTAGTGTTCTGGGTCTCACCTTTGCCCCTCATCAGTGCCGGGTTCCTCGTTGGCGCGTTGGCGCTGGCGCTGTTTTATGCCGGACTGGGACGCACGATAGCCCGCATGGCCAAGGCTTGGGCCAAAGGGCGGCGGTCTTGGTTGCGCATGGCGTTGGGCAATCTGCACCGGGCGGGCGCACCCACCGGGGCGGTGGTCATGGCGTTGGGCCTGACCCTGACCGTGTTGGTGGCGTTGGACGGTTTAGGGACCGCCGCCGCCAGCCATGTCCGCCAAGCCTTACCTGAGCGCGCACCTGATTTGGTGGCGTTTTCACTGAACTCAAATCAAGCGCGTGCGCTGCCCTTAGGCTTAGCCTTATGGGGGGGACTGGACACAGTTACCGTGAAGCCCTTTTTACATGCACGGGTGCAGGCCATCAACGGCATGGCTGTGCGTGATTTAGACATTCCCAGATCGCTGAGTTGGGTGGTGCGCGGTGATCGCGGTGTGTCTTACGCCGCTGTTCTGCCCGATGGTTTGAGCTGGGCTGATCCACTCGCCCCCGGCCTGTCGCTGGACGCAGGCGTGGCGGCTAAACTGGGCCTCGGCTTAGGCGATGAGCTAACCCTCAATGTGTCCGGACACAAAGTCACCGCACCGATCAAAAACCTGCGCGTCATTGACTGGACAGGGCTGGACTTAGACTTTCCCATCGTTACCAGTCCCGGCACGTTACAAAATATTCCCCACACCTTTGCTGCGGCGCTCAAGGCTAAGCCCGGTCGCGCGCTTGAGATGGAGGCCTTCGTCAAAGCGAACTTCCCATCCGCACCGCTGATCCGCATTGCCGACGTGTTGGCATCGTTAGCGAAAGCCCTCGATGCTTTGGTCGCGGGCCTGAATGCGGCGGCGCTGATGTGCGGTGTGGCGGCGTTGGTGGTGCTGGCGGGCAGCGTGTTGCAAGGCCTGGGCGAGCGCACCGACGAAGCCTTGCTGTTTAAGATTTTGGGCGCGCGCCGGGGCCAGTTGCTGGGCCAAGTGGCGGTGGAATTTTTAGGTCTAGGCGTGATGGTGGCGCTCGCCGCCGTACCCATCGGTTTGGCCGTGGCCCATGGCGTGGCCTTTGCTGCGGGGCTGACCGGTGCCGACATCGGCCTTACGGGTGGCCTGCAATTGGCAGGCTTGGCGATTGGCGTGACGGTGGTTGTCGGGCTGGTGGCGACGTCGGGCGCTTACGGGGCCGCACCGTCCGCGTACTTGCGCAGCCGCGGTGCGTGAGGCTCGCTCTTGGCCGCCGCACCCTTGGTTTTTTTAGGCGGTTGCGGACGGGCGAAGGTCCAGTTGTCGCCGTCTGACGCACCCGCTTGGAAGGCATAGCCATCCACGTTGAATTGTTTCAGGTCTTCGACTTCGGTGATCCGGTTTTCCACGATCCACCGCGCCATGGATCCGCGCGCGCGTTTGAGAAACAGGCTCATGGCCTTGATCTCGCCCGTGTCGCGGATTTCCTTAAACGTCGGCGTGATCACGCGCACGCCCAACTCGGCGAGTTTTTCGGGCTGTGCAGCCTTGAAATATTCAATGCTGGCTAAGTTCACCAAGGCCTTGGCCCCGGTGGCTTTCATCTGGGCGGCCAAGGATTCTGCAATTTTGTCGCCCCAATAGGCATACAGGTCCTTGCCCTTGGGATTGGCTAACTTGGTGCCCATGTCGAGGCGGAACGGGCGCACCAAGTCCATCGGGCGCAGCTTGCCATACAGCCCGGAAATAATCGCCACATGGTCCTGGGCATAGGCGCGGTCCTGTGCCTTCAAGGTGGGGCCGTCAAAGCCCACATAGGTGTCGCCGGAAAACATCAAGCACGCGGGCTTAGCGTTGTCTGGTGTGTGGGGAAAGGAAAAGGCGGCGTAATAGTCATTTACCCCTGCGGCCTGCTTTTCGCTGATGTGCATCAACTTTTCATAGTCCGCCGTGCTCAGGTTCCGCGCCAGGTCAGCCAGCACCGTCACCTCGTCGGTCCAATCGGGTGTGGTGAGGCCTTGGATGTCTCTGTCCCAGTCTTTGAGGTTCAGGCGTTTGGCGGGGGAGATGACGCACAGCATGTTGGTTACTCGTTTATACTTGTTCTAAGAGGTGGCTCAGGGTAGCCATAAGCACGCCCATGGTCAAAGAAGGAACGCCCAAATGCTCACCGTTTATGGAATAAAGACCTGCGACACCGTACGCAAGGCTTTGAAGTGGCTGGACGCTCAAGGGATTCCCCACACCTTTCACGACGTTCGCGCCGACGGCCTGGACGCGGCGACGTGTCGGCGTTGGGTTGAGGCGCTGGGGTGGGAATCGGTGCTGAACAGACGCTCGACCACATGGCGAAATTTGCCAGAAAGTGACAGGAAGACCTTGGATGCAGATAGGGTTGTGCACTTGTTAGTGGCTCACCCAACATTGGTCAAACGCCCGGTGTTTGAAGAAAAATCCCTTATTCAGCTAGGGTTTGGAGATGATTCGCGCGCCCGTTTGTCGCGAAAGGTCACACGAATTTGAGCCGATCTGGGAATTGCCAAGGCGCTTTAGAGCCCCTATTATCCGCACCGTGACTTTGGCTTTGGAGAAAAAAGGTTTTAAGTCACCGTTCGATATTCATTTGCTTCGAATCATTAAGTTTGGGAACGTCTTACTATGATTACGCGCCGTACCGTACTTGCAACTTCTTTCGTTTTGACGCTTGCCGTTCTGGGCGCGCCTCTGCATGCGATGACCACTCAAACCGAGGGGGCTGTCCAAGTCGAAGCGCCGGTCCATACCTCGGCGCAATCCTTTATCGAAGGGTTGGCGGACCAGGCCGTTCAGGCGCTCACCGCTGAAGGTACCAGCCGTGCCGTGCGCCAAGATCGTTTCCGCGAACTTCTGAACGCGAATTTCGACGTAGACCTGATCGGTAAATGGGTGCTGGGTCGGTACTGGCGCGTCGCCACCGACGACGAGAAGGGTGAGTATCTCAAACTTTTTGAAGATTATGTCGTCGTCACCTATGTGGAACGCTTTGACCAGTACAAGGGCGAAAAACTGAACGTCATTAAATCGGCCACCGAAGCGGGCAAGGATGCGTTGGTTTATTCTGAAATTAATCGCCCCACCGGTGGTGACCCCATCCGCGTTGACTGGCGTGTGCGGTCCCATTCCGATGTCTATAAAATCATCGACATCTATGTGGAAGGCATCTCCATGAGCCAGACCCAGCGCAAGGAGTTTGCCTCGGTCATTCGCAACAAGGGCGGCAAGATCGCTGGCCTTATCGACGTGTTGCGCACCAAGGTCGTAGACCTTTCAAAATAACCGGAGCAATTGAGCTATGAGCGCGAAGGGCGCGGGCGACGAAAACTTCCCCGTGGCCAGCCGTTTGCTGCCCGCGTGGGCGCGACCGCACGTGATGGCATTTTACGCCTTCGCGCGTGCCGCCGACGACATCGCCGACGCCCCGAATTTAAGTGCAGACGAGAAACTCGATGTGCTGATGTTGATGAGTGCTCAACTGGCCAGCGGTGATGCTGATCCCACCCCCAACGTGCGCGAGCTGCATTTAAGCTTGGTTGAGACCGGCGTTACCCATACCCACCCCCAAGATCTGTTGCGGGCCTTCATGCGCGACGCCGAAACCCCGCGCACTAAAGATTGGGCGGATTTGCTGGCGTACTGCAAACTGTCCGCCGCCCCCGTGGGGCGGTATCTGATTGATCTGTTGGGGGGCTTGCGGTATGGCGATTATGCGGCCAATGACGCGCTGTGCGCGGCGCTGCAAATCCTCAACCACATACAAGACGTCAAGGATGACTATCAAAAACTGGACCGCGTCTACGTGCCCGCCGATTGGATGATTGAGGCCGGTGTGGCAGACAAAGATTTAGCCGCGCCCAAGGCCTCGCCCCAGGTGCGCCAGGTTTTGGACCGCATGCTTGACGGCGTTGACGACTTGCTGAGCCAGGCCAAGCCGCTGCCCGGCACCATTCGCTCTCGGTCTTTGGCGCGCGAGGCGGGGGGTATTTTGTCTATCGCCCAAGCCTTGGCACAACAACTCCGCCGCGAAGACCCGGTAGCGGTGCGTGTTGAGTTGTCAAAGGCCCGGGCCGCCGTTCACTTTTTGTGGGGTGCGCTTAAGGCGTGAGTTTTTCGCTCCCGTGCTGTATCCATAAGCCTATGTTTAAACAACCCGCACACTTGCAATGCTCCAGCGCTAATTCCAGCAGTTCGTTCTATTGGGCGATGAAGCTGCTGCCGAAGAAGAAGCGCGCGGCCATGTTTGCGATTTACGGTTTTTGCCGTGAGGTCGATGACATCGCCGACGGGGATGCCCCGGCCCCTGAAAAAATGGCGCGTCTGGAGGTTCACCGTCAAGCGGTCGAGGCATTGTATGCGGGCGAAGTTCCAGACATACCGTGCGTGCAGTGCTTAAAGCCCGTGGTGGCCGAGTTTTCTTTGAAAAAAGCTAATTTACTGGCGGTGATTGACGGCATGGAAATGGATGCCTTTGATACCGTTATCATGCCCGACGAGGCCACGTTCGATCTTTATATCGACCGCGTTGCATCTGCTGTGGGGCGGATGTCGAATGCGGTGTTTGGCATCTCGGGACCCTTTGCGGATAAGTTGGCCCATCACTTGGGCCGTGCGTTGCAGATCACGAACATCTTGCGCGATTTGGACGAAGACGCGACGCTTGGGCGGTTGTACCTGCCGTGCGACTTGCTGGTCGCTCACGGCGTTGAAGGGGATACGCCGGGCGAGGTCTTAAGGCATCCAAATCTTGCCGGAGTGTTGCAAATTTTGGCGGCCCGCGCGCACTGGCACTTCGATCAGGCCACCGATGCCTTGACGCACCTGGACAGGTCCGCCACCAAGCCCGCACGGTTGATGCAGGTGGTCTATAGCCGCATTTTGGACCGCCTGGAACTGCGCGGTCTGGCGCGTATCGATGAACCGGTGCGTCTTGGCAAACTTGAAAAGTTGGGACTGGTTCTGCGCCACGGACTATTTGGATGAGCAAGCGCGTATACGTCATCGGTGCGGGGCTGGCGGGGTTGTCCGCCGCCGTTAAGTTGGCGCGTGCGGGGGTTCGCGTGACGGTGATTGAGGCCAGCCCTTCAGCCGGCGGGCGTTGCCGCAGCTTTACCGATGAAACTTTGGGTGTGACCTTAGACAACGGCGCGCATTTGATGTTGAGCGGAAACGCCGAAATCCGCGCCTATGTGGACGCCATAGGGGCCACGGACAAGCTCTTCGCCACCGAGTGCGCGCGCTTTGAATTTTTAGATGTGCGCGATGATCGCACCTGGGCGGTGGACTTAGGTTCGGGCCGGGGCCCGTGGTCTCTGCTTAAGTGGTTGTTCGACGCCAATCGCCGCCCGCCGAATGCGGGCGTGCTGGCACTTCTGTGCGATATACGCGCGCTTAAAGGCGGCCGTGGCAAAACTGTGGCGACATGTTTGGATACCTCCGCGGCGCGGTTTGAGACGTTTTGGGAACCCTTGTGCTTAGGCGTGCTCAATGCCAAGCCAGATGAGGCTGCGGCGGAACTGTTATGGGCGGTGCTGAACGAGACGGTGATGCGCGGCGGTCATTTCGCGCGACCGCTGTTAACCCGCAATGGCTTGGGCGCAGCCTTAGTGGACCCGGCCCTGGCGACGCTGAACACTTTGGGATGCGACGTGCGCTTGGGGGCGCGGGTTAAGGGCCTGGACCTGCAAAACGGACGGGTCGTGGGGCTCTCATTTTCTCAAGGCGCTGAGGTGCTGCGCCCTGGCGACGCCCTCGTCGTAGCGGTGCCGCATTTCGCGATTTGCGAGGTGCTGGACGGCCTCGACGGTCTCAATGTGCCGCAAACTTCACACGCCATCCTTAACGTCCATTATCAATTGGACCGAGCTATGGAAACGGGGCTGCGCGGACTTGTTGGATCTGCGGCGCAGTGGGTCTTCACCCGCGGCACCATCGCGTCTGCAACCATCAGCGCCGCCGACGATTGGATGGACAAAGACGCAATTGATATCGCCAGCACCCTATGGCCCGACGTGGCCAAGGCGCTGAATATTGAAAGCGCCGAGGTGCCAGAATTCCGCGTGATTAAGGAACGTCGCGCCACCTTTGCCCAGACACCGGACGCCCTAAGCCTGCGCCCGGGTACGCGCACCGCGTTCAATAATGTGTTCCTGGCCGGGGATTGGACGCAGACCGACTTGCCCGCCACCCTAGAAGGCGCAGTGAAGTCCGGGCGTCTGGCGGCAGAAGCGGTGCTTAAAGGAGTTCTTTAGGCAGTTTGAAGTGCATATTTTCTTCGATGCCCGATAGCACTTCCACGTGGGTGGTGCGCAACTGGCTTAAGCGGCCCAGTACGCCCTGGACCAAGACTTCGGGGGCCGAGGCCCCGGCGGTGACGCCCACCGTGTTCACGCCCTCTAGCCAGGCTGGGTCTAAGGCGTCGGCGTCGTCGATCAAATAGCTGGGAATGGACCTATCCGCACCGATTTCACGCAGGCGGTTGGAATTGGAGCTGTTCTTGCCACCAATCACCAACAACAGGTCGACCTTTTTCTCGCATGACAGGGCGCGCACCGCCACTTGGCGGTTTTGCGTGGCATAGCAAATATCGTTCAAGTCCGGGCCTTGGATGGTGGGGAAGCGGGCTTTTAACGCCTCGATGATGTCGCGGGTATCGTCGATGCTCAGCGTCGTCTGGGTGACAAAAGACAGGCGGCCTGGAGTGTCCGTCTTGAGCTTCGCCACGTCGTCTACACTGCCCACCAGATGGGTCTTGCCATGGATACGGCCCAGGGTGCCCTCGACCTCGGGATGCCCGGCGTGGCCGATGAGCACCACTTCGCGGCCCATGTCGGCATGCTTTTGGCCTTGGAGGTGGATCTTGGTCACCAGCGGGCAGGCCGCATCGATGTAGGGCAGGGCGCGGCGCATGGCCTCGTCCTCCACTTGGTCCGACACGCCGTGGGCGGAGAAGATGGTGTGTCCGCCGTCGGGGACCTCGTCCAGCTCCTTGACGAACACGGCCCCCAAGCCTTTGAGTTCATCAACCACGAAGCGGTTATGCACGATTTCGTGGCGCACATAGACCGGCGCGCCATACTTTTTCAAGGCCGTCTTGACGATGGCGATGGCGCGCTCCACGCCAGCGCAAAACCCGCGCGGCTGGGCAAGAATAACGCGAAGAGGGCCTGTGGTGGGCGGCATTGTGGCTCCAACTCAAAAGATGTGGGGCGAACCTTAATGGCCTTTTGCGCAGATGGAAAGGCTCAAGGTAAGAGACTTTAGCGGATAATTATGCGTCACAAAACCACGACGCTGACGTCGGTATTACAATCAGTATTCTCGTGATACCCCTTGACTTTGGTAAGGTACTCATGGGATGCTTTTGATGTCAGTGCCCAAAAGGGGCTGACAAGGGTGTAACGGGATCACAAAGGCCCCGGTCGCCCGAAGGTCCGGCCAGTTTGGCGGATTTAGGAACCCGCACCAGGGTGAATATCGGTGGAAAACGGCTTAATCTGCTTACAATCTGGTTGATTTGCCATTCCTTCGCCTTATTCCTGGTTCAGGTTAGTTGGGTCAATTGCTTCTAGAAGGATGACCGAGATGAATTTTGATGTTTTTGCTATCAGCGCCTTAAGCGCCATAGCCTTCGCCGTATTGGCGTTTCTCACCTTTTTCAAGCAAGCCGATCTTTGCCCGGTTCCCGTGCGCCGCATCGATACGCGCGCCCATAGCCACCGCCGCTAAAATCGACACGACCGAGCGCTTTTTGAAGCGTATTGCTGATTTGGGAGTTTAACGCATATGACAACCAATGTGACGTCTACCGGAAATATTACCGCCAGTTCTGAACATGGCCTCGCCCAGTATTTCAAGGAAGCTTGGAAATATCCGGTGCTTGAAGCCAAAAAGGAACGCGCGCTGGCTGAACGCTGGCGTGACGAGGGCGACGTGGAAGCTGCGCACACCCTCGTGACCAGCCACCTGCGCCTGGTGGTGAAAATCGCCATGGGCTATCGCGGTTATGGTCTGCCGGTGGCCGACTTGGTTTCGGAAGGCAACATCGGCCTGATGAAGGCGGTTAAGAAATTCGAGCCGGAACGCGGGTTCCGCCTGTCCACCTACGCTATGTGGTGGATTAAGGCTGCGATCACAGAATACGTGCTGCGCTCCTGGTCGATGGTGAAAATGGGCACGGTGGCTGCACAAAAGAAGCTGTTCTTTAGCCTGCGCCGCCACAAGCGCCGTTTAGGGATTCAAGATTCCGGCGAGTTAACGCCCGGTCAGGCACGGCTGTTGTCCGATGACTTAGACGTGTCGGAACGCGAAATCGTCAACATGAACCGCCGTCTGGCATCGAAGGATATGAGCCTCAACGCCCCGGTGGGCCAGGATGGCGAAAGCACTGTCGAGTTCCAAGACCAACTGGTCTATGAGGGGGCGTCCCCCGAAGAGGTTACTGCCGATGGTGAAGAACGCACCCAGCATCATCAGCTGTTGCAAGGTGCCATCGCCGCGTTGGACGAGCGCGATCGCCACATTTTTGTCGAACGGCGCTTGAAGGACAACCCGGTGACATTGGAGGAATTGGGCGTTCATTACGGCATTTCGCGCGAACGCGTACGCCAGCTTGAGGTCCGAGCCTTTCAAAAGGTTCAGGCCGCGATGACAGGCGCCGTTTCCCAACGCGAAGATGACGCGGACGCTGCTTTTCTCAATCACGCTGAATAAGGCTTTGAGGACGGGGATGGCGGCGCGATAATCGCTCTATGACGTGCTGCGCCCACCCACCCATTGTGTTGTTTTGTGACTTCGGTCTACCCTATACGGGGCAGATGAAGGGGCGATTGCTGGCCGACGCTCCTGAACATCGCGTTATCGATCTTTTCCACGATGTACCCGCCCATGATGTTCGTGCCGGGTCGGTACTTCTGGCGGCATTCTCCGATGACCTCCCTCAAGGCAGCGTGTTCGTCTGTGTCGTTGATCCAGGCGTGGGCAGCGCCACGCGCCAGCCCGGTGCGGTGTTCGCGGGTGGGCGCTGGTTCATAGGCCCGCTGAACGGCGTGTTTGAACATGTTCTACGCCGGTGGCCCGATGACGCTAAGGCCTATGAGATCACGTCTGTTCCTGAAACCCTTTCGTCGACGTTCCATGGCCGCGACCTGTTCGCGCCTGAGGCGGCCAAGGTGGCGAACGGGGACAGGGGGGGATTGTCGCCGTTAGACCTACACGCCTTGCGCCATCCTGAATTTTGCGATGACGTGGCCGAAATTATTTACGCCGATGGTTTTGGTAACCTGATGACCGGCGTGCGCGCCGCAACGTTGGGCAGCGATGAGACGGTGGACGTTATGGGACGAAAGTTGCCCCGCGTGCGCACCTTTTCCGATGTCGAATCGGGGGTGATCTTTTGCTTTGAGAACGCGGTCGGCCTCATGGAAATTGCCGTAAATCAGGGCAATGCCCAAGTTATTTTGCAAATTGGGCCTTCTACCCCCATAAAAGTCACCAAAGAGTGACCGCTGTCACTTTCAATCGGGATTGAAAATAGGATACTATCTGTGCAGCGCGCTGGACTGAGTGAAGTTGGGGGGCGTTAAGGGGGCGCCAATAATGAGTTTGTGTAACGGGGAATAAATGGCACTGTCCGTCAAGTTTTGGGGTGTACGCGGCAGCATTGCCTGCCCGTCCGCTAACCACATTAAATACGGTGGCAACACCAGCTGCATCGAAGTGAAGGCTGGCGATCATCGCTTGGTCCTTGATGCGGGTACCGGTATCCGCGGTTTGGGTAAAACCTATCTAGCAGACGATGTGAGTCATATTCACATCCTCTTGACCCATACCCATTGGGACCATATCAACGGCTTCCCGTTTTTCGTGCCCGCCTATGATCCGCGCCGCTCGGTGCATATCATGGCGGGACACCTGCGCGGCACGGAGGGCATTCAAAACGTCTTGGCCGCGCAAATGGACAACCCCATGTTCCCCGTGCCGTTGTCGGCGATGCAGGCGAAAATGCGGTTTGAAGATTTCGAGGCCGGCATGTCGTTCGACATCTTTGAGGATGTACACGTGCGCACCGCCCCCTTAAACCACCCCAACGGCGCCACCGCCTACCGCATAGAACACAAGGGCAGATCGATCTGCTATGTCACCGATACCGAGCATGTACCCGGCAAGCTGGACCAGAACATCTTGGGCCTTATCGAGGGGGCTGATCTGGTCATTTATGACAGCACCTATACCGAAGACGAATTCCCGTCCAAAATCGGCTGGGGTCACTCCACCTGGAACGAAGGCATCAAGCTGTGCCGCGAGGCAGGGGCTAAGTCGTTGGCCATCTTCCACCACGATCCGGAACACGAAGATGACTTCATGGATCAGCTGGGCAAAGACGCCAAGGCCGTATGGGACTGTGCCTTTGTTGCCGCCGAAGGCATGGAACTCAGCTACGGCGACGATTGAGAGGCTGCACGTATAGACCTTTTAATAAAAAGCCGCCCGGTTGGGGCGGCTTTTTTGATGGCCTATGAGTAAGGCAGGGTTATTGCGCAGGCGCGCTGGGGTTTCGCTGCTGTTCTTTAGCCACTGCGTCCTGCACCGCTTTGCGCTTGGCCTCGGCCTGGATGCGGCGTTCGTGCTCTTCCCTATCAAGGCGTTCATCCAGCAATACCTGTGCGAAGGCGTCTTTTTCCACCTTCCCCATCTGGATCAGGCGGATGACAACACGGCGGTTCTTGGCTTGGTTGGCCTTGATGGGGTTGCCGTCAAGATCGCGGTTTGGCACCTTGGGATGGCTGTCGCCAAAACCGACGACCTTCAACTGAAATGGGTGTACGGCGTTGCTTTGAAAGTCCCTCACCACCGCCGCAGCACGGCCCGAGGACAGCTCCCAATTGGATGGAAATTTCGCGGTGTGAATGGGGTCATCGTCGGTGTGCCCTTCCACTTCGATGAAGAAGTACTTGAACTGATCTTGGGTCAAAGTGCTTGCCCAGTTTTTCAGCAAGGGCAGGGCGGTCTCTAAAATCAGTGCCGTTCCGGGTTTGAAAAACGAGGTGCTGGCCATTTCAATGACGATGCCGCGTTCATCTTTTTGGACGTCGACCACCTGTTCCATGCTCATTTCAAAAGCTGCGGATTCAAGGGCGGACTGGACCTCTTGGTTGGTCGAGGCGGCTGTATCCTTGCCCATACCGATTTCTTGTTTGATGCCAGCCATCACCGCTTCGAACATGGGCAGGTCGATCTTGGAAAACGACACCAGCATCACGAAAAAAGCCATCAAAAGGGTGATGGCGTCAGCATAGGTGACAAGCCATTCCTCTTCAGGTGGTTCTTCTGTGATCGGTGGTGGTGGCACGGTTACGGCTCCGAATTAACGATGATGAGCAGGGCGGATACTCTTATTTCTTGCGCGCTTGGTCGATATTGAAGTGAATAGCTGGGTCGAGATAGCTATTCATTTTGTCTTGGATATAGCGCGGGCTTTTGTTGTCGGCCATCAAGATCAGGCCTTCGGCGACCAGATAATTGCGAAACCGAACGATCTGTTCGCGCTGCATGATTTTGCTGGCTGCGGGCATATAGACAAGGCGGGCAAAAATAACGCCGTACAGCGTGGTGAGCATGGCGAGGGCTAAGCCCGGCCCCAGCGCAGCAGGGTCATCACCCATTTTGTCGAGCATGATGACCAAGCCGATCAGGGTGCCGATCATGCCGAATGCAGGCGAGGCTGAGGCCATATTTTTAAGGATGTTCACCTGCACCGTATTGCGCCCAAACGACGTTTCGATGAGGTTGCTCATGATGTCGCGCACTTCATCGCCAGTATAGCCGCTGACCACCATTTCTACGCCAAACCGAAGGAACATATCGCCCTTGGAGGCTTTCATAGCCTCTTTTTCCAGCGCGGGCGGGCCACCCTTTTGCACAATATAGGCCCAGCGGATCATGCGTCCGACTTCGGCCTTGAGAATTTCGCGGCCAACCTTGGGCGTAAAGAGAATGCGGGTAATCAATTTTAGAGAAAGCATGACATAGCGCGGTTCATACGAAATGAACGTCGCGGCTAAGGTGCCGCACACCACCATGATGAAACTGGCGGAGCTGAGGAAAACGGTAGGATCGTCCGTAGAAATAAAGATTGATCCGATAAACAGTCCGAACACCAGAATCAGTGATCCGATTGTTGAAAACGAAATGCTCATCTAGTTGTATCCCCCATTGCCCCGGTAAATCCGAGGCCCCGTCCGCCATTTATACTGAAACGGGATGTCCGTGGTAAAGCAGACCCATCGTGTGTGCGAATCGGACCCCTTGGTCCACATAATATCTAATGTTGTCTCATAACCAAAGGGGGTGTCGTCAACGCTCGCGGAACGCTTCGTGTTTAAGTTTTAATACGGGTTTGACCAAATAGTCCATGACCGTCTTCTGGCCGGTGTGGATATCAACCGTTGATTCCATGCCGGGCAATATGGGGAGGTCGCCTGGGTTCGCCCCTAAGTATGATTTGTCTGGCTGCACCACCACGCGGAAATAGGGCATGCCATTTTCATCTGTGGAGGTGTCTGGGGCGACCAGAACAACCGTGCCTTCGATGCCGCCATAACGGGCGTAGTCATAGGTGGTGATCTTCACCAGTGCATGCTGCCCCTCGGCCACGTACCCGCGATCGGTGGGGCGCATGCGGCCTTCGACCACAAGGTTTTCACCGGTCGGCACAATTTCCATAATTGGCTCGCCGGGTTTGACCACATTGCCAGCCGCCGTGAACGCTAAATTGATGATAATGCCGTCGATGGGGCTTTTGATTTCAGCACGCACACCTTGCTCGTTGGCTTTTCGCAACAGCTCGCCGATGCGTGAAATGGTCTGTTCGGTCTTATTCAGTTCGTCCTGGGCTTCACGGCGAAAACGGGTCTCGTCTTCATTGACGCGGCGTTCGGCTTCCGATACGGCGGACCGCGCACGCGGAATACCGGCCTCGATGGACTGCAAGTCACCCTGCAGGTTTTTCATCTCGGCTTCCAGTTGCAGGTGATCAACGCGAGACGTCAAGCCGTCCTTCAACAGCTCGGTGGAAATGGCAAAGCGTTCGGTGGTCAGTGCCAGGTTGCTTTGTGTCGCGCGCAGCTTGGCTTCCAGTTCCTTAACCTCCAGCTTGCGTTGCTTCACCAGTTCTTGCAACACTTCCATGCCAGCGGTTAACTGGCGTTTGCGGGCGTTGAAGGCTTGGAGCTGGGCGTTGGCCTGCTCGGGTACCACGGCGACGATATCGGGTGAGAAGACGGGGGCTTCTAAACCGGTGGCTTCAGCCTCCAGGCGCGCACGGGTGAGGTATTCGCTATCGAGGCGGACTTCAAGTTCCTTAATGTTGGCACCGCCAGATCCCAAATCCAACTGAATCAGCGTCTGCCCGGCGGACACCACATCGCCTTCCTTAATGAAAATATCCTGGATGATGCCGCCTTCTAGATGCTGGATGATTTTTGACTTCCCCAACGGAATGACTTCGCCGGGTGCCACGGCGACTTCGTCCAGCTTGGCGAAATTGGCCCATGTTAGGCCAAGGATGATCAAGCCCATAATCGGCCACGCCACGCGCCGCCACGTGGGTACCGGGTGGGCGATCAATAGACCGTCAAGGAGGCTAGCTTGGGCCGTCATGCAAGGTTCTCCATCACGCTATTCAACACCTTTAGGGCGGCGAACGGTGGGGGTGGAGCGTAAGCGGGCACCCGTGCCGCGACCCTTGATATCTTTTTTTCGTGTCGTGTTGTCATTGCCGTTTTTCGACCATGACCGTAACACGGTGGCGGTGTTGGGGCGAAGTGCTACGCCAACTTTAACGGCGGGGCGCGGCTTTGGTGTCGAGGATGTATCCGTCGTTGTCTCACCCGTTTGCGGCTCTGCTGCGCTGGCCTTGACCGCGCGCAGGGTCGGCGTGGATGCGCTGCTGATCATGTTGCGGCCCTTTGGGGGGGCTGCTGGTGCCTTTTGGGACACAGGGGTGGAGGTGCGTAACTTCGCCGAAGCCTTAGCCTTGGGGATAGGCTTCGGCCGCAAAGTGGGGGCTGCGGCAGGTCTGGGCATGAGTTTGGCGACAGGCGGCTGAGGCGTGGGCCTTGGTGCCAGCTTTGCTTGCTGTGCCGCAGCGCCGCCAATGGACGCTATGGCTGCGGGCAGGGCCTTAGCAGGTGCGGGCGTTGTTTTGCCGGGTTTAGGCGCGTTTACCCCCGGACCTTTGTCGGGACCAGCATCTTTGGGCGGCGGGGGCTTGCCGCCGAACAGGCGTGGCAAGATTTCGCGCGCAGGTCCGGCAAGTGCGAGCTTGCCGCGATCCAGAGCATACAGAAAATCGCACGCCGACAGCAACGTCGGGCTGTGGGTGACCATGATGACGGTACGGGTCTTGGCGATTTCGACCAAAGTCTGCTTAAGTTCGTTTTCCGCATGGCGATCAAGGCTAGACGACGGTTCATCCAGCAACACCACCGGTGGATCGCCGACCAGGGCGCGGGCGATGGCGATACGTTGGCGTTGGCCACCTGACAGGCGTGAGCCCGCTTCGCCAATTTCCGTGGCGTAGCCGTCCGGCAGATCAATGATGAATTGGTGCACACCGGACTCGGTCGCGGCCTTGATGATGTCTTCATCCGAGGCGTGGGGTTGGCGTGAGATGATGTTGTCGCGCACGGTACCTGCAAACAGCACGCTTTCCTGCGGCACATAGCCTAACCAGTCGGCGAGTTCAGAGCGGGTGAACTGGGCAATATCCGCACCGTCCATCATCACGCGGCCCTTTTGGGGCTGATAAAGGCCCTGAATGATTTTCAACAGTGTCGTCTTGCCCGAGCCGTTACGTCCGACCAGGGCATGAATGCCGCCGGGCTCTATCTCCGCACTGATGTCAGACACCACCGGGGCCGTGCCCTCGGTATAAGAAAACACCACTTTTTCGATACTGAGCTTGCCCTTGGGCTTGTCTAGTTTGACTTCGCTTTCCTCGCGCTCGGTCAAGGCGTCAAACACGCCGCCCAAGCGTTCCGCCGACTGTAAGAAACCGGAATAGACGCGCCACATGCCGACCAATTGGTTTAACGGACCCATGATGCGTCCGGAAAGCATGTTGGTGGCGATCAATGCACCGATGGTGAGTCTCTGGTCAATGATGGCCAGCGCGCCGACGGTGGTCAGCATCAAGGATGTGAACAGCGACAGCGATGCACCAAGGTTTGAAAATCCGTCGGTCCTGGAGCCGCGAGTAATGGCGTTTTCGATGTTTTCTGCGTGTTTTTCTTCCCACACCGGTTCCATTGAGCGGTCCAGCGCCAGCGCCTTGATGGTGGTGCGTCCGGCGATCATTTCGGCGATCAGGGAATCTCGGGTCTGTGTTGACTGACGTTCCTGACCGCTGGCATCGGCCATGATGCTTGCCGAACGCCACGCGACGAACATGAACACAGGCAACATGACCAACAAGACCCACGCCACCGGCGCGGCGATGACGAAAATGAGAACCAAAAAAAGGATGGCGAACGGTAAATCGGCGATCAACAGCGCGGAAGCACCGGAGAGGGTGTTGCGGACCACGTCAACGTCACGAAACAGCGACGACCAGTGCGCCGAAGGTTGGCTTTCTAGGGTCTGCAAAGGCAGGCGCATCAATTTACGAAATAATCGACGTCCCAGCATGACGTCTACGCGCAGTGCTACGGTCTGTAAAATACGGGCGCGCGATTGACGCAAGACATAGTCGAAAATGAGGACCAAAAACATGCCTACAATCAGCCCTTGCAGGGTACTGATTCCGCCGCTGTTTACCACCCGATCATACACTTGCAAGGTGAAAACAGGTACGGCTAACGCCAAAATGTTGACGAAAAAAGACATCGCCACGACTTCACGGAAGACGGGCATCAACGGTTTCACGAATGGTTTCAGCCAGTTTGCCACTGGCGGACCAGTTGGTTTCTGCAACCAGATTCTCCGCTCAAGTCTCTGTTTTATTGGGCTTTATTGTTGTTTAGAGCCCAATTATTTAGGTTTTGCACCATATATATATGGTGTTTTTCCTACGTGTGCCTGACAGTTTTTAATTTTGCCGTTTACGCACATACATCATCATAGCTTTCCGTTAACGTTAGGTGAAGATAAAACGCCGCAGATAATCATTATTGTTATTTGATTCCAACGGCTTCTTGGGCGCACTTCAAGCAAGTTATGATATTCTTGCACAGGAAACCACTTGACGGAGTACGCCCTCCAATTGTCTAGTGATGCGAATAGGCTCAGGGGGGCAGACTTTAAAGTATGCGGAAATTCCTAAAAAAGGCGTTCAGCTTTGATCGGCTGGTAGGGCTTGCCCTGCTGGGCGTTTTGCTGGCCGTCACCCGCTTGGACCCGTACCCGGTTCAGTTCCTGCGCGAGAAAAGCTTCGATATCTATCAGCAGATCAAACCGCGTGTGCCGCCCAAGCCCGAAGACCGCCTCGTCGCCATTGTAGACATTGACGAACGCAGCCTTCAGGAGATAGGTCAGTACCCGTGGTCGCGCAACGTCTATGCGCAGATGTTGGTGAACCTGCACAACTTAGGGGTCGCGTCGACGGCCTTCGATATTGTATTTGCCGAACCCGATAGGATGAACCCCCAGGGGGTGGTGGACTCGCTGCTTGGCATTGACCCGGCGACCCGTGAAAGTATTCTCAAGCTGAAAAGCAACGATGAAACTTTCGGCAGCATCATTTCTCAAGCCAACGTGATTTTGGGGCAGGCGGGGTATTGGGATCAGTTGCCCAACAAGGCGGGTAAGCCGTTTAAAAAATCCGTGGCGGTGCGCAAACTTTCCAAAGGCGCACCTGAGCCGACGGAATTTCTCCATGAAATTCCGACCCTGATTAGAAACTTGCCGGTGTTGGAAAAAGGCACCAAGGGCGTGGGGCTATTCTCGCTCAATCCCTCGCTTGACGGCATCATTCGCGAGGTGCCTTTGGTCAGCAATCATGGCGGAGACCTGTACCCGACCTTGGCGATTGAGGCGATCCGCGTTGGTTTTCAAGTCTCCACCTTATTGGCCGAAGTCAACGCCACGGGCATTAAGGCCATCGGTGTGGCGCCTAAAAGTCGCGTCAAGCCCAAGGGGTTGAAAATCGCCACCGATGAGCGCGGTGTGGTGCGTCCGTATTTCGCCAAGCACGATACGTCCTTGTATGTGTCTGCGGCCGACGTCCTTGCCGGGCGGGTGGATAAATCGCGCTTGGCGGGCAAGATTGTGTTCGTCGGCACCTCTGCCGTGGGCCTTTTTGATATTCGTTCAACACCTCTTGATCCTTTGATTCCGGGGGTGGAGATCCACGCCCAAATGATCGAAAATGCCATTGCCATGGACCGTGAAATGGGCGCGGTGGTGGCTGCCGATTTGTTCCTTAAACGTCCCTACATCAACAAAGCCATTGAGATTTTGTTCGTGGCGCTTGGTGGCATCTTGATGATTATCTTGGTGCCGATGTTGGGGGCGACGCGGGCGCTGGTGGTTTTTGTCGTGCTGTCGGGCAGCGCCGGGGCCATGTCTTGGTACATGTTCAGTGAGCAGCGCGTGCTACTGGACGCGACCTTTGCGACGTTGTCGACGTTCTTGCTCTACTCGACGCTGACGTACATGAACTTCACCCGTGAAGAAGCGGCGAAGAAGCAGACCCGCGATGCGTTTTCCAAATACCTGTCGCCCGACATGGTGAACGTGGTGGCCGAAAATCCAGACCAGTTGAAGTTGGGTGGTGAAAAACGCGACATGACGCTGCTGTTTTGCGACGTGCGCGGCTTTACCACCATTTCCGAACAGTTCGACGCCGAAGGCCTGACCAAGCTCATCAACAAGCTGCTGACGCCGCTGACCAACGTGATTTTGGATCGCAAGGGGACCGTCGACAAATACATGGGCGATTGCATCATGGCGTTCTGGAACGCGCCGCTGGACGATCCCGACCACGCCAAGCACGGCTGCCTGTCGGCGCTGGCCATGTTCGAAGAAATTGGGCCGCTCAATGATCGCCTGGAAATCGAAGCCAAGGAAGAAGGCCGCAAGCACATCCCGATCAAGGTCGGCGCGGGCCTCAACTCCGGCGAATGCGTGGTCGGCAACATGGGTTCGGACCAGCGCTTCGATTACTCGGTTCTGGGCGACACGGTGAACCTAGCCAGTCGCCTGGAAGGGCAGTCCAAGACTTACGGCGTACGCATCGTTATCGGCGAACCGACCCAGGTTCAGGTGCCCACCTTAGCGACCATCGAACTGGACCTGATCAAGGTCAAGGGCAAGACCCAGGCGGTGCGTATCTTCAGCCTGCTGGGTGACGAAAGCATGGCGCAGGACCCGAACTTCCAGGCCTTCAAGGCAAAGGTGGACGAACTGCTGATGGCGTTTCGCTCCCAGGACTGGGCCGGGACCAGGGCGCTCATCGTTGAAGCCCGTGAAATGGCCATACCCTACGACATCGACGGTTTGTTCGATCTCTACGAACAGCGCATCCAAGACTACGAAGAAAACCCACCTGGCGAAAACTGGGACGGCGTGTTCGTGGCGACGTCGAAGTAGTCAGCTTCCTTACCGTCATTCCCGCTTTCGCGGGAATGACGCTTTAGGTCTAGGGCGGGGGACGGAGATTTAGCCCGCGTCGGCTAGAAGTTGCTCTACTTGGTGGGCGAAGGTCATGGGGGCCATGGGTTTTTCGATGTCGCCGATGGCACCAGCCTCAAAGGCGCGGGTTTTTCACAAATCATCGCTGCGTGCGGACACGACAATGGTTTGCGTGTCCCTCATGCGCCGGGCGTTACTTGCTCTTCATCACCCACACGCCGTTCCAGTCTTTGGGGGCTTCGGCTTTGAGGTGCTCGCACCGTTCTATATAGGTCTCTGAAAGGGCGTCGGCAGGATTTGCTTTGAGCACGTCTTTGAAAGACTTAATCGCCTTATCCCAACTGCCCGCGTGGTAGTGCTTGCGGCCTTCGGTGAAATAGCCCACCGCGTCCATCAAGTTGGGGAAGGTTTTGTCGGTGTGATAGTCAAGCACCTCAAACACGCGCACCGGTTCGGTCTTGCCCTTAACGACGACGTCGTCGATGTCACGCATACGGTACGTGCCTTTGAGTTTCTTTTGCGTGTATTCGGAAATCAACAGGTGTGCGTGGTATTGTTTGCACGCACTTTCCAGGCGCGCGGCTAAATTCACCCCGTCGCCGATCATGGTGTAATCCATGCGCTTAGGGCTGCCGATGTTGCCCGATACGATGTTGCCGGTGTTTAGCCCCAGCCCATGGTCAATGGCCATCAGGCCTTGGGCTTCACGTTCAACGTTCCAATCGGCCAAACTGGTCAGCATCTTGATGCTGGCGCGCATGGCGCGGTCTTCGTCGTCGTCATGGCCCACCGGAATGCCGAACGCCGCCATGATGGCATCGCCGATAAACTTGTCCAGCATACCGCCTTCTTCGGTGATGCAGTCGACCATGATTGTGAAGTATTCATTGAGCATCTTCACCGTGCCCTGGGGTCCTAAGGACTCGGTCAGGGTGGTGAAGGAGCGAATGTCTGAAAACAGCACCGTGGCGTCGGCAGAACGACCACCGAGGAAGTCATCACTATCGCCGGCGTTCATCAACTGATCGGCGAGGCCCGGATCCATATAGCGGCTCATGGTCGACTTCATGCGTTTCTCGGACGAGATGTCTTCGATCATCACCATCGAGCCGAGTTTCTTGTCCTCGGTCGAAATCAACGGCAGCACCGTGACGTTGGCCGACGTATTTTCGTCGCCAAACTTCATTTCGGCATCCATGAAGATGTCGGACACCAGGGTCTCGTCGACTTTTTTGATTTTGTCCATGACCCAGGCGTTTTCGTCGGTGAAGAATTCTTCCGCCGTTTTGCCAATGACATCGTCTGCGGATTCCAACTGCATGATGCGATAGCCCGAACGGTTGCAGGTGACGATTTTGCCGTCTTCGTCGGTCGTCACCACCGCGTTGGACATACTTTCCAGCATGCTTTCGTTATAGTTTTTCATGTTCTGGACGTCGTTGAACAGGGCTGCGTTTTCCAAGCCGATGGCGATTTGTGCGGTAAACGCTTTCAGCCGTTGTTCGTCTTCGTTACTGAACGGACCGCCTTTTTTGTTGAGCACCTGGGTAACGCCGATGCACTTGCCTTCCTTGTTCACCACAGGGGTACACAAGATAGAGCGCGTGAAAAATCCGGTCTGTTTATCGAATGCCGGGTTAAAGCGCAGATCGGCGTAGGCGTAGGGGATGTTGATTGACTGGCGCGAAGTGTACACCGCGCCGGCAATGCCGAGATGGTTGGGCAGGCGGATAACGACGGCGTCCAGCCCGGCGCCCACCATGGACCATAGCTCGTTCGTCTTTTCATCGTTCAAAAACAAGGTCGAGCGTTCCGCGTTCAACATGCGCGTCGCTTCCCCCATCACCTTGGCCAGCAAGGCGTTCAAGTTAATTTCCGACGTCACATCGGAAACGACGTCCAAAAATTCCATCTCCTGAGAGCGTTTTCTCTGCATGCGCTCGACGAACTCGGTGCTTTGCAGGGCGACTGCGGCTTGAGTGGCGATGTCTTGCAGAAATTCCAGATCGTCTTCGGAGAACTTAACGTGGTTGCGCCCGGTTTTTTTATTCAGCGCCTGGACCACGCCGATGACGTCGCCTTTGACGGTCTTGATCGGTGCGCACAAGATGGTGCGCGTGCGAAAGCCGGTCTGTTCATCGATGGATTTGTTGAAGTGTTTTTCGGCATGGGCATCGTCGATGATGCGGCCTTGGGCGGTGGAAAAAACCCAGCCCGCAATGCCGCTGTCGTTGAGGATGCGGATCTCGCGGATGTTATCGCCTTGCGCCACGCGGGTGTACAACTCGCCGGTTTCCCCGTCGTTCAAAAACAATGAGGATCGTTCCGCGCTGGTTTCGCGTGTCACGATGTCGACCAGTTCGCTGAGCACTTCGTCCAGAGTTTCGATGCCCGCCATGTGGCGTGACAGATCCAACAGCGTTTCCGCGCGTTCCAGGCGGTGGCGCTCGTCGCCGGATAGGGGCGCGTCTTTCGTGTCGGTGCGTTTCTTCGGTACCTTCTTTTGTATGGGCTTTTTAACGCTTGCCTGTGCGCGGGATTTCCCCGTGCGGGCTGACTGTGTGTCGGCCATGATATCTGTATCCCCCAGCTTATTTCTTTTTGTTTTTGTTAGTTTTCATGGCTTCCAGATCGTCGCGTAAGGTCTGAATGGTTGTGTGCAGCTGCTTCACCTCATCGCGGGCGTTGCGGCTAAGCTGTTCGATCTGGTCTTCATATTTAAACTTAACCTGATCCATTTCATCGCGCATGGATTGGACGGTCAGGCGCAGTTGGGTGGCTTCATCATTGCCGTCTTTGATGGCCCCGTGCACGGCTTCGTCTTTGTCAAAGCGCAAGCTTTCCAGGCGATCACGCAGGGCAATGGCGGTGGCGCGCAATTGCTGAATTTCCTTGTTGGACTCAGACACCGCCTGTGACACGGCCTCGTCCTTGTCAAAGCGCACGCGCTCCATCTCTTCGCGCAGCGCCTGAATGGTGTTTTTCAGGTGGCGGATTTCCGTGTTTGCGACGAGCAGTTCGTCGGTCTCTTCCAGTATGACGCCCATAATCGCCCCGTATGTTCTTTGGGGCCGTTCCCCAAGACTTGCCTCAATACCAATGATTTAACGACAAATCCTTATGTTTCGCAAGGTTAGGGGCTTCGCCGTGTGTCTGCAATAGCACATGCGGATACGTGTAAGGCAGCGTAGCCTTTTAAATGATCTCCGCCGTACCCACTTATAATAGGTGCCTTAAGTGTTCATTGATCAGCCCCCTGAACGTCCATGATTTCGGGGAGCATTTGCGGGAGACTTTAAAATGCGAATTACGTATGTTTTGGCCGTCCTGGTTCCGGGCCTGTTGTCCAGCGCGGCGGCGCACCCTCGGTGCAAATCGTGACCACCTGTACCGCCGGTGCCGGAGGAACAAGTGGGGCTGCGCTTCAATCCTTAGGCGGAGTGTTTGGCCAATAAAATTCGGTTACAAAATGAATAGGTTGTACGAATAGCTAAATCTCTCATAAGGTTGCGGCATGAATGCTCAAAAAACCCGGTCCTATTTTATTGTTGATGACGATCCGCTCATCAACGCCTTGGTCACCGCCTTGCTTGAAGACGCTGGGCATACGGTGAGTTCCAGCACGTCCAGTATCGAGGCGTTGGAGCGCATTCTCGTCGACAAACCCGATGTGGTGATCGTCGACATTATGTTGCCGGTGATGGATGGTTTTCAGCTGTGCAAAAAGCTCAAGACCAACCCGGACCTGCCGGGGGTGCAGGTGGTGATGTTGTCGGCCAAGGCTTATGAGTTCGACCGCGCTTATGCCAACAAGATGGGGGCCGACGGTTACATCACCAAGCCCGTCAATGCGGACACCTTAGTCGGCCAGTTGGACGCGATTTTAGCTGCGGGCATGACGCTGACCTATTGGGGGGTGCATGGAACCTTGCCGGTGCCAGGCGAGGGAACGTTGCGCTATGGCGGCAATACGTCCTGCGTCACCATCGAAGTTCCCAACAAACCGCTGCTGATTTTTGACGCCGGGTCGGGCATTAAAAAGCTGTCCGACCATATCTTTGCCTCTGCTCAGGGGCGGGTGACGGCCAAGGTGTTTATCTCACACCCCCATTGGGATCACATCAACGCCTTGCCATTTTTTGGACCTATGTATGTGCCCGGAAATGAGTTCGAGGTGTTAGGCCCGCGCCATGGCGACACCACCATGCGCGAATTGATCAGCGCGCAAATGGACGGCATTTATTTCCCCATCACCATGCGTGAATTCGCCTCGCGGATTTACTTCCGTGATTTGGGCGAGGAAAGCATCGTCATTGATGGCATTACGATCCGCACCATGCTGCTCAACCATCCGGGAAACTGTCTGGGCTATCGGATTGAGGTGGGGGGGAAATCAGTGTGTTACATCACCGACAACGAGTTGTTCCTGCCCGATCACCCGACCTACAACCCAGGCTATGTCGAGCGTCTTGCCAATTTCTGCCGGGGTGCGGACCTGTTGATCACCGACACCACCTATACGGATGCGGAATACGCCAGCAAGGTCACCTGGGGGCATTCGTGCGTAAGCCAAGTCGCCGACTTGGCCCATCGTGCCGAGGTCAAAACTCTGCACCTGTTCCATCACGATCCAGATCAAAATGACGACGACATCGATGCCAAGCTCGTTGCGGCGCGCGCGGCCCTGGCGGCATTGGGATCAAGCACCGCATGCGAGGCACCCGGCGAAGGACTTCAGGTTACATTTTAAGTCCGCCACCGTGCTCTCCTGTGTTGGTCGCGACGATCAGGAGACGTCTAGCCGATTGACCTATTCAAGGGGCCGGATAAGAAATGCTGGTGATTTCGAGTTCTTCCTCACCGCCCGGTGTTTGTACAAAAACCAAATCACCGACCGCCTTTTCCATCAACGCGCTGCCGATGGGCGAATCCAAGCTGATGCGCCCTTCGCTCGGTTCGGTCTCATCGCTGCCGACGAGGATGACGGTTTGCACCCGTCCGTTTTCGCGTTCATAACTCACCGTGGCTCCAAACAGCACTCGGTCCCGGTGCTGTTGAAACTTAGGGTCGACCACAGACAGGCTTTCCAGGCGTTTGCGTAAAAAGCGCACCCGAGCGTCGATTTGCCGCAGGCGCTTTTTGCCATAGATGTAATCGCCGTTTTCGGATCGGTCGCCGTTGGTCGCGGCCCAGTACACCGTGCGCACCACCTCGGGGCGTTCGACTTCCCACAATTGCGCAAGCTCGGTCTGCAATTTGGCATAGCCGTCTGGCGTGATGCAGTCCTTATGCGGTGGCAAAGGTTTTCCTAAAAACGAAACGGCAGGGGGCGTTACGGGCGCAATGCTACGCGCCGTCCGGTGCTTAAGCAACGTTGCTTTGCAACATGTGCTTGGTGACTGTGACAACGCCGCCTTTCGTGACGTAAAAGCGCTCGGCGTCCAGTTTTGGGTTCACACCGATGACCATTCCGGCAGGGATGAGGCAGCCGTCGTCGATCAGGGCCTTTTTGATGATGGTACCGCGGCCGATCTCGACATTGGGCAAAATGGCCGAGTCCTCAATCACACAAAAGGAGTTGACGCGTACGTTGTTGAACAACAGTGACCGCCTGACAACACTGCCCGATACGATGCAGCCCGACGATACGAGTGAATCAATGGCGATGCCGCGTCGGTTGTCGTCATCAAAAACGAACTTGGCCGCGGGACAATGCTCTTGATAGGTCCATATCGGCCAATCTTGATCGTACAGGTTTAGCGCAGGCGTCACCGAGACTAAGTCCATGTTGGCCTGCCAATAGGCGTCGAGCGTGCCCACGTCGCGCCAATAGGCCTCGGTCTGGCCTTTTGATACCTGGCAACTGTCACTAAAATGGTGCGCCACCAGTTTGCACTGTCCCACCAGATGGGGGAGGATATCTTTGCCAAAATCGTTGCTGGAGCCTTCTTGTTGCCGGTCGCGGCGCAACTGTTCGTACAGGAATTCGGCGTTGAAAATATAAATTCCCATGTTGGCGAACGAGGTGTCTGGGTGACCGGGAATGGTCGGCGGGTCGTCTGGTTTTTCGACGTAGCCTGTGATGTTCGCGTCGTCGTCCACGTCGACGATGCCAAACCGTGAGGCTTGATCATGGGGAACCTCAATACACGACACGGTAACGTCCGCGCCGCTGCTGATGTGCTGGGTCAACATGCGGCTGAAGTCTTGTTTGTAAATGTGGTCGCCGGCCAAAATGAGGACATAGTGTGGCGCATGGTCTTGGATAATGTCGATATTCTGATACGTCGCATCTGCCGTGCCGCGATACCAGCTTTCATCCTCGGTCTGCTGTTGGGCGGGCCAGACCTCAACAAATTCATGCAACTCCGCACGCAAAAACCCCCACGCTTTGTGGATGTGCTGGATCAGGGTGTGGGCTTTGTACTGGGTCGCGACACTCATGCGACGAATGCCTGAGTTTAGGCAATTTGAAAGGGGAAAATCAATAATGCGGTATTTGCCACCGAACGGTGACGCCGGTTTAGATTGGTTCTTCGTCAATTGAATCAAGCGCGAGCCACGCCCGCCTGCCAGAACCACTGCCAGGGTGTTTTTTAAGGCCTTGTTGAGATCGATGTCTTTACATTCCATGACAGACCCCAAGCTAGATATTTAAGTCTTCATGACCATGAAGCTGGGCGGGTGTTTGCCGCGGCAATTTGCGATGTTTTTATGCACGGTGTTCGCCTGCGCCAAAAGCCTGCGCCGTTCCGGCCCTTGGGCCCGCTCAGCGCGATAGATTAAGAGCGAATGAAAATCGGACAGTTTAGAAATATACCCCTTGCTGGGGGTGTTCGGAATTTCAGTATGTTTCATGGCGCAATCACTCCTCCTGGGCTTAGGGTGGGTAAAGCACAATTAAATCCGTGCGCCCCGAATTCAGGCGAGGGTACGGCGGATAGGAACGTATGCGGTCAGGCGGACTTTTTAGCCTGCTTGATCCGCGGTTTACGTTTTGGTTTGGGAAGCCCGGCGTCTAAATCCCTTTCGGCCTGGAGCCAATGCTCCAACTCCTGGTCGCTGGGTTGGCCGTTTGCCTGCCAAATCTCATAGGCTTTCAATTGGATGGTTTGCTGTAAGTCAGGTTTCATTCAAGTTCTCCCGCTATATTTAGGGGGCGGCTCTCACCTATACCGCAATCCCTCATCGTCATATCGAGTGGAATCAATGTGTTTCGGCCTTACTTAGAAGGGAAAAAGTATATTATAAAATAATGCCCGAGTCATTACCAAGCGTGGCTCGGAGTCCTCCCATATGGATTACAAAATGCGAATCAGTGGGGAATCAGAGGCGCTTGCGCTGTGGATAACTTTTTGATCCTGCGCGCCTCGAATAAACAAGAAAAAAGGCCAGCATACGGCGTTTGGCCTCGATCTTATCGGCTGCTGTTGATTTGTGAGCCGTAATGCGTTGAGCCTCTGGCATAGGGTTCCTTATAGGGGAGAGCGCCATCAAAATAGAAAAAAGGCCGCCACCTAAGGTGACGACCTTTTGCCATTTGAGCATTGCTCCGGCGGCAGGACTCGAACCTGCGACAAGACGATTAACAGTCGTCTGCTCTACCAACTGAGCTACGCCGGAGCAATGCCCAGACAGTGACGGTGCTTTTACTTGTGGGGCGATATTGAGTCAACCGGAAACATAAAAAAGGGCTGGATACATTGCCGTCACAGTATACAGGGAAAATCAGCGCACAGTTCATGCCCAGCGACCGCCTGAGCGCCTCTCAGGCGGGCAGGTCATTATGTGTGCTCACCACGGCTTTAACGCACAGTTAGATCAAAGGTCATCCCACACTCGTCATGCCATACGATCATCAGAAGGCCGGTAAGGGCTTCCAGGCCGGTGATCAATCGGCTTGAGCCCTGGGGGAGACGTCGCCATTTCTCCCACGGGCGTTTTGCAGTTCAATACTGGCGTGAGCCGGTGAAAAGTTCAAAGCTTGGACGCGGTTCACTGACGGCGACGTGATGCCTATACCCATGCAATGGTTGTCATGAGGCGCGCGCTGGTTCACCATATCATAACTGCACGTTAAGGATTGGTAGGGTGGTTCAATGAATACGAACAGCAGTTTCTTCTCACAGGTGTGGAAGCGCAGGCTTCTAATCGTTCCGCCGATCCTCATGGGCGTGGCGGTCATCTTTCTATCGCCGTTGATCAAAAGCAAACCCCAACAAATTGAAGTTGTCGAACGGGCATCTAAGGTCCGCGCCATAACCGTTTCCAAGCTTGCCGTGGCGCCGCACGCCATTGGTTACGGCACGGTCAAGCCCGCGCGCACGTGGGAGGCCGTAGCCCAAGTCGCCGGGCAGGTGGTCTGGGTTTCCGACGATTTGAAAAATGGACGCACCGTTCAGTCCGGCACAGAAATGCTGCGTATCGAAGATGCCGATTACCGTCTGGCCATGACGCAAGCCGAGGTGCAATTGCGGGCTGCCGAAGTCAAGGGCAAAACCACCCGCACGAGCTTGGCAATTGCTGAAAAAGATCTGAAAATTCTGCAAGATGATTACAAGCGCAAGAAGGGGCTTGCGGCAAAGGGGGCGGTCTCAAAAGCGGCGGTAGAAGCGTCGGAACGTCAAATGCTCAATGGCGAGACGCAGGTGCAGAACCAAAGAAATGCCGTTGAATTGAACACCGTCGAGCGCCAAGTTGCGGACGCCCAAAGGGCAAGTGCTGAGCTTGACCTGCTGCGCACCCACATGGTGGCGCCGTTCGATGTGCGCATTACGGACGTCAACATTGGCGAAGCCCAGTACGCCAACAAGGGGCAGTTGTTGTTCGCCGCAGACGGGCTACAGGTCGCGGAAATCGAGGCGCAGTTCCCCATCGGCATCTTGCGCCCGTTGATGACGGCGGCACAGGGCGGCGATGTTCCGGGCGATGGCGTTAAAGCTCTGGATGCCATGGTACGGCTACGCACGGCCACGCACACGGTGGAATGGCCCGCGCACATTGATCGGGTGTCCGGCGTCATCGACCCACAAACGCAAAGCCTTGGCGTGGTGGTGACCATTTTCCGGCCCGCCGCAAAAGCGCAGCCGGGACAGCGCCCGCCGCTGTACCGCAACACCTTTGTCGAAGTGGAACTGACCTCACCCCCGATGGCGGGGCAGATTGTGGTGCCGCTCTCGGCGTTGCACAGCGGCCAGGTCTATGTGGTGGATGACGACAGCCGCCTGGATGTACGCAAGGTCGAGGTCGCTTTCGCTCAGGGGAACTATGCCGTCTTGAAAAAAGGCGTCAAACCCGGCGAACGCATTGTGACCTCCGATCTGGCGAGCGCCATCAAGGGCATGCTGCTTGATCCACAGGAGGACAAGAAGACCAAAAAACTGATGGTCATCGAAGCCACCGGCAAGGAGCCGCAGCCGTGATCCGCTATTTTGGAACTCACCCCACCGCGGCGAACATGTTGATGATTGCCATCGCGGTTTTGGGCTTGGCGGCATTGCCGAAGTTGCAACGTGACACCTTTCCGGTGATCCCCGCGACCGAGGTCGAAATCCGTGCCAGCTATCCCGGCGCAACCCCGGCGGATGTCGAAGATGCCATCTGCCAGCGCATTGAAGACGCGCTCGATAGCGTCTCGGGCCTGATTGAGGTGCGCTGCGACGCCCGTGAAAACATCGCCATATCGGTCGCCAAGATGCGGGAAGGCGGCGACATGGTGGAGTTTTTCAACGATGTGCAGGCGCAAGTGGAGGCCATCACGTCGTTCCCCGCCAGGGTCGAAAAACCTTCGGTCGTGAAGCTTGAACGCACGGCCTCGGTTGCCAGCATCGCCATCACGGGCGCTATGTCGCCCGAAGGGCTCAAGGCCTATGCGAACAAAGTAAAGGACCGCCTCAAACAAAATCCACGGATCGCCCAGGTCGTTATCAAGGGCTTCTCAGACCAAAATGTCGCTATCCAATTGTCGGCAGAGGTTTTGCGGCGTTACGGTTTGAGCGTTTCCGATGTGCAGGCCGCGATTGAACGCCAAAGCCTGGACGTGCCGGCGGGGACCATGAAAACCCAAGGCGGCGACTTGATCGTACGTTTCAATGAACAGCGCACCACCCCCGCCGAGTTTTCAAATCTGATTGTGGTGTCAGGAAAAACCGGCGGGCGTATTCGCCTTGGTGATATTGCGGAAGTGAGTACTGTTTTTGACCGCCCCGAAGACAAGACGCTGTTCAATGGTCAGCGCGCCGCATTTTTGGATATATCCAAGACCTATGACCAGGACAGCCTGCGGGTTATGGATGCCATCCAGGCAAGCTTGGTGCGTGAGCGCGAACTTGCGCCGCGCGGCGTTCGTCTGGAAATCAGTTCCGACGTTACCAGCAACATTCGCGACCGCTTACGCATTTTGGCCAGCAATGGCGCGCAGGGTCTGGTGCTGGTGTTCCTCACCATGTGGCTGTTTTTTTCGTTCCGCTTTAGCTTCTGGGTCACCATGGGGCTGCCTGTCTCGTTCCTGGGTACGGTGTATGCCATGAATGCGTTGGGCTATTCGCTCAACATGATGACGATGGTGGGGTTGCTGGTTGCCATTGGTTTGTTGATGGATGACGCCATCGTTATTTCGGAGAACGTCGCCGCGCACCGTCGCCGGGGAAAGTCCGCGTTCGATGCCGCCATCGACGGAACCCGTCAGGTCATGCCCGGAGTGCTATCATCGTTCTTCACCACCGCCATGGTGGTTGGGCCACTGGCGTTTATGGCCGGTAAAATGGGCGCGGTGCTGAAGTATTTGCCGGCGGTTTTATTGATCACGCTGATCATCAGTTTGGTCGAGGCCTTTCTGATTTTGCCATCGCACCTGCGCCACTCTATGAAAGACATGGATACGGCCAAGCGCACCGGCATTCAGGGCTGGTTCGATGTGCACTTTACGCGCTTTCGTGATGATTTTTTCGCCCCGAAGATCGCCCAAGTGATCCGCCGTCCGTACCTGTCCTTAGGCGTGATGATGAGTTTGGCAATGGTGTCCTACGCGACCATTCCGGCGGGCATCCTCAAGTATCAGGCGTTTCCCAACTTGGAAAGCGACGTGATCCAGTCACGTATTCTGCTGCCGCAAGGCACGCCCCTGGAGCGTACCGAGGAAGTCGTCGCCCAGGTGGTGGACGCCCTGCACCAATTGGATGATGAGTTTTCCACTCGTCAGTCCGGTGACCGGCGCATGGTGAGAAACATCTCAGTCCTCTACAACTCTAACATCGATGCCTTCGAAAGCGGGCCGCATCTGGCCACCGTCAGCGCCGATTTACTGCGCGCCGAGGAACGTGAAGGCACGGTCGATGAAATGCTGGGCCGTTGGCGCGCATTGGTGGGCGCTGTGCCCGATGTTATTGCCCTGAAGTTTACCGACAAAGAGCGCGGGGTTGCGGGCAAGGCGATTGATTTACGCCTGCAAGGCAACAACCTCGAGGTCTTGAAGAAGGCATCTTTGGATCTTCAGGCCTTTCTTGGAAAGTTCCGCGGGGTTGCGGACCTGTCCGACGATCTACGCCCGGGAAAACCGGAACTAAACATTCATATGAAAGAGTCCGCCGGTGTTTTCGGCATGACCGCGGCGACCATCGCAGGCGAAGTTCGCGCGGCCTTGCATGGCGGCACATCGATGGAGGTGCTGTTCAACACCGAGGCCTATGACATCACCATCCGCTTGGCCGACGATGATCGCAATAGCATCGAAGACCTGCGCTACCTGAAAATCCGCGCCCCCGACGGCAGCTTGATTCCGCTGAGCGCCGTGGCGGAGATCGTGGAAGCGCGGGGCTTTGCTCGCATTCATCGCGTCAACGGACAGCGCACCATAACCGTTCAAGGCGCGCTCGACACCAAGCTCGCCAACGCCCGCGAAATCATGGGTATGGTGAAGAAATTCTTTGTCCCGGACCTTAAGAAAAATTATCCGGGCATCCGCTTCGCCTCCCAAGGTGAGGACAAGGATACCGCCGATACCGGCAGTTCCCTGCAAACCAACCTGTTGGTCGGGTTGGTCGGCATTTTCTTGATCTTGACGTTCCAGTTCCGCAATTACCTCCAGCCGTTCGCCGTTATTTTGGCCATCCCCATGGGACTGGTCGGTGTGGTGTGGGGGCACTTGGCGCTGGGCCTCGACCTGACTATGCCCAGTCTGGTCGGGTTCGCGACCCTGGCCGGCGTGGTGGTCAACGACAACATCTTGCTGGTGACGTTCGTTAAGGAGCGGCTCAAGGTAGGCGTAGGCGTCTTTGAGGCCACGCAAGAGGCGGCGCGCGACCGTTTCCGCCCCATCATGATTACGTCGCTCACCACCATCGCGGGGCTGTTGCCGTTGCTGACGGAAACCAGCACCCAGGCGCAATTGCTAATCCCGCTGGTCGCCAGCCTGGCATTCGGGCTGTTGACGGCGACCTTGTCGTCGCTGTTCCTGGTACCGACGTTCTTCGTCATTCTCGATGATCTCGGCCTGCTTAACATCGAAAAGACCGAAGTGGGCACCACGTCTGCTTAGGGGCAAACATTGGCGTTCCTGCATGTTTCCTTGACACAAAGGTTCGTCGTGGGTAATTTTCAACCAAGTAGTTAAACCAATTGGTTGAAAGAAGGCCGGAGCGTTGAAGCGATCCAAACCGACCACCGATGAAATTATAGATATTACCGCCGCCGTCTTTGCGGAAAAGGGCTATGAGGGCGCGCGCATGGATGAGATTGCCAATGAAGCGGGGGTCAACAAAGCAACACTATACTATCGCATTGGCGATAAGGATGCTTTGTTCAGCGCGGTGTTAAAGCGTATTTTCTCTGCCAAAGTCGTTCGCCTGGAGCAGATGTTAGACACCGTCGAGGATGTTGAAGATCGGGTTCGTGGTTTTGCAGAGACCCTGGTTGACGGCGATCACCCGGAACAGTTTTCCGCCATTATGCTTCGTGAAATTGCGGAAGGCGGACGCAACCTCCCCGACGAAGTGTTGCCGTTGATGGGTCGTTTGCTGGGGGCCTTGATGCAAACCTTGGCCCAGGGCGTTAAAGAAGGCCGCTTCAATCCGGTTAATCCCTTTTTGGTGCACATGGCCCTGGTTGGGGCGTGCACGTTATACGCCAGTAACGGACCCATCCGCCGCCGCATAGCCGCTCTTGTCCCGCAAGGCGCTGGGGCAAACTCTGCGCCAAACACTGAAATGTCCTTACAAGACGCCGCCCACGCCATTGCCGACATGCTGCTGAGGGGCGTGCGAAAACCTTAATTTTGAAATGAGCAATACCATGGTGAAAAATTTCCGCCAACGCATCGAAAATGGTTTCGAAAACTACGGGCGCTTGATCGCGCGCAGGGCTTGGATTGTATTGATCCTCCCGATCATCCTTGTTGGTGCGCTGGGATTGAATATCCCCAAAATTGTCATAGACACCGCGACGGAAAGTTTCCTTCACGAAAATGACCCGGCGCTTTTGGCCTACAACGACTTCCGCGACCAATTCGGGCGCGATGAATTGGTCATCGTTGCGGTCGAAACCGATGATGTGTTCGATCCGGATTTTCTCGCCAAGTTGAAAAAACTGCACGATGAATTGCGCGATAACACGCCGTACCTTGACGATATCACCAGCCTCATCAACGCGCGCAATACATATGGCCGCGCGGATGAGTTGATCGTCGAAGACCTGTTTCAAGACTGGCCCTCTGACCCCGCAGTGTTCGAAGAGAAGCGCCAGCGCGCTTATGCCAATCCAATATTTGAGAACACGTTGTTATCCGAGGATCGCCGCATCACCGCCATCGTCATCCGTACCGATGCGTATACCAGCGTCGGCGTTGAAGAAGATGCGCTCGGCGGCTTTGACGAACTGGCCGCGCCCACCGGCGAACAACAAACCCAACGCGCGTTCCTCTCCGACGCGGAGAACTCGGAACTGGTGCGAACGGTCGAAAGGATCGCATACGCCTACGACGCACCGGGCTTCAAGGTCTATGCATCAGGTTCTCCCGTTGTTGCTGATGCGCTTAAAAAGTCCATGCAGACCAACATGAAACGCTTCACGCTGATGGGGATTGGCGTTATCGGGCTGGTTCTGTTTGTCATGTTTCGCCGCCCAACCGGCGTAATTCTGCCATTGATCGTGGTCATCCTATCGGTGGTCGGAACGCTGGGTCTGCTGCCATTGACGGGGCGTACGTTCACCATACCGATGCAGATTTTACCTTCGTTCTTGCTGGCGGTCGGCGTCGGAGCGTCGGTGCACCTGTTGTCGATTTTCTTTCGTCACGTCCAAAGTGGACACGGACGTCAAGATAGCGTGGTTTACGCATTGGGACATTCAGGTCTGCCTATTGTCATGACATCGCTGACCACGGCGGCGGGCTTGGCGTCATTTTCCGGGGCCGAAGTTGCCCCCATCGCCGACTTAGGCGTGATTGCCTCCTTAGGGATCATGTTGTCTTTATTTTTGAACCTGACGCTTCTGCCTGCCACACTCGTGCTTCTGCCGGTAAAGGCTAAGACCAGCGCCAGGTCACATAAACGCCATCACCGTATGGATACGTTGTTGATCTGGGTCGCCAATTTTTCCACCCGGCGTGCGGGTGTGGTTCTGGGCTTCAGCGCGGTGCTGCTCACCACCGCCATTGTTGGTATGACGCAACTCAAGTTCTCTCATCAACCGTTTAAATGGCTGCCGTTGTCAGAGCCATCGCGCTTGGCCATTGATTTTATCGATGACCGTCTCAGAGGTGCCAGCGCCATCGAAGTGGTGGTCGATACCAAAAAAGAAAATGGGCTCTATGACCCTAAGGTTTTGGCTGGTCTGGAACTCTTGAGCCGGGAGATGGAAAACAAGGACGCAGGCTATATATCTTTCGGTAAAACCCTATCTCTGGCCGATATCGTTAAGGAGTCGAACCGCGCCCTGCACGCCAACGACGGCGCCTATTACACCATCCCACAAGACCGCAACCTGATTGCGCAGGAACTGTTTTTGTTTGAAAATTCCGGCTCGGACGACATGGAAGATTTCGTCGATAGCCAGTTCCGTATGGCGCGCTTCACCATTAAGATGCCGTGGGCGGACGCTATTCATTTGCAAGATATCGATGCGATGATCACGGGTAAGTTCCGCGATGTCCTGGGTGATGATGTTGAAATTACCGTGACCGGTATGAACGCGCTTCTCGGTCGCACCATGGAGGCGACGATTTATTCCATGGCTGAAAGTTACGTCATCGCTGCGGGCGTCATTACCATCATGATGATCATCTTCCTGGGAAGCCCGAGCATCGGACTGGTCAGTATGATTCCCAACTTAACCCCAATTATCGTGACCTTGGGGTTGATGGGCTGGCTGGGTATTCCGCTCGATATTTTCACCATGTTGATCGGCTCCATCGCCATCGGCCTCGCGGTTGATGACACCATTCACTTTATGCATAACTATCGCAGCTATCACCACGACACCGGGAACGTGAGAGCCGCCGTGCGCAAAACGTTGCTCAGCACGGGGCGTGCCATGATGGTCACGTCCGTAGTGTTATCGCTTGGCTTCATCATCTATGTGATGTCGACACTGACGAACTTGATCAACTTCGGCTGGCTCGTCGCCCTGACCATCATGCTGGCTTTGTTGGCGGACTTCTTCCTGGCCCCGGCCTTGATGGCGGTCCTGCACAAAGCCCACCTCATCCCCGACGATGAAGATTATTAAGAAGGAGTTCTGACATGAAAACCGGAACCATAGTTCTCTCTGCTCTCGTCCTGGCGTTAAGCGTCTTACCCGCCATGGCGCAAGATTTGACCGCGCGCCAGATCATGGACAAAGTCGATGGCCGCGACGACGGCGACAACCGCATTGCCGAAATGAAGATGGTGCTGATCGACAAGAACGGCGACACGCGCGAGCGTAAGATCAAGACCTTCGACAAGGACCGGATCGTTGATCAAGGCGATGAGGATCGGCGCCGCATCATGTTTTTCCTCACCCCTGCCGACGTGAAAGATACGGGTTTTCTCACGTATGACTATGCCGCGACTGAAAAGGATGATGATCAGTGGTTGTTCCTGCCCGCGTTGAAAAAAACCAAGCGCATCGCCAGCACGGATAAGTCCGGAAGTTTTATGGGATCGGATTTCAATTATTCCGATATGACGCGTAAGAACTTAGACGCCTATACCTTTAAAATTTTGAAGGAGGCCGAGGTGCGCGGCGCGAAGACCTGGGTGATCGAAGCCCTGCCCAAGACCCGCGAAGAGGCTGCGGAGACCGGATACAAAAAGTCCGTGGTCTTCGTGCGTCAGGACAACTTTGTCGCCGTGCGGGCCGTCCATTGGACCGACACCGGGGGCAAGCTCAAATACCTGGATGTCACCGGGCTTGAGTTGATCGACGGCATCTGGACCACCACCGCCACGTCCATGACAACCAAGAAAAACAAAGTCACCGAACACAAGACCGAGCTGACGTTTTCCAATATTCGCTATAATCAAGACCTTGCGGATAACATATTTACGCTCCGCCGTTTGGAAAAGGGCCTGTAACTGACGATGCGATATTTCGTCTCATCTCTGTTGGCCGTCAGTGTTATGGCCGCGTCGGTGCCGGGTGCGTTCGCGCAATCGGTAGACGACGCCCTCGGCGGTTTTGACGAGCCCGCAGCCGGGCGCGGTGAGCTTGACGACGCCTTGGGTGGCTTTGATGAGGAGGCCGCGCCCATGCAAGAAGACGTGGTTACGCAAGAACCGTCGCCGTGGTCCTTATCTGGGAGCGTTTCCTTTGCTGCCGCCTACGACTACACACAGCCTGCACCGGCGGCGGGAAGCTCCGATTACCGGGGGCTCAGCCGCGCCCGACCCAAAGCCACCTTTAAGCTTAAAGGCGACCTCCAAGATCGTTTCCAATACCCGGTGCGCGTCCTTGCCGAAGTCACGGCGGGACATGAATTGGTCTACCGCATGCGTGGCCGCGGGGATTATCCAGACACGGTGAAAACCTCATTCGAGCGCGACGTGAACCTTGGTGAAGTGTACGTCAACAGCAAACTTTCGGATGGCATTGAGTTGACGCTTGGGCGTCAGACCATAGTGTGGGGAACGTCGGAAAACTTGCGTGTGGTGGATGTTGTCAATCCGTTGGATCAACGCGAAGTCGGTATGGTTGATATCGAAAATTTACGCCTGCCCTTGACCATGGCCCGAGCCGACTATGTTCAAGGACCGTGGATCGCAACCGCACTGGTTATTCCGCACATCCGCTTTAACAAGGTGCCGCCAGCCTACAGCCCTTACGATCCGACCAACGGCGGCGCGCCGCAGAACGATGTCCCCGCCGATGGCATCGGCAATGCCGAGCTGGGCGCAAGTCTGCGCGGTAATTTTTCGGGCTGGGATTTGTCGTTCCATGCCGCGAATATTTACGATGACGCCGGTCATAAAGAGGTGGTGGGCGCCACCCAACGCATCCGTCATGCGCGCGTTACGATGCTGGGCGCTACGGCAGACGTTGCGCTGGGCAATTGGCTGATTAAGGGCGAAGCCGCGCGGACGTCGGGTCTTCAAACGCTGGGCGTTCCGGGACGCGACTTTGTGCGCAGTGATGCTCTTGCTGGCGTCGAGTTCACGGGACTGACGGATGCGAGCATCAGCTTCGAGGTGGTGAATCGCCACCTACACGGCTGGACTCAGGCGCTTGCCGCCGAGGGCCTGAAAAAGAATTCACAGGAATATGCACTGCGGTTTTCCGCCGACTACCTGCGTGAACGCCTGCACGTTACGGCGTTGACGACGCGAATTTCACCGTTGACCCGGGGGGGTGGGTTTTCTCGCGCCTCTGTTGAATACGATTTAAAGGATGCGCTGAGCGTTACTGGCGGTGTCGTGGTCTACCACGACGGCACCCGCAGGCCATTCAGCGCCATCGGCGACAATGACCGTATCTTCTTCGAAATTAAACAGAGCTTCTAGCACTTAAGATTTAGGGGATGGAACCCTGATCGCAGCCCGTCCCGCATGTTGAAACGTTCCTTATGGTTCACATAACAAACGTTTCACGAGAGGGTGGATGGAGGCGCGGACCGGAATCGAACCGGTGTACACGGCTTTGCAGGCCGCTGCGTAGCCACTCCGCCACCGCGCCATCTCTTCCATCACAACTCAAAAGCAATGGGGAGCCGTGGGACTCCTTACCCCTCGTGAGGTCTCTCTTGCGAGAGCGGACGGAACATAGACCGGGGAACACTTGGCGGTCAAGCACCGCTGGTACGCTTTTGACACTTTATTTTAATGCCTGAGCCCAGGCCCCAGCATTCGTGCGAATGTGACGTTTTTTCAAGGTGCTGTTCATAGGCCATTGTCGACGGCGTTTGCATCGGTTTATAGTGCCCTCCAAATGGCGTTAACACGACGCCCCGAAAATTAAGGGAGGGGACACCCAATGGACTTCGCATTAGCCCGCCACAACATGGTCGAGGGGCAGATTCGCACCAACCGCGTAACAGACCCGCTGGTCGTCAATGCCTTGAGCGAAATCCCGCGTGAGGCCTTCGTACCCGATGCCCTGCAAAGCCAAGCTTATATCGACGAAGACTTAAACGTTGCGCCGGGACGCATCATGATGGAACCCATGGTGATGGCGCGCTTGATGCAGGCCGCGCGTATCGAAGACACGGACATCTGTCTGGTGATCGCCGCCGCCACCGGTTATGAAGCCGCCGCCATCGCCAAGCTGGCCAGTGCCGTGATTGCCTTGGAAAGCGACGACGCCTTGAAACAGGCCGCGGCCACGAATTTGGCGGCCCAAGGCGCGGATACGGTGTCGGTCCTGGTCGGCGAATTGGCGAAAGGACACCCCGGTCAGGGACCCTATGACGTTATCTTCGTGAACGGTGCTGTGGGTGATTTACCCGCAGCGCTGACCGATCAATTGGCTGAAGGCGGACGCTTGGTCTATGTGCAGGCCGCAGAGCATGCCGGTGGCAAGGCCATACTGGTGACCAAGGACAACGGCGTTGTGTCTGGAGCCGAACTGTTCGATGCCAGCATTCCCGCCCTGGCAGAATTCGCCAAAAAACCCGCATTTAATTTCTAGTAATTTAGAAAACTCTAATATATTATACGCGGCGGTGACCTAAAGGGTTGCTGCCGTTCGTATTTGTGCACAAGACACAGACAACACTGGAGTTTGCAATGACGCAAGTGGCGCTGCCCCTCGAAATTGATGCCCACGGTTTAATTCAGATCACTGCCGACGCCCTCAACACGGCGTACATTGACGTGCGTATGCCTTGGGAAGTGGCCCAGTCCCCGGCTGGCGACAGTGTGAACGTGCCGCTGAACCAGTTGCCCCATCACGTCGATCAGTTGCCCCGTGACGTGGATCGCTTGATTGTGATTTGCGCGCACGGTCACCGTTCGTTGATGGCGACGCAGTGGTTGCGCCAAAATGGCTTTGCCGCAGCACAATCCTTGATGGGCGGCATGGCGTCGTGGCGTCGTTTTGAAGAAATGGCGGCTTAAAAGCCCCACACTTTCAATTTTTTAATGTGAATGTTTCCTTAACTCAAGGCCACTATGGTCTTAGAGACGACTCGTATGTAAAATGACCAGTCGGTATTCAAAGGGTTGCAAAGACATGACGAAGACGATGAGACAATTTCTCAATTCAACCGGAACGCAGGTCGCGTTGGCGGGGGCTTTAGCTGTTTCCTTAGTTTCGCCCGCAAACGCCGAGACACTGGCAGATGCGTTGGCCAAGGCTTATGCCACCAATCCCACATTATTGTCGGCCCGCGCCACCTTGCGCGCCACCGACGAAGGCGTGCCTCAGGCGTTGTCGGGGTGGCGCCCGTCGCTTGGCGTCACGGGTACCACGTCGTCCAGGCGCACCGAGACCAGCACCACACGGACGAAGACCTCGACGAATCCACGCACCATGACGTTGAATTTAAGCCAATCGTTGTTTGCGGGCGGACAGACCGTGGCGAACACGAAATCGGCGGTAAATACCGTCCAGGCGCAGCGCGCGCGCCTGATGAGCTCCGAACAAAGTATTTTGTTGAACGCAGCCACAGCGTATCTGAACGTCTTGCGTGATCAGGCGGTGCTGGAACTCAACATCAAGAACGAACAGGTTCTGACCCGGCACTTAGAAGCCACCCGTGACCGCTTCAATGTCGGCGAGATCACCCGCACCGATGTCCATTCGGCCGAGGCCCGTCTGGCGGGTGCCAACGCGAACCGCATCGGTGCCGAAGGCACGTTGGAGGCTTCGCGCGCCAATTACGCCAATGTGGTGGGGGAAGCACCGGGCATTCTGGAAAAACCCAACTTGGCGCTGGGCCTGCCCGAATCGCTGATCGAGGCCGTGACGATGGCTGAGGAAAACAACCCAGCCGTGGTGGCCGCAGCCTTTGACGAAAAGGCCTCCCGAAACGATATTTCCAGCGTTAAGGGACAATTGCTGCCATCGCTTGACCTTTCGGGCAGCGCCAACCGGTCCTTGGAAACCACGACCAGCTACACTTGGTCCAATTCCTTGGAAGCAAAAGTAACCTTGACGGTGCCACTGTATCAGTCCGGTGCTGTGTATTCCCAGTTGCGTCAGGCCCGCCAAGCGGCGGCGGCTTCGCGCCTGTCTGCGGACCAAGCCCGCCGCGATGCCACCGAACAAGTGCGCCAAGCGTGGCAGAACTTAGACGTCACCCGCGCGCGAATCGAATCAATCAAAACACAGGTTCGGGCCGCCGAAACGGCCTTGGAAGGCATTCAACGCGAAGCCAGCGTCGGTTCGCGCACCGTTCTTGATGTCCTCGATTCCGAGCAGGAATTGCTGGATGCACGGGTAAATCTTGTTACTTCTCAAAGGGATGAGACGGTTGCAGCATTGACTTTGATGTCCGCAGCGGGAAAATTGACTGCCGTTGATTTGAACCTCGCAGTGGATTTATATGATGCGGGCGGGCATTATCGTGACGTTCGTGGTAAGTGGTTCGGTGGTAACACCAACTAGTATTTTGGGACCTGATAATTGTAATCATTGATCCGGTCTAAACCTATCGGGGGATAAGCGAGCTTTTCATGAGCGAAGACGCGCAACAAACAGAAGGCGAAGAGCCGTCAATGGAAGACATTCTGGCGTCCATACGTCGGATTCTTTCTGAAGACGAAGCCGAAGAAGGTGGTGAAGCAGCACCGGCTGAGGATGCCGCTGCGCCTGCTCCGGAACCCGAGGAAGAGATGGACATGGCCGCCGCCATGGAAGCTCCCGAGGAAGAGATGGACATGGCCGCCGCCATGGAAGCTCCCGAGGAAGAGATGGACATGGCCGCTGCCATGGAAGCGCCTGAGGAAGAGATGGACATGGCCGCCGCCATGGAAGCGCCAGAACCTGAGCCAGTTCCGGTAATCGAGCTGTCCGAAGACGAGCCGGAACCTGAACCAGCGCCGGAACCAGAGCCGGAGCCGGAACCAGAGCCGGAACCAGCGCCAGCGCCGGAGCCAGCACCTGTTGCCGTCGCACCACCTCCACCGCCGCCACCGCCACGTCCCGGTGGCGAGCCGGACATTTCATCGATCCTCGATTTGACCGAGGAAATGATCACCAGCCTTCCCGATGGCACGGACACGTCCAGCTTGATGTCGGCGACGGCGTATTCCGCGTCCACCGACGTGTTGGGCGATCTGGCACGGGCTATCCTCAGCCAACGTGAATTGCAGATTGGTGGTCACGAGGTCACGCTGGAAGGCATGGTCCGCGAGATGATGCGTCCTTTGTTGAAAGAATGGCTGGACCAGAACCTGCCGTACCTGATTGAGCGCTTGGTGAAGAAAGAAATCGACCGCATGATCAATCGGGCGGAGCGCCTCGACGAATAAGTCGCATAAATACGTTGCAAAATGCGCCGCCCAGGGTTCCCCGGGCGGCGTTTTTGCTATAGAAATCCCTGCTTAACACATCACCCCAGTCACGGACGGCCACACCATGCCTTTGGATAAAAATTACACCCCGAAAGACGTTGAAGAGCGCATCTACGCCAAGTGGGAAAGTTCCGGCGCTTTTGCCTGCGGTAAGCCTGAGGCCGAGGACGCCTACACCATCGTCATTCCGCCGCCCAACGTGACCGGCAGCTTGCACATGGGCCACGCGCTCAACAACACCTTGCAAGATATCTTGATCCGCCAAAAGCGCATGCTGGGGTTCGATACCCTGTGGCAGCCCGGCACCGACCACGCGGGCATCGCCACGCAGATGGTGGTGGAACGCCAGATGGAGGCCGAGGGCATCACGCGCCACGATTTGGGTCGCGATAAGTTCATTGAGCGGGTGTGGAAATGGAAGACTGAATCCGGTGGTGCCATCACCCAGCAGTTGCGCCGTCTGGGCGCGTCGTGCGATTGGGACCGCGAACGCTTCACCATGGACGAAGGCTTGTCCAAAGCGGTGCAAAAGGTGTTTGTCGAACTGCACAAAAAGGGCCTGATGTATCGCGATAAGCGCCTCGTCAACTGGGACCCGCTGCTGCACACCGCGATCTCTGACTTGGAAGTCGAAAACAAAGAGCAAAACGGCAAGATGTGGTACTTCAAGTATCCCGTCGTGAATCCCGATGGCTCAGGCCAAGACGGAAAGTTCGTCACCGTCGGCACCACCCGCCCGGAAACCATGTTGGGCGATTCAGGTGTCGCCGTACACCCGGACGATGAACGTTACACCGCCCTGGTGGGGTTGAAGGTCAAGCTGCCCCTCACCGGGCGCTTGATTCCCATCGTTGCCGATGAATATGCCGACCCGGAAAAGGGCTCCGGTGCTGTCAAGATCACCCCGGCCCACGACTTCAACGATTTCGAGGTCGGGCGGCGCTGTAATTTAGACATCATCAACGTGCTGGACCTGAACGCGTGTCTGAACGATGCAGCGCCAAAGCACCTGCGCGGTTTAGATCGCTTTGAAGCGCGCGATGTCATCGTCAAGGAAATGGAAGGCTTGGGCCTTCTGGAAAAAATCGAAGAAAACCCCATGACGGTGCCGTATGGTGATCGTTCGGGCGTGGTGATCGAGCCGTGGCTGTTGGACCAGTGGTTTGTCGACGCCAAAGTTTTGGCCGAACCCGCCATCAAAGCGGTTGAAGACGGACGCACGACGTTCCATCCCAAATCCTACGAGAACACCTATTTCGAATGGATGCGCAACATCCAGCCCTGGTGCGTGTCACGTCAAATTTGGTGGGGCCATCAAATTCCCGCATGGTACGGCCCGGACGGCACGCCGTTCGTCGAATATACCGAAGCCGAGGCTCAAGTGGCTGCCGATAAACACTATGGCGAAGCGGTGAAGATCGAACGCGACCCGGACGTGTTGGACACCTGGTTCTCGTCTGCCCTGTGGCCGTTTTCGACCCAGGGCTGGCCCGAGCAAACGCCGGAACTGGGACGCTATTATCCCACCGACGTGCTGGTCACCGGTTTCGATATTATTTTTTTCTGGGTCGCCCGCATGATGATGATGGGCCTGGAATTCATGGGCGAGGTGCCTTTTAAAGACGTCTACATCCACGCCCTGGTGCGCGATGAAAACGGCCAGAAGATGTCCAAGTCCAAGGGCAACGTCCTGGATCCGCTGGACCTGATCGATCAATTCGGTTCCGACGCGGTGCGTTTCACCATGACCAGCCAAGCCGTGCAGGGCCGGGACGTGAAGCTGTCCATCAGCCGCATCGAAGGCTATCGCAATTTCGTCACCAAAATCTGGAACGTCGCGCGTTACGCCGAAATGAACGAATGTCAGCCGGATGCAAACTTCGATCCGTCGGCGGTCAAGTTGACCGTGAACCGCTGGATCATTGCTAAGACCGCCGAGGCCGTGACCAAGATCGAAACCGCCATCGACGCTTATCGCTTCAACGAAGCCGCCGATGCGGGCTATCACTTCACCTGGGGTTCGTTCTGCGATTGGTACTTAGAATTCACCAAGCCGATATTGAACGGCGACGACGAAGCCGCGAAGACCGAGACCCGTGCCACCATGGCGTGGGCGTTCGACCAAATCTTGCTGATGCTGCACCCCATCATGCCCTACGTCACCGAAGAACTGTGGGCGCAGACGGCCAAGCGCGACGGCATGATCATGTTGGAAGCGTGGCCGAAGCTGTCGGGTCTGGAAAATGCCGAGGCCGAAGCCGAAATGGATTGGGTCGAGCGTTTGATCTCAAGCGTGCGTGCGGTGCGCTCCGAAATGAACGTGGAGCCTAAGGCCAAGTTGAACTTGTTGTTGAAAGACGCCAGTGCCGAGACACTGGCCCGCCTGGACGCGCACAAAGACTTGATCCACCGCATGGCGCGGATCGAGACGTCTGGGCCGTTAACGGGTGAGGTGGAGAAGGGGGCCGTTTCAACAGTACTCGACGAAGCCACCTTGGTGCTGCCCATGTCCGGCATCATCGATGTAGACTCCGAACGCGCTCGCCTGGAAAAAGAGATTGGCAAACTGGCGGCTGAAATCATCAAATACGAAAAGAAACTCAGCAATCAAGGCTTCCTCGCCAAAGCCCCGGAAGCCGTCGTCGCCGAACAGCGCGAACGCTTAGAAACCCTGAAATCCGACCGGGCGAAGTTGGATGAAGCATTTGATAAATTGGCGGAGCTATAGATATGAAAATGACGAAACGCCTAGCCGCACTCTCACGTCTTGGACTGGTGGCTGGGGCCTTGTATATGACTCCCGTGATCTTACAACTGGACCCGGCATCGGCCTCGGGGGCAATTTCTCTCGCGACCGATCCCTTAACGCTCAAAGAATGCAGCGACTGCCACCCCGCCTACGGGCCTCGGTTTTTGCGGGGCTATGCGTGGCAAAAAATCATGGGCAACTTGGGCGATCACTTTGGCGAGGATGCCAGCCTTGACGAAGACGTGCGCCTGAAGATTGAAAAATATTTGATTTATAATGCCGGACACCCGCGCAAAATCGGCATTCGCATCAGCGAAAAGAAATGGTTCAAGCGAGAGCATGGTGCGAAGAAAATCAGTGCAAACGCGTTGGCAAAGGCGGGCAGCATTTCCAACTGCACCGCGTGCCATAACGTTCGGGTTCCTAAGAAGTAAAAGGTCGCGTCTTATGTGCCGTCGAGTGTCTTGTACATGACGTAGGCATCGACCAAGCCTAGGCGTGGGTGTCGAAACGCGCCGGGCAGGGTGCCGATGATTTCTAAGCCGTTCTTTTTCCAGATGTGAACGGCGGCTTCGTTCGTCGCCACCACCAGATTGTATTGCATGGCCGTAAAGCCAAGTTCCAAAGCTTGTGCTTGAGAGTGCTGGCATAGGGCCGACGCGACGCCTTGACCGCGCGCCGCTTCGGCAACGATGTAGCCGCAATTGCACACATGGGCACCGAGGGCAGGCTGGTTCGGTCTGATGTAATAGCTGCCCAATATTGTGCCGTCATTATCCACTGCCACATACGTTGCACGGGGGGGCTCAACCCAATAGTGGTGGGCGTCTTCTTTGCTGATGTTTTGTGCGCAGGGGAAGGTTTCACCGGCGCGAAACACAGGCTCGATCATCGCCCACGTGTCGTCCCAGTCGCCTTGTGTGAACGGTCGTAACTGCACAGAAGGTTTCCCCTTAAGCCGCCTTGGTCGCTTTCTTCGCCTCTTTGAGCTGTTTTTTCAGCTTCTTTTCTTCTTTTTCCAAGTCGGATTCTAGTTTTTTAATGCGGCGGGTTAAGTCTTGGCTGTGGCGCAGGGCACCGAACCGCACGCCGACCTTGCGGCGTTTCCAGTATTTGCGAAAGCGCCATTCCAGGGCCACGCCGATCATGATCATGCCGGCCGCCCCGCACAAGAACGCCACGGCGACATAGTGGGCCTTGTCATAGGCCCACAGGCCGCCCCAAAAGCCGATGGTGGTAAACGACGCGCCAAAGGTGAACAGCAACCGCTTGGTCACTTGGTCGTCGTCTTGGGCGTCGGTTTGGGATTCGACAATGGCATTGGCAATTTCGACCTTGGCCATTTCCTGCCACTTTTGCAGGTTCATGCCCTCGGATACGGTACGCCCGTCGCGGATGAATTGCTCCAGGCGCTGCATGATGAAATCTGCACGCTCTTCGGGGGTGGGGTTGTTGTCGTCCCCACGAATAACCTGGGCGGTGTCGCCCTTGATGGAGTTTTTGTCAGCCATGGTCGTCCTCACAGGCCCCCAGTATAGGCCGGGAACATGTATTACTAAACACCGATGGGCGTTAAAAAACCCCCAACGTCGGTGAACTTAGGACGGGGACGTTTAGACGCAGCCGGTTGGCTTGGGCAGGCCGCCCCATTTGCAGATCAGCTTCATCGGCCCGGTTTCGAACGAGGCGAACAGGTCCTTTTTATCCACGTTCATTTCCTTGGTGAACTTGCGGATCGGCGGAACCGTGCCGTTATCGTCGTACATTTTGCGCGCCGCCATGATGTAGGTCATGTGCTCTTCGGTGAGGTCACGGCCATCACGGGATGCGATTTCACGCGCGATTTCCGGCGTCCATTCGTTGCGATTGAGCAAAAAGCCTTCGTTGTCGGTTTGAAAATCCATGGGGTTTATCCCTCCTGTGTGGTCATGCGGTGCGCTCACGACGAGCAGTTACCCGACTAAATAAGTCGGATTTGCACGTATTTCAAGAGTTATATGAGGAGTTTCGAATATAAACGCTGGTTAAGCGTCAGCCATTTCGCGGATAAACACGATCACGTCCAGCGCGGGCGGCTCTTTAATTCCCGCCTGGGTCAGCAGGCAATGCACCTGACCGCGGTGGTGAGTCTGGTGGTTGAACACGGTGAGCAGGATGTGGCGCACGGGCGAGGCGTGCTTTTCAGCACTTCCCGAAACGGTGCGATACAAAATTTCTTTATCCAAGCCGCCGTCCAGGCCGACGCTCATGCGATCAGTCAGGCGCACGATGTGTTCGTCCATGGCGGTGCGCGCGGAGGAAAGGTTGGTAAAATCGTCATGCAGGATGTGGTCGAGTCCCGACAGGCCGTGGTATTCGCCCATAATGCGGCTGGTCCACAGGCGATCCACCGCCAGCAAATGATTCAAGGTGGCGTGGATAGAGCCGAAGTACGCCCCCTTATCGGCGCGGTAGTCGTCGTCCGACAGGCCTTCTACACAGGCGTAGAGGCGCTGGTTGGCCCAACTGTTATAGCGGGCCATGATTTGCAGGTCGTTTAAGGTCGCGATGTTATTTGCCATGAGTGGAGCCTACCCGGCGCTTGCCCGCCTTACAATAAAAACACGCACGTTGGGGAGGGGGGCTTGAAACGGCGCGTGTACAGGTCCACCTTTGTGCCTAAGTCTATACCTCCATAATTTAAGGAAAAGCCATGACCTATCATTTCACCGTCACCTTGGACTGCGCCTTTGACGCGGCCATTGAAAAAGCGACCGCTGCCTTGAAGGCACGAGGTTTTGGCGTGCTCACCACCATTGATGTGCAAAAGGCCATGAAGGAAAAAATCGACGAGGATGTCCGCCCTTACACCATCCTCGGCGCATGCAGCCCGCGCCACGCCTTCAAGGCCATTCAGGCGGAAAATAAGATCGGTGTGATGTTGCCGTGCAACGTTTTGGTGCAAGAAATTGCGGACGGAAAAATCGAGGTCTCCATCGTTGACCCGGCGGCGTCCATGGCTGCCATTGAAAACGAAAGCCTCGGTGCCTTGGCGATGGAAGTGCAGGGGTTGCTCAAAACCGTCGCCGACGACTTGGCGGCATAAAAAGCGTTTTCGCTTGCCCAGGCGGTGCGTGTGCTATGATTCGCGCGGGTTTGATCTGGGAGACTTCATGCCACACGCTTTGCGCCTCCTTGTCGCTGTTCTCTTGCTCTCGGGTCTCTTCGCGCGTGGGGTTTCGGCTGCTGAGTTGGCCGAGGTCTTCATAGATGCCCGCGACCCGGCGTTTGTGGTGGTGCAGGGTGTGGCCGTGGATGCGCCGGAGGCTGCTAAGCTTGAAATGCGTGGTTATGCGGCCTTGGATCGCGTTGAGATGCTGACGTGGGATACGTTCCGCCTCAATGCACAGACCCTGTTAGGCCCCTACGTGGTGAAAAACGAATATCCCGGATCGCGCACGGTGTTGGGGGTGCTGGCATTGGTCAAGGCACATCCCGGAAAGCCGTTCGCGGTCACCTGGAACGGCGGCCTGGCGGCATCGTTTCAAGACTTCCAGTATGCGGTAACGACCTATGAAGCCTTCGCCACCGACCCGGACGCCTATGAAACCAAGCGTTCCGCCGAACGTGTCGCCGACCCGCTGAACCCGGATAGACAGTTGCAAGCGCTGTTGAACCGCTAAGGGCTGTTTTGCGCTGGAAATTGGCGGCTGGCGGGATTATCTTCCGTACACAAATTTTACGACAGCTTTTAAGGACCAAAACCATGCCAGAACTTCGTTCACGCACCTCCACCCACGGCCGCAATATGGCGGGCGCGCGCGGCTTGTGGCGCGCCACAGGCATGAAGGACGAAGACTTCGGCAAGCCGATCATCGCGGTGGTGAACTCGTTCACCCAGTTCGTACCCGGTCACGTGCACTTGAAAGACATGGGCCAGTTGGTCGCGCGCGAGATCGAAAAACACGGCGGCGTGGCCAAAGAATTCAACACCATCGCCATTGATGACGGGATCGCCATGGGTCATGACGGCATGCTGTATTCGTTGCCCTCGCGCGAAATCATTGCCGACAGCGTGGAATACATGGTCAACGGTCACTGCGCCGACGCGATGGTGTGCATTTCCAACTGCGATAAGATCACGCCCGGCATGATGATGGCGGCGATGCGCTTGAACATTCCCGCCGTGTTTGTGTCCGGCGGGCCGATGGAAGCGGGCAAGGTGGTGGTTGACGGTAAGGAAATTGCGGTGGATCTGATCGATGCTATGATCCAGGCCGCCGACCCGAACGTCAGCGACGAAGTGGTGGTGGACTTTGAACGCGCCAGCTGCCCCACCTGTGGCTCGTGCTCGGGTATGTTCACGGCCAATTCCATGAACTGTCTGGCCGAGGGCTTTGGCCTCGCTTTGCCGGGTAATGGATCGTTGCTGGCGACGCACGCGGCGCGCAAGAACTTGTTCTTGACTGCGGGACGGATCGCCATGGAAATCACGCAGCGCTATTACCAAGACGGTGACGAAAGCGTGCTGCCACGCACCATGGGCGGCAAGAAGGCGCTGGAAAACGCCATGACCCTGGACATCGCCATGGGCGGGTCCACCAACACGGTGCTGCACATTCTTGCCATCGCCAATGAAGGCGGTATCGATTTCACCATGAGCGATATTGACAGGTTGAGCCGCAAGGTTCCCAATCTGGCCAAAGTGGCCCCGGCGACGCAGTTGTTCCACATGGAAGACGTGCACCGTGCGGGCGGCATCATGGGCATCTTGGCGGAACTGGACAGGGCCGGACTCATTCACCGGGACGTCGGCACCGTCCATTCCAAGACCTTAGGCGACGCCATCGATAAGTGGGACGTGATGACGTCGGACGACGCCTTGGTCGAGACCTTTTACCGAGCCGCCCCCGGCGGCGTGCCGACCCAAGAAGCGTTCAGCCAGGACAAGCTTTATGAGAGACTGGACACCAACCGGGAGCAGGGCTGTATCCGCGATTTGGCGCACGCCTATTCCACCGATGGCGGCTTGGCGGTGTTGTTTGGCAACATCGCCGAAAATGGCTGCATCGTGAAGACCGCGGGCGTGGACGCATCGAACCTTACGTTCGAAGGCCGGGCGCGCATCTGCGAAAGCCAGGACGAGGCGGTGGAGAAAGTTTTGAGCGGCGATATTGTTGCTGGCGACGTGGTGCTGGTGCGCTACGAAGGGCCTAAAGGCGGTCCGGGCATGCAGGAAATGCTCTATCCCACCAGTTACCTGAAATCCATGGGGCTGGGCAAAGAGTGCGCCTTGATCACCGACGGGCGTTTTTCGGGTGGATCGTCTGGACTGTCCATCGGCCACATGTCGCCGGAAGCCGCCGAGGGCGGTGCCATCGGCTTGGTGGAGGAGGGCGATACCATCAACATCGACATCCCCAACCGCACCATCAGCGTCGCCGTGTCCGACGACGTTCTGGCCCAGCGCCGCGCTGTCATGGAGGCTAAGGGGGCTGGTGCGTGGAAGCCCGTCCTACCACGCCCACGTAAGGTGTCTCAAGCCCTGAGAGCCTACGCGGCCATGACCACCAGCGCCGACAAGGGTGCCGTGCGCGACGTCAGCCAGGTGGAGCGCTAACGCCCCATATTAGATTGTGGTTATTTCCATTGCGAAAAAGTGAAATTCGAGCTAATTATCTTCTACGCTAAATTGCGTATGTAAATGGGGGAGCTTTGACAATGAGGCCCCTAGGGAAAGAACAAATCCGTGCTGGTAAACTGGTCTAAGACCCTAGAGACAGGTGTTGCGTTTGTTGACGCCGATCATAAGGTTCTCATTAATCTTCTGAACCAAGCCAACGACTGCATAGATCAGCGCGAGGAATCGACTGTTCTGGGCAGCGTTCTTGATGCCTTGGTGGAATACACCGATTACCATTTCCTGCGCGAAGAAAAGATGATGTACCTGTCCGGCTATAAGGGTGTAGACGATCACAAGGACATTCACCGTGCGTTGAGCGATCAGGTGCGCACCATCTACTCCGAATATCAGGCCGACCCGTCGAGCGTCGATCCCATTGATGTCCGCGACTTTTTGAATTCATGGCTGATCGAGCACATCATGGGCCACGATTTTGCCTATCGCGATGCTTGCATTGAGGACAGTGCGGCCACGCGGGCTGCGGGTGAGGTCAAATTCCTCGGCAGTCTACAAAGCACCCCCTTTAACGACTGGGGGCAGATCCGTGTGATGTTGGTGGACGATAACGACAACTTTCGCAGGCTGATCCGCACCATTCTTAAGGCCGTGGGTGTGAACAATTTACAGATGGTGAAAAGTGCGGGCGAAGGTATTTCCCGCCTGTCCCAGCGCCCCGCCGACGTGGTTTTGTGTGATTGGATGATGGACGAAATGAACGGCACGGAATTCGCCCGTCAGGTGCAATATCTGGAGCTACCAACCCGTGTGGTCATGTTGACCGGCCTGTCTGCCGACGTGTTGAAGGAACGCTCGACCGACCTGAACGTCATGGGCTATTTGGAAAAACCCATCAAGGCACGACTGCTGTTGGAAACCATTGCCAAAGCGGCGATGAGCGTCTCGCCCGCAGCCTCCACCGCCAAACCCGCCTTTATTTAAGCTAAATCCAACTCACACCACACCGGCGTGTGGTCCGACGGCTTGTCCCAGCTGCGTGGCGTCTTGTCGATGCCGCTGGCGGTGAGGCGGTCGGCGGCCTGGGGGTTGAGCAACAAATGGTCGATGCGGCAGCCCTGGTCCTTGTCCCATGATCCGGCGCGGTAATCCCACCACGAATAACGCCCGCCTTCTGGGTTGAGGGCGCGAAAGGCGTCGGTGAGGCCTAAGTTCACAATGCACTGAAACGCGTTGCGGCTTTCGGGCAAGTACAGCGCGTCGCGGGTCCAATTTTCAGGCGCATAGACGTCTTGGGCTTGGGGAATAATGTTGTAATCGCCGCCCAGCACAAACGGCTGTTCGGTTTTCATCAGTTCGCGGGCGTGGGCAAAAAGTCGGCGCATCCAGCGGATCTTGTAATCATACTTGTCGCCGGGCGTCGGGTTGCCGTTGGGCAGATAGATGCAGCCCAGCCGTACGCCGTCTACAATGCCTTCGACATAGCGCGCCTGTTCGTCTTCTTCTTCACCGGGCAGGCGGCGCTCGGTGACTTCAATGGGGCTTTTAGACAGAATTGCCACGCCGTTATAGGTCTTTTGCCCCACCACGGCGGCTTGATAGCCCGCCGCGTTGACTTCGACCAAGGGGAAGATGTCTTCAACGCCCTTAAGCTCTTGCAGCAACACCACGTCGGGATCAAATTCCCCCAACCAGCGCAACAAATGATCCCGCCGGGCTTTGAGCGAATTAACGTTCCAGGTGGCTATTTTCATGAGGTTTCCAAAGCAAAAGGGCCGGCACGTGCAAGCCCTTTGGTAACACGATTCCCGTCACGAGCCGAGGGGCTAATACCCATATTTTCCCGCGCCGATACAAGACAACTATAAATCTACGCACCGCATGGTGTATTCTTTTTTGCAGGGTGCCGCACAAGCGAACGGGAAGACAATGAAAGCTGTTCAAATTGCTCAATCTGCTCTTGGTTGGCTTGCAACGATCGTCATCGTCGCAATTGGATTGATAACGGCAGCTTATGGCCAGAATTCAGACAAGCAATCATATGTAAAAACGCCGCCCAGGCATGCGCTGATTGATCTATACGGCTATCCCTTTCTCGTTCCTCAAGAATATTTCAGAGGCAAGGCCATGAGCGGCCGCCAACCGGAACTGGCCTTGATTGCAAGCCTGCCGGGTGTCGGCCCTGATGGGAAGAGTGCGGCAAAGGAATGGGCCAAGGGGTCTCCCCGGCTTCTTATGATCGGTGCGTTTCCGCCAACACTGTATACAAATATGCGCGAAGGGAACCTGTTTCCTGAACAGGTTGTCGAAAATCGGATCAATTTGTTTGAAGGCAATCGTCACAAGTACGATTCCCCCTTTAGCGAGATCGAGTTTAAACGGGATTGGCCCGCATTCGTACAAAGCAACTCAAACCGGGAAGAACGGGTTTTGGATGCAACGCATTTCCTGGCGTGGAACAGTATCGGAACTCCACCGGAAAAAAGCTACAAGTCTGCTTTCGTGGTCATTTCAGGTGGACGCATAATCATGTATGGGAGCTGCAATACGCCACGCCCCGATAGAGATGTCTACTTCCCAAACTGCACGTCATACTTTCAGGAGCCTGGAGGCGTGTTCTCCTTACGCCTGACATACGATGCCGCGCGCCAGAGGAACTCCCTGCTGATCGCGCGGCAACTTTCCGCACGTTTGAAAACTTTTAATAAGGCCGCTGTTGCCCATCTCGGACATGGGCGACTGGCGTTTGCTGACGATTAGGAGAGGGGCTTAAACCGAGAAAGACGAGCCGCAGCCGCATGTAGAATCGGCGTTGGGGTTATCCATGGAGAAATACGCGCCCATCATGTCGGTCTTGAAGTTTAGCACCGCGCCCGCCACGAACGGTAGCGAGGTTTCGTCGACCAGAACCTGCACGCCGCCTTCTTCAAACACCAAATCGTCGTCGGCGGTCTTCTCATCCAGGCTGAAGTTATACTGAAAGCCCGAACAGCCGCCGCCGGTAACACCGATGCGCAGCTTTAAGTCCGGGTTGCCTTCGCTTTCGATCAGCTGCTTGATGCGCGTTACCGCACCGTCGCCGATTTTCAGGCCGTCGTGGATTTCTGTCGTATCAGGCATAGCGTCCTCAATCATTTGGGTTGTTTCATCATACCCCATTCGGCCTTGTATGTAATGTCCATTCGGGCAAAGTCAAACCCTTGTGATAACGAAGGCCAGGGAGTACTTTCCTGACATGGAAGATTTAGCTCCCTACGCCTGCAAGCCTGAGGACTCGCGCGGACGCCTGCATCCAGAGCCGGAAAGCGCCACGCGCAGCTGTTTTCAGCGCGATCGTGACCGCATTATTCACGCCGCTGCGTTTCGCCGCTTGCAGTACAAAACCCAGGTTTTCGTCAATCACGAGGGCGACTTTTTCCGCACCCGCCTGACCCATTCACTGGAAGTGTCGCAGATTGCGCGCTCGGTGGCGCAAAATCTGAACCTTAATCAGTACCTCGCCGAAACCCTGGCGCTGGCTCACGACATGGGCCACACCCCGTTCGGCCACGCCGGTGAATTTGCCCTGGAAGACTTGATGGAGCCGTATGGCGGCTTTGACCACAACGCCCAATCCTTGCGCGTGGTGACTAAGTTGGAACACCGCTACGCTGATTTTGACGGTCTTAATCTAACCTGGGAAACCTTGGAGGGGGTGGTGAAACACAACGGACCCGTGACCGGGTTCGACGGGGCCAAGCCATTGCCGTGGGCCACCGCCCAGTACGTCCAGGACCAAGACCTGATGCTAAGCACCTATGCGTCGGCCGAGGCGCAGATCGCCGCCGTGTCCGACGACGTGGCCTATAACAATCACGACATCGACGACGGCCTGCGCGCCGGACTGTTTACCTTGGCAGATATCGGCCAAGTGAATTTCGTCGGTCGCACCATCAAAGAGGTCGAGGCCGCGTATCCGGATCTCGACTTTTCGCGCACCGTGCACGAAGTGGTGCGCCGCACCATCGGCATGATGGTCGAAGACATTCTGGCCGAGTCTAAAAGGCGTCTCAAAGATGCCCAGCCCAAGACCTCTGACGACATCCGTCATCTCGGTCGGCCGATCATCGCTTTTTCTTCTGAGATGGCAAAAAATGACAAAGAGCTAAAAGAGTTCTTGTTTCCGAACATGTACAAGCATTACAAGCTGAACCGCATGACGTCCAAGGCGCGGCGCGTGGTCACCGACCTGTTCGAGTTGTTCTTGGCCGAACCCGGCACCTTGCCCACCGAGTGGCAGGTCGGAACCGACGGTCCGGCCACTGCGCACACCGCGCGTCAGGTGGCCGATTACATCGCGGGCATGACCGATCGTTACGCGTTGGACGAACACCGGCGCCTGTTCGATTTGCAGGCCCGCACCAGTGAATTCACCTTAGGGTAGTTTGAGACTTATGAATCTGTTTACCCACTACAAAGACGCCATAGCGGGGCTGATCGTTGAACTTGCCGAGGCGGACGCGCTGCCCCAGGGGCTGGATGCCAGCCGCATCACGGTGGAACCGCCGCGCGACGAAACGCATGGCGACATCACCACCAATGCCGCCATGGTGCTGGCTAAGCCCGCAAAGATGAACCCCCGCGACATTGCCGCCCTGCTGGCCGCCAAGGCCGAAGACTTAGGCGGTGTGGAAGCGGTGGAAATCGCCGGGCCTGGGTTCTTGAACATGCGCTTGTCGGACGATTTCTGGCACGCGCGTTTGCGCGATGTTCTGGATGCAGGCGTCGCCTATGGCGACGGCACATCGGGTGCGGGCCATAAGGTCAACGTCGAGTACGTGTCCGCCAACCCCACCGGGCCGATGCACGTCGGTCACGCGCGCGGGGCCGTGTTTGGCGACGCCCTGGCGGCGTTGTTGGAAAAGGCCGGCTTTGACGTGACGCGCGAATATTACGTCAACGATGCAGGTTCGCAGGTGGACGTGCTGGCGCGTTCGGCCTACCTGCGCTACCGGGAAGCCTTGGGCGAAGACATCGGCGCGATCCCCGAAGGCCTCTACCCCGGCGATTATCTGGTTGGTGTCGGCAAGGACTTGGCGGCGCGCCACGGTGACAAATGGGCTGGCAAGGATGAGTCCGAATGGCTTGGAGTGTTCCGTGACTTTTCCATCAACGCCATGATGGACATGATCCGCGACGACTTGGCGGCGGCGGGGGTGAAGCACGACCTCTTTACCTCTGAACGCAGGCTGGTTGAAGACGGCAAGGTGGGCGAGGCGCTGGACTTCTTAAAAGACAACGATTTGGTCTATCGCGGCGTGCTGGAACCGCCCAAGGGCAAGCTGCCCGACGATTGGGAAGCGCGCGAACAGTTGTTGTTCCGGTCCACCGATTTCGGCGACGATGTGGACCGCCCGGTGCAGAAATCCGACGGCTCGTGGACCTACTTCGCCACCGACATGGCCTATCACCTGGACAAATACCGGCGCGGCTATGCCGATATGATCGACGTGTGGGGGGCGGACCACGGCGGCTATGTCAAACGCATGCAGGCGGCCATCAAGGCGCTGACCAAAGGCGAAGGCGTGTTGGATGTGAAGCTGTGCAACATGGTGTCGCTGTCTGATAACGGCGTGCCGGTGAAGATGTCCAAGCGCGCGGGGACCTTTGTCACCTTGCGCGATGTTATCGACCAAGTGGGCAAGGACGTGGTGCGCTTCATCATGCTGACCCGTAAAAACGACATGGGCCTCGATTTCGACTTCGCCAAAGTGACCGAGCAGTCCAAAGACAACCCGGTGTTTTATGTGCAGTACGCCCATGCCCGGGTGAATTCGGTGATGCGCATGGCGACCGAAGAGTTGGGCGCGGACGCGGTCACGGACGACGCCATTCATGGCGCAGACTTAGGCCGCCTAACCGATCCGGCTGAATTGCAGCTGGTCAAGCAACTGGTGCAGTGGCCGCGCCTGGTGGAAAGTGCCGCCGACGCCCACGAACCGCACCGCGTCGCGTTTTATTTGAACGACGTGGCGGCGGCGTTTCATGGCCTGTGGAATAAGGGCAAGGACGATAAAAGCCTGCGTTTCATTATCTCCGACGACGTAGACCTGACCTTGGCGCGCTTGGCCCTCATCCGCGCGGCGGCCAATGTGGTGGCGTCCGGCCTTGACGTTTTTGGCGTCACGCCGGTAATAGAGATGCGTTAACAAATCTAGGGTAATATCCAAACTATGAATACTTCACCCGATTCGGACGAAGATGACGTTCCCGACGCTTCGGAATTGTTGGACTTCGAGCTCATCGCGAAAAGCCAGCCTGAAAAGGGCCGGGGCCTTTGGCTGTGGGTGGTTCTGATTATCGTCCTGGCCGGTGGTGGCTGGGCCGGGTGGATGTTTATGCAAGATCAAGAGTCCGAGAGCGCCAATGCTGGTGGCGTGCCGCTGATCTTGTCGCCCTCGTTCGCATTGAAGGAAAAACCTGCCGATCCCGGTGGCATGAAGGTGCCGGACCGGGACAAGGGTGTCTATGACCGCATGAACGGTGGGGACGGCACGTCGTCGGCCAATGGCGGCGTGGAACGCCTGCTGCCGCCACCCGAGACGCCCATTGAGCCGCCGAAAGCGAAACCCGTGCCGCTGCAAGTGCCTGTTGAGGCTGTCGTGCAACAAGCGCCTCAGGTGCCTAAGGCCGTGACCCCACCGCCAGCACCGCCAGTGCCTAAACTTAGTGTCGCACCTGCGCCTGCACCAGTCGCACCCGCCGCCCCGGCAGCGGTGAAAACCACCGCACCGGCGGGGCAGGGCTATATGGTACAGTTGTCTGCGGTGCGCACCGAACAGGCCGCCATGAACGAGTGGGCGCGCCTAGCCGTAAAGCACCCGGACGTTCTGGGGGCCCTTTACCCCGTCATTCAGCGTGCCGATCTCGGCGATAAAGGTATTTTCTACCGCGTGCGTGGGGGCTGGTTAGCAACGCGCGCCGAGGCCAAGGCCGTTTGTAACGAGTTAAAAAAACGCAATGTGGGTTGCCTCATTGCCAAGCCCTAAGAGCCCGAAACCACTTGCCGTTATATTCGGCTGTTCCGGCCTTAAGCTGACGGATGCGGAACGCGCCTTTTTCTCGGACGTTAATCCGCTGGGCTTCATTTTATTTCAGCGCAATTGCCAAGACCCGGATCAGGTGCGCGCCCTGGTGGCGGATCTGGGCGATTGTGTCGGTCGTGTTGAGGCTCCGATCCTGATCGATCAGGAAGGCGGACGCGTGGCGCGCCTAAAACCGCCACACTGGCCTGAATTTCCCGCCGCCCAGGCCTATGCCGACTTGTATGCCCAAGATCAAGACGCTGGCCTTGAAGCCGCTAAGCTGGGTGGTCGGCTGATCGCACATGAATTGGACTTGGTGGACGTCACCGTTGATTGCGCCCCGGTTTTGGACGTTCCCCAAGCGGGGGCCGATCCGATTATTGGCGATCGCGCCTTTGGCCCGAACCCGGCCACCATCGCCGCCTTGTCCAAGGCTTTCATGGATGGATTGATGGCGGGCAACGTAGCTCCGGTGGTGAAACACATCCCCGGTCACGGACGCGCATTGGTCGACAGCCACTTAGCCCTGCCGACGGTGGACACGTCCTTAGATCAATTGCAGGCGGTCGACTTCGCGCCGTTCAAGGCCCTGCACATGGCGCATTGGGCCATGACCGCACACGTTATTTATACGGTCCTGGACGCTGACAACCCGGCCACCACCTCGGCCCTGATCATCAAGGACGTTATTCGCAAACACATCGGATTTCAGGGTGTGCTGTTGTCCGACGACCTGTCCATGAAGGCGCTGTCGGGCAGTTTTGCGGAGCGCACACAGGCCTGTTTGGCCGCGGGGTGCGACGTGGCGTTGCATTGTAACGGCGAGATGGAAGAAATGGTGCAAGTGGCGTCTGGCGCAAAACCCATGACGCGGGCGGCCTGGGCGCGCTATAAGGTTGGTGAGGTTCACCGTCGCACCATCCGCCGCGAATTTGACGCGAACGTGGCGCGCGACCGCTTTGATACGCTCCTGAAGGCCCTTGATTGATGCTGGATTTTGATTTTCAAAAGTTTCTGTTTACGGCTTCCGTCTGGGTCTTGCCAATTTTGTTGGCCATCACCATGCACGAAGCGGCGCACGGTTGGGTGGCGTCAAAGCTAGGTGATAACACCGCCAAAGCGTTGGGCCGCGTGACTTTCAACCCGTTTAAACACATTGATCTGTTCGGCACCATCTTGCTGCCGGCGGCCTTATTGATCATGAGCGGCGGCCAATACATGTTTGGATTCGCCAAGCCCGTACCGGTAAATTTCCACAACCTCCGCTCGCCGCGGCGCGACATGATCTTGGTTGCCGCCGCCGGGCCTGGGGCTAATATTTTGATCGCAGTGGTGTCGGCCCTGTTGTTGCACGTGGCGTTCAGACTGCCCGATCCGTATGCAGCGTTTGCCGGGGCTAATTTAGCTAACTTATTGATGATAAATGTTATATTGGCGGTGTTTAACCTCATTCCCGTCCCCCCGTTAGACGGTGGGCGGATCGCCGTGGGGCTGTTGCCACGGCCCTTTTCTTTGTGGCTGGCGAAGCTGGAGCGATTTGGCTTTTTGATCATCATTTTCGCCCTATTTATCCTACCTTGGATTGGTGACAAGATTAACGCCAATTTGAATGTGGTATGGTGGGCCGTGTTGGTGCCGTCTCAATTTGTCATAGATGTCATCGTCACCATCACCGGTGTTAAGTAAGGGCTAAGCGCGGATGTCAGATATTTCCGATTTTGAAGAGAGCGGTATTGCAGAACTGCCAACCCTGTCGCCGTTCGTTGTTGACGTGGAGGGCTATGAAGGCCCCATCGACGTGCTGCTGAGCCTGGCGCGCGACCAAAAAGTGGACCTGATCCACATCTCCATCGTCGAGCTTGCCGACCAGTACCTCAAATTTGTCCATGAGGCATCCGTCAAAAACCTGGAACTCGCCGCCGACTATCTGGTGATGGCGGCGTGGTTAGCGTATTTGAAATCGCGCCTGTTGTTGCCAGATATGAGCACCGGGGATGAACCCAGCGGCGAAGAGCTGGCGGCGGCCCTGCAATTTCAGCTGCAACGCCTGGAAGCCATGCAAAATGCGGGCGTGGCGCTGATGAGCCGTGCGCGCTTAGGCCAGGAATTCTATTCACGCGGCGCCCCGGAACGCTTTAAGACCACTCAGAACAGCGTCTTTGACGCCAGTCTCACGGATTTGATCCAGGCTTATGCCTATCAGAAAAGCAAGGGGGCCAAGGGCCAAGCCTTGCGCATTGAATCGTCGTGGGAGCTGGCCAGTATCGAAGACGCGCTGATGCGCCTGCGCCGCCAACTGGGTTTTACGCCCGACTGGCACACTTTGACGTCATTCCTGCCCGACGACATCCAAAGCCCGTTGACGCGGCGGTCGACCTTGGCCGCCAACTTTGGTGCGATGCTACAGCTGGCCAAGGAAGGGCGCGTGAATTTACGCCAAGACGGCACCTATGGTGAGATTTATTTCCAAACCACCGAGGATTGGGAAAAGCCCTTTGTCCATGATGAAGAAATCGAAGACGACGAATGATGACCGATAACGAAAACGATCTGCCTGAAGGCGAAGCTGTTCCTGAGCCTGCCCCCAATGCGGCCCCCGATCCGGCGGCTTTAAGTGCTGCCGCCAATCGGGCCTTCGACGAAATGGCCGACGATGGTTTGGCTGATTTAAGTGAAATCGAGCCTGAGGATATTGATCCCGAGCACGTGCGTTTGTTGGAAGCGGTTCTGTTTGCCAGCTCGGAACCCGTGACGGAACGCGCCCTGGCGCGGCGTCTGCCCGAAGGCACGAACGTCAAGCCGTTACTGAATGAGTTGCGCAGTTTGTACGACGGGCGCGGCGTGTACTTGGTGCGCCGGGGTGGATCGTGGGGCTTTCGCACCGCACCGGATTTGGGCGCACGGCTGAACCTAGAGGTCGAGGTATCGCGCCGCTTGTCGCGTGCCGCCGTTGAGACCTTGGCCATTATCGCTTATCACCAGCCGGTGACGCGGGGCGAAATCGAAGAAATTCGCGGTGTCAGCCTGTCCAAAGGTACCCTGGACGTGTTGTTCGACGAAGGCTGGATCAAGCCGCGCGGGCATAGGGATACGCCGGGCCGCCCGATGCAATGGGGAACCACCGACAGCTTCCTCGACCATTTCGGATTGGAAAGCGTATCTCAGTTGCCGGGCTTGAAGGACCTGCGCGCGATGGGCCTTTTGGATTCGCGGCCCGCCATCGACGCCTACACCGTGCGCGGCGCCATGCAGTCGTCCGAAGACGCACAGGAAAACCTGGATTTGAACGAGGCCGAAATCGTCGAGGCCTCGCATCACCTAGAAGACGACGACGTCACTGTGGGGCCACTGCACCCGGAAGAAGATGGGCCAGAGGCACTGGCGGAGCCTGAACCGGAACCAGAGCCTCAAGAGGAAATGGACCAATCCGGTGCCACCAAGGCCACCGCTGACAAGCTGGACGCGGCCATGAGCCAAGTCGCCGATGCGGTAAAAAGTGCGGTGAAGGCTCTGGAAAAAGACGAGGAAGACGAGGACGAAGACGAGGGCTAGGATGAGGGTGAGAATGAGGCGGACGACGCGTCCGCCTAAAGCCTTTATTTTCGGTCTTTTAACCCTTTCACTTGATCCCCGCAGCCTCGCTTTGTATGAAGGTCATTCAGGTGGCTTCCCCAAAGCGTTCCAATCCTCAATATATGGACAGGAATGGCTGATTCTTTGGGGATTCAAGTCATATACAGTTTGCAACACCAACCGGACGGGATAACGACATGGGTGTTATGGGTATTTGGCAGTGGGTGATCGTTTTGGCGATCGTGTTGCTGTTGTTTGGCGGTCGCGGCAAGATTTCTTCGCTGATGGGTGACTTCGGTAAGGGCCTCAAGTCCTTCAAGAAGGGCCTCAAAGACGGCGAAGAGGGCGAAGGCGATGCGGCCAAAGGCGAAGACACGGGTGCTATTGAGGATAAGCCCGCCGTTGCCGCCAAGGCTGAATCCGAAGACAAAGAAAAAGCCTCTTAAGCGGCTTCTTCTGTTCGCGCTGTCGCTTGAACGGGCGGCGGCTGACCTTCCTTCTCACCAAAGCGGTTATCGGCCATGTTTGACATCGGCTGGCAGGAACTGTTCATCGTCGCGGTGTTTGCACTGATCGTCGTTGGGCCTAAGGACTTGCCACAAGCAATTCGCGCTATTACCAGCTGGATCCGCAAGGCCAGAATGATGACCCGCGACTTTCAGGCGGGGGTCAATGAAATGGTGCGCGAGGCGGAACTGGACGACATCAAAGACACCCTGACCAAGCCGGGCGATCTGAAAAAGACCCTCACCGACGCCATTGATTCCGACGGCGAACTGGCCAAGGGCCTAACCCTCAGCGAGCAAGACGAAAGCAAGTTGGAAACCATACCGCTGGGTCAAGTGGTTGAGGCCGCGGATGACGATGTTGACGATGAGGCCGGTGACGCGGACGAGGCGGGTGCGCCGGAACAGTTTGAAATTCTCAACACGCAGGTCGACGACGACGTCATGCCGATTGACGTGCCCAAGTCTGATACCAAGGCAGATACCAAAGCGGATACCAAAGCGTGAGCGATTTAGGCACCAACGCAGACGGAACGGAAGACGGCGAGGGTAAGGCCCCATTGCTGGCGCATTTGATCGAGCTGCGCCAACGCTTGATTTATTCTATGGCGGCGATCTTGGTGTTGTTCTTTGCCTGCTATGGCGTGTCGGGATACCTGTATTCGTTTTTAGCCCAGCCCTTGGCCGACGTATTGTTGGCTCAGGACGGCGGCGGGCAGAGGATGATTTTCACCGCACCGCACGAAGCCTTCTTCACCCACATTAAGGTGGCGCTGTTTACGGCGATGTTTTTAAGCTTCCCGTTTGTTTCGGCCCAGTTGTGGCAGTTCGTTGCCCCCGGTTTGTACAACAATGAAAAAAAGGCGTTCCTGCCGTTCTTGGTGGCGACGCCGGTGTTGTTCTTTATGGGTGCGGCTCTTGCGTACTATTTCGTGTTTCCGTTGGCGTGGCAGTTCTTCGCCAGCTTTCAAAGCGTTGATGGTGCGGGCGGCTTGCCCATCCAATTGGAAACCAAGGTCAGCGAATACCTGTCATTGGTGATGCGCTTGATCTTTGTCTTTGGCTTGGCGTTTGAATTGCCGGTGGTGATGACGTTGTTGGGCCGGGCTGGTATGGTGACGGCCAAGGGCTTGCGTGCAAAACGCCGCTACGCCGTTGTTGTTGCCTTCATCGCCGCCGCGATTTTGACTCCGCCCGACGTGATCAGCCAAATCGGCCTCGCCGTGCCGACGTTGCTGTTGTACGAAGTGTCGATCTTGTCGGTGGCGATGGTCGAACGCAAACGGATCGAAGTTGAAGGCGAAGAAGACGAAGACGAAAATGATGAGAACGAAAAGGCTTAGGCGCTTTTTCAGGGGACTTTTAAGACATGCACGATATTCGTAAAATCCGTGAAGATGGCACCGCCTTTGACGCAGGGCTGGCGCGCCGTGGGGCTGAGCCCCAGTCGGCACAAATTCTGGCGTTAGACACCGAACGCCGTGCCCTGGAAACCCGGGCTCAGGAAATCCAGACCGAACGCAACGCGGCGGCCAAGGAAATCGGTGTTCTTAAATCCAAAGGCGAAGACGCGTCTGATTTGATTGAACAGGTGTCCAAATCCAAGGACGCCCAAGCCGAGGCTGAGGTCCAAGCCAAGGCTAAGGGCGATGAGCTGGATAGCTTGCTGGCGACCCTTCCAAACATTCCGGACGCCGACGTGCCCTTTGGGGCGTCCGAAGACGAAAATGAAGAAGTGCGCAAATGGGGCGTGCCGACCGCGTTTGAATTTGAAGCCAAAGACCACGTCGAATTGGGCGAAGGTTTGGGTATGATGGATTTTGAAGTCGCCGCTAAAATGTCCGGCGCGCGCTTCGTACTTCTGACCGGGCAACTGGCACGCCTGGAACGCGCGCTTGCGAACTTCATGTTGGACGTGCAGACGTTGGAAAATGGTTACACCGAAGTGAACCCCCCGGCATTGGTGAAAAGCAACGCGCTGTTTAACACCGGGCAGTTGCCAAAATTTGCCGAAGACCTGTTTCACACCGACGACGATTATTATCTCATCCCCACCGCAGAAGTGCCGCTGACCAACATTGCGGCGGGCGAGACGGTGGCGGAGAAGGCTTTGCCGGTACGCTTCACCGCCATGACCTGGTGCTTTCGCTCAGAAGCCGGGTCGGCGGGCAAGGACACGCGCGGCATGATCCGCCAACACCAGTTTTCCAAGGTGGAAATGGTCTCGGTCACCAAGCCGGAAGAATCCGACGCCGAACTGGAACGCATGACCGAAAGTGCCGAGGGTATCTTGCAGCGCCTGGATTTGCCGTACCGCACGGTGCAACTGTGTACTGGCGATATGGGCTTTGGCGCGGCCAAGACCTATGACATTGAAGTGTGGCTGCCGGCGCAAAATACCTACCGGGAAATTTCCAGTTGTTCCAACACCCGCGATTTTCAGGCGCGGCGCATGAACGCGCGCTTTAAACGCGAAGGGGAAAAGAAGCCCGAATTCGTCAATACCCTGAACGGCTCAGGCCTAGCGGTTGGGCGGTGCTTGGTGGCGGTGATGGAAAATTACCAAAACGCCGACGGCTCAATCACCATCCCCAAAGCCTTGCTGCCGTACATGGCGGGCCAGGAGGTCATCAAGCCTGATGCGTGATCGCGTGCCCGATTTGCGCTCGGCCAGGGTGCTTATTTCCAACGACGACGGTCTGGGCGCGCCCGGACTAAAAGCGTTGGAGCGGGCCATGAAACGCATCGCCGGGGAAGTCTGGGTGGTGGCCCCGGAAACGGAACAAAGTGCGGCGAGCCACTCGCTGACCCTGCGCGCACCTTTGCGTATTCGTAAAATTACCAAACACAAATTCGCCATTAACGGCACCCCCACCGACGCGGTGATGTTGGGGGTTCAGCACGTGATGAAAGACCATCCACCCGACTTGGTGCTGAGTGGCATCAACCGCGGCGGCAACCTGGGCGAGGACGTGACCTATTCCGGCACCGTGGCGGCGGCCATGGAAGGCACGCTTTTGGGTCTGCCGTCTGTGGCCTTTTCGCTGGTGACGCCGGACGGGGCCAAGGCCCATTGGTCGACGGCCGAAGCGTATGTTCAGCGCGTGATGCAACACCTGTCGGGATTGGTGTTTCCCCGGGGCGTGCTGATCAACGTCAACATTCCAGACTGCCCGGTCGCCCAAGTGACCGGCATCGAAAGCACCCGCCAGGGGCGGCGCAAAATTGGCTGTGAGTTGCTGGAAGGCCGAGACCCCCGGGGTAAGCCTTATTTCTGGATTGGCGCACAACGTGACGAAGATACCTCTCGCCCCGGCACCGATTTGGAAGCGGTGTCCAGGGGTGCCGTATCGGTGGCACCGATCAGTATGGACATGCACCATGCGGGCATGGCCAAGCGCTTAAACGAGGTGTTTTCATGACCGAAGCCACTCGTGACCCCCGCGTTATGCAGCTGGTGTTAGAGCTGCGCCAAAACGGCATCACCGACGACAAATTGATTGAAGTGATGGAACGCCTGCCGCGCGATCTGTTCGTGCCCCAAGCCTTTCAAGAGCGCGCTTATGAAAATCTGGCCCTGCCCATCGGCTATCACCAGACGGTCAGCCAGCCTCACGTGGTGGCGTTGATGACCCAGGCGCTGGAGCTTAATGATCGTTGCAAGGTGTTGGAGATCGGCACCGGGTCCGGCTATCAAGCCGCCGTGTTGGCCCCGCTGTGCCGCCGTTTGTATTCGATTGAACGTCACCGGAGCTTGTCCCAAGAGGCCGAGGCCCGTTTCGAGCAGCTGCGCATTCGCAACATCACCACGCGCTTTGGCGATGGGTCTAAGGGCTGGCCGGAACAAGCCCCGTTTGATCGCATCATCGTTACGGCGGCGGCCATCGACATACCGCCGGTTCTGGTGGACCAGTTGTGTATGGGCGGCATCATGGTGGTGCCCATCGGCGACGAACAACACGATCAGCGTCTGGTGAAGGTCGTGCGCACCGAAAATGGTACCGAAATCAGCGATCTCGGCTGGGTGCGTTTTGTGCCTTTCGTCGAGGGCGAGGCACCTGAGCATTGAAGCCTGAGCGCGCTGCGGCCATAATTGCCGTCATGATCAACGATTCCGCCACGTTCTTAAGCCGATTGTTTGCGATTTCTGCCGTGTTGGCGGTGTCTGCGTGCGGCTGGGCGGAATTCCCGTCAAGCCGGGGCGGTCCCACCACCGTCAATCAGCGCGGCGGGGCCGATGTCTTTATCAATGCCACCGCCGTCAATGTGGGGCGCGGCGACACGGTCTATTCCATCGCCCGGCGTCACAAGCTATCGCCCCGCGATATCATCGACGCCAATCACCTGCGCCCGCCCTATGGTTTGCGCGTTGGCCAGCGTCTGGTGTTGCCCAAGGGCCGCATCCACACGGTACGGGGCGGGGAATTCCTGGCGCGGATCGGCCAGCGCTATGGCACCGACGCGTTTTCCATCGCCCGCATCAACGGCATCCGTGCGCCCTACACCATTTATCCGGGGCAAAAGCTGCGCATTCCAAGAACCGGCGGCGGCACCGTTCAGGTGGCCAGCGCGCCGTCCCAGCCCGCGCCCCAGCCCTCGCGTATGAAGACAAGCCCCCAAGCCCAAACCAGCACTCAGGCGGCCTCTAAGGCCAAAGTACCTCAGCCTCCGGCGCGTTCGGGGGGCAAGTTCTCGTGGCCGATCAAGGGCAAGCTGATTTCCAGCTATGGTCCGAAGGACAAGGGCCTGCACAACGACGGTGTGAACATCGCCGCCCCGCGTGGGTCCGCTGTTAAGGCCGCCGAAAACGGCGTGGTCGCCTATGCGGGCAATGAAATTCGCGGCTTTGGGAACTTGTTGCTGATCAAGCACGACGGCGGCTGGGTCAGCGCCTATGCCCACAACGATGCCTTGTTGGTGAAGCGTGGTGAAAAAGTCAGCCGCGGCCAAGTGATCTCTAAAGTCGGCTCTACCGGCTCCGTCACCAGTCCGCAGCTTCATTTTGAGCTGCGCAAAGGCTCCAACGCCGTCGATCCGGATAAATATTTGATGTAGGCGGGCCTCAGCGAAAATTTGCGAGTGACATCGATTTCGGGAAGTGCATTTTGATTTTTGTACCGCCGTTTTCGGTGCTGATGATGTTGAGCTTTCCACCCAACCCGGCAACGATATTGTTGACAATGCTTAAGCCCAGTCCGGTGCCGATGTCGCCGTGCGGGGATACGGTGGTCAGATTCGAATGGGTGACCTGTTCGATTTGGGCCTGGGTCATGCCGATGCCTGAATCGCGCACCACCATGATGAAGGTATTGTCCTTAGGGTCAACTTCGGACTGAATTTCGACATGGCCGCCACTGGGGGTGAACTTGATGGCGTTAGATACCAAATTCATTAAGGCGCGGTACATTTCTTGGGGGTCACCGTCTAGGTTGGGAAAATCGTTCTCGACCTTGGCCGTAAGCTTGATGCCTCGTTCCTTGGCCTTGGCAACGAATAGGTCGCGAATTTCATCCACCAATTCCGATACATTGACGATTTTTGGGGTCTTATCAACCGCGCTGTTATCAGCGCCCGCATACTCACCCAGCAGGGAATTGCAGATGGCAAGCAGCCGATCAGCGGACCTGTCGATGATCTTGAAATACTCAGCATACTTATCGTTACCCATCGGCCCCGCCACTTCATTGCGGACCAAGCTGAGGTAGCCCATCATTGCCGACAACGGATTTTTGATGTCGTGGACAATCTCGCCAATGCTTTGGTAGTGCTGGCTTTCCATCAGCGTTTCGCGCTTGATAGCATCCTGAAGCGCTATTTCCGCTGCGATTAAAGCCTGTTTAGTCGTCGTTGTGTTTGGCATGATAACCCACGCTTTTTGATCATGTTACGATGGTCACTATGAACCGATATGGTGATACTCATCCAATCCTACAAGCGCCATGTTAGTCCAAACGTGTGATCACCGTTTCCAATCGCCCCGCAATGGCGTTGATGGTGGCGGGTAGGGGCAAGACGTCCCAAAATCCTTCGCCCTTGGCCTTCACGATGTCGTCTAAGGACGGCTTCATCATGGCCAAAATTTTTGGCGTGCGGCGATTGCTCGCGGCGCGCGTTTTATTGATGGCTTTGACCACCGCGAAGTCGTCAGCATCGCGAATATTGGCGAACATGATAACGATGCGCGGCGCAAAGGTGGCCATTGCCGCTACGGCCTCGGCCTCGGTCTCGACCACCATGATTGTGACGAAGCCGATTTGGCTCAAGCTTTTGTGCAGAAGCTCGCCCACCCTGGCGTTTTGAGAAAAAATCAAGGCGGGAAGCATATCTGGGGAAATGGTGGTGCGAAACGGGTTCTCTGACATGACTAATTCAGCCCCTTGCCTTGCTTACCCGCTAAGTCTTGAATGAACTGCCACGCCACGCGACCGGACCTGGCCCCGCGGGTCATGGACCATTCCAGGGCTTGCGCGCGCATGTCTGGGTCGGTGATGTCCAGGGCATAGTGGTCCACGTAACCTTTGACGATGGCGAAGTAGGTGTCTTGGCTTAAGTTGTGAAAGCCCAGCCACAGGCCGAAGCGATCCGACAGGGAGACCTTTTCTTCCACCGCCTCTGCCGGGTTGATGGCGGTTGAGCGTTCGTTTTCGATCATATCGCGGGCCATCAAGTGGCGGCGGTTCGACGTGGCGTAGAAGATGACATTATCGGGGCGTCCTTCGACCCCGCCTTCCAGCACGGCTTTCAGCGATTTGTACGAGCTATCATCTGAATCGAACGACAAATCGTCGCAAAATAGAACCGCGCGCCGTTCGCTGGCGTGCAAAATATCCAACAAGCGGGGCAGGGTGGGGATGTCTTCCCGGTGGATTTCCACCAATATAAGGCTGCCCGGTTGCTCGTCGTTAATGACTTGATGCACCGCCTTCACCAACGAACTTTTGCCGGTGCCGCGTGCCCCCCACAGCAACGCATTATTGGCTGCATGGCCGGACGCGAACTGGCGGGTGTTGGCGAGCAAGGTCTCGGACTGGCGCTCAATGCCTTTCAACAGGGCGAACGCCACCCGGTTGACCTTGGCCACGGGGGTGAGGTGCTCCGCCTGAGGCTGCCACACAAACGCGTCGGAACCCGAAAAATCGGTGTCTTGGCGGGTGTCGGGACTTAGGCGCTCCAACGCCTCGGCAATGCGCTGTAAAAGGGGTTCTAGGTCGGTATCTGTCATGGTTTTGAACGGTATAGCCCCCCCGAGGGCGCGTCAATGCATGCCGTGACAAGAAAAGCGCACAGATACGTTTGCATCCGCGCGTGAGAAGGCTATATTCCGCGTATCTTATCAATTACCAGTCTTTGGGTTTGAGCCCTGAGGCCCAAGGAGTGTTCAATGTTGATTTCGCCCGCTTTTGCACAAACCGCTGCCGCCTCCGGACAATCTGATCTGTTCACCCAGATGATGCCGATGGTGTTGATCTTCGTGGTGTTTTATTTCCTGTTGATTCGTCCGCAGCAAAAAAGGGCCAAGCAGCACAAAGAAATGTTGGGCAGCATTCGCCGTGGTGATCGGATCGTTACCGGTGGTGGCATCCTTGGCACCGTGACCAAAGTTATCAGCGACGGCGAACTGCAAGTGGAAATCGCAGACGGCGTCAAGGTGCGTGTCGATCGCGGTTTGGTGTCCAACATCGCCGCTAAAACAGATCCCGTGAAATCTGACGGCAAAGCCGATAATGACGACGACAGCGGCGACGCCGGTGGCGACGACGATAAGGGTGGCAAGGGTGGCAAAGGCGGTGGCCTCAAAAAGCTGCTCAGCGACTGATTTAAGGCCCGTATCTCCATTCACTCATCCCCACCCCACTGACGCCTAAGGGAACAGCCCGGCATGCTTAAGTTCGAAACCTGGAAGGTCGCGTTGATCGTTGGCTTGTGCGCTTTGGGGCTGGCCTTTGCCGCACCCAATCTGGTGGATCGTTCGACGGCGGAAGGGCTGCCCGGTTTTCTGCCCAACAAACAGATCAACCTAGGTCTTGACCTGCGCGGCGGCTCGCATCTTTTGTTAGAGGTCGAGGTCGCCGTGGTTATCAACGAGCGCTTAGAAGCTCTGGTCGATTCCATCCGCACCGAGTTGCGCAAAGACCGCACCCGCTATACGGGCTTGGGCAAGACCGCCACCGGGGTCACCGTCACCATTAACGATGCGGACAAGGCCCAGGCGTCCTTTGATAAAATCCGTGCGCTGGATACTGGGTTTTTAACCAACCTGTCGGACGCTGGCGTTGTCACTATGGATATGACCGAACAGGCCTTGAAGGAACGGCGCGTGGCAGCGGTGGAACAATCCATCGAAATCGTGCGCCGCCGTATCGATGAGACCGGGGTGCGTGAACCCACCATCGTGCGCCAGGGCGACGACCGTATCTTGGTGCAGGTGCCGGGTCTTGACGACCCGGAACGTCTCAAACGTCTGCTGGGCAAGACCGCCAAGTTGACCTTCCATTTGGTTGATGAAAAAACGTCGATTGCCGATGCGTTGTCCGGGCGGGTGCCGCCAGGATCCATGCTGATGCCGTCGCAAAGTGATTTCGACGGCTTAGGCCAACCGCGTAAGTACCTTTTGAAAAAGCGCGTCATGGTGGGCGGCGACACGTTGATCGACGCCAGTGCGACCCTTGATTCACGGACCGGCGAACCGGTGGTGAGCTTTCGTTTTGATACGGTCGGTGCCAAGCGCTTTGCCGACGTGACCATGAAAAACGTCAACAAGCCGTTCGCCATTCTGTTGGACGGTAAGGTTCTTTCGGCCCCGGTTATTCGCGAACCGATCTTGGGCGGCTCCGGTCAGATCAGCGGCGGATTTAGTGTGGCCGAGGCCAACGACCTATCTTTGTTATTGCGCGCAGGTGCTTTGCCCGCACCGTTGACGATCCTTGAAGAGCGCTCGGTCGGCCCCGGCTTAGGGGCTGACTCGATTGCTGCGGGTAAGATTGCGGCGCTGATCGGCCTGGTGGGCGTGATTATCTTTATGGCGCTGTATTACGGACGCTTTGGCATGTATGCCGACATTGCGTTGATCTTGAACATGGTGATTATCGCCGGGTTGTTGTCGTTGATGCAAGCGACCCTGACGTTGCCGGGTATTGCCGGAATTGTGCTGACCATTGGTATGGCGGTGGATGCCAACGTGCTGATTTTTGAGCGTATCCGCGAAGAATACAAGGCCGGACGCGGCGTCATGGGGGCGGTAGACGCGGGATATAAACGCGCCTTCGTCACCATCATCGACGCCAATGTCACCACCTTAATCGCGGCGATCTTGCTGTTCACGTTTGGCTCGGGCCCGGTGCAGGGCTTTGCCGTTACGCTGGCTATTGGCATTGTGTCGTCCATGTTTACCGCCATTTGGGTGACGCGCTTGGTGGTTGCCACTTGGCTGCGCCGCACCCGCCCATCGACTTTGAATTTGTAAGGGATCGAGACCCATGCCACGTTTTAAGCTCATTCCCGACAATCCTAACGTCCCATTTTTAGGGCTGCGGAAAATTTTCTTTGCCTTTTCGCTGGCGTTGGTGGTGGCATCCATCGGCATCTTCTCGGTCAAGGGCATGAAGTACGGCATCGATTTCACCGGTGGTATTATGATCGAGGTGAAAACCGCAGAGCCTGGCCGCATTGGTATTATGCGCGATCAGTTGAAGAGCTTGAATCTCGGTGCCTATGAGCTGCAGGAATTTGGCGCGGCCGACGACATCTTGATCCGCGTACAAGCCATCGATAGCAGTGAAAAGGCCCAGCAAGCCGCCGTCAGCGCCGTTAAGCAGGCCTTGGGCGACGGTATTGAATATCGCCGCACCGAATTGGTGGGGCCAAAGGTTTCGGACGAGCTGTTCTGGAACGGGCTTTACGCGATGGTATCGGCGATCATGGCGATCTTGATCTACATCTGGTTCCGTTTTGAGTGGCAGTTTGGTTTAGGCGCGGTTGTTGCGCTTACCCACGACGTCGTCACCACCATCGGCGTATTCTCGTTGATCCAGCATGAATTCAACTTAGCCACGGTGGCCGCCGTGCTGACCATTGCCGGCTATTCCATCAACGATACTGTGGTGGTGTTTGACCGGGTGCGTGAAAACTTGCGCAAGTACAAGACCATGCCCATGGCAGAGCTGTTGAATCGCAGCGCCAATGAAACCCTGTCGCGCACCGTGATGACCTCGGTCACCACCTTGCTGGCGTTGATGGCGTTGTATTTCTTAGGCGGCGAGATTATCCGTGATTTCGCCTTTGCGATGATCTGGGGTGTGGTGATTGGGACCTATTCGTCGGTGTGCGTGGCGGTGCCGCTGCTGCTGCGTTTGGGCGTTGAGCGCCGCTCTGCCGATGACGATGGGCAAAGCTCGACCATCGAACAAACGTCGCTGTAACGTATCGTTGTGTCCTTAGACATAACCCCCAAAGTCCCGGCCGGTCGCCAGTTGGTGACCGCCTATGGCGACGGCGGCTTTCGCATTACGGGGCAGGGGTTTGACGGCTCGGTGTTGGTGTTTCTCGGTGAAACTCAAAGCTGGTCCGGAAATTTGTCGATTGAGGGCTTAGCCCCCGTGATCGAGGCCGCCGACACGGTGGACATCTTGGTGGTGGGCTGCGGCCCAGAATTTACCCTACCGCCCGAAGACCTGCGCCAAGCCTTGCGCGCCCACGGGATCGTGTTGGAATGGATGGACACGGCCGCCGCGTGTCGCACCTATAACGTCCTCGCCATTGAAGAGCGCTCCGTCGCCGCCGCCCTTGTCGCGGTGGTGTAAGCACCCCTAAATCCACACCTTTGATTTAGCCAGCCATCAAGCCATCAAGGCCTTGCTATCTCACGCACACGCATGTTAGTAATTAAATACTAACTTATGGCGACGTGAGGATCGGTGAATGGCAAAGGTGGTAACGGTGCGGAAATCACATGCGGCGCGGCGCGATGAAATTGCCCGCACGGCGCTGGAGTTGGCGGGGGAACGGGGGGTGGCTAAGGTCAGTACTCAGGCTATTGCCGACCGGATGGGGGTTTCGCAGGCTACCATTTTTCGCCACTTCGTAACCCGAGACGAGGTGTTCTTGGAAGCCATTTGCCTGATCAAACGCGACGTGATGCAGGCGCTTGACCCCATTTTTAGCGACAAAGCCACGCCGGGCGCGATGCGTCTGGAGCGCTTGGTCAAAGCCCATTTGGCATTTGTGCAAGATAACGCGGGCATTCCCGCGTTGCTGTTTTCCGATAGCCTGCACCAAGGCGCGCCGGAGCTGAAAGCGGCGATACGCCAACTGATGAAGGCTTATGCCGGGCGCGTGGCGGGGCTGGTGATAGACGGCGTTGCGGATGGAAGCCTTAAAGCAGACGCCGATCCCGCCCTTTTGGGCCAGACGGTGGTGACGATGGTGCAGGGCGTGGTGCTGCGCTGGTCGCTGTTCGATCAAAACTTCGATTTACAATCTCAGGCTGACGTCGTGTGGGCACTGATCCGCCCGGCGTTGGCCCCCAATAGTTAAAAGGACCTACACATGAATACGAAAACACTGGCCATCGTCGCGATCGCGTTGTGGGGCTTTAGCGCGGCCTTCGTTGGCTATAAATTTGTCGCCGGCACGACCACCACCACGGAAGAGGGACGGGAAGCCATCGTCTTGAATGCGCCGGAACGCGATCTGATTTTGGCCGAAATGCGGGGTATGCTGGCCGCCGTGCAAGAGATTGTCACCGCCGTGAACGAGGATGATATGGCCGCCGTTAAAGAGACCGCACATCGTGTTGGCATGGCCGAGGCTCAAGGCGTTCCAGCCCAACTCATGTTGAAGCTACCTATGCCGTTCAAGCAACTGGGCAGCGCCACCCACAAAGGATTTGATGAAGTTAGCCTAGCCGCCGATTTTGACGCGGCTCAGGTGATGGAAAAGTTGGAAGAAAACTTGAGCCGTTGCGTCGCGTGTCACGAGGTGTATCAGCTTACGACGGGCAAGTAAGACGGCCCCCAGTAAAAAGCCCGGAGGTTAACGCCTCCGGGCTTTTTGTTTGCGCTGGGTGGGGAGGCTTAGCCCGCAAAGTTTGCGTTGGCAAAGTCCCAGTTGACCAGGTTGTCCAAGAACGCTTGCAGGAAGTCCGGACGACGGTTTTGGTAATCCAGGTAGTAAGCGTGTTCCCAAACATCACAGGTGAGGATCGGGGTTGCACCGTCGGTGAGCGGGCATTCGGCGTTCGGCGTCTTGACGATTTCAAGCTTGCCATTGCGGGCAACCAGCCATGCCCAGCCGCTGCCGAACTGGGTCATGCCGGCGGTCTTAAAGGCTTCGGCAAAGCTGGCATAGTCGCCAAAGGCTTCGTCGATAGCGGCGGCGATGGCACCGGTGGGGGCACCGCCACCGCCCGGCGTCATGGAATTCCAAAAGAATGTGTGGTTCCACACCTGGGCGGCATTGTTGAAGATACCAGCCTTGGACGCATCGCCTGCGGTGGCCTTCATGATGTCTTCCAGGCTCATGGACGCCATGTCGGTGTCGGCGGTCATGGTGTTCAAGTTCACAACATAGGTGTTGTGGTGCTTGCCGTGATGGAAATCAAAGGTGTTGGCCGAAATGTGCGGCTGCAACGCGTCCTTGGCGTAGGGGAGTGCGGGAAGTTCAAAAGCCATGGTGACCTCATAAATAGGTTGTTGGAAATATTCTAAACGACTGAGAGAAACATAGTGTTTTTGTCGGGTACTTTCAATAACCTTTCCTCGGCTATTTTTTTCCGATTTTAGCACAAATTCAGCTATGAGTATGGCCATGAAGCACTTAGACCCAGAAGTCATTTCCTTAGCACGTGCCGACCACGCCCGCTATTTGGCCGCCTTGTCGGGCCCTGTGGCGACCCGCCCGGCGCTGCTGTCGTTGCTGGCTTTTGACGCCGAAATCTCGCGTATCCCTCACATGGTGAGCGAACCCATGCTGGGACGTATTCGTCTGCAGTGGTGGCTCGACGTGCTGCCCGGCATTACGGGCGGTCGACCGCCGGGCCATCCTGTCGCCCAGGCGCTGGCTCGCTTAAGCTTAGACACTCAGGCCCTGCGGGCGCTGGTGGAGGCCCGAAATTTTGACCTAGATGGTGACGTTACGGCTGCGTCCGAGGTCCAGGCCTACGCCCAGGCCACCGGCGGTGCACTTCAGGCCTTGATGCTGGCCCAACTGGGCGTCGATGATATAGGCGCAAACGCTGCCGCCCGTGACATCGGTGCGGCGCTGACGTTGGCAAACTTAGGCCATGATGAGCACGCCCGTGACCTGTTGCGAAGGGCCCGCGAACATACCCTTACTCAGGCCGTAAAGAAGGCAGCCTTGCCGACGCTGATGCTGGCCCGTTTGGTGGATCGCCGCTTGCGCTTAGGCCCCCGGGCCAATGACGGTGCGGGCGCGGTTTTGAGTGTGTGGTGGGGGCTTCTGACGGGGCGCTATTAATCACCACACCACTAACTACCACACCGTGTCGGGCGTTGCCGGGGCTGTGTCGGCGGTCTGGGGGCTGTCTTTGAGCACCATCAATTCCAACTGAGAAAGCTGCGGGAAGATGCTTCCCGAATGGTTGCGATAGAGCAACAGTGCACCGCGTCTGGTGTCGGGAAAACTGCCGCGGGCGTCATCGAATTTTCGAATTTCCAAGGTGGTGGTGGTGTCGGTACCCGCTTCGCGGCTTTGCCAGATGTAGGTGGGGTTGTCGGAGCGCGGTTTGCCCAGCGGTGCGATGGCGCGCTGCACCACCTGGGTCGGTTGGCCGTATCTGTCGGTATAATATTTCACCACCCGGCCGAATGACTGGGCATTAAACAGGGCATGGAAGTTGGTGGCGCGCCCCGCGTCGTAGCGCGCGATGGAGCGCGTACCCTGGTACATGATGGTATCGACCAAGAAATCGTCTTCCATCTCGAACGGCCAGCTGACTTTATCCACACAATACAGCGTCTCAGGCCCGCCCTTGCTCAGACACGGTTGGTGAATGGTCTCTTCTTTGAGCATTTGCAGACGCTCTTCACCGACCTCTTGGCCGATGACCGTGTCGGCACCCAGCGCCAGTTCAACGCCCTCAAGGATATTGCCGGTGGGTTCAATGGTGCTGAGCAATTGGATCTCGTTGGGGATATTCGCACCTTCAACCTCTTTCACGCCCCAGCCGGAATTCAATTTAACGTCTTCGCCCGTGGTTTCCAACAATCCCGCCATCTCGTCCACGCTGCCATCCTGAGTAAGCGTGGCGAAGGGGTCCAAATTATCTTGAGATGGTGGGCTTTTCGGGTCAAGTACTGCCACCTCTTGGGGTGTGTCCAAGCTGTCCAGCAAGCCCGCCACGCTTTCGGTGCCGCTGTCCTTAGGCGCATCTTCGGGCATGGCAAAGGGATCAACCGCCGCCGCAGTATCGCCCACCGGCGCATCGCCTACCAGGGCTAGAATGTCAGGATCGACACGTCCGCCGAAAGGCTTGGAAGGGTCTAGGGGGGCAAGCGCGTTGTCCACCTGATCCCCGCCTAAGGGCTGTTCATCAGCAGCAGAACCGGCATCGCCAAATTGGACATCGGCGAAGGGGTCATCGACCGGCGCGGCAGCAGCGTTGGGAGTGGCGCTGGCGATAGCCTCGGGCTTGGCCTCAGGGGCTGCCATTTCGGGCGCCAATCCGGGCATCGGCGGATCTGCGGGGGCAGTGGCTATGGGCGGAATCGTTATCGCCCCTTGCTCGACCTCGAGTTCCTGCAACTGTTGAGCAAGCTCGGCTTCGGTCAACGCTTTGATCGGCTTCTGCGCTTGTGTACGCGTCTTGCGTGTGATGCCGGTGGTGTTGGGCGGCTTGAAGAAATCCATAAAGGTGGAGATGAACTTTTTGGACGCCGAGGGGCGCACCGGGGCTGCGGGTACGGCGGGTTCTTTGATATCACCGATGACCGGCAACCCATCGCTGGCGCGCGGCGTGTTGAACGGGTCAGGCGCACCCTTGGGCAAGGCCAGGCCGGGGGATTCTTGTGGCGGCGTTGCCAATTTGGCGGCGTCGGCCAGTTGCTGGGGCGACGGGGTTGGCTGTACTGGAATATTCGTCCCGGTCGCGCGCTGGTTGCGGACCGAAATCAGGTAGTGGGCGATGTCAAAATGGCCTTGCTCGATGGCTAAGTCCACGGCCTGCATGCCATTTAAGCCGCGGGCTTCCACATCCGCCCCGCCGTCGATAGCCGCGCGTACCCCGGGTAGATCGTCCTTGTCCACCGCCATGAATAACGCTCGGGTGGCGAGGTCTTGGGATTGTGCCAAGGCCTGTGATACGGGTGAAAAGGTTTCATGGGGGCCGACGCTGAGCGTTGCCCACATCAAACCCACACACAGCACCGCCATCGTCCGTCGCACTGCGGGCGGGGGGCTGAAAAAGGGGCCGCATGGTTTCGGGACGTAGGGCATTGATCGCGGATATAATCCTGTTGTTACATTAGCACGAGCATATGTAGCCTATGCCCGAGTGTTGCAAAGTGATATACCATGTCTAACAGGAAAATAGCACCAAAATGGGGCACAGTGGGAGACCTTCTTTTATGTTCAACACCCTGAAATTAGCCGTGGTTTCCACCATTTGCCTTTTGGCGACGTTGACCTCGCCCCGGGCGGACGAAATCACCTTGGGCGGCGCGGGCGGACTTACGCTGACCGCCAACCTAGAATTGGCCGACGGTAAGAGTATCACCGATCAAGTTGTGTTGCTCACCCATGGCACCTTGGCGCACAACAAAATGGAAATCATCGTGGCCCTGCAGAGCGCATTGTCCGAGCGCGGTATCAGCTCGCTGGCCCCATCTTTGAGCCTCGGCGTAGACACGCGCACAGGCATGTACGACTGCGCCGTGCCCCACACCCACACGCACGCCGACGCCCTGGACGAGATCGGCCTGTGGCTGAATTGGTTGAAAGGCCAAGGCACTTCGGATGTGGTGTTGGCCGGACATTCGCGTGGCGGCAATCAGACCGCGTGGTTCGCGGCGCGTGAGCCCAATCCCTTAGTGTCCAAGGTGGTGCTGATCGCCCCTGCCACATGGAATGAGGCCAAAGCCGCCCGGGGCTTTAAGAAAAGCCACCAACGTGACTTAGCTGGTGCCTTGGCCGAGGCCCAAGCCTTGGTGGCTGCGGGTAAGGGGGCGCAAATGATGAAGGGTATGGGGGTGTTGTACTGCCCCGGTGCCGACGTCAGCGCCGCCAGCTTCGTCGGCTATTATCAACCCGATGAACGGATGCACACGCCCAACCTGATGGCTTCAATCGGCAAGCCCACCTTGGTCATCGCGGGCAGTGAAGACACCGTGGTCGAGGGCCTCATCCCCGCCACCCAACCGTTCGCCGATGCGGGTACGGTTGATCTGGTGGTGATCGACGGGGCGGGGCATTTCTTTTTGGATTTCTTTGCCGAAGACGCGGCTGACGCGATTGCGGCGTTTATTCAGTAGCTTTGATCCACGCCATCATATCTTTCAGCCCCCGCGCACACACCGCGGCTTTGCGGGCCTTTTTGCGGTCGCCGCGTTTCATGCGCTTGCCGCGCAATTCGGGCGGGCGGTCGTTGAGTTCGGTGGCGGGGAAGAGGCCGAAATTGATGTTCATGGGTTGATAGGTGGTAGCCTCCGCGCCGCCGGTGATGTGTCCCAACAGGGCACCCAGCGCGGTGGTGGCGGGCGGTGGGGTCATGTCTTGGCCTAAGCGTTCGCGCGCGGCAAAGCGCCCGGCCAGCAAGCCAATAGACGTGCTTTCCACATAGCCTTCGCACCCGGTAATTTGGCCGGCAAAGCGTAAACCGGGGCGCGATTTAAGCTGCAGCGTTTGGTCCAAGAGTTCCGGGCTTTTGATGAACGTGTTGCGGTGCATACCGCCAAGCCGGGCGAACTCGGCATGTTCCAGCCCTGGGATGGTGCGAAAGACACGTTTTTGTTCGCCGTAGGTCATCTTGGTCTGAAACCCCACCATGTTCCACAGGGTCCCCAGTTGGTTGTCTTGGCGCAGTTGCACGATGGCGTAAGACCGCTGGTCGGGGGCGCCAGGGTTGGTCAGGCCGACGGGCTTCATCGGCCCAAAGGTCAGCGTTTCCACACCGCGTTCCGCCATCACTTCAATGGGCAAGCAGCCTTCGAAATACGGAGTGTTGGATTCCCAGTCCTTCGACGTTATTTTTTCGGCGTCCAGCAGGGCTTGGATAAAGGTGTGGTACTGCTCGTCGTTCATGGCGCAGTTGATGTAATCGCTGCCGTCACCCTTGTCATAGCGCGATTGAAACCACGCCTTATCGAAGTCGATGCTGTCTTTGTAAACGATCGGGGCGATGGCATCAAAGAACGCCATTTGATCGGTCCCGGTGAGCTTGCGAATGGACTCCCCCAACGCATCGGACGTTAATGGACCCGTGGCAATGATTACGCTGCGTCCATTCTGGGCCCACTCTTGGGCATCAAGGTCGGTAATTTCGCCGCGCTCGATAGTGATCAGCGGATGGCTGGTCAGCGCCGCCTCAACGGTGGCGGAAAAGCCGTCTCTGTCCACCGCCAGGGCGCCGCCCGCGGGGACCCGGTTATCGGTGGCGGCAAGCATAATCAACGAGCCTAAGCGGCGCATTTCTTCGTGCAACAGGCCCACCGCACTGCCGCTATGATCGTCGGCGCGAAAGGAATTGGAACACACCAGTTCCGCCAAGCCACCGGTCTGGTGGGCGGGGGTTGGCGTGTCCGGGCGCATTTCGTGCAGCACCACGGGGATACCGGCTTGGGCGATCTGCCACGCGGCTTCAGAGCCTGCTAGGCCGCCGCCAACAACGTGTATAGGTATGTTTTGGTCAGTCATAAGCGCAGTCATAATCGCCTTCAAGGCGCGTGGCAACCTTGACAGAGGGGGTGGGGGACGCTAATTCTCCGCGCAGTATAATTTTGGAGTTTTCACCCATGGACCCGCAGTTCAAATTCGACCTTCTTCTCGCCATGGCCGTGGGCTTTGGCTTTATGATGCTCTTTCGCATGTGGCCGCGTATCCAGGCCAAGATGATCGGCGTGCCGTTCATCAGTGCCGAAGAAGCCAAACGCCGCATGGACGAAGATTCAGGCGTCTTGGTCATCGACGTGCGCACGGCGGGTGAATTCACCGGCGCGTTGGGCCACATCGAAGGGGCGCTGAACCTGGAATCTGGAAATCTGCACCAAAAGCTGTTGGCGCTGGGGGATCAGTTGGACCCCTATAAAAGCGAACAGATCATCGTCGCGTGTCGCACCCAAAATCGTTCGCCCAAGGCCGCGCGCATTCTGTATCAAAGCGGGTTCGGAAAGCTGGCGATCTTGGATGGCGGCATGGTGGGCTGGGAAAAAGCCGGTTATTCGGTCGCGGGCAAGGGTTAGTCTGCTTATGCCGCATCACTGGTGCGCTGGATATAATCGCGGATCGAAATGTCTGAGGCCACGATGTGGCGCAGCACCCACACCTGCACCATGCTGACCAGCCCCTTCCAGTCGTCGATCTCTTCACCGCGCATCACGGTTTCTATCATCTTGCTCATTTCGGCGCGGATGTCGTCGTGTTCGAAAATGTGCGCTTCGCTATGGGGATAGCCGATATTGCGCATGATGCGTTCTTCGTATTCGAAGTGCGCCAAGACGTGATCGACTAAATCTTGGAAGGCGTCTTGCTTTTCCGTCAACGCGTTTACATCACTTGACAGCACGTTCAACAGATTCTGCGTCAAGAACAACAGGTGTTGATGTTGACGGTCGATGGAGACGATGTCGGTGGAAAATTTATCCGACCATGCAAGCTCTTTGGTAGGCATTCGAGCCTCCTTCGCATCTGCTCCCTCTTCCACACACTATTATAACCTATATGCACGAAGCAGCAAACAGAACCGACTGAAAAACAGCGGTTTTTACAATTATTGCGATGCGTTTTCGCCATTGAATGCTACCATCTAGGATAGACTGCGCGCAGGGAGGCATCATGGCCCGAACGCCTAAGATTCCGTCCAGGGATTTAGAGGTTGAACTCAAATTTGAGCTTAGCCGCGAGCTTGTTCGCACGCTTTCACGCGCCGCCCCGTTTAAGGCCCTGTGGTCAGAACCGGCGCACAAAAAATCCCTTCGGGCCACCTATTTTGACACCCCCGACCTGCTCCTGTCTCAGCGCGCCGTGTCTTTGCGGGTGCGCAAGGAAAGCCGTCAATTCGTACAGTGCTTCAAGGCGAAACCGGACGTCGCAAGCGCCACCAGTACAGACGGTTTTGCACGTTTGGAATGGGAGTGGCCGCTACCGGGGCCTGCCCTGAACGCTCAGTTGCTCAGTCGGGATGCAGAGGTCAAGGCGTTGCTCAAGGGCGTCAACCTGCGCCAGCTTCAGCCCCTGTTTACCACCGACATCAAACGCCAAACCCGTCTTTTAACAACGCCGGGGGGGGCGTCAGTGCGGTGTGATTTAGACCGGGGGCGCATTCTGGCCGGTGACCTGGAAACGCCCATTTTCGAGTTGGAATTGGAACTGCAAAGCGGCCCGGTTCGCGAATTGTTGGACATGGCCCGCGTGTTAACGTCCGTTGTGCCGACGCGCCTGTCGTCACGGACCAAGGCGCAACGCGGCCAGGAGTTGGCGCTGGGCGCTGGCAAAGGGTGGGTGAAGGCGCAGCCGCTGCTGCTGACACATGACGCGCAGGCGCACGACGTGCTGTGCGCCTCGGTGGTGGAGGGGCTTAAGCACCTCATCGCCAACGAGGACTGCGTCCTGGAACGCCGCCACATTGAAGGCGTGCATCAGATGCGCGTGGCGCTACGGCGCATGCGTGCGGTCATCACCACCTATAAAAAAGTCCTGCCCAAGGGCTGCTTTGAAGACTTAAGCCGCGACTTAAAAGCGGCGGGGACTGTCATGAGTCCAGCGCGCGATTGGGATGTGTTTTTAGATGAGATCCTCAGCGGCGTGGAAAGTGGCTTTGATCCGCAACCTGCGCTGCACGTTCTGCGCAAAAAAGCCCAGCACCGCCGGGACAAGGCTTATGACCATGTTATCCAAATGATCCAGTCCGCAGAGTATGCGCGCTTATTAACGGATGCCCTGTATTGGGTGGGGACCCAGCCGTGGGTAGGGGCGGATCAAAACCCCTTAGACGTGCCTGCGGTCAAAACGGCCGACACGGTTCTGGCGCGCCACCACAAGCGCGTGTTGAAGTTGGGGCAGGGGCTAGGAACCATGTCCACGGATCAGCGCCACCAGCTGCGCATCGCCATCAAGAAGGCGCGGTACGCGGCGGAATTCTTCGCCCCCCTGTATCCGCGAAACCAGGCAACAGCCTACCTACGCCGCCTGCGCGCCCTGCAAGACGGGCTAGGTCACCTAAACGACCTCGCCACGGCCCAGCGCCTGATGGCAGAACTGGCAACGGATACGCGGGGCAAAAACGCCCACACCCTCAATCGCGCTGCGGGCTTGGTGGAAGGCTGGTACACCCACGCTGGGCACACCCGCGAAGATGCCCTGCTGAACGCCTGGGCCGCGTTTGCCAGGGGCAAAGTGTTTTGGTGAGGGCTAGGCCTTTTTCAAATAAGGGGCCAAGTATTTCCCGGTGTAGCTTTTCTTGGATTTAGCCACCGTTTCGGGTGTGCCAAGGGCGACGATCTTGCCACCCTTTGATCCGCCCTCGGGGCCGATGTCGATGATCCAGTCGGCGGTTTTGACCACCTCCAGATTATGCTCAATCACGATCATGGTGTTGCCCTGATCGACCAAGGTGTGCAGCACTTCCAGCAACTTATTGACGTCGTCGAAATGCAGCCCGGTGGTGGGTTCGTCGAGGATGTACAGGGTCTTGCCGGTGGCCCGGCGCGCCAGTTCCTTGGCCAGCTTGACGCGCTGCGCCTCGCCGCCCGACAGCGTGGTGGCTTGTTGGCCCAGGTGGATGTAGCTCAGCCCCACTTGGTTCAAGGTTGCCATTTTGTCGCGGATGGACGGCACCGCCTTGAAAAATTCCAAGGCTTCTTCCACCGTCATGTCCAGCACTCCGGCGATGGACTTGCCGCGAAATTCGATCTCCAAGGTTTCCCTGTTGTAGCGTTTTCCCTTGCAGGTGTCGCACTGCACATAAACGTCGGGCAAGAAGTGCATTTCAATCTTGATGAGGCCGTCACCTTGGCACGCTTCGCAGCGCCCGCCCTTGACATTGAAGCTGAACCGACCGGGCTTGTAACCGCGCCGTTGGGATTCCGGCAGGCCCGCAAACCATTCGCGGATGGGCGTGAACGCGCCGGTATAGGTGGCGGGGTTGGAGCGCGGCGTGCGGCCGATGGGCGACTGGTCGATGTCGACGATCTTATCGATCAACTCAATCCCGTCGATATGGTCGTGCGCGCCCGCGTGCATGCGCGCACCGTGCAGTCGCCGGGCCAGGGCCTTGTACATGGTCTCGATCACCAACGACGACTTGCCGCCACCAGACACGCCGGTGACGCAGGTGAAGGTGCCCAACGGAAAATCCACCGTGACGTTTTGCAGGTTGTTGGCCTTGGCCCCGACGACGGTAATTTTCTGGCCCTTGTGGCCCGGGCGGCGTTTCGCGGGCAGGGGAACCGAGCGCTTGCCGGTTAAGTATTGCCCGGTGATGCTTTTGGGGTTCTTCATCACTTGGGGCGGCGTACCCTCGGCGATGATCTCGCCCCCGTGGATGCCCGCACCCGGGCCGATGTCGATTAAATAGTCGGCGGTGCGGATGGCGTCTTCGTCGTGTTCCACAACGATCACGGTGTTGCCCAGATCGCGTAGGCGTTTGAGCGTTACCAGTAGGCGGTCATTGTCGCGTTGGTGCAGGCCGATGCTGGGTTCGTCCAGCACGTACAGCACGCCGGTAAGGCCCGAACCGATCTGACTGGCCAGACGGATGCGTTGGCTCTCGCCGCCCGAAAGTGTTCCGGACGCACGCGACAAGGTTAGGTACTCCAAACCGACGTTGACCAGGAACCCAAGACGCTCGTTAATTTCGCGCAAGATCCGCCGGGCGATTTCCTGGGATTGACTGGTCAGGGTTTGCTCGACGGTTAAGAACCACGCGGCGGCTTCAAAAATCGACATGTCGGTGACTTCGGACACGTGATGCCCCGCAATTTTCACCGCCAGGGCTTCGGGTTTCAGCCGATGACCGCCGCAGGATTCGCACTTTGTAACGGTCTGATACTTACCCAGTTCGTCGCGCACCCAGTTGGAATCCGTTTCCAGCCAGCGCCGTTCCATATTCGGCACCACGCCTTCGAACGGCTTGGTCACCTCATAGTTTTTGCGCCCGTCGTCATAGCGCATGACCACGTCTTCGCCGTCGGTGCCAAACAGCAACATGTTGCGCACGTCTTCAGATAAATCGGCGAACGGCGTTTGCAGGTTAAAGCCAAAATGCGCGCCTAAGCTTTCCAGGGTTTGGTTGTAGTAGGGCGAACTGGACCCGGCCCACGGTGCCACGGCCCCTTGGGCCAGGGTCAGGCGGTCGTCAGGCGTCACCAGTTGCGGATCGAAGTACATCTCGGTGCCGAGGCCGTCACAATCGGGGCAGGCACCGAACGGGTTGTTGAACGAAAACAGCCGCGGTTCGATCTCGTCGATGGTAAAACCCGACACCGGGCAGGCGAATTTGGCGCTAAAGGTGGTGCGCTCGCCGCTGTCGGCGTCTTCGGCGAAGACCAAGCCGTCGGATAAGCCCAGCGCGGTCTCGAAGCTGTCGGCCAATCGGGTGCCAAGTCCGTCTTTGACGCGCACCCGGTCCACCACCACTTCGATGTCGTGTTTGACCTTTTTGTTGAGCGACGGCACATCGTCGATTTCATGCATCTCGCCGTCGATCTTGACGCGCTGGAAGCCTTTGCGTGCCAGTTCTTGTAATTCTTTGCGGTATTCGCCCTTGCGACCGCGCACGATGGGGGCCAGCAGCAACAGCTTGGTACCCTCGTTCATCTCCATCACGCGATCGACCATCTGGCTCACGGTCTGGCTTTCGATGGGCAGGCCCGTGGCGGGGCTATGTGGCACGCCCACGCGCGCCCATAACAAACGCATGTAATCATAGATTTCCGTCACCGTACCCACGGTAGAGCGGGGATTGCGTGACGTGGTCTTCTGTTCGATGGAAATGGCGGGTGACAGTCCCTCAATCAAATCCACGTCGGGTTTGGTCATCAGTTCCAAGAACTGGCGCGCGTAGGCTGAAAGGCTTTCGACATAGCGTCGCTGACCCTCGGCATAGATGGTGTCAAACGCCAAGGATGACTTGCCCGATCCCGAAAGCCCAGTGATCACAACCAGCTTGTCGCGGGGGATTTCGACGTTGACGTCCTTGAGATTATGTTCGCGCGCGCCGCTGATACGGATGACGTTTTTCATAACTGCGATTCTTGTACTTTCAAAGCCTGAGGGGTGGCGAATTCTCTGGTGTAGCCTTATGCGGAGTGCACGTAAAGGGGGGGGATTAGGCGTGTCCTTAGGCATTAAGGCTGCGGAACCGCGAAACTTTGAAAAAGCACTGGATTTACAGGCGGTAAACAGTAAGAATATCGCATAGGCTAGCCTATACGGGGGGCGGGAGACGGCCCTAGGGATGAATTTTTTATGTCAGATTATAATCTGTCGCGGCTCAACTTTTTGATCGTCGATGACAACAAGCACATGCGGGCTTTGGTGAAAAGCATTCTGCACGCGCTTGGGGTTAAAAACGTTTTGGAAGCCAGCGACGGTGCGGATGCGTTTAAAGAACTTCGCCACTTCCCCGCAGACGTGATCATTTGCGATTGGAATATGTCGCCGTTGGATGGCTTGGATTTTGTGCGTATGGTGCGCACCGCATCCGATAGCCCCAACCCCTTTGTCCCCATTATCATGTTGACCGGACATACGGAAATGAACCGGGTGATGGAAGCGCGCGATTGCGGCGTGCATGAATTCCTGGCCAAGCCGATTTCGGCTAAAAAGCTGTATTCGCGCATCCGTTCGATTATCGAGAACCCGCGCCCTTTTGTGCGTGCAGGGCTTTATTTCGGGCCGGATCGTCGCCGCAAGAGCAACCCCAACTATAACGGTCCCGAACGACGTAAGGCCGATAAAGCCCCCGTGTCCGGCGGTCCTGGTACCGGCACAGATGAAGAGCCAGCCGAACTGTCCCAGGACGAAATCAACGCCTTGCTTAATGGATAATATTATAGGGTGTTTTCGTTGAAACAATCCCCCGGTCAGCCTATATTTTGGTTGGTAAAATCAGGTGCCGTGAACGAAGATCGTGTCTGAGATTGAGCCTTAGGTACGGGTCCCATATTGACAGGAGGGCTGGATGTCCGACAAAGAAGCCCCCGCCGCTGCGGCACAAATCATCAAAGCTCCACAAACCTTGCAGAGTAAGGTGGAAAAGGGCGGCCCCGGTGCGGTTGATCTGGATGCCTTGGCTAAGGCTGAGGCGGTTATCGCCAACTTGGCGGACGATTACCTAGATTGGGTGCGTGAAGATTTTGTGCGTCTGGAAGCGGCTTATGATGTCCTGATATCCGGCGAAGGCAACGATAAGGACAACTTGGAAGCCTTGTTTCAAATCGCGCACGATATGAAGGGCCAGGGCGGCAGCTTCGGCTACGACCTGATGACCTCCATCGGCGACCATATGTGCCGACTTTTGGAAAAGGTCGATAAGGCCGGACCGCTTGAAATTAAGATGATACGCCTGCACATCGATGCCATGCGCGTGGTTATTACCAAGGAATTGAAGGGCGACGGCGGCGCCGAAGGCCGTCAGTTGATGATGGGGCTAGCCCTTGTCGGGGACAAAGCTTAAGAACCTGAGGTTCCTTCGTTTGTTATCACAAAAGCCCCGCATAACCTGCGGGGCTTTTTTCTTCGGGGGGATTAGCGCGTCTGGTGATGGTACTGGTCAAGTTTGAGCGCGGCGTTCAAAAGTGATTGTTCAAATTTGTCGCTGCCGTGTTCAGAAAGGCTCATGATGCGCAATTTCCTTTCCAGGCACACGCTGCAATCAACGTCTGCTTCAAGGGGTTTGTAAGGGCAATGATTGCAGGCACTGGCCGTTTGGTGGCGGTGGTCTGACCAAGTCTTGATCGCTAACTTGCATTCGTTATTTTCGATAAGAGTAAGTAATTTTTCGAGTATATCCCTATCGAGTGTTTCCCTGTCGTGTAACTCCATGGCACCTCTCCCATCGCCATTCTAGCGAATTCAAAGTCACTGCATCGTCTGAACGTAAACACTGTACACGCAAAGGCTGGACCCACACTATGCACGAGAGTCACTAGGCAGATGTGCAATTTGGATTACATATGAGGATGGCACGATTGATAATCAAGGCTTAAGCAACGCCCATTTTTTCGCGCAGGGCTTCCAGCCAGCCCAGGTGATTTTCCAACTGGGCAATGTCGTGATCCAGCCATGCGGCAAGGTGGCCCGGATCGTTTGCATGGGAGAGGCGCAGGTCATCAAGACGTGCCAACTCGGTGTCCACGCTTTCGATCAAGAGGTCCGCTTGGCGGGCTTGCTCGGCGGGTTCCAAGATATGTAAGAACCGTAGCTTTAAGGTGGTGATGAGTTTGTTGACCTCGCCGCCCTGGGCGCGAATACGCGACGTCATCAGGGATTTGAGCTCATTCGTACCAGCCTCGGTCATCGCCAACACGGCGTCGTCTTCCATGCCAAGGCCTTCAACGGGCTCGACCAAGCCTTCGTATTTTAAAAGCTCGATCGAGGTCCCCATGATGTCCAACGACGGGCCGGTGATGCGGCTGGTAAAGTGACGCACGGCGTTTGCCAACTCAGAATATCGCATCGGTGCGTCGGCCTGGGCAAGCGTGCCTAAGGCGCACAGCCGGATGGCTTCTTTCGGCGTGAGTGTGTTGTCGGCAAACATGACGTTAAGCTTGGCTCCAATACCGTTCGCCCTAAGGTACCACGCAAAACCTTACCCGTGATTGAACAAGATGCCGGTGATATGGGTCACAAAGGCCGGAACATTAAGCCACAGCCTTGGCCGAACATTCATTTAAGCGGCGGCTTTAAGGCCTAACCTGCTCCAGACTTCGACCACGGCTGCCACCAGTTCGTCCATCAGTTCATCTGTATGGTGCGGGGTGGGGGTAAAGCGCAGGCGTTCCGTGCCGCGTTCCACGGTGGGGTAGTTGATGGGCTGAACGTAGATGTTGTGCTTGGCCATCAGTTCGTCGGACGCCTGCTTGCACAGCACCGCGTCACCCACCAATACCGGCACAATGTGGCTGGGGCCGTCCATCACCGGGATGCCCGCGTCGCGAAAGCGCGTCTTGAGCGTGGCGGCGCGTTCTTGGTGGCGCACGCGCAGTTCGTTATGGTTTTTCAGGTAGTTGACATTGGCCCGCGCGGCGGCGGCGACGGCGGGTGGCATGGAACTGGAAAAAATAAAGCCAGAGCCATAGCTGCGCACGAAGTCGCACATGGCCTTGGTGCCGGCTATATAGCCGCCGATCACGCCGAACGCCTTGGCTAGGGTGCCTTGGATAATGGTGATGCGGTCCATCTGACCGTCGCGTTCCGCAACGCCCGCGCCGCGCGGACCATACAGGCCCACCGCATGCACTTCGTCAATAAACGTCAGGGCGCCGTACGTGTCGGCCAGATCGCAGATTTCCTTGATCGGCGAGATGTCGCCATCCATGGAATAAACGCTTTCAAAGGCGATCAGTATAGGTCGGCTGGGATCAATGGATTTGAGGATGTTTTCCAGGTCTTCTAAGTCATTGTGGCGAAAGATATGCTTTTCCGCACGCGAATGACGGATGCCTTCAATCATGGAGTTATGGTTCTTGCTGTCCGATACAATCACACAGCCGGGAATCATAGAGGCCACGGTCGACAGGGTGGTTAGGTTGGCAATCCAGCCGGACTGGAACAGCAGCGCACTTTCGGTGTTGTGCAGGTCGGCCAATTCGCGTTCCAGCAAGATATGCTCGTGCATGGTGCCGGAAATGTTGCGTGTGCCGCCCGCACCAACGCCGTACCTGCCTGCAACGCTCTGCATGGCTTTGATGGCGTCCGGGTTTTGCCCCATGCCCATGTAATCGTTCGAGCACCAAACCGTGATGTCTTTAACGGTGTCGCCCACGTGCACCCTTGCATGCGGGAATTTTCCCGCTTGGCGTTCGATGTCGGCAAAGACACGATAACGGCCCTCTGCTTTAAGCTCGGCTATCTTGTCAGCAAAGAATTGCTCGTAGTTCATCTCGTCCTCCGCAAGGGCTGCGCCCGATAAGTTATTGTAATGCGGTGATTTTTTCCGCATCCGGCGCATACATTATTATTCGTTGTGCATATCTTAGCCGAATCCGTCGATTCCGCGCAAGATTAGGTGCTCTTAACGGCATTTTTTAGGCACGTTTAGGCGGGAATATGCCCGTCTGCGCATAGGGCTTCATGGGCCAAGTCCAGCGCGCGGGTGGTGCGCGCCAGCATATCGCGGACTTCGGCGTCTGAGATAATCAGCGGCGGCGAAAAGGCGATGGTGTCGCCCATATTGCGCCCAATCATGCCCTGGTCGCGCATCAGCTTGACCACCAGCGTGCCAAGGTTCGCCTCTTTGGCAAAGCTTTCGTGCGTGGTTTTATCGCGCACCAGTTCTAAGGCACCGACCAAGCCAACACCGCGCACCTCACCCACCAGGGGATGGCCTTGCAGCGCCGCCAGACCGTCTTGCAAGGTGGGGGCAACGCGTTGCACGTGGCCCAAGATATCGCGCTCGGCGTAAATGCTCAGGGTTTCCAGCGCCAACGCACAGGCCACCGGGTGGCCGCCATAGGTGAAACCATGGCCGAAGATGCCGAGCGTGTCGCTTTGCTTGACTAGGTCTTGGAAAATTTCTTCGGATATCATCAGCGCGGAAATGGGCAGGTAGGCCGACGATAAGGCCTTAGCCATGGTCATCATGTCGGGCTTTAAATCAAACGTCTGGCTGCCCCACATGTTTCCGGTGCGGCCAAAGCCACAGATGACTTCGTCGGCAATCAGCAAGATGTCGTGCTTTTTCAGCACCGCTTGGATCTTGGCAAAATAGGTGGCCGGGGGCACCAACACACCGCCGGCCCCCATGACGGGTTCGGCGATGAACGCCGCCACGGTGTCCGGTCCTTCGGCTTGGATAAGCTGTTCCAATTCGTCGGCCAAACGGGTGGCGAAGTCTTCCTCGCTTTCGCCCGGTTTGGCAAAGCGGTAATGGTGCGGACACGCGGTGCGCAAAATGCCCGATATGGGCAGGTCGAAATCTGAGTGGTTGGCGGCGAGGCCGGTCAGGCTGGCCGCGCCAATGGTGGTGCCGTGATAGGCCTTGTCGCGGGCGATAACCTTTTTCTTAAGTGGTCGTCCGCGCGCATTGTTGATGTACCACACCAATTTCAGCGCCGTGTCTACGGCTTCCGAACCTGAACTGGCGAAAAAGACTTTGCCCATCGGCACGGGGGCCAAGGCCAGCAGTTTTTCCGCCAGGTCCACGGTGACGTCGGGAACCTTGGCGGTGAAGGAATGATAAAACGGCAAGCGTTCCATAGCCTTGGTCGCAGCCTCAACCAAGCGCGGCTCGCCCCACCCCAGTGACGTGCACCACAGCCCGGCCATGGATTCTAAATATTGCGTGCCGTCTTCACCGTACACGTAGATGCCTTCGCCGCCGCTGATCACCAGCGGTCCATCGTCCAAGTGGGACTTCAGGTTGGTATAGGGATGAACCAGGCTTTCAATATCGCGCTGGGCGGTGGAGTTGGGGAGGGGTTTAGAGGTCATGGCGGGGGCTTTCATCAAAGGTCCAGTGATCCAGACACAGTGATCCATCATCGCCGTTTCGGCAACGCCTTATCAATCATATGTTCAGGGGAGCGGGCGGGACGAGTTGCGTGAACGAGCCGGGCTGATGGTCACCTTGATCTATGCGCCACATAACCATTTGCACCGCGCCATAGATGGAACCCACCACCAGCAGCAGGACAAACATAATCACCAACCAGTTGCCCATGGTGCGTTGGTTGACTTGAGATTGCTGGCGTGGATGCAGGTGACGGCCAAAATAGAAAATCAAAAAAAATCGCTTGCCGAACAGGTTTAGAACCGTGTTGATGTCGACCAAAAAGTGGCGACGATTATTACGATTATTATTTTCGCTTGGCTCAACATTGGGCTCGGTGTTGGGCTGGGTCATGGCTTCGCTCCCATTCAGGGATAATGATCTGAAAATCATATCCAAGAGGGATAAAGAAAGCGTAAACGCTATTCTTTAAAAGGGATTAGACGCTGATGGTGCGATTGGCAGGTAGGGTCACCGTGAGGGTGCTGCCCTTGTCAATTTCGCTTTCAATAGACACCGCTCCGCCGTGCAGATCGACGAAAGACTTTACCAAGAACAACCCCAAGCCGCTGCCTTCGTGACCGCGGTTGTAGATGTCGCCGATCTGTTCAAAGGGCTCTAGGATCTTTTGGTGTTGGTCCTTAGGGATTCCGCAACCGGTGTCGCGCACTTGCAAGGTGACCTGACCGGCAGCGTTGACGAAGGCCTTTAATTCAACCTCGCCGCCCTCAGGGGTGAATTTTACGGCGTTGACCAGCAGGTTGAGAATGATCTGCCTTAAGCGAATTTCATCACAGTTCACGGGCGTGAGATCAACGGCTAAGCTCTGGCGCAGCGAAACTTTACCGTGCTCGGCCTGTTCTTTCACCATTTCCAGACAGGCCAGGCAGAGCGCACGCAGGTCAACGTCTGCTTCGCGGATTTCCATGGTGCCGGTTTCGATGCGCGAAATGTCGAGGATATCGTTAATGACGTCCAGCAGGTGCTTGCCAGAATCGAAGATGCCGACGGTGTAGTCCAGGTACTGCTCGCTGCCCAAGGGTCCGAACATCTGGCCTTTAAGAATTTCCGAAAAACCGATGATGGCGTTTAGCGGCGTGCGCAGTTCGTGACTCATGTTTGCCAAAAACTGGGTCTTGGCGTGGTTGGCGAGTTCCGCCGTTTCTTTGGCGACGACCAACTCCGCCATGTTGCGTTTGGTCGCGGTGATATCCACGCGCACGCTTGCCGTACCGCCGTCATCCATGGGACTGTCGCTCGCCAGCATCCACGTACCGTCATGCCCGTGCACCGTATAGGGGTGGCCCAACGTTTCACCGGGCATGGTCGTGCTCTCGCTGATATTGCCGATATCAATGTCCCTATAGACGCCGCTGGTCACGCAGGCGTCGAAGAAATCATTGAACGACGTGCCAACCTGTAACGCTGAGCCGCAATCAATGTGGAGCTGTTCAAAGGTCTTGTTCCAAAATTGTAACCGTCCTTCGTTATCGAAAAAGGCGAATCCTTCATTGATGCTTTCCGCCGCATCGCGAAATTGACGAGACGTGCGCTGGGCCATGTCGCGGGCTACGCGGAGGCGGTACAGTGTTACGCCTAGGCCAATGATCAGTGCCATCGACAACACCAACAGCACGATGCGAAACTTGTTCGCGGTCTTGATACGCTTAAGGGCATAGTCCGTATGCGCCGTGTAAATGCGTTCGAAGATGACGCCCGTGGGTATATCCAAAAATTCAGTCATCAATTGCGATGTATCCGCACTGGCCTTCATATTGGCCTTGGCGTGCAAAAGGATGCGTTCGACGTTTTTTTTGTCTTCGCCCTCAGCCTTCAGGGATTCGAGTTGGATTACCGACTGGTTGAGAATTTTGAGATTGAGGGAGCTGGGGGTGATGTTTTGTGCCAGCAAGGCTGCGAGCAGGTGATTGAACTCCATATTTAAACTAAAATCGCTGCGCTGGGTGATGCGCGTGACTTCCGTGGGCAGAAAGCTGACGGTGTTGCGAATGATGGCAATGCGCGACTTGATGGTTTCGATCAGGTCGATTTTATTGTCCATCGCGCTGACATACGCATCGAGGTCGCGATCAACGTCTGCATTGATCACGCCGTAAATGCCAACGCCTGGATCGTGTAATTTTTGGGTCAGGGATTTGATTTTCCCGACCACTTCGACCATACCGTCGTAGTGGGACAATTGCAGGGATACACCCTTGAGTGCGTTTTCCTCCAGCAGGGTGTCGAGTTGTTTGAGGTGTTGCAGATCCTGAGATTCCGCCGTGTGGCGATCCAAGTCCATCAAGCGGGTCTGGACGTAAAACACTAAGACCAACGTTGCCGTGGCGGCAAGCAACAGGAATTGGAAGGATCGGAACAGGTGAATATTCACGGATCGAACCTTCTATATTCACCGGCCAAGGTATGTAAAAATTCAACGATGAGCTTCACGTCTTTCTCGGGTATGTCTCGGCCCAGTTGGTACTTGGCCATGTCCCTAACCGCATCCTCCAGGGTTTCTGCACTGCCGTCGTGAAAGTATGGCGCGGTGAGGCTAACCATGCGCAGGCTTGGCACCTTGAAGACGTGCCGGTCCCGTTCGCGTCCGGTGACCTTAAATCGCCCCAGATCGCTGCTTGTTTCGCCACCGCGGTCGCCGAAATAATCACCCATAGCGCCCATGGTCTGATACATGTTGCCGCCGACGTTCACGCCCTGGTGGCAGGATATACAGCCATACGTTTGGAACAAGTCATAGCCGCTTTTGGCGGCGGCAGAAATGGCACCTGTGTCGCCCTTCAGGAAGCGGTCGAAGGGCGCGTTGAAGGTTATTAGGGTACGCTCGAAGGTGGCGATAGCATCAACGATATTGTCCCCAGTGATGCCGTCACGATAAGATTTTTTAAACGCTGATTTTAGTGCTGCGTCGCGACTGAGCTTGGCCACCACGTCTGGCCAGTTTGATCCCATTTCGGCAGGGTTGTGAACCGGGCCTGCGGCTTGTTCTTCTAGGTTCTCGGCACGGCCGTCCCAGAATTGGGAAAAATTATAGGCGCTGTTGAACACCGTGGGGGTGTTGATGGTACCCTCGGTGCCATCGATGCCGATGGGCATATTGCGACCGTCCGCGCCGCCGTTGTTTAAATCGTGACAGGTGGCACAGCTGATGGTGTCGTCGGCGGATAAGCGCGCATCGTGAAATAACTGTTCGCCAAGGCGCACTTTATCAGGATCAATGTTTGTGATTTCGGGCAGTGGCACTAACGGCTTGCCGCGCCAAGGGTCGGATGCGGCCCGGGCCGGATGCGATAGGCAGGCCACGCCAATAACCGAGACGAGGCATGCCACTGCCGTAGACTTCAGAAGACTAAGTATCTGTGTCCATATGTGGGGGACGGAACGGTGAGTACAGGACACTTGTTTTTTACCAGATGGACCAAAGTATTCTCTTACTTTAATCGGATACCAGCAAAAATGATAGGGAATCAGTGGTTTTTGGATGGTTTCTAAAGCACCTGCTATGACCCTTATCTATCAGGACTTAAGCGTATGGCGTGGTCTCGAACGTAAAAAAAACAGCCCCGCCTTCGCAGGCAGGGCTGATACCTAGGTCCGGATTTTCAAGGAAGCCGGAACATGCAGACAAATGGAGAGGGTCAGGTTTTATGCGCCGCGCCCACCGTGGGCGGCGGACCAGCCGATGGGGTCGGCGAGGAAGTCTTTGACCCCTTGGATGGCTTCGGGCGAAAAGGCCTGGCGTTGTTCGGCGACCTCCAACACATCCTGCCAGATGGCTAAGTAGTGCATCTTCACGCCGGCTGCGCTCAGGGTGTCGAGCGCGCCCGGAAACGAGCCATAGAAAAACACCACGAACACGTCGGACACGGTGGCGCCAGCATCGCGCAGCGCATTGACGAAGGTGATTTTAGAGCCGCCGTCGGTGGCTAAGTCTTCGACTAACAACACATGGCTGCCTTCGGGCATGTGGCCTTCGATTTGTGCGTTGCGGCCAAAGCCCTTGGGTTTTTTGCGCACGTACAACATGGGCTTGTCCATGGCGTGGGCGATCCATGCGGAATAGGGGATGCCAGCGGTTTCACCACCGGCCACAGAATCCATGGCAGCCACATCGGCGTCGCGGTCCAACGTTTCGACCGCCAGTTCCATCATTCGTGAGCGCTCGGCGGGAAACGAGATCAGCTTGCGGCAATCGATATACACCGGGCTGGCCCAGCCTGCGGTCAGGATGTAGGGCTCTTCGGGCCGAAAATTTACGGCTTCGATATCGAGAAGAATTTTGGCGGCTTCGAGTCCGGCTGGGTTGCGTTCAACGCTCAACGGAGGTCTCCATAACTAAGGGTGAAAGTCCGCCTTGTTTATGGCGGCGGGCCGTTAGCTTGTAAAGGGGGACCTAGTTGATTTTGAGCGAACGGCGTACATAGCCCTGGGCGGTGCGCTTGTCGAAATAATCAATCACGTCGGGATGCTCCACCGGGCCACCTTCAACGTCGGGTTCTAAATTTTGTTCAGACACGTACGTGCGGTCCGCCGTGCCGTCCACCAAAACGTGGTACCATGGGCGCGCATTTCGGGACGTACCAGATGAAGCAGGGCGTTGCTCCTGGGCTTTCAACTCGGCACCGACGCGAAACTCAGAATCAACGTCCACAATCACGCCCCGATAATCAAACAGGGTGTGGTGGATGACCTGGCCAACATTGTATTTCGCCGTGTCGTTTAACGTTTGATCTGCAGACATCGTAGTCGTCTCCGCGAGCTCAAAGTGTTATCAAGATGTTCTAAGCTTCCCGCATATGTTAAATGCGGTCAACAGCCGGATTTAAATGGGTTCGGTTTTCGCACCTTTTTTGATCTAAATTTGCCGCTGAACAAGGCTCAACGTAGAGAACGGAACGATTTATGGCCCTACAGGCTGATAAGGCGCGTGTGTGGTTGCTGATTGACGATCGTGCGGGCAATAAAAGCCAGGTGCTGGGCGTGGCCCGGGCGCTGGGATTACCGTTCCAGATCAAGACCATTGACTACACCGCAGCGGCGGCACTGCCCAATTATATGTTGATGGCGTCGTTTTCCATGCTCACCCAAAGTTCGCGGGTAAACTTGATGGCGCCGTGGCCAGATATTGTTATCGCGGCGGGGCGCCGCACGGCCCCGGTGGCCCGGCGCATTAAGAGCCTGTCCGGCGGCAAGGCTTTTTTAACGCAGATCATGTATCCGGGATCCAGCGGCGAAGACGATTTTTCGCTGATTGCCGTGCCGCGCCACGACGCTCTGCCGCCTGCGGAAAACCGTTTTGAGGTCATCGGTGCGCCGCACGCGGTGACGCGTGAGACCTTAGAAGAAGCGCGCATTCAGTGGCGCGGAAAATTCGATCACCTACCCAAACCGCACGTGGCGCTGATCGTCGGCGGCGATACCAAACGCAAAAAATTTACCCCCGCCATGGCAAGTGAATTGGGCGAACGCGCGGCGGCCCTTGTGAAGGGGGCTGGGGGATCGTTGCTGATTACCACCTCGCGCCGTTCAACGCCGGACGCCACGGCGGCACTGTTGGCCGCCATAGGCGACGTGCCCGCGCATGTGTTTCAGTGGGGAGATGAAGGCGACAACCCGTACATGGCGTATCTGGCCCAGGCCGATCACGTGATCGTCACGGGCGACAGCGTGTCCATGAGTTGCGAAGCGTGCGCCACGGGCAAACCGGTGTATATCTTCGCGCCGAAAAAAATGATCGCCCACAAGCACGCCAAGCTGCATCAGGACCTGTATGCCAAAGGCTATGCGAAACCGTTGGAAGACGCGGACACGCTCACCGATTGGACCCACGCCCCGCTGAACGCCGCCGATGATATCGCCCAAGAAATGCGCAGGCGCCTGGGGCTTTAAACCGCCTTTGAATGGCGGCCGAGGCCAGAATCCAGGTACTCATCAAAGGCACTGGCGACCAAGCGGATGAAGGGGCGGCCGGTTTCGGTGACGGTGATGGTGTGGCCATCAATGGTGCAGATGTTGTCGTCCACCAGGGGCTTCAGCTTTTCCATGTCCCCGTCCAAAGTGGACACGTCGGTGTCATACTCCGCACAGCGCGCCGCCAAATCGACGGTCAAATTGCACATGACGTCTTCGATAATGGCGCGGTGCAGGGTGTCGGCGGTGCTCAAGGCGATGCCCCGGGCGACGGGTAGGACGCCGGAATAGATGGCCTGGGAGTAGGCCTTTAGGGGACTTTCATTTTGCACATAGCCTTGCGGCAGGTAGCCGATGGATGACGCGCCAAAGCCCAACATGGCGGGGGCTGAATCGGTGGTGTAGCCCTGAAAGTTACGATGCAGGTCGCCGGTTTCCACGGCGGTCGCCATGGGGTCGTCGGGATGTGCGAAGTGATCGAAGCCGATCTGCACATAGCCCAAAACCTTGAGCCGTTCGACGGCCAGCGTGAACTGCTCCCACCGTTCGGCGGCATCGGGAAGTGTTTCTTCCTTGATCAATTTTTGGTGCGACTTCATCCACGGCACATGGGCATAGCCGAACAGGGCGATGCGGTTGGGCTGTAGATCCACGGTCAAGTCCACCATGCGCTCGATCTCGGCGGTATCTTGGAACGGGAGACCGTACATCAGATCCATGTTGATGCGGGTGATGTTGTGCGCGCGCAGCCATTCAATGACCTGCTTGGTGGTCTCGTAGGGTTGGATGCGGTTGATGGCTTTTTGCACTTTGGGTTCGTACGACTGCACCCCGATGGAGGCGCGATTGACGCCCGCGTGTTCCAATTCGGCAATATACGAATCGGTGGCGGTGCGTGGGTCCAGCTCGACCGCGATTTCGGCGTCATCGGCGACGTCGAAGCGCGAGCGCAGCTTATCCATGATGGCCAGCCAGTCTTCACCCTTCAACATGGTCGGTGAGCCACCGCCCCAGTGCAGGTGCCGGGCGGTCATGCGGGTGGGCAGGGCGTCGGCAACCAGATCAATCTCGGCCAGCAGGGCACCCAGATAATCCTTCACCGGGTCATAGCGCTTGACGATTTTGGTGTAGCAGCCGCAAAACGAGCACATCTCGTCACAGAACGGAATGTGGAAATACAGCGACAGTTCGGTCGCCGGGTCCAACTCGCCCAGCCAGCGCGTATAGATCTCGCCCGAAACACTGTCGTTGAAGTGCGGCGCGGTGGGATAGCTGGTGTAGCGCGGAACGCGCAGGTCGTACTTGGTGATCAATTCGCTTTGCATATGGGCTGGTGGCTTTCTGGGTTATTTCAGCGTTGCCCCTAACCTAAGCCCGGCCCGCGTGCCTGTCTAGGGCGGGGGCATCACGTTTTATTTAGGGTGAGTTCACCGGAATGCGGGACTTCGCCGTCAGCGGGACGTCGCCGACGGTTACAATCGGTGTCATGTAACTGAAGGTGTAGGTTGCGGTTATGGTGCGGTAGTTGACGCCAGCCACCACGTCGGTGCCGGGGACGTCGGCGACGAAGGTGATGCCGGAGAACAAGGAGGCGGCCCTGGCGGCGGCATAGGCCTCTAGGGCGGCTTGGCTCGCCGACGCGTTGACCATGGCGTAGCGCGCGCTTTGCTCCACCGTGGATTGCATGATGTTTTTGATGTAAAACAGCCTGCCTAAGTCGATGATGCCGATGACGAAGATTAAAAAAATCGGTGCAACGAGGGCGAACTCAACCGCCGTGGCCCCGCGTTCGTTATGAACCGCGCCGCGCACCTTGGTTATTCCCTTAAGCAACCATCTGCCTGTCATAGATATCGGATCCTCACTTGGTGCGAAAGGTGCTGCTGGCGGTAATGGCAATGGTGCCCGGATAAAAAACCCAAGTGTGCGTGTAGCTTGCATCAATCTGCGTGTAATAATGCTTGCGTCCCGTGGTTCCGACACCACAGCTGCCGGTAGAACAGGTAAACAAGGCACCGCCGGTGGAACACCCACATTGGCTGTCGTCCACCGTAACGGTGACGCCGGTAAGGTTGGTGGAGTCCTGCACCACCCCTGTGATTAAGGCACCGGTGGCGGCGCTTTGGGCAACCAGGGCGTATTGTGCGCCCGCGCGCACGGCCCCGGTGATTTCCATTTTTCGGAACATGAAAATGCCGATATCGATGATGTTGAGCAAAAGGATGGATAAGAAGGCTGAAATCATCGCAAACTCAATGGCTGCCGCACCGTTGTACGAGTCGTAAAAGTTTCGACTTTTACGCCCAAGGACGCTCAATATACGACGGTTGTGCTTTGGCTTGTCCATATAACTAACTTATTCTACGAGCTGGGTATCGCCAGAGGTGATTAAGGTTGCCCCGGCAGAGACGCATCCGGCCGTGGTGATGCCGGTCGCTCCGCCGACCTTGATGGTGTCGGCGATGAGTTGCGTACAGCCCGTACTTCCTGTGGAAGCGTTGCCTTGAAAGGTGAGATTGGCTGACGGAAAATAGAGTGCGCCATTAAACGTGGTTGTCGCATTGCCGTTCAAGACATTGTCCTGGTATGGACCCGCGCGGTCACCGTACATCAATATGCCGGCATAATCACCGGACGTCGGGGCGGTGATGTTGACCGTGGCGTTGCCGTTCATAGTGTATTTAGCGTAACCGCCCCCCGTTGAACTTGTCAGTATGAACGTGACGTCTGTTCCCGACAGGGCCGCACCTGCATTTAAGTTAAAGGTGCCGCCGTCAATGACATAGATGCCGGGGTCCAAATTCAAGGTTCCTTTGATGTCCAGTCCCTTGCAGAAAACATAAGGGGTCGTTGGCAAAGTGGGGCCGAGCGTAATATTGCCGCTCGGATTGACTTTGTATTCCGACTGGTTACAGCCGGAATATGTTGGAACGGGCAAATCGCTGTACGGATCATTGATCGTTGGTGCGCCCGTTATTGGAGCCGAAGTCGTATTCAGTACGGCCGCTCCCGAGGTGAGGTAGTCGCCAACGGTGGAGATAGAATCCGTCGTCACCGAGGCGCTGCCCGTGATTTCGATCGCTGACGAATCGGATGAATTTGATGCGAGGATGCAGCCGGTAGCTGTGATGGAACCATTGCCGCTGATTTCAATAGCTTTTTGTGCCGTCGTGTTGAGCGACAGCATGCAGGCGTTCGTTGTCCCCCCCGACGTCGCCACCGCTCGTGCCGTGGTGGTGGGGTTGAAGCTGTAAAAAACCTGGCTCAAAATGGTGTTTAGGGTGCGTGTGATTGAAACCTCAACATAGGAGGTGTTGCCAGCGTATGTGCCCGAGGTCGGCGTACCCACATAGGTAATGGTATCGGTGGTGGCATCAAAGCCGTTGCGGCCAGCTTCTAAGGTCGCGGCTGTGGTGAGTTGTGTGCTGGTTGCGCCATAGGAGTTTTCAATGGCTGCCGAAACGGCCGCCACGTCGGCGATGGTCTGTAATTCGCGCCGTTCTTTGAACCACAGGCCCGCTTCGACGCCCAACCCGAGAATGCCGAAAATGACCGGTAGCATCAGTGCGAACATAATCGCGATGGCACCGCTCTCGTTGCGGGCGAAATGACGGAGGATAAATCTAAGCAAAATACACCGATCCTTGCGCGCGTGCATAAAAGTGGGTGGGGGCTCGTAATGATATCGTATTTAGGAGCCAGAATAATCCATAATGAATTGATATGAAACACTTACGTCCATCGATATGCTGCAGGCGGTCCACCGCTGTAACCTTGGTTGCGCCGACATCAAGACGCTCGAAATGAGGCGCGGGCCTCAATTGTTGCACTGTGTATAGCACTGTATTTCCAATCCTATAGATGGTTTAAGTCTAGGCTCTGTATGGTGCCAGATACCGCATAGGGGCACAGTGATGGCCGTCACCGCTATGGCTGCGTGGGGACTTTATGATCCTGGTACGGTTGCGGGATGTACCGCACGCGGTTTTAGAGTAAACTTTAATGCCTATTGGGGTATTTTGGGGTTTATACGGATATAACTTAAGGACGTTTTGATGAAGGTTGCCGATTTCTTGGTGGTAGAGGCTCGCCCTCTGCGTGCGATACATGGCCTGATGCGCGGCACTTGTGTGGGGGCCGTGCTGTTGACGTTGGGCGCATGTCAGATGGCCAGCCTGGGCGGGCAGGGGCCTACCGTTGATGGTCAGGCGGAAATAGATAAGACGCAGAAAACGTTGTGGAGCGCGGCGCGCGATGCCGAGGACTCAAACCAATACGATGTCGCCGCGAATGCCTATGGGCGATTGTACGAGCGGCGGCCCCAGGATGCAGAGGTTCTGGCCGCCTTTATCCGCAACATGCGCTACAGCGGGAATGGAGCGGCAGTCACGACCTTTGTCGATGATAAGGCCCAACACCTTCTTGGCGATTCTCATGTGAAGTTTGAATATGCCAAGGCTTTGCTGGCCTCTGGGCGCAAGGACCAGGCCTTGGTCGCCCTTCACGATGTGTCTGCGGTGATGGGCGACGATTGGGAGGTTCATTCCGCCATTGGCGTCGCGAACGATGCCTTGGGCCGATTCTCCCAGGCCATTGTCGCGTATGACACAGCGTTGCGTTTGTCACCCAACAACGAGGTGGTGATGAATAATATGGCCATGTCTCTGGCCATGTCGGGGCAGTTAGACACCGCAATCGCCACCCTGGAACGCGCCGCCGATATTAACCGCAACAACCCTCATATCCGCCAGAACCTAGCCTTGCTCTATGCCGTGAATGGCGAGGTCGAAAGGGCCCGCGTCCTGTCTGCTATGGACTTAGACACTGCAGACATGGAAACCAATTTGTCGTTTTACCGACGGTTTGAAGGGGCTGTGAAATGAGCGATGCTGACGCCCCAGCCCCCGGCAAGGACGCGCCCGAAGGTGCCGCCGAGACCGAGGCTGTCGAAGTGCAACGCAACAACGTACGCCTAGCCACCGTTTATGGCGGGCGTATCTGCCAATACGGGCGGGCGTATGAATGCATTATTTCCGACGTTTCCGTAGGCGGAGCCAAGGTGCGCCTGAAAAATCCCGCCGATTTTGAGAAGGTCACCGCCAGCGGCGAGGCCCAGCTTGTTTTCGAGCGGCTTTCCGATTACAAGGCGTTGAACGCCGTCGTGGCTTGGCGCAAGCCAAACGAACACATCGTGGGCCTGGAGTTCACCGATCCTGAATTGCGCCGTCGCATTGTTCTCAAAAGATTGATGCCTAACCGCTGGCGTATCGCCAATGAGGACAGGTCATCCACAGATACCCCTTAAACTCATTGAAAATAAACGTTTCCTTTGCCAAGATAGCCTTGGACAAGGTGTCTTCCAGCCCGATAAGGCCCCTATGAGGCTAATGACCGTATGAGTACGAACAAAGAAATAGAGGTCCCTGCGCAAGACCGTACCTTAGGCAGCATTGAGTTGCTGCATGAGGCACCGCCTGAAGTGGTGCGCAAGCTTGAGGGCATCTGTCGGTGGATGACGTGCGAACCGAACCAGATCATCGTCGACCGGGATGACGAATCGACCGAGGTCTTCTTCATCACCAAGGGGCAGGTCAAGGTCATGGACCTGCTGGGCAAGGACCAGGAAATCGCTTTGGCCGAGTTGGGGGCAGGCACCAGTTTTGGTGAGCTGTCGGCAATCGATTCATCCAAACGGTCTGCTCGCGTCACCGCGTTAGAGACAACCACGCTGGCGGCGTTGCCAAGCAAAGATTTCCGCGCTCTTTTGATGGATTGCCCCGGCATCTCGATTATGATGCTCAAGCGTTTCGCAGGCTTGATCCGGACGTTGAACAACCGTGTCACGTCTCTCAGTACACTCAGCCCGCACCAGCGTGTTTATTACGAATTGCTGCGCATGAGCGAACCCAATACGCTGGGCGACGGCACGTGGTTGATACATTTCCTGCCCAAACACGAAGAAATCGCCAGCTGGAGCGGCACGTCACGCGAAGATGTGGCTATGGCTATCGGCCACTTGGCACGCGAAGGCATCGTCGGCCGCAAGCATAAGTCCTTAGTGATTAAGGATCATGGCCGTCTGCAGATGTTGCTTAATCTGTAAAAAAAAAGTGGCTGTGACGGTGGTCATACCCAGGGGCTGACTAACGGACTAAGGTTTAAGGTGTTAATATATTAGTGTCTTGGTTTATATGGAGAATTCAACAGGAAACCTTGACTTCCAAAATTTGTTGGGCCAATCTAAGCGCACAATTTTGTAGTTTTGGTTCTTTTTTTCCAGGCCTTGAGTAAGACGTAGGAGTTGTAACAATGGCTAAGTTTTCAAAGATGATGACGCGTTTCAAAAATGACGAGTCTGGCGCGACCGCTATCGAGTATGGCCTTATCGCCGCTCTTGTGGCTGTGGTCCTTATTACCGCTCTAACTCTCATGGGCGACAGCCTTGAGAACAAGTTCAATAAAGTTTCCGACGCTTTGAACCAGTAACATCGCGTCAAGCTAGAGCTTAAGATCCGCCCCCAGCACATAAGCTGGGGGCGGATTTTTTTGCGCGCATAAAGTCTGCTAAACTATCACTATGATTTTGAAAATCTGGAGCTTGTTTCCGTGATGGTCTTAAATTCCCTGCTGATGCTTGTTTACGTTGCCCTGGTTCTCTATGGCGCGTGGACCGACATGCGTGAGCTGCGCATCTCTAACAGGGTGTCGCTGGCGTTGCTGGTGGCGTTTCTCGGAATGGCGGTTTCGGTGGCGATGCCCATGGAAACCATTGCGTGGCACTTAGGTGCTGGGGTTTTGACGTTGGTGGCAGGTTTCACCCTATTCGCGCTCGGCTATTTCGGCGGCGGGGATGCCAAGTTAATGGCGGCATGTGCGCTGTGGGTCGGCTGGGACCAGCTTTACGTCTTTGTCTTAGCGGTATTGATTGTGGGCGGTGTACTGTCCGTGTTGGTGGTGCTGTTGCGCCAGGGGCTGGGCCTGTGGCCCGATTGGCTGGTGAGAAACGCCGAAGGTCTGTTTACGCCCAACAAGGCCGTTCCCTACGGCATCGCCATTGCCATAGGGGCCATGATCGTGCTTCCGCGTATGGACGTATTTCCACAAGGCTGGCATACCTTATTCAACTTAATTGTCGGGTAACGGCCCAGTGCGTTCACGTCTATCACGGACCCTATTAGCCTTTTGGCTGTGATTATCCGTCATGCGCGTTACGATTTAGTGTCAGCTATTGATTCATGATGTTAATCGCGGCGGGGCCAATGACCACCATGAACAGTGGCGGCAGGAAGAACAAAATCATCGGTACGGTCAGCATGGCGGGCAGGGCCGCGCCCTTTTTTTCCGCCAATGCCATGCGTTCCTGACGGCGTTCCTGGTACAAAACCTTCAAGGCTTGGCCCACCGGGGTACCGTATTTTTCCGACTGCATAAGGGTCGTCGATAGCGACTTAATAGCGGGCAGCCCGGTACGCTCGGCAAAGTTGGTATAGGCCTTATGGCGGTCGCCCAGGTATGCCAATTCGGCCGAGGTGAGGCCGAATTCCTGCGCCAGCAACGGCGATTTATCAGCGATTTCTTCGGTCACGCGATCAAATGCACCTTCGACACTCAAACCACCTTCGACGCAAATCACCATCAGGTCGAGGGCGTCGGCAAAGCCAGCGTTAAGTTGGACCTGGCGCTTTTGCCCGCTGTTGGTGACGATGATCTTGGGCAGGTAGAAACCAATCAACGCAGCGACACCCATGATCAATATTTTGACCTGTAACGGGTAGGGGAAATCTTTCCAGGCGGCGATTACGATAAAGCTTAACGCAAACAGGCCGCCCGCCAGCGCGAACCGTGCAAAGGCAAATCCGATGATGGCGTTCGGGCCACGGTAACCGGCTTGGGACAAGCTTTCCTTGATTTCCTTAGAGCCTAAAGCTTGATCAATTTTAAGAGCATGAAGAATTTTTTTCATCAGCTCTGCGCGGCTTTGCCCCTTACGCTGACGGATGGATGAGCCCTTCGATTCCAGTGAACTCATCTGATCGCGAGACAATTCCTGGCGGCGGTCGGTGACCGCCTTAAACCGCTGGGATTGGCCTTTCTGGGTGATAAACGGAAGGGCGATGGCGGCAACCGTGACGATGGCGGCAAGGACGGCCATCCATACGATAAGGGTTGGGGTTTCAATGCCGTCCATAGTGCACCACCTTAAACATCAAAATTAATCATCTGGTTCATCACGAACACACCAAAGGCCATCGTGCCTAAGCCGATGTACACGAGGTGAATACCTTCGTTAAACAAGACCGCCACATAGGGCGGGTTGACGATGGACAGGAGGCCCAAAACCGCAAATGGCAGGCTGGCGATGATCGCCGCCGACGACTTCGCCTCGGAGCTTAGGGCCTTGATCTTGTCCTTCATGCGTTTGCGATCGCGCAAAACTTCGGACAAGTTTTCCAAGGTACCAGCCAAGTTGCCACCGGTCTGCTTTTGAATCTGCAACACGATGGCAAAAAACTTGAATTCCGCCGTTGGAACGCGTTTGAGCGCGCGCTGCATGATGTCTTCCAGGGTCATGCCAAGCCGTTGGCCTTCGATAATCATGGTGAATTCTTCGCCCACCGGCCCCTCGAACTCGCGCGAGATAACAGCCAGACATTCGCCCACCGGCAGACCGGACTGGATGCCACGCGTGATCACGTCAATAGCTTCGGCGAAATGCAGGGTGAATTCGTTTTGCCGCTTGCCGGCAATGTAACCCAGAACAAACTTTGGCAGGCCGGCACCCGCCGCAATGCCGACCGCTGGTATGGCAATCGTGTCCATTCCAATGAGGAACGCCGTAAGAGTTCCGGCGATACCTAAACCAACGCACACCAGGATAAAGCTCGTAGGTTGGGCTTGGATACCTGCCTGGAGCAGGGCGCTAGCGATGCGATCTGAGAAACCCTCGGACTGCTTTTCGCCGCTAACGCCTTTAATGCGGTCCTGAATACGTTTTTGGCGGCGCCCCTCAGCCTTGGCCGAGATACCGCCCGTCGAGGCAATGGAACCGATCGCATCGATGCGTTTTTTCCGGCGCAATTTTGGGCGCATGGCGATCGTTACCATGACGGCGAGGACGCCTAAAAGAATGATGCCGACGACGGCGGAGATCACGATAAGGATGGCTGAATCAGCGTTCATGGGGCACCGTTACGCATTCATTTGCATGGCTTCGGCAAGCTTGCGCTCGAGGCCATAGTACTTGGCCTTTTCCCAGAAGCTAGGACGCATGCCGGTGAATTTGTGACGTCCGATGAGTTTGCCACTGCTATCTTCACCCTCGATCTCGTAAACGCAGATGTCTTGCAACGTCACCACGTCGCCTTCCATGCCGACCACTTCGGTGACGTGGGTGATCTTGCGTGAGCCGTCGCGCAGGCGCGCGGCTTGGACGATGACGTGGATCGCACCGGAAATTTGTTCGCGCATGGCCTTGGAGGGCAGGTTGTAACCACCCATCATGATCATGTTTTCGATACGCGAGATGGATTCACGGGGATTATTGGCGTGAACCGTGCCCATGGATCCGTCATGGCCGGTGTTCATAGCTTGCAGCAAATCGAACGCCTCAGGTCCACGAACTTCGCCAACGATGATGCGTTCAGGACGCATACGCAGACAGTTCTTAACCAGGTCGCGCATGGAAACTTCGCCCTTGCCTTCCAGGTTGGGCGGACGTGTTTCCAGGCGCACCACGTGAGGCTGTTGTAATTGCAACTCAGCCGAATCTTCACATGTGATGATGCGTTCTGCCGGATCAATATGGCCGGTCATACAGTTGAGCAGCGTCGTCTTACCCGAACCTGTACCGCCAGAGATCAGCGTGTTCAGGCGGATTGCGGAGATGACCTCCAAGACCGTCTTCAATTCCGGCGTGATGGAGCCAAATTGAAGCAGGTTTTCCAGCGTCAGCTTGTCTTTCTTAAACTTACGAATGGTCAGTGCGGTGCCGTCAATGGCGAGTGGCGGGGCGATGACGTTAACACGCGAACCGTCAGCCAAGCGGGCGTCACAAATGGGGCTGGATTCATCGACCCGGCGACCCACGGCAGACACGATACGTTGGCAGATGTTCATCAACTGCGCCTGATCGCGGAATTTGACGGCGGTTTTTTCCATCTTGCCGTTGACTTCAATGTAGGTAACGTCGGGACCGTTGACCATCAAATCGGCGATGTCATCGCGTTCAAGCAAGGGTTCCAGCGGGCCTAGGCCTAAGATGTCGTTGCAAATATCTTTAATGACGGTCTGCTGCTCTGGCAAGCTCAGCACCAAACCACGCATGGAGATGATTTCACTCACCATGTCGTTGATTTCTTCGCGCACTTGATCGGGCGAAAGTGCGCTTAATTCAGATAAGTCAACGGCTTCCATGAGATCGTTGAAGACGTTGATCTTAACTTCGTCGAGCTTTTCTTTGGCTTCTGGCGTGAGTTGTTTTTCAGCCTTGCCACTGCTGAGTTGAGGCGCACGGGCGGATTTGGCCTTGGGCTTTTTTGTGCCCGGTTTGGTGGTATCGTCCTTATTCGGGGCCGCGGCGGCCGATTCCGGCTGTGCTTCGGGTTCAGCCTTATCAGCACCACCGAAAGGTTTCGGGGGTGTCGATCCTGGTCCTGCTGTTCCGCGTCGTCCAAACATGACGGTTTTGTCTTATCCTTCAGTGGGTTAGTCGGTATTTAATACACGCAATTAAAGGTTATTTTTTGAATAGCGATGACAGCAGTCCGCCACCGCTTGCCTTGGCGACCTGGGTTGCAGCTTCTTTGCCACTGACCAACTTAGTCAGGGTTTCGATGCTTTGGGCGGCCTTGGAACGTCCGGCCACCTTGCTGATCATTTCGCCGTTATTCATGGCGGCGGAGAAGGAATCGGCGTCGAACGGCACGGAAACAGTGGGGCTAACATCCAACACGTCCTTGAATTCCTTGTTGGAAATTTCGCCTTTTTTCGCTTCGCCAATTTTGTTCAAAACCAAACGTGTCGGTGCGTCCATGCCGCGATTTGGGGACAAAAACTCAAAGACGTTTTTGCCGTCACGTAGATTGTAGAGGTCCGGCGTGCCGACGATGATGGCTTCGTCCGCATCAACCAGGACGTCTTGCACCCAGCTGTTCCACATGTGGGGCACGTCCAAGATGACATAACTTGCCATTTGCTTGACGACGTTCAGCACCATTTCCAGCGATCGGTCATTGATCTCGACGCCTGAATTCAAATGGCCCGGCGCACACAGAAGGGATACATTTTTGTTGCCCGATTCAAGGTAGCGCATCAGCAGCGTTTCATCGATGGACTCAGACTGTGCAATGGCATCAACGATGGTTTTTTGAGGCTGGATATTAAAGCTCAAGGCCGCCGTGCCGAAGGGGATGTCCAAATCCACGACGATCACGTCTTCGTCGTAAAGATTGGCTAGGCTAGACGCGACATTGTGCGATAAAACCGAGCTTCCGACCCCGCCACGCAAGCCGGAGAAGGCTAAGGTGCGGCATTTGGCGCTGGCGCTCTTGTCGGCGAAGGCATCGACGATGGCCGCCTTCAGTTCGTCGTTGCTCACGGTGGATACGAAATACTGGCTGATACCTTGTTCGATCAGGGTCTTGAACACATTGATGTCGTTTTCCGCGCCGACGATGATCACCCGGGTGCCGGGTTGGCAGACCTCGGCCAGTTTGTTCAGTTCGTTGAACATGGCCTCGCCTTGGGCCATGGTTTCAACGATCAGAAGCTCCGGGGTGGAGCGGTCGGTCAGTTTTTCGAGTGCGGTGTTCATTCCCCCCTCGACCACAGAAACGGACGAGCGCAGAAATAAGCGGTCCTCGTTCAGCGAATTCACCGCATCGCGGACGGCATCCGTCAGTACAAATGCACCGATGTTGATCCTGAGAATCAAGACTGTGTCTCCTTAATCATCGCTTTATTGCGCGACCACTGATGCGTTGCGGTCTATCAGGCGGGTTTTTGGCGCGCCAGATTGATGAGCGCGGATAGCTTCGTCGGTGCGGCTGGCCGCGCCGCCGGTACCCGGTTGAGCCTGAATGAGATCGCCGGGATCAGCTACGGTTTGACCGATGTTGCGCTGTACAGCACAGCCGAAGTTCTTACTTGGCTTGTTGGAAGGGTTGGACTCAAGAGCGTCGGCTGACCAGTCGCCGCATTCTGGTGCCACCGTTGTGTTGGCGGTAAAACTCAGCACGGCGTTGGGTGCCGCAACGGTTGTGTCCGGGGCAATGTTGATTTCGCCTTCGCGCAATCCGTTGGCCAGCAAGATACCCAGCGCTTGTTGTACTTGGGTGCTTTCCACCGTTACGGCAGAGCGTCCGCGTTGCACGAAATCACGGATGAACATATGGAAACGGCGCTGGTCGCCGGGCGACAGTTCCATACCCTGGGCAGGCAGGACGATGGAAACGCTGACCTGTTCGCGTTTCACCTGAACCTTGTGGGTTTGACGATAGTCATATCCCTCAACCTTGGGTTCGGGGCCCGACGAGGAGCACCCGACAGCCACGGTAGCAACCAAGCCCACAAAGAGAAGACGGCCAACGGTGTTTTTCATAGTTTTGCAATCCCGTGTCATAACCGTTACTCCATAATGTAGCCATACGGGCCGACGAGCGGCGTGGCGTAGGGCGGCAATGGGGACTTCGTATACCGCTTGTGCAGGTGGCCCAGCAAATAGTGGTCAAGTTCATTGGGGGCGGCGAAACCGTCTGTCGGCAATGCCAGGCGTGCATCATTACCCACGGGGTTGGCTAAGTACGCCGTGACGGTGATGATCAGTTCGGTTTCTTCTTTAATAAATTCATTGCTGCGAAACAGCGCGCCCAGGATCGGCAGGTTTTTCAGCCCCGGAACCCCCTTAACCAGGGCAGAAAAGTCGTTTTGGATCAGGCCAGACAGCATCAGCGATCCGCCAGAAGGGAGGTCGACGATGGTTTCCGTACGCTTCATGGTGAGGCCGGGAATCCCATCAACGGCGATGGTGTTGTCAATGTCCGAAATTTCGGTACCCAGATGCAGGTTGATCTGGCCATTGTCCATGACGGTCGGCGTGAAGTTGAGGCGCACGCCGAACGGCTGTTGGGCATAGGTCCTGTTGTTGTCCTTATCGATGCTGACCAACATCGGGAAGGTACCACCAGCCAGGAACGTTGCCGTTTCACCGGAAATGGCCGTCAAGGAAGGTTCCGCCAGGGTTTTGGCCAGATTGTTTTCTTCTAAAACGCGATAGGAAAGATTGCCGAGCGACCCGGTCATCATTGCGGAGGGAACGTTGGTGGCGGCAAGAGCCGATGCAAAGCTGGCGACATCAGCTCCCGCGACACCAGGATTGAAGTTGAAATTGTAGTCAAAACCCAGCCGCTTCAGAGCTGTACGTTTGATTTCGGCGACGCGCACTTGCATGATCACCTGGCGGCTGCCTAGGATTTCTAAATTGTTGATGATATTCAGTGCGTCGGGTACGAAGCTGCGGGCGACGCTCACGGCCTGAGCAGATGCGCTGGCTGAGCGTACGAAACCCTTGAGGAACACGCCGTTGCGTTGCGATGTCACCACAACTTTTTCTTCAGGCATCAGTTCGTGAATGGCAGACTGGATACCCGTCACGTCGACGTCCACTTGAATGTCGCCATGGAACAAGATGTTGCCGTTGCCGTCTTCAAAAAAGACGGATGTGGATCCCACGGCTAGGCCCAAGAAATAGACCTGGGTGCGACCGGACTCTTCGGGGCCAACGATGTTTACGATTTCCGGGTTGCCAATGATTACGCGGGCATCGGCGGGGATGCGCACCGAAACCATTTTATTCAGGGGAACGCGCATCAGTTCCGTACCAGCCTTGATCCGCCAATCGATTTTTTGCGCATCTGCGGGCATGGTCGTGGCGGCTGACACGGTCGATGCGCCAGCCATCGGGCGACCCGGAACCTGTTGGGCCTGGGCCTGAGCGGTGAGGATTATGACAGCGCCGACAGCGCCGACGAGGAGCTTGTTAAATTTGTTCGTCATTGTGCTGCTGTCCCTGTGGTGCCCCGATAAACAGTGATTTTAGAAGACTTCTTCATGCGTCTCGGGGGGGTGTAAACCGGGGCAGCTTTAACTGCGGCCTGCGGAGTACTGCTTTTCGGTGCGTTGCCTTCAAGAAATTTGCTGAAGTTGCTGAGCATCGGGCTTACCTCTACGTCGGTGCTGAAGCTGCGACCATAATCGGGCTCTCCCGTTTCGGCCGAGCGTAACACCAGTGTTATCGCTCCCATGGCCTTAGCGGCACTCAGCAACTCGGCTTGCTTGGGCGTAACTTCTAAAAGCACGGTCTTGCCCAACATGGCACCGCCCTCGAACTCGCTGACTTGTTGGTCCACGGCAAGGACACGCAAATCTTTCATGATGGTTTCGGTGGTGTGCTGGAGTCCAAGGCCAGCCGTGACGCTGGGGTCGAGGCCCTTACTTTGGATGACGGTGCTCATCATGCCGTGGGAGAGCATGATATCAACACGGTCGCCGGGCAAAATGAAACCCGCGGATGCCGTTTCAGGGGAGCTGCGTACGGCGAACGCGCGCATGCCGGGCTTCAACGCACCGCGCAAGAAGCCCGGGTCGGATGCTTTGTACAGGCGTGCCATGGTGATCGGCTCGCCCTTGACGAAGGCGCGGCGGGTGACAAATTTTTCTTTTTCAAATTGGGCCAAAGGGTCGGCTGCGTCAGTTTTGACCAAATAGCCGTCCTGAATGCCGTCTTCAGGCCAGTCGACCCAAACGGCATTGTTGGTATTTACCACCGTGCCTAGTGGCATGTCGGCAGCGGTCACCAACACCTTTAGGGTTGGAGCTTTCGGTGCCATAGCGGCGATTTCCGCCTGCTGCGCCGACAGGTAATCACGTAGAAGATAGGCCGTGCCACCTGCAAGCATAACGGCGGCAAAGATTAGGCCAATAATAACCACTCTCATGACGAAACACGGCTCCCTTCGTCGGCGTCATTACACTTTGGAACATGGCTCATATGATCGGCGTCGGACTGCATAATGTTTATCATTGTATCAATCCGCGACTCAATCCGAACGCCATGACCCATGTTGTCCCCATAGTGCCCTGAAAAGGCAAAAGCTTTTATTTTTTCAGAGTATAGCACCGAGGACCCCCCTTACAACTGCAACTTCGCTTGATTCAGTAACTTTATAACAATGTGTTAGCCTCAAGTCTTGATCCCGTTTGCTTAAGATTTCATGTTAAGTTTGTTAAAATGATAAACACACAATCACGGGTGAGGCGAAACTCATGTCAACATACTCAGGAACGCGCCGCGGTGAAGTGACCACCGTCACTGTTGACGACAGGCCGCTGCCGCCGCGCCTTGACCTCCGTGCGCTGAGCGAGGCCGGGTTTGAGTGGGGCTATGTGGGCAGCGGTCCGTATCAATTGGCGTTGGCAATTTTGGCCGAAGAACTTGGCGACCGGCGGGCTTTGAGCAACTACCGATCTTTTTGCGAAAACACCCTGGCACGGCTTAAGCTTGATAGCTGGGTGCTTGAAGGCGATCAGATCGAAAAGTCTCTGCAAGGCGTGGTTGAGGTCAACATGACACTCGAGGAACTGCTCAATAAAGTGCGCGGTGCCACTTAGGTAACCATTTGGTTTCAATCATATTTGTTGTGTTTGTAAGGCCGTGTGATCCCAATCACTGATCCGCGTACAGGTTAAGGTTACCCTATTTAACGTGATGGGCGGGGGCGCCCTTTAAACCCAAGTGCAGAGGTTACTGTTATGGAAAAGGTTTCACAATACTGGGATGTCTGGGCGAGTTTGTTCCAGGATATCCCCAATGGAGACCCTTATGTGGCCATGTTCGTTTTGCTGGTTCTCATGGTTATAATGATGAAGGTGGCTCGCTCTGCAATCGAATCCATGTGATCTTCAGGAGCGGAGGCGGCACCCCTTTTTAAGGGGTGCCGCCTTCAAATTTGTAGAGGTGGAATTGCGTTTCTAAGCCGTCCGGCAGGGGGGCTGGTTCCAACCAAGCGGGCGGTTGGCCCGCAGCGATTTTGCGCATCAGCGTATCGCCCTTAAACTTCAAAAAGAAATTTTCTTCCACCGATCCGATGCATGTCAGCACGTAATCCACCCTCCGTTCGACCAAAACGGCCTTCGACTCGGCCTCATTTGTGGACATGAAGGCGGCGAAGGTATCGAGCAGGCCGTGGCTGTTTCTGTGATAGGGCGTGCCGATCACCCGGTGGGGGGTGCGGTAGATAACCTCTGGCCCTTCATGGATAAAGGTCAAAAACGTCTGTGGTTGACCGTTCGCAAAGGCGTCACTGACCAAATATGGGGCTATATCGCGCCATTGGCATGCTTTGAAGGGGGGCTTTTCCTCTTGGGGAAGCGCCAAGTTTAAGACCGATGCCGCCAGGATATGGCCCAGCGCCACCATCAAGAACAACGGCACCCGTAACAGCGGGGTATCCCCAGATTTAGGCCCGCCGTTCCAATCCAATATCCGCTGTAACACGATGGCCCAACTGATCACCACCGCCACGCTTATATACGAGCCCCAGCGCGATTGTACGACGGTCAGCGGCAGGAATATTCCCACCGCCAGGCCTAAGGTCACCACCATATCCATGTTGCCGGGCGTGCGTTTGGCCGATTTCCAGATTAAGGCCGCGTAGAACCCCAGCCACACGGTGGGACCCAAGACCATAATCATGGGGATCATAGTCTTGGTGTCGGCCCCGTACAGCGGCTGAAATTCTTGCACCTTGCTCAGCCACAAAGCGTCCAGGCGCGGGTCCATGGCCGCACCAAAGGGGCCTTTGAAAAAATCGGGAAACAGCACCGCCATCACTAAGCCCGCTGCAGCTGCGGCGAGGACGGCTGCGAAAGCGCGCCCCACAGGTGATGTGGAGTATCGCGCGCGGCTTCGCCACATGGCTTCGACACCTAAGGCGATGAGCGCCAGCAGCACCACATGGACGGTGGACAAGCGGTCGAACTCAACCGATCCCAGCCATTCGCCCGGGGGGCGTTCAATTGTCAATGCTATGATGGTCACCAGTGCGCCTACCAAGGTAAAACGGCGCAGTGCGGCGAGCCACGTGTCTTCGCCACGCCAGAGCCATACCAGGCCTAAGGCTAGCAGGGCGAACAATTCGATACTGAGCGATTCGATGCTCACCCACACGCCAAATGCAGCCGCCGCCCCCGCCCATGCGGTGCACCTAGCCTCACCATTCGGGTTAAACGCATGGCGCACCAAAAGCGTGAGGACGGCGCAAAAGCCGAACAGAATGAGCGAATGATGGTCCGGGCGCGCGGCCACAAAATAAAAATGAGCCGAGGGCTGAAAGGTAAACAGCAGCACCAAAAGAACCCGCCCGCGTGCATCCAGGAAAGGGCGTGTACCCCATACCAGCACCCAAACGGTGGACAGAAACAACACCGGGCTGATCACCACGCCGGCAAAAAACAGTGCCTTGTGCATGCCGACGAAGGGCGCGAAGGGGGCCGCTAGGATCATCAACAAGATGTCGAACGGACGCGTCCAATGCAGGGTTTCACCTTCGGGCCAGTTGCTGCGCAGAGACATGTTTTCAAACCACGCGCCGCCGTCCCACCAATCGCGCACCCGCAAGACCCGCATATAGGTGTCAGAACCGGAGAACCATTCACCATCCAAGGGGTGGGCCGGGTTGCCGACATAGACGGGGAGGACGACGAACGCCAGTGCGACGACAACCGCCACGGCCATGGCGATGCTTTCTGGGGTCAAGCCGCGTTGAGCGGGAGGGGCGGGAGGAATCGTCATGCCTCGACAATGGCCTAAATTTCTCTGCATGAGAATGATGGAAATCACATCGCCCGCTGAACCAGACATTTAGCTTGGCTTTTGGTTGCGAAGCCCCCATGTCCCTGTAAACTTATAACGAGTTGTTAGGGCGTGGCCGGATCGCTGCATCACCGCGTCTCTGAAACATTAAGGGCTCAAACTTGTGAAGAAAGACTACCTGGAACTCACCCGGTTAATCGAGCGCCTGCATCGGCGATTTTTGGATGTTTTACGTGCAGAGCTTGGACGCATGGGCATCAAGGAACTCAACGCGGTTCAGGCCCTGTTGCTCACCAATATCGGTGCGGAGCACATCGCTATCCGCGATTTGGTTGAACGGGGATATTATCAGGGCTCGAACGTGTCCTATAATATTAAAAAACTCACCGATATGGGTTATCTGGAGCAAGAACGGTCCCAACATGACCGCCGCTCCGTTACGGTGCGCCTAACGGACAAAGCGTTGCAGGTGGTGGCCCGGGTGGAGGCGTTGGAAGACGTCAACGCGGCCGCCATCGAAGGTTCTGGTGTCGAGGGCAAGGACTTGCGCAGCACCGCAGAAACTCTGCGTCGCATTGAACGCACATGGGCCGATTACATTCGCTATGGTGAGGGCTGAGGGCGGTACGCTTATGCGTGAGGAGAAACGCCTAAATGGTGAGCGGTGAGAGCAACGGTGAATTTACGGCAAACGATGTGCCGGGCGGCAATCCGCGAGTGTTGGGCGGCATTGCCATTTTTTCCGCCGTGTTGGTGATGGCGCTGAGCTTATTTTTCGTCGCGCGTATTCACGATTCTGTTAAGGGCGAACTGCAAAGCCTGCTCACCCAAACATTGACACAAACCACCGAAAACCTGCGCAAGTGGGAGACTGAGCGCCGCCGGAATCTGGAACTGTGGGCAACCACGCCGGACGTGGTGGCGCTGACCGAGAAGATGGCGGCGGCGGGTGGTTCCGTACCGCAGCGCCTGCATCTGGAATTTTCCAAGGTTCTGATTTCAGCGTTGAAGGCGTGGGACGGCTATGCCTATGCGGTGGTGGGGGTGGACGGCCAGACGTTGACATCAAGTGAAACCGAAGAAGTTGGCCTGCCCAGCGTCGTCGTGCAGATCCCTGGTTTTATGAAAACCATCTTGGCCGGAGGTTCTGTTGCGTCGCGTCCTATGCACCATCCCGAAATCAAAGGCCATAATTTAGAAGCTGCGCGCGGACATCTGGCGTTGGTTATGTACGTGGGGGCCCCCATCAAAGATAATGCCGACAACATCATCGGGGCATTGGTGTTTGAATTGGACCCCACCGTTGATTTCTCTCTCTTGCTCAGCGGCGGGCGCGGACGCACCACGATGGAAACCTTTGCTTTTAATGCAGACGGCTTGTTGCTGAGCGAAAGTCGTTTTAACGATACATTATCGAAGATAGGCCTCATTGGGGACGGTGAGTATTCCATTCTTAATGTCGCCATGCGTGATCCGGGCGGCGATTTGCGCAATGGCTACCATTCAGCCCAGCTGCGCGAAAGCCAACCGTTAACCCGTGTGGTGCAAAACGCGCTTAAAGGTGGGGCAGGGGTGGACCTAGACGGGTACCGCAGCTACATGGGACACGAGGTGATCGGCGCGTGGCTGTGGGACGACAGGTTGGGCTTCGGCCTTGCTACAGAAATGCAAAGTGATGAAGCCTTCGCTACCTATTCCACGACGCGTTGGGAAATCCTCGGGGCGAGCGGCTTGGCTGCACTGTTGTTGATTGGCCTCGCCGTTAGCTTCCGTTCCAGCTGTGCCCGGGCGAGCGAAAGTGCGCTACGTATCCAGGCGATCTTGGCCAATGTATTAGATGCGATTATTCTTATCGACGAGCGTGGTATAATCAAAACTTTCAACCCCGCCGCCGAACGCGTCTTTGGGTATAGCGCCCACGAGGTGATCGGGGAAAATGTCAAAATTTTTATGTCTGAGCCGCACAGGTCGGGCCACGATGGTTATCTCGCTAATTTTCTGAACGGCGGTGATCCTAAAATCATTGGTGTATCACGCGAGCTTCAAGCGGAGCGCAAGGACGGCAGCTTTTTTCCTATAGAACTCAGGGTGACGGAAATGCAGGTGAGCGGGCGCAGGATGTTCTTGGGCACGGTGCGTGACATCACCGAGCGCCAAAATGCCGAGGCTGAATTGCAGCGTTCGTCCGAGAGTTTAAAAACCGCCCAACGCATCGCCAAGCTGGGCGGCTGGAGTTGGGACATTGCCACCGGTGCGTTGGCATGGTCGGACGAAATTTTTCGCATCTTCGGCCATAGCCCGCAAGAATTTCCGCCGACCTATGAAGGGTTCCTCACCGCCGTACATCCGGAAGATCGCGACATGGTTCAGGCGGCGGTAGGCGCAGCGCTGGAAAATAAATCCACCTATAGCATCGAACACCGCATCGTTCAGCCGAACGGTCAAGTGCGCACCGTACATGAACAAGGTGAAGTCTCGGTGGATGCGGACGGCGCGCCCACGCGTATGGACGGTATCATTCACGATATCACCGAACGCAAGGCGGCCGAACGTATAAAAAGCGAATTCGTGTCCACCGTCAGTCACGAATTGCGCACCCCCCTGACGTCTATCCACGGATCGTTAGGACTGCTTAGTGGCGGGGCTGTGGGCGAGATTTCCGATCAAGGCAAACAATTGATTCAGGTAGCCCTCCAAAACAGTGAAATCCTGGTGCATCTGATTGATGACATCTTGGACGTGGAAAAGCTGGAGACGGGCAAGATGATCTACGACTTGTGCGACATGGGCGTGGCAGATCTGTTGACCCGTGCGATGGATACCAACTCGGCCTATGCCGACAAATATGGTGTGACACTGACGTGCGTGGATGATGCGCCAAAGGCCAGAATTATGGTTGATGCCAACCGATTTGCTCAAGTCATTGCGAACCTGATTTCCAATGCGGTGAAATTTTCGCCCAAGGGGGAAAGTGTCGCCATCACTGCGGGTTTGTGCGATACGGGTGTGCGTTTTTCCGTCACCGACCATGGACCGGGCGTGCCTCAGGACTTTTACGATCAGATATTCCAGCACTTCACTCAGGCCGATGGCTCCGATACGCGGCAAAAAGGCGGTACAGGTTTGGGGCTGACCATCTCTAAGGCCACAGTCGAAGACATGCGGGGCACAATTGGCTTTACCAGCGAGGAGGGCGGCGGTGCGACATTTTTTTTCATAATACCGCAAGTTTGAGTGTAACTCAGCTTGGACAATGACCGTAATTTATTGCTATTACTTAATGACTTAGTAAGTCAGCGAAATTGAGGCAGGGCTATGACATCACCTTCGCTAAATAAGATCCTATACGTTGAGGACGACGCCGACATTCAGATGGTGGCGAAGATGGCGCTTGAGGTGGTGAGCGGATTTACGCTTGAAGTTTGCAACTCTGGCCAGGAAGCCCTGGGCGTGGCCGAGGCGTTTGCACCCGACCTTATTTTGCTCGACGTTATGATGCCCGAAATGGATGGCCCCACGACCTTGACACGACTGCGTACTTTGCCGGGACTTCGTGACACACCCACGGTCTTCATGACCGCAAAAGTGATGCCGTCCGACGTCGCTCGCTATAAGGAACTGGGCGCCGTTGATGTGATCGCAAAGCCGTTCGACCCCATGGAGTTGGGTCAGCGCATCCAGGAAATCTGGAGTCAGTGTCATGGTGAGTGAACAGCTCACCATGGAAGAGAAGCTGGCGCTATTGCGTGACGACTATACCGAGAGTTTAGGCGCGCGTATCGCGGAAATAGAGGACGCAGTAGGTGCATTTGGTGAAGCGACGCCGGGCGCAGACCGTCTAGAAAAAATCAGAGATATTATCGCCTTTGCTCACAAGCTGGCCGGTTCCGGGGCGACCTTCGGTTTTCCCAATATCACCACTGTTTCGCGCGCTATGGAAAATGCCTGCAAGGCGGTGCTTGACGGCGGTGATGATAATGGTTTGGCTCAGTCGCTGAGTGAAATGTGTCAGGCGCTGCACGCCGCCGCTGCAGAACCGGGCGATGCAATTGAAGACGAGAGCCTGGAAATTAAACAGGCTTCCCAACGTAAAACCTATGACCCAGGTCGCAAGAGAGTAATCTTTGTTTCGGAATCTTCTGACAGCGAATCCGAGAAGATGCGTTTGGAGATGGAGCACTTCGGTTATGACGTGCGCATCATCGATCACCCCGACAAACTGGATGCTGAATTGAATAAGGGGCCCGTGGACGCGCTGGTGAGTGGGATCGTTTTTGGCGGTGATACTGAACGTGCCATTGAGACGCTGACGAGGCTGCAAGACAGCAAAGAGTCCATAGCGCCGCTGATGGTATGCACCGTTGTTGATACCATTCACTCGCGTCTTGGCGCGGTGCGCGCAGGCGCGCAAGCCTATTTGGTTAAGCCCGTGGATGTAGCTGACCTTATTGACGCTCTCGACACCATAACCCAACGCACCGAGGCCGAACCGTTTCGTGTGCTGATTATCGACGATGACGTAAGCTTGGCGCGCCACTCGGAATTGGTGTTACAAGGCGCTGGCATGCAGACCCAGGTGGCCACCGACCCGATGGAGGTGCTCACCGCGCTTGACGAATTTTCACCCGAATTGATTTTACTGGATCTATATATGCCAGAATGTCACGGCCAGGAAATTGCTGCCGTAATTCGTCAGGACGAGGAATACGCAGGCGTGCCCATCGTGTTTCTGTCGGGCGAAGCTGACAAAGACAAGCAATTGTTGGCTATGGAGTTAGGTGGGGATGATTTTCTCACCAAGCCGATCCGCGCGTCACACCTGATTTCATCGGTGCGTATTCGGGCATCACGGTTCCGCGAACTGCGGTCCTTTATGGTGCGCGATTCCATGACCGGGCTGTTTAACCACACCACCACCAAGCAATTGCTGGACACGGAAATCGCCCGCGCGCACCGCGCGACTGAAAAGTTATCATTGGCATCGCTGGACATTGATCGCTTTAAAAATGTCAACGATACCCACGGTCATGGAGTCGGCGACCGCGTTATCAAGTCCTTGGCGCGTTTGTTGCGCCAACGTCTGCGTGGGGCTGATGTGATTGGCCGCATGGGGGGGGAAGAGTTCGCCGCAATCTTGCCCGAAACCGGTATTGAAGAAGCCCAGGGTGTGTTCGACGAAATCCGCAAAGATTTTTCAAAAATTGTCTTTCATGGCGATGAGGACAAGGAGTTTTCCGTGACCATCTCCATCGGGTTGGCAGAGTTCCCGGCCCACGCCACAGCGACAGATCTGTCGGACGCCGCTGATAAGGCGCTCTATGCCGCCAAGCACGCTGGCCGTAATAAAGTGGTGCTGGCGGACATAAGTTAGGTTAGCAACGGAATCAGACCCATCGCTTCGCCCAAATTGGCGGCGGATTTGATGGTATAGGTATCACTACCAACCAACAGCGCTGCGTCTCGTTCGCCTTGCACGGACCCGTGTCCGGTCAGCACATGTACACCGCCTTTGAGGCCTGCGTTTTTACCGGCTGCTAAATCCTGGGCGCGATCACCAACAATCCACGATTCGTTCAAGTCCACGCCCATTATATCGTGGGCCAGGTTGAACATGCCCGGATTGGGTTTGCGCGCCGGGTGGTCGGGATGGCCGTAAACGCCTTGGCCCTTGACGTGAAAGGGGCAGGCGAACACGCCGTCTACATGGCCGCCGCCGAGCTTTAGGTCACTTAAAATGCGTGCCTGCACGGCGACGAATGCATCCCATTCAAAATAGCCGTAGCCGATGCCCGCCTGATTGGTGACGAAGATCACGGAGATGTTTTTGTCGTTGGCGGCCTTGACGACGCTGGCGGCGTTCGGCGTCAGCTGTACCGCTTCGGGTTTGCTGAGGTAGTGCTCCTCTTCGACGACGACGCCGTCACGATCCAAAAACAGTGCCGGGCGGCCTTGGGTGATTCCCAAGGGGCTGAGTGTCTGGGTCCACACACCGTCTGAAAATTTGGCCCCCGCTGGAAAAGAAGAGGGCTGTGGAAAGTCGGTCATTTGGCGTTTACCTCTTTGACGGTGAGCAGAGCTCCGGTGGCGAAGCGGTCCGGATCGCACGCAAGGCTCGCTATGGCCATGGAAAAGGCGCTGGCGTCTAACTTACGCCCGGTGGTGAGGCCCAGAACCTTTATGCCTTTGCCGACACTTTTGCCTTGGGCTTTGACGAAGGCCTTCAACGCACCGCCCGCCGTGGTGGCACAGATGTCGGCACCTTTGGGGGTGGCGGGGCTGTCGATCACCAACACCACCAGGCCACGGCCTTCGTCGCTCATGTGGCCCAGCATTTCGCGGGTCATGTTGAGCGGCGCAAATACCGCCGCTTCCCAGCTTTTGCGCCAGTCGGAATCTTCCACATCGTCAAGCGTGCCTGGGGGCAGGTTGCCGGTACAACTGATAAAGATGTGCGCGTTGGAGCACGCCATGGCGATGGCTTCGGCGTCCACCTGAACGGCAGGGTTGCCGGCGTGGATTTCCAAGTCTACGGGGAAGTCTGCTTTGATGCTCTTGGCCGCAGTGTCCAGGTTGAGGAAATTGAGACCAGATAAAAACAGGTCGGCACCGGTCTGTGCCAAGGCCCGTGCCGCCAATAAGCCGGAGCCGCCTGCGGCTCCGGTGACCAGGGCCGATTGGCCGTGAAGGGGGCCATCTTGAATCGAGGTCATGTTCAGTGTGTCTCCGAAATGGGACAGCGTTTGGGCACCACGGTGCTGGGATGCAGTTGGCTGGCGTCGTCTGTATCTGGGTAATCCAACGTGTAATGCAAGCCGCGGCTTTCCTTGCGCAGCAGGGCGGAGCGGATGATCAGCTCGGCGCACACAGCCAGATTGCGCAGTTCTAACAAATCCGATGTGACGCGGAAGTTGCCGTAGTATTCGCCGATTTCGCTTTGCAACATTTCGATGCGCGAGTGTGCGCGCGCCAGCCGTTTGTCGGTGCGCACGATGCCGACGTAATCCCACATAAAGCGCCTGAGTTCTTCCCAGTTGTGCGCGATCACCACTTCTTCATCTGAATCGATAACTTGGCTTTCATCCCAGTCCGGTGGCGGGGCGGGAGGGCTTGCTCCGGCACCTAAGCGCACACGAATGTCTTCAGCGGCGGCGCTCGAATAGACCAGACATTCCAACAGCGAGTTGCTGGCCATGCGATTGGCCCCGTGCAGCCCGGTGTAGGTGACTTCACCGATGGCATACAGGCCCTCCAAATCGGTGCGGCCTTCACGGTTCACCATCACGCCGCCACACGTGTAGTGCGCGGCGGGTACAACGGGCAACGGTTCTTTCGCCATGTCAAAGCCAAACGCCTTGGTGTTTTCATAAATCATCGGGAAGTGTTCTTCGATGAAGGCTTGGCCCTTGTGCGAGATGTCTAAGTACATGCACTCGGCACCCATGCGCTTCATTTCGAAATCGATGGCGCGCGCCACCACGTCGCGCGGGGCCAGTTCGCCACGGGGGTCGAACTTTTCCATGAAGCGCCGCCCCTTGGGGTCCAACAGGTGACCGCCTTCGCCGCGAATGGCTTCGGTGACCAAGAACGATTTGGCCTTGGGGTGATACAGGCAGGTGGGGTGGAACTGGGTGAATTCCATGTTCGCCACTCGGGCGCCCGCACGCCACGCCATGGCGATGCCATCGCCGGTGCAGATGTCTGGGTTGGAGGTATAGAGATATACCTTGCTGACCCCGCCGGTGGCGAGCACGACAAAGGGAGCGGAAAAGGTTTTCACCGCATCGCCCTTAATGTCGAGCGCATATAGCCCGGTGATGCGCTGGGTCTTGCCATCCGGCCCGCGTTCGCCCCACAGGTCCACCGCGTTGTGATGTTCGAACACCTCAATGTTGGCCGCTTCGCGCACGCGGTCTTCCAGGGCGGTTTCGATGGCTTGCCCGGTGGCGTCGGCGGCGTGGACCACGCGGCGGTGGCTGTGTCCGCCTTCGCGGGTCAGATGGTATTCCTTAGCGCCGTCTGAATCGGTACGGGTGGTAAACTCGACGCCATAGCCCGCCAACTTCTCGATGGCCGCCCGTCCGTGTTCGACGACGAAGCGCACCGTGTCTTCGTCGCATAGGCCCGCGCCGGAAATGAGGGTGTCTTTGATATGGGATTCAACGCTGTCGTGTTCGTCCAACACCGCGGCGATGCCGCCCTGGGCGTAGTAGGTGTTGGATTCCTTCAATTCGCTTTTGGTCACCACCGCAACGCGTGCAAACGCTGCCAGCTCTAGGGCGAGGTTCAATCCCGCCGCCCCGCTGCCAACGATGATAACGTCAAATTGGTGGTTGTTGTTAGGCACCTGTGGTCCCCGTTGTTAAGCGTTGCAAAGTATATACGGGGTTACGCGTCGGGATTCCAGTCAAAGCCGATATCGACGGCGGGGGCGGACTGGGTGATGCGTCCGACCGAGATGCTGTCGACTCCGGTGGCGGCGATGGCGGCAACGGTGTCTAGATTGACACCGCCGGACGCTTCGGAGCGCGCCCGTCCGTCGATAACGGCCACGGCCTCACACAGCTGATCGGTGCTCATGTTGTCCAAAAGGATCGCATCCACGCCGACGTTCAAAGCTTCGCGCACCTGATCCAAGGTGTCGCATTCCACTTCAATGGGGCTGTGTCCGGCGTCTTTGGCGCGCCCTATCGCTACGGCGACCCCGCCCGCAACCGCAATGTGGTTGTCTTTGATCAGCACGGCGTCGTCCAGGCGCATACGGTGGTTGGTGGCCCCCCCCATCCGTGACGCGTATTTCGCCAAATCGCGATAGCCCGGAATGGTCTTGCGGGTGTCCAAGATGACCGCATTCGTGTCGGACACGGCATCCACGTATTGGCGGGCCAAGGTGGCGATGCCCGATAGGTGCTGCAACAGGTTCAGCGCCGTACGTTCGGCCAAAAGCAGGTCGCGCGCCGGGCCAGATACGGTGGCCAATACGTCTCCGGTATTCACCCGCGCGCCGTCTTCGACCTGTGGCTGCCATGCGATGTCTGGATTGACGGCTTTGAACGTCAGTCCCGCCAGACCTAAACCCGCGATGGTCATGTCCTGGCGTGCGGCCATGACGCCGGTGAAGTGAACGTCGGCTGGAATGGTAGCGAAGGAGGTAATGTCGCCGCCCAGGCCCAAGTCTTCGGCCAACGCGGCGGCGATCTGACGGATCAAGGTCTCGGCATCAAGGCCGTCTGGAATTTTAGGCTGCATGATGCTGCGCGGACTTCTGGCTAGGCGCGAGTTCGAGCATGCGCTGCAATGGCTTTAAAGCGGCGACGCGCAGGTCTTCGGGCAAGTGGATGCTCGGCGCTTCATTGACCATGGCCAGATATATCTTTTCCATGGTGTTGAGCGCCATGTAGGGGCAGCTGGCGCAACTGCACCCGCCGTCGGCACCCGGTGCGGCCAAGAACGTCTTGTCCGGATTGTCCTTTTGCATCTGGTGGAGAATGTGTTGCTCGGTGGCGACGATGAACTCGGAAGCCTCGCTGGAGTGAACGAAATTCAAGATGCCACTGGTCGAGCCAACATAGTCCGATACCTCGACGATGCTTTCGGGGCATTCGGGGTGGGCGGCGGTTAGTGCACCTGGGTGAGCGGATTTCAGGCGCGTAATTTCGCGCGCGGAAAATTGTTCGTGGACGATACAGGTACCCGGCCACAACACCATATCGTCGCGTCCGGTCTTGCGTTTCAGGTACGCGCCCAAGTGGCGATCCGGCGCGAACAAGATCGGTTGGTCTTTGGGCAGGTTGTTGATGATGTGCTCGGCGCTCGACGATGTGACGATGACGTCGGACAGGGCTTTGACCTCGGCCGAACAATTGATGTAGGTGAGCGAGAGATGGTCCGGGTGGGCATCGCGCCACGCTTTGAAGGCCGGGGCCTGGCAACTGTCTTCCAGGGAACAGCCCGCATCGGCGTCGGGGATGACCACGGTTTTTTCGGGGCTGATGATTTTCGCCACTTCAGCCATGAAGCGGACGCCGGAAAAGACGATCATATCGGCGTCGGTGGCGGCGGCCTTGCGCGACAGGTCCAAGCTATCGCCCACGAAGTCGGCCAAATCCTGAATTTCGCCGTCTTGATAATAGTGGGCCAAGATTACGGCGTTCTTTTCCACGCGCAGACGCTTGATCTCCGCCTCTAGGTCAAGGGCAGGGTCAATGTCAGCGATGGTGATCGCCGAAGCGCCAGGAAGGACGACGGTATCGGTCATATGATTATGGTCGCGTTTTTCCAGTGAATACGATGCTAGGTATCACATTAGCGCCTAGAAGGTATGGACGGAAGGGGGCTTTCGCAACTTTATAGGGGGGGCGAACGCCGAAGGGCTCAGTTTGTATCGCCTGCATGGACCAAAATCGCGTTGGCGGCCTGGATTTTAGCACTTTTCGTGGTGTTGGTGGCGATGGTGGTGAGCATGGTATAGGCCTGCCCGTTGGCATCGACCTTATTTTTCGAAATGGCGATCACTTCGATGCCGTTGCCACCCCACCAGCGATACGTACACCGCGCCGTGCCGCCAAGCTCTTCACGCACACAGCTGGTATCAATCGGCCGTCCGTAGGTGAGGCCGTAGCGCGCAAGGATGTCCTGTTCCGTGATGTGCGTGTAGACCTCGTCCACGCGCAGACGGTAAACACGGACCACAGCTTTTTGGTAGGGATTGCCGGCAACGTCCAAGGCTTTTTCGTGATCGGCCAGCCAGGCCACCAGTATGCCCCGTGGCGTTTGGGTCACAATCAACGGCTCGCCATTGCGGCCAACGCTGTTTTGCGCCCCCGGATGGGCTTCGCGCACCATCTCGGCTGTCATGCCAAGCTGGACACCGTTCGAGATGAATTTTTTATTGATGTGGCTATCAAAAGGTTTTGCGACAGTGTCGTCCTGCATGCCGCTGTTGGCGAAGTTGCCCGCAATTATGGCGAATTGATCGCGGTTAAGGTGCCAATACGACGCCACGATGAGGAGCGCAAAAAGCCCCATGAGCACGAGCATCATGCGTGATTTGCGCGTGATCGGCGTCGCTTTAGAGCGGGTGCGTCTGGCGGCGACTGTTCGGGTGTTGAGTGTGGCGGTGTTCATTTGGCCCTCAGTCAAAAAAAATAGCGGGGACTAAACCCGCATAATGTACTCCCATAACATACATGGTTAACCGTTTGTTATCTAAAGATTAATTTCTATGTAAAGTAAGGAAAATTTAGATAAAATTTTATCGATTTTCAGAGCCTAAAATAGCGGGCTGAGCGTGAGGCTGAAATAGGCTGGGGAGGGATGTTTATGTCGGCATAAGTTGCCTACGGGTTGAATTGTTTCCGGCAGCCTTTGCCGTAAGAGTTAATGATCCATTTTGACCACACGTCATAAATGGCGAAATCTATGGGTTGCTCTATATATATCCAGAACACCTAAAAGTGGCACATATTCTGCATGTCTTTTCCCAACGATGGCGCATTCAGACGGATTAGGGACCAAACACCATGGACATCAATAGCAGCGCCAGCAGCCTGTACGGTCAGTATCAAAGTCTCGTCGATCGCTATAAAAGCGGTTCCGTCACCTATCAGGAAGCCTTTGCCGAACACAGCAAACTGGCCCCGCAAACCCGCGACCTTATCGGTATGGGCACCATCACAGGGGCGACGGAACGCGGACCGATACGGGTCAACATATCCGTTGAAGCTGAGCAGCAAATCCGCGCTTACCTAGCGGAACAGGACAGCCAAAATATCGGCGAACACCAATACGTCGCGAAAATATATAATGATATGACCGCCTCGCAAGGCGGGCGCAACGAATACGCCAATGAGCGGGGTAACCATGATGATAGCGGCTCAGAGCATATGACCTGGACGACGGGTAACATTACTGTATCGCCGACGCTAGCATCACTCTCAGATATTGCCGCACAACGCGGGCAGTACATTCAAGATCTCCGTGGGGAATTCAATTCGGCTGCATTCGATCATTTGGCTACCTATGCCAATGATAACAAATCCGAATGGATGGCGGCGGCTAAGGAGTTGGGCATTTCCGCTGAAGGCGGTATGTAACTAGAGCATTTCTACCGTCGACCCGCTGAGGCAGGTATCGATATTAGTGAGGGCGTTCCCAAATCCGATGCAGAGAAAATCTTTCGCCACATCGCAAGCTCACAAGACGAAGCCGAATTCAGCAATGCAATGGCCCCAAAACAACAAGAGTTGGAGACCCGTATAAGCGAGCGCATTTCCGATCTTATCGGGTGGACGAATAATGAAATGATAAAGCTCTCGCCCCATCGCGCGGCATTGGAAGCTGCGGGACTGACGAACGAAGATATGGCAGGGGTGATCTTGGTCCGCGACAAAAATGGTCAGTACACAGTTAGGCCCCCAAATGATAATGCGGCGACGATAGAAAACGTCATCAACACCAACCCGGAACTGCGTGCTATGTACGAAGCCGCGTGGCAACGGACAAACCCGACTAGCGGTTGAGGTGGTTACGGCAACCAAAGGGTAGATATGTTGTCACCATCTAAGGATGTGTTGTCATCATCTAAGAACTGGCGGGACGGGGGGAAACATCTTCTGGCCGGGCCGGTCCTAGACCTTGGGGGGGTGGGAGAAGCGGACCAAACCCGGCGCAGAAGAATAGGCTAAACTCAGTAGGATCGCGGGGACTTCGCGTGCTGGCCGGTGCGTTGCATGCGACCTTCCATACGGGTGTCGGTGATCTGCATGCTGATTTTCAACGTCGGCACTTCGTTGGTCATATATTGGCGACTGTTCAGGTCTAAACGGATTTGGCCTGGTATCCACCAGCTAAAATGACAGTCGCGCATGCCATCGGCCAAGCGGCGTGAGCACGACGCCAGGGACGGGGCGCCATAGCGCCCGGCTAAGTCGCCGACGAATTCGTCTTCACTGACGCCAGCGATTTCACGGTTTTGGCGCGCTTTGAAGGCAACGTGTTTGGGGCCGTCTTCACCGTACCACACGATGTATTGGTCGCTGCCGTCGGCGAACGACATGGTGATGGAACCGGAAGAGGTTTTGCTTTTGGTGGCCCGTGGGTGGGTGCTGCGTACGGCATCAATTGTGGAACCCAACTGGACCGGGCCTAAGGTGGTTGAATCCTTTTTGTACGCGGCTTGTGAGATAAACAGATCGCCAATCTTGAACTCGAAAGTCGGCAGCATTTTAAAGGCCACGAACGCACCCAAGATGATAAATGCGAACATGCACATGGCCAACAGCACGGAAATGTCGCCATTTCCTTTACGATGCTTGTTCATCTGTGGATGTGAAATAGCCATCTGTTCGCTTCCTTCCAAGCAAGGGTTGGACCCAAGTTATGAAGCAAGTTTACGGATTCTCATCCACCGGGGATGTGTTGCCCGTCACAGGAGCTTTTTATTCGGCTTTGGCCAAAACCAGCCCACGCACCGAATTGCCGAGGTAGACGCGCTCAGATGCCTTTAAATCAGCCCGTGTGAGCACGGCTTCAACACAGCGTCCGCTGTCTAAAAGTTCGCGGCGCAGGGTTCCAGCGAGCAGCCCGCACGCGATGGGCGGGGTGAGCAGTTGGCCGTCTTTTTCCACAAAGATATTGGTGATGGAGCCTTCGGTGAGTTGCCCTTGGGCGTTGAGGAACAGCACCTCGTCCGCCGACACGCCGGTGCGGGCGTCATCGTAAAAGGCCCGGTTGGTGGTTTTGTGATAGGTGAACGGGTTGCTGGTGTCGACGGTTTGGTTGGATACGGCGTAGGTCATCACGTTTCCGTGTGCGGGCTGAGTGAGGGGCAGGGTCTCGACCTCTACACGGCCTTGGGCGTTCAGTGTCAAGCGAACGCGCTGCGGCGCGGTTTGCCCGGTGACGGCGGCATTTAAGGCGGCTGTCACGGTGTTTGGGTCATAGTCATAGCAGAAATAAGCGGCACTCTCACGCAAGCGGTCTAGGTGGTGCCTCAACAAGCCCCAGCCGTCTTCGGGCGTCCATTTCAGGGTTTCCAGCACTTGAAATGATGGTGCGTCTTCGGTGAGAAAACGGGCCTTGAGGTGGCATTCGTCCCATTCCTGTACGGGGTCTGAATCGTAAACGATGCCGCTGCCAATGCCCATCTCGCCGTAACCGCCTGGGTCTAATGTGAGCGTGCGGATGGCGACGTTAAAGCGTGTAGCCTCGGCGGATGCAAAGCCAATGGCCCCGGTGTACACGCCGCGCGGACCGTCTTCTAAGCCTTGGATGATCTCCATCGCCTTGACCTTGGGCGCGCCGGTGACCGATCCGCACGGGTACAGCGCGCCAAGTACGTCTGAAAACGCCGTGCCTGAGCGTAAATTGGCTTCAATGCCAGACGTCATCTGGTGCAAGGTGGGGTAGGTCTCGACGCTAAACAGGTCGGTGACGGCAACGGTTCCCAACGCCGCGATGCGGCCCAAATCGTTGCGCAGCAAATCGACGATCATCAGGTTCTCGGCCTGGGACTTTTCATCATGGCAGAGCCAGTGGCGACGTTCCGCGTCACCTTGGGGGCTGGCGGCGCGCGCGGCGGTACCCTTCATGGGCCGGGTACGGGCGGTATCACCGTGGACTTCGATGAACAATTCCGGCGACAGGGACAAAATGTGCCGATCACCTGTATGGATTACCGCGCCGAAGCGGGCGCGCTGGCGGCTGCGTAAATGTGCGTACAGGCCCAAGGGACTGCCCGAGTAGTCGAAGCTTTGCTTGAAGGTGTAGTTGATCTGGTACACATCGCCGGCGCGGATGTGGTCGCGTACGGTCTCCACATTGGTTAGGTAGCGGTCGCGCGTCATATCCGATTGCATCGCCCCGACTTCGTACCCGTCCTTGGCCCACGCCGCCATCAGGGCGGCGGCTTCGTCAGTAGCCAACATCTGCGGGGCCTTAAAGACCCCCATCCAGATCAGCGGAGCGTCCAGGTTTTGGGGGCAGAGGGGGGCCAGTTTGGGTTCCAACGCATAGCCCAACTCATAGGCCAGGTAGCCCGCGACGTGTAGGCCAGCATCCACCGCCCGGTCAATGTCCGCCAAAGTCTGGGCGACATCTTCGGGCCGGGTGCAGGTCAAAATCCGCACCGGATCCGCGTACAGGCGCATACCGGCATTCTTACGTGCGTCGTCAAACAGGACAAAGGGTTGAGTGGTTTTCATATATTGTCGGTTTAGACCCGGTTGGGCGAAAAGAAAAGGGTGTTCGCACCGCCAAGGGTGGATATGCTGACATAAAGTCACCAAGTGATTCCTATGAGGTAGACATGACGGATAAACTCACCACCCGAGAATTGGAACTGCGCTTGAAGGACATCAAGCTGCTATCGCTGGACGTGGATGGCGTGATGACCGACGGCGGGTTGTATTACACCGACGACGGCACCCAGTTTCGCAAATTCAACGTCAAGGACGGGCTGGGCATTAAGTTAGCCCTCAAGGCCGGAGTTGAGATGTGTATCATTTCGGCGTCCAAGCAAGTTTCGACCCTCACCCGGGCCGAGCATCTGGGCATTCAACATGTCAGCATTGGGGCCGAGGACAAGCTGGCGGCCCTCACCGAGATCACCACCACGTTAGGGGTTGATCTGCACGAGGTCGCTCACGTGGGCGATGACCTCACCGACGTGGCCTTGATGGCGCACGTGGGCTTGCCGTTGACGGTGGCCGACGCCGTACCCGAGGCCTTGGCGGCGGCGCGCTACGTTACCGCCAAGCCCGGCGGGGCCGGGGCGGTGCGTGAGCTGTGCGACCTGTTGCTGAGCGGACGCGGCGGCTAAGGTATTTTTGAGACGGAGGACGCATAGAAGCGATGACCCGGCACAACCTCTTCCATTCCACCGCAATGTTGCTGGCGATGCTGTCGCTGGTGGGTCTGATCGGCTGGATTTTGGCCGGGCGCGACGGGGTTATCATCACCGTCGGCTTTGGTTCGGCCTTTACCATTTTCGGGCGGGGCGCGTCTAAAAATTGGATGCTGAAAGGCATCGGCGCGCGTCGTTTAAAGCCCGAAGACGCACCGGGGCTGTACGCCATTTTGCACGAATTGTGTCGCCGTGCGGGCGTGGAAAATCCTCCCGACCTTCACCTGCTCGACGCCGAGAGCATGTTTGGTTTTTCCGCAGGAGCCGACGAACGCGAAGCCTCCATCGTGCTCACCGGGCCGTTGGTGCAAGGCCTCACCGCGCGGGAAATCGCGGGCGTACTGGCGCACGAGGTTAGCCACATTCACGCGGGCGATCTGGTGGTGATGGGCATGGCGGACATGATAACGCGCATGACTCGCACGCTGAGCTTTTTAGGCTTGCTGCTGATTATCCTCAACGTACCTTTGGCGGTGAGTGGCGACGGACACCTGCCGTGGGCTGCGCTTTTGTTGTTAGCGGCGGCGCCGATGACGAATATGTTACTCCAGTTATCCCTATCGCGGACCCGCGAATTTGATGCGGATGCGGGCGGGGTGGACCTGTCGGGCGACCCCCAGGCCTTGGCCGACGCCCTGTATAAATTGGAAATTCAACAACGCGGATTGTGGAGTGCCATGTTCTTGCCGCACCAGCCGGGTACGGAACCGTCCATGTTGCGTTCGCACCCGGTGACCGAAGAACGGGTCAAACGAATTTTAAGCCAAACCCCCGCATGCGCGCCGCTGCCAGCAGAGTTGGTGGGTGAAAACCACGGCTTCCCGCCCGGCTGGACCGGCGAACTGGCTCTGCCGATTAGGTGGCTGATGCGCTGGTGGCGCTAGCCTCTTTCAACAGCCTCAAAGCCGCTTCATGCCTCCGGCATATTGTGTGTTACAACACTTTCTTGCATACTCATTGCATGAGGAAACTCGGTTATTTTTTTCTAAGAATCAACCAAGTGCTCTTCGGATATCAAGTGCTCTTCGGATATATAGGGAGTTTAACGATGGACGTTTTCAAAAGGTTACTCCTGCTCACGGTCATTCTTGTCTTTTCGGTCCCCGTTCTGGCCGCCGACGACAGAGCCGTGATCGCCTTCGCCCAGGACACCATGAAAAATGACTTCCGCAAAGCCCAGGTGTTCGAGGTGCGCGATGCCGTTGCAAAACACCCGCAGCTTTCGTTCGTCTATTCGGATGCACAGGGCCAGACCTCGCTTCTGATCCGTCAGATTGAGACCTTCATCCGCGAAAAGGTTGACGTGTTGGTGGTCGGCACCAACGATGAAAACGCGGTCGTTCCCGTGATTGCCAAGGCCCACAAAGCGGGGATTAAAGTCATCATTCTCGACCGGGGTGTTAACGGCAGCGACTACACAACATTCATCAATTCAGACAACGTCAAGATCGGCACCATCGCGGGCGAATACATCGCCAAACGGCTCAATGGCCAAGGCACCGTGTTGTTGTTTGAAGGCATTCAGACCGCCGATGTAACTCAACTGCGCAGCAAGGGCTTTAGCGACGAGATCGCCAAGTACCAAGGCATCAAGTTGATCAAGCGGACGGGTAATTACCTGCGCAAGGATGCGCTGCTGGAAATGGAAAAACTGGTGCGTGCGGGCATTCATGTGGATGCCATTTTTGCGGAAAGCGATAGCATGTTGAGCGGCGTGCGGGTGGTTCTCAACCGCCACACTATAGACCCCAAGTCGATTATCATGGTGGGCTGCGATTACGTCAGCGAGGCCCGGGACGCCATCCGCAAAGGAACACAAACCGCCTCGGTCCTCTTTCCGTTGGGTGGCAAAATGACGGTTGAGGTCGCTTTGAAGGTCCTCGCCAAGGAAACCGTCCCCAAACACATTCTTATCCCTGTTAAGCTGATTACCAAGGAAACTGTGGAAGACGAAGCCCCCATTTTTTAATCACCACCATAAGTGCCTTAACATGAGCGGGCATGGCGAACCCTAACGGTTAATGCCTATGAAGAAAGCGAAAATCAATGCGAACCTGACAACCAAGCTGTCGGTTGTCGTCACGTCCGTCGTCATTTTGGCGCTGGTGGTGCTGGGTGTCTATTTCGATGTCTTTTTGCAAAAGAACTTCTACGACAATGCCCAACAGCGCATGCAGCATGCTTACAAACGTCTCGCTTACAATCTCAACGAAATTGAGAGCCAGCTTCGTGGCGGGCTTGCCTTTACCAAGACCGACCAATCCATGCGGGCTTCGATTGACCTGATTAATAATTATCAGGACAAAAATAACTACAACCCCTACCTCATTGACGAAGAGAAAAAGTCCATCGCCTTGATGCTGCTTAGTCAGGTCAAGTTATCGTTCAACAACGACATCGCTCTGTACGATCAAAATCAAGAATTGATCGCCTATGTGAGCAAGGACCTGAGCGGTTATCGCCTCCACTTTCTTTCTTTTGATAGCGGCGTGCCGCAGCTCTATCGCCGCTATGAACAATACGGCGATTACGTTGAGACGGAGTTTGCCCCGAATGCGCATGTCACGGTGCATCACGATCACAACGCAGGCGCGGATGAAATCCTAGCACCCGGTAAGCCGCGGATCACGTATTCCCGCTTGGGTGATAACATCGTGATTAAGGCGCACCTGAACATTATCGATGAAAACACAGGCCTCTCCAGCGCCTATATCGAGCTCACCAAGGTTTTAGATAAAGCGTACTTTGAAACATTGTCCCATGACCTGGATATCGACGTTTCCCATGCGTTCGATGCACCGTTTCCAGGTCACGTTGCGACCCTGGGCAGTGATTTGGGCGTTGGTATGGTGAATGTCGTGCAAACGGATCAGGCATTCATCGCCGCGATGAAACGCCCAAGCGGGAACAGCCTGATTTATTTTATCGCCAAGCTAAACAAAACCGAACTCAACAAAATTCTGAATGACAACCGCACGGGTTTCCTCATTTTTCTGGTTGTCGTTGCAACCATCACATTGTTGTTGATGCGCTATCTCATAAAGCACAGCTTGGCGATTCCTCTGAATGCGCTGATGGGGCAAATTTTCAAGATAAAACGACAGGATTATTCTTTGTCCGAGCGGGTGTCGACGGGTGACGAGCTTGAAGCCATCTCGGCAAGTATCAATAAAATGGCCCTCGCCGTGCAGGAACGCGAAGCATCGCTTCATGAATCGCAAGACGTCTTGAAACGCGAAATTGCCGAGCGTGAGCAGGCTGAACGTCAAATCCGAAAACTGTCTCAGGCCGTTGAACAGAGCTCTGCGACCGTTATGATTACCGATGTCGGGGGGCGTATCGAATACGCCAATCGCAAGTTTGCGGAAGCAACCGGCTACACCCTAGAAGAGGTCGTTGGAAAAAATCCGCGCTTTCTGAAATCAGGCCACACTCTGCCAGAGGAATACACCAAACTTTGGGACACGATCTCTTCAGGGCAGGAATGGCGTGGCGAGTTCCACAACAAAAGAAAAGACGGATCCTTGTATTGGGAGGCCGCATCCATTTCGCCGATCAAGGCCTCAAACGGAAAAATCATCAATTATTTGGCGATTAAGGAAGATGTGACCAAACGCAAACAAACGGAGCAGGCCTTAATTTTAGCCAAAGAATCAGCGGAATTCGCCAACCACGCCAAGACAAGTTTCCTTGCCAATATGAGCCATGAATTGCGCACCCCTCTGAACGCCATAATCGGGTTTTCCCAAATGCTCAAGGACAATACCTTTGGTCCGGTCGGTGGCGATAATAATCAAGAGTACGTGAGACTGATCAACGATTCCGGCCACCACCTGCTCGCAATTATCCGCGACATTCTCGATCTGTCGAAAATCGAAGCCGGGGAAGAAAGCATCGATGAAGAAAACATCAATCTCCAGATATCGGCCAAAGAGTGCGCCGACATGCTTAAGGACCGGATGGCAAGTGACCATTTGTCCCTGATGATGGACATTCCTGACACTCTTCCCGCGTTGCATGGCGACGGCATAAAGGTCAAACAAATTTTGCTCAACTTGATGTCCAACGCCGTTAAATTTACGCCTGAGAACGGGACCGTCACGCTGACTTTTGGTGTCAATGAGAGTGGTGCCATTGAGATGAAGATTGTGGATACCGGCATTGGTATTGCTGCGGCGGACATTCCGAAAGTGATGAATCCGTTCGAGAGACTTGATGAAGCTAGCGGCCACAGCAAAGAAGGGACCGGACTTGGCCTCGCATTGTCGAAACGGCTCGTTGAACTACACGGTGGATCATTGCACATCGACAGTGAGGTTGGTAAGGGAACGACCGTGACGGTGACATTCCCGCCCGAGCGCACCGTTCGTACCACCTAAACAGCATCCGCATGCGCACCGCTGCCAGCAGAGCTGGTGGGTGATGCGCTTGTGGCGTTCGCCCTCTCGCAAACCATCTGAGTCTGCTGAAACCCCGAAAGCGGACGTCATGGCGTGGCTTGGCAAGGTCTAGCCAAAAGCAGTCATCTGTCGTCTTGAGCGTATGATTGTACCGCCAGGATGAGTTCAGGGTCTATTTACCCAGCAAACTCCCGAGCCTACCGCATTGATTGTGTCATGGAAATTTCAACTGTATAATTTATTGATATACTATTATGCGTGTAGGGGGGGCATTGGTGGATGAATATCCATGAAGTCAGCTACTGAAAAAGATGATCAGACGGACGAGGCGCACACCGCCAATCACCAGCGTAGTGTTGAAACGTTAGAAGAAAGTGCGTCCCGATATCGTCGGCTTCTCAAGAACCTTCCAGAAATCGTCTATTCGTTTTCGAACAAGGCCGGTGGTCTGTATTACTCCCCGCGGGTCGAGAATGTCCTGGGCTATTCGCCTGAGCATCTCAGTGAACACCCCCTCTTATGGCACGATAGCATTCATCCTGATGACCTTCCCATGGTCGACAAAGCCATCGCAGACTTACAAAGTGGCAAAAACTTCGACCTCCAATACCGCATACGTGACGCCAACGGAAGCTGGCACTGGTTTCATGACCGCAACATGGTCATCCAGGGAGAAAGTGGCGAGTTTACCGTCGATGGGCTCGCCACCGACATTACCGACCACATCCAGGCGGTCGAGGAAGCGCGAACCAGTGAAGCCCGCCTACACACCATTGTCATGCGCTCGCCGATCCCCATGGTTCTCGTCGACCAGGACGGCAACATCGAACACTTCAACACTAAGTTCGTTGAAAAATTCGGTTGGACCACCGATGACGTACACACCTCCGACGAGTGGTGGGGGGCGGCCTACCCCGACCCCTTGTACCGCAAGGAGGTTCAAGACGGTTGGGAAGCCGCCGTCGCCGTGGCCCATAAAACCGGCGCGGAAATCAAACCGCAGAATTGGCGGCTGACGTGCAAGAACGGCGACGTCTGCGATGTCGAATTTCAAATGATGCCGCTGGGTGAAGTGAGCGTTATTGCCATGGTCGACCTCACTGAGAGAATTCGGACGGAACAGGAGCTCATCCGCCACCGCGACCACTTGGAAGAACTGGTCGCGCAACGCACCAGCGAAGTAGAGATGAAAGCCACTCAACTCAAGGCGGCCCTAGAAAGCGAAAAGGAATACAACATCTTGCAGCAAAAGTTCGTGTCTCTGGTCAGTCACGAATTCCGCACTCCGTTGGCTATTATAGACGGCACAGCCCAGCGGCTCATCCGATGTAAGGACAAACTCGACGTCGACGAGATCGAGACCCGGGCCAGCACAGTGCGCTCCGCCGTAACGCGCATGATCGATTTGATCGACACCACGTTGTTTATCGCACACCTCGATTCCGGAAAGGTCGAGCTGAAATTATCGCCTCTTAATATCGGGGAATTAATCAGAGATGTTTGCGACCGTCAGGCTGAGATATCTACGTCCCACGAGATTCAGGTCAAGATCGACGACCTTCCCAGAGAAATCATCGTCGACCAGAGCCGGATTGATCAGGTCTTCACTAACTTGCTGTCGAATGCCGTTAAGTATGCGCCGGATGATCCTCTCATAAAGGTTAAGGGGTGGGTGAACGGGAGCGATACGTTTGTTTCTGTCACCGATCAAGGTGTGGGCATTCCCGAGGACGAACTGCCTCAAATGTTTGATCGTTATTTCCGCGCCAAAACCGCCGAGGGGATCAAGGGGACTGGCATCGGCCTCAGCGTCGTCAAGGAAATCGTGGAGATGCATGGTGGCACCATTACGGTCGCCAGCGTGGAGGGAGAGGGCTCCACCTTCACCATACGGCTGCCCATCGATGTAAAGGCCCGTGAATTTCGGAGTGGTGAATCGACCGGTTGAGGTCATCCCCTAAAGCGGACATCGTCGCTGACCTTGACTTTTTAGCTTAAATATGTATATTTTCCTAATTGCTTTTGGGTCGTTTGGAGGTGCTGAGGGATTGCCCTTTCACACCCGCTCGAAAATCGGCGCTCTTTGAAAACAAAAGATAAAATTGGGTTCGTTTTTCCGTTTTTTTATGCGTGGTAACTTTCTGGCGGGCGAAATGAGGCCAAAATTTAAGACGCAGCGTTCAGCTTTCGCCCTGTCGCTTGGCGAACATGGCGGTCATGGTGTCCATGGACTCCAGGTGGTCCAAGAACCAGTTGGGCAGGGTTTGTTGGACGTAAGCACGCACGGTGGCGATGTCGCCGGCGTCTAGTTTGGCTTGCATGGCGGCGGTTTCAGCCAGCACCCGGTCGTGTTCGCCCATGTGGATGTCTTGGGCGAAAAACCCGGTGCGCTCCATCAATTCGTTTTCGCGTTCTAGGTGGTCGCGTAAAGATTGGGCGTGTTTGGTGAAGGCTAAGGGCAGGTCTGCGTCTGAGCACGTCTGCAAGGTGTTCATCAGCGCTACGGATTTCTTGTGGTCGGCGTCTTGAAAGGCCAAGCCGCGCTTCATTACGTCGGTCCAAGTGATCAAGCTCATATGTCTTCTCCGGTCCATCGTTCGACCAAATTGTGCTCAATGCCAAACAGGTCCAAGACGCGCCCGACGTTGTGATGCACCATGTCTTTGATGCTGTGCGGGTTGGTATAAAACGCGGGCATGGGCGGGGCGATGGTGCAGCCGATGTCATGGGCGCGGCTCATCAATCCTAAGTGCCCCTTGTGCAGCGGTGTTTCACGCACCATCAGCACCACCGGGCGGCGTTCCTTCAGGCAGACGTCGGCGGCGCGGATCACCAGATTGTGGGAAAACGACCCGGCGATGCCCGACAAGGTCTTGATTGAACACGGTGCCACGATCATGCCCGCCGCGCGAAACGAGCCGCTGGCAATGGCCGCACCGACGTCTTTATTGGAATAGGTTTGTGCCGCCAGGGCGCGCACGTCGTCAAGATTAAACCCGGTCTCATACGTCAGCGTGCGCAGGCCCGATTCCGTCACCACCAGATGCGCGGGACGGCCCAATTGTTTCAGGGCGCGCAGGGTTTCAACGCCCAGCACGGCACCGGTGGCGCCGGTGATGGCAATGATAATGGGGTCTTGGTCGGGTGTTTCGTCGGTCATGTGCGGATCATGGCGTCTCGCTTGCGCTGTGTCCAGACAAGCCTGTGCTTGGCGGCTGAATTTCGACTCTGAGAAAATGCCGGGCCGTGTGGTATAGCTTCTCATTATGGGAAATACAGCAAAAGGCTTTCCGCACGTCATGTTACAGGTCTTCATCACCGCCGCCGTGTTCTATATCGCCCTGGTGGTGCTGATGTACGTGTTGCAGCGCAATTTCCTCTATTACCCGGAAAACTTCACGCCCACGCCCGCCCAGAGCGACGTGCCGGAGATGGAAGAGGTGCGCTTTACAACCCAAGACGGTGTGGAGCTGTTCGCCTGGGTCGCACCGCCCAGCTTGGATACCCAGCCCAGCATGGATACCAAGCCCTGGGTGGTGCTGTTTCATGGCAATGCCGGATCGGTGGGCGCGCGCGGCTTTAAGGCGCGGGTGTTTTTGGATGCAGGCTACGGCGTCATGTTGGCGGAATACCGGGGCTATGGCGGAAATCCAGGCACCCCCAGCGAAGCCGGACTGATGCATGATGCCCGTGCGGCGCTGGCCTATCTGGCGGGACAGGGCGTGTCGGGCCAAGATTTGGTGTTGTATGGGGAATCACTGGGGACCGGAGTGGCGGTGGCGATGGCGGCAGAGGCTGCCGAGCTTGGACATCCGGTGGCGGCGCTCGTGCTCGAAGCGCCCTATACGACGATTCCCGACGTTGCGGCCGCGCACTACCCATTTTTGCCGGTGCGCCTGTTGATGAAGGACCACTATGACAGCCTGTCGCGTATTGCCCTGGTGAACGCGCCCGTGTTCGTAACCCATGGATCTGAAGATTGGACCGTGCCGCAAAGCCTTGGTCGCAAGCTGTTTGGCGCGGCGGTTCAACCCAAAGACGCGCTGTGGGTGGACGGTGACGCGCACAACGATCTGTTCGGGCCGCGTGTGTTTCAAGCGATACTCGAATTCTTGGACGCGCAGAGGGCGGATTAAGTCACCGGAACGTGATCGCACCAGATTTGGTGGTTTTCACTTTTCACTAGCGCAACCCACTGATTTATTGATACAATTTTAACCATAGCCCGGAGAATCGCCAGAAGGCGGTTTTCAGTTTGGCCAACCCATCCGCCAGAAGGCGGCCCCCGGTTTGGGGATATAAAATTTAACTTCGGTCATGACCCCAGAATGGGCATGTTGTGTCCGGCGGTTTTGTGCGTCTAATGCCTTTTTTCTGGGTATTCAGGCGTGAGTGTGAATGTGAGCTGCCGGTTCAGTCCGGTGAGGAGCGGTTATGGCTTTATCGGCCAGACCCATGGGGTTGCCTTCAGTGCCCGGTGCCGCCACCGGACAGGTGCCGTCTGTCGGTCGTGGCTCTGCGTCCGCATCCCAGACTCCCATCAGTGAACTCAGCTCTCAAGCTGAAGTTCACCCCGACGCCAATTTCAGTTTTTACGACTTCACCGATTGGATGCAACATCGCAAGCAGGCCACGTCGGAACCGCATGCCAGTACGTCTGGCCAATTTGAAGTCAACTCGAGCACGTTTGTTAGCCTGCTTAACCAGCAACAAAACGACGTCGATATCCATGCCCCGACACAGGTGTCGAAGCGCTCGTTTCAGAGTGACTTATCGAAGGCGATCCGCGCCTATGAAGGCACGGCCTCGGTCATTCACGACCTCGCCAAGACGCGGGGCGAAAGCCTGTCCCTGTCCCTCTGATAGTGGCTAAAATGTCCCTGTGACAAGCGTCACAGCGGTTCGGGGACACGGTTGCCATACTCATTAGTCAGCACAGTTGCGTATGTGGAGGATTTTCTTGTGTTAAGCGGCATTTTGTCGAGCGCCATATCCGGTTTAAGCGTGAACGCCCAGCGTGTAGCTGCGGCGGCGGATAATGTTGCCAATGCCAGCACTCCGGCCTACAAGCGCGTTGACGTTCAAAGCAAGACCTTAGCCACCCATCAAACGTCCAGTACCTCGTACGCGCCCGGCGGCGTTTTGGCTCTGCCGCGCCAGTTGTCGGACGTGCAGGGGCTTTTGGCCGCATCGAGCAGCCCCACCGATTTAGCCATTTCCGGCAACGGCTACTTTGCCGTCAGCACTGGTGCCAATGGCGAAACCCTATATACGCGCGATGGATCTTTTGCGCCGGACGCGCATGGCGATTTGGTGAATTCTAGTGGCCAGTACCTGTTGGCGAACGCTCCGGGCCGTGATGCGTTGACACGGGTAAACGTGAGCACGGCCGGCGGTTCGGCCCAGGCGACCTCGAACATTGAGATTGGTGCGAACCTGCCGTCTACGGCACAAGCCGGTGATAGCTATACCGTCAACGCGCAGGCCACCGATTCCTTGGGCAATGCGCTTGACGTACAGTTGAACTTTACAGCCCAAGCGGGCGGGGCCTACGCGGTGAACGTGGGCCAAGTGACCGAGCTTGCCACCGGTGCCACGTCCGCCCAAGCCCGTGTTGGGTCCAATGCCGGGCCGGTATATGCCCACACCGTGACGTTTGGTGGCGACGGGTTGCCCACAAGCGGCGCTGCGCCGACGCTGAACATTTCTGGTCTGTCCAGCGGAGCGTCAGAACTCAACATTACTGTAAATCTGGGAACGGCGGGACAAGCCGACGGTTTGACCAAGTACGGGTCCGAATACGTGTTGGGGCGCGTGAGCACCGACGGGGCCGCTTATGGCAACGTGTCCGGTGTAAACGTCGGCCAGGACGGCACGGTGACGGCGCAGTTCGACAACGGTCAGCGGCGCACCTTGGCGACCATTCCTTTAGCCACCTTCGCCAATCCTCAAGGTCTGCAAGCGGTCAGCGCCAATGCGTTTCGCGAAACCGGGGCGTCGGGTCCGGCGACGTTACGAAATGCCGATTCCGCTGGGGCCGGTAGCGTACAAAGTGGTGCGGTCGAGCTGTCCACCACCGATTTCGGCACCGAATTCGCCACTACAATTCTGGCTCAGACGTCCTATTCGGCCAGCCTCAAGGTTATCAGCGCCGCCGAAGATATGGCGCGCACCTTAATGAATGTTCGTGCATAAAGTCGCAGCTAAGTTAACCATTTCCTCCCCATCTCGTGATAATGTTTTTCAGTTGTAACAGGAAAAGCGCGCCCTAAAACCATGACTTTTGCCGTCAGTTCTACGTTTGATGTTGCGTTCTGGTTTTCTGACCAAGCCTTGAACGAAAACGAATACCTGCAGCCGCAAAAGCTGCACCGCTTGCTGTATTTGTCGCAGGCCTTCTACGCCATCGCCTATGGTGGCAAAAAGCTGATGCCCGCTGTGTTCGTCGCCGACGATATGGGGCCTATTGAACCCACCATCTATGTTGCTTTCGCGCGGGGCCGTCCCGATGTGGATGTGGAACTGTTCCTCCCCCCCGAAGTTGAGATGTTTTTAAATTCCATTTGGCGGCGCTACGGCCATTTAAAACCTGAGCAACTGGCTCGCTTTACCAACACCAATGCTGCCTATGCGGTGGCGGTGCGCAAAGGCGCGCGCATGGAAATTACGCTGGACTCCATGGTTGGTGCGTTCCAAAGCGAGACTGAAAAAAAAAGCCCCGCCGAACCTCAAACGGGCATCGACGGGGCGCGGGTATTGCGCACCCAAGACGGCGCGCCGGTGAAGGTCAAATCATGGTCACCACCGAGCGCTAAGTCCTGAGCCGCTTGTCGCTGTATCGATAGGTCGGGCGTTAGACGCGGGTCAATGTGTTGTCGTCGGTATGGTCGAACACTTTTCCGTAAATATCGACAAGGGTGGTTTGCGCATAGGCCATCTTTGCGCCGCCGACGGTGACCTTTTGGCTAAATTCCAAGGATGACGCTTTTTTGCTCATAAAGGGGGATTGAACGATGCCCCACCCGGGATCCCCGAGTTTTGCAGACAGTTCCAACACCACACGGCCCTCGTCATCGGTTGCGCCCGTATATACGCCCCCGGCAACAACGCTGACGGCACGGGGAATGACAAAGGAATGCATGATCGTTGAGTTGGCCGCATCCCAAATCCAATATCCCGTTTGGTCGTGAAACACCTCGTCATTTGATTTGCGCTTTACAATTTGGCGGTAATAGACGGCAGCGAGTTGTTGTTCCTCGGCGTTACTCAGGTCGCCGATGTCTTCATAGGTTATGGTTTCATAATAGGGATTGTTCTCCTCCCCATCAGGTTCAGGGGCAACGTCCGTACCCTGATCGCCTTTCCAAGTCCCCAGAAGTTGGTGCAGAGGGCCGTAATCAACATCGGGGAAATTTACCATATTTGGCTCCTATGATCTGTCTGAGTTTTGGATGGTATACAGAATACCTAATCCGAGAATCGAGTACACAGAAATTGACGAACCTAGGCCAGATTATGGGGCAGAAGTGATCGTCATTTGCTGCGATCCTGAACGTTGGTTTGGTGCCAAAACGGACGTCCCCGGCGCTGAATGCGACGTCTATATCGTTGCAAAACTTAAGAGTGGATTATTACATTTTGTGTATGTATTTTTATCTGTGAATTTGTTTATTTATGAGGATTGATCATGTTTGAAAATAGTGAAAAATGCAGCGAAGATGTCATCAGGCTTCTAGCCGAAGGTGCGTATGAGCAAGCCAAGGCGGTTGGTCACGCACAGGGCAGTGGACCAACGGTGGATATGTTCTGCACACTGTTGGAAGAAGGTGACCGGAAGAATCTCAAAGGTACCATTCAGGTCGCCGTGGAAAGCGGCAACGCCATGGTTTCCATCGCGGAAATGAGCCGCGATGTCCTTGAGGTTAATAACCGCTCTCAAGCTATTGCCGCCGCCGCTGAGGAAATGGTCGCCTCGGTGCAGGAGATCGCAAGAACCAGTGAGGCCGCAGCCGCAGACGCCAGCACGGTCGAAGCCAGCGCAAGCGAGGGCATGAACGCGGCGGAACGTGCGGTGCAAACGATGCAAAATATTTCAATAGCGGTGAAGGATGCCGCAGCACAAGTCGATAGCCTGGCGGAAGCCTCGGCCCAAATCGGACAAATCGTCGAAAGTATTGAGGCCATCGCCAAGCAGACCAACCTGCTCGCGTTAAACGCCACCATTGAGGCCGCCCGTGCGGGCGACGCTGGCAAAGGATTTGCCGTGGTCGCCGGTGAAGTTAAAAACCTCGCCAATCAGACTGCAAAGTCCACGGACGATATCCGCAGCAGAATTGCCCATCTGCGTACGGAAATGTCGACCATCGTCACCTCTATGGAAGGTGGTGCCAAGGCAGTTCAGGAAGGCGAAGAGGTCATCGCCGCCACCGGGGATAGCATGCGTGCGATTGGCGATCAAATCACCGGCGTGACGTCCAAAATGCAAGACATTGCCTCTATTTTATCGCAGCAGAGCGAAGCCTCGGGAGAAGTTGCCCAAGGCGTGAACATGATCGCCGATATGTCCAACCGGAACTCCGATGAGATCAGTAAGGTCGCGGATTCCATGGATAAAGCCAACAGCCATATCATTGAACAGGTGCAGAACCTGAGTGCCCGCGACATCACCCACAAGGTTATCTATTTGGCGAAGTCCGATCATACGACCTTTAAGAAAAACGTTATGGATACGCTGATTGGGCGCAAGTCCCTCGGCGCGGATGATCTCGCCGATCACCACAATTGCCGCCTTGGAAAGTGGTATTACGCGGTGACCGAAAGCGAGATCAAGAACTCAGAATCCTTTAAGCGCATGGACGACCCGCACGCGCGTGTGCACCGGTTTGGCAAAGAGGCATTGAGTGCGTTGCATGGTGGCGACATGGATGCCGCGCTCGCCGCTGGCAGCAGCATGGAACAGGCGTCACAGGAGGTTCTCAATCTTCTTGACCAATTGGCTCACGAACTCGGACATTGACGCTACGGAACCGAAAATATTGGAAGAGGTAGGGACCGCGACATTCACGTGGTTACCTTGCTCAAACGAACAAATAAATCACCAAGTACGCGCACAGCAGCACCAGCACCCAAAGCGTCATAACGCCAGCAGGGGTGGTGCGGGCCAGCACACCTCGGGGGTTGTGATGCTCGGTGGCTACGGTGATGACGAGAGAGACCAACTTGGTCTTTACCGTGTTGAAAACATCAACAAACTTGCACACGGCGCTGGTCGCGTGGACGGCGCCATCAACCGCCAGCTTTCGGTACAACCAGTCAAAATCCAAGGTGATGGTGAGCGTGCGTTTCATCAGTTTCAACAACACGAAGAATGCCAAGCCTGAGTACAGCAGTAATTCCAACATCTCATACACGTGGGCCTGGGTGTAGGGTTGGTAATCGGTGGGGAACGGCAGTAATGCGTACAGCGGTCCCGGCTGCACCCCGAGCCAGATGCACAAGAAACTAAAAAACACCATCGCCGCTTGCATGTTCCACGGCGGGTCTTTGGGGCGCAGGCCTGAATCCTTTTGAAAGAAAACGAACCACGGGAACTTGATGCCCGCGTGCAAGAACACGCCCGCCGACGCCGCCAGCAGACAGAACCAAGTGAACGCCATGCCTTCGTCAAACGCGGCCTGATTGGTCATGGACTTGGAAATAAAGCCGCTGGTGAGCGGAAACGCCGAGATGGCCAGCGCACCGATAATCCCCGCCACAGTGGTGAGCGGCATGGATTGGAACAGCCCGCCGACATCGGTGCACTTGCGCTTGCCGCCGGTCATGTACATCACCGAACCGGCACTCATCAGCAACAGCGCCTTATAGATGATATGGGCGAAGGCATGCGCGGCGGCACCGTTGATCGCCATCTCGGTGCCAATACCCGCACCCACCACCATGAAGCCCACTTGGTTGATGATGGAATAGGCCAGAATGCGCCGGATGTCGTTTTCCAACAGGGCATAGATAATGCCGTAGAAAATCATGTAAAGGCCGAGCCAGATCAGCAACTCGGTCCCGGCGAAACCCACCAACAACACGTACACCGCCGTCTTGGTGGTAAACGCGGAGAGGAACACCGTGCCGGACCAACTGGCTTCGGGGTAAGCGTCGGGCAACCACGCCGATAGGGGCGGCGCACCGGTATTGATCAAGAAGCCAACCAAGATGGCCCAAGTGGCGAAGCTGTCGGGCGTCATGGCGACGAAGTCGATGGATCCGGTCTGCTGGGCATAGGCCACCACGCCTATCATCAACACCACGCCGCCGAACAGATGGATCAAGGCATAGCGCATGGCCGCACGAGCCGATTCCGGCGTGCGCGCCGACCACACCACCACGGTGGAACCAATCGCCATCAGTTCCCAAAAAATGAACACGGTGATCAGGTCGCCCGCCAAGGCCACGCCAATGGCGCTGCCCGCATAGGCAAAGGCAGCCGTCATTTCCACCACGTTGTCACGGTTGAGCGCAAACAGCCCCCCGGCGAACGCCATGATGGCGAAGATGGTGGCGAACAGGCGCGAGAGGTTAGAGCCTTGGACCAATTCCAAGTCATAGTCCAAGAAAGACTGGGTTAGCTGCACGCCGTCACCCACGGTCCAGATGGCCGCCAAGGTCACGAGCGGTAACGCCAGCGTCAGAGCCTTGCGCGCCCAGCCGCCAACCAGCGGCAGCAAAAAAGCACCGAAGATGAGGATCAAGGCGGGAGGGATGAACACGTCAGTCATCGTAGTAAGTGTCCTTCCGTGTCAGCACTAGGCCCAACACAAACTTCGCAAACAGCACCATGCCGACGCAGGTGACGAACCCGTACCAGGAATAAAACGTCGGCGTGCCTTCGATGCCGAATTTTGTGTGTGGATGCACCGTCGTGCCTAGCCATGTAACCAGCGCCAACAAGGCTATGCCGCCCACCCACAAACCCTTGATGGTTTTAGGGCGCACCAGCCAGTGCAATTGTTTTGGTTTTTTAGTCATGTTCAACCTCCCACCAGCGCGCGGCCCAGGGCCAGCGGAATTTCGGGCAGGAAGAACAGCACCACCGTACCCAACGCCGTGAAACTCAGCGCCATCACCATTGCCATCGGCGCTTCGCCGTGGTCGTCATATTTGTGATACGGGTCGCCACTGCCGCGTGGCTGTTGGTCCTTGAAGTACGCTTTGTAAATGATGGGCAGGAAATAGCCTGCGTTCAACAACGTCGAGGCGACGATAATCAGCACCGCTAGGGCGTTGCTGGTTTCCAACGCGCCACCCAAAATATACCACTTAGAAATAAACCCCGCCGTCGGCGGCAGGCCGATCATCGACAGCGCGCCGATGGAAAAGGCCGCCATGGTCCACGGCATGCGTTTACCGATACCGTCAAATTGGCTAATTTCAGTTTTGTGCGCGGCGGTGTAGATGGAGCCTGCGGCAAAAAACAGCGTGATCTTACCGAACGCATGGGCGGCGATGTGCATGGTGGCACCGATTATCGAAATGGGGGCCAAAATAGCTGCACCGAGAATCACATACGAAAGCTGGCTGATGGTGGAGTATGCCAAGCGACGTTTGAGGTTGTCTTGGCGCAGCGCGATAATGCTGGCGGTGATGATGGTGAAGCCCGCGATGAACAGCAGCCAGTCATCGGCTTGCGCGTCCACCAGCAGGTCCAGGCCGAAGATGTAGACGATCACCTTAACCACCGAGAACACGCCCGCCTTAACCACCGCCACCGCGTGCAGCAGGGCCGACACCGGCGTCGGGGCCACCATCGCCGCAGGCAGCCAGCGGTGCACCGGCATCAAGGCCGCCTTACCAATGCCGAACATATACAAGAACAGCAGCACGCCGAGTTCAGGGCCTTCGACTTTTCCGGAAAGGATGCCGCCGGCCTCGAAATCCAGGGTGCCGGTAATGTTGTAGGTCCACAGCATGGCGAGGAACAAAAAGCCGATGCTGGTCGACATCAAGATACCCAAATAAACCCGTCCGCCTCGGATCGCTTCGGGCTTGCCGGAATGGGTCACCAGCGGATAGGTAGATAGGGTCAGTACCTCGTAAAACACAAACAACGTCAGCACATTTCCGGCGTAGGCAATGCCAACGGCGGCGGAAATGGCAAGGGCGAAGCAGATATAAAAACGGGTCTGATTGTGTTCCCTATTCTGGCGCATGTAGCCGATGGAATAGACTGTGTTGATGATCCACAAGCCACTGGCGATCAGCGCGAATAACTGGCCCAAGGGCTCGACCGTTAGCGTTAAGTTGACGCCGGGGATCATTTCAAACATGTCCACCGATGGCAGCGCACCCGCCAACACATCGGGGGTGAGACTGGCCACCAGGGCGAATTCAGCAACAGCCGTCATAACCGACGCGGCCTCGCGCAGGTTGCGATTGCGTTCGCCCAGCCACCACACCGCCAAGGCACCGAACAACGGCAGCACCACGGCCAACTGGATCACTTGGGATTGGGTGAGAAGACCATCCATGTTTTACAGCCCCCCCATCAACTGGCGCGCGGCGGCGTGCGCTAAATTCAGGGTGAAGGTGGCATTGGTGCCAAAGTAAACGCTGGCCAGCGCCAAGATCCAGGTGGGGACCAACATGGACATGGGCAGCTCTTTCGGGACTGGTAGACCGGCAGCGGGTTGGCGCAAATAGGCGACTTCAAAGATGCGCCATACGTAAATCACGGCCAGCAGCGACGACAGGAGAATCAACGCCGCCAGCGGCCACATGTCGGCTTCCAACGTAGCGGTGACCAACTGCCATTTGCTGACAAAGCCAACGGTGAGCGGCACGCCGATCAAACCTAATCCAGATATGATAAACGCACCCATCAACAGGGGCATACGCTTGCCGATGCCCTCTAAGTCCTTGATGGTCACTGCCCCGGTGGCAAAAATAATGGCACCGACCGCCATGAACGCCGAACCTTTGATCAAGGCGTGGTTGAACATATGCACGATGCCGCCGGCCAGTCCGGCCTCGGTCGCCAATGCGACGCCCAACACCATATATCCAATCTGCGCCACCGAAGAATAGGCCAGCATGCGCTTGATGTTTTGTTGCCAGATGGCCGACAGAGAGGCCAAGAACATGGCCGCAAGCGCCATGGCAATCAGCACGGGCTGTACGGGGAAGGTGGCGAAAATATCGACCTCGCCAAACATCGTGAAAAACAACCGCAACAAAACGTACAGCGACACCTTGGTCGCCGTCGCCGCCAAAAACACTGTCACGGTGCTGGGCGCGAAGGTGTACGCACTGGGCAGCCACAGGTGCAGCGGGAACAAGGCCAGCTTTAAACTGATTCCTACGGTGAGGAACGCCAGCGCCGCCAGAACGGTGCGGGTATCGGCCACCGCGGGCAGGATGGTGGTCAGGTCGGCGATGTTCAGGGTGCCGGTCATCTGATACATCAAGCCAACGCCGATGATGTAGAACGTGGCACCCAAGGTGCCCATGATCAGGTAGCGATACGCCGCCGTCAGGGCGCGGCGATCACGGCCGAGGCTGATCAGCACATAAGACGACAGGGACGAGATTTCTAAAAACACAAACAGGTTGAAGGCATCGCCGGTCACCGTGATGCCCAACAAGCCAGACAGGCACAGCATCAACATGGTGTAAAATAGATAGATGCGTTCCTCTGGAATTTCATGTTCGACGCTGCGCTTGGCATAGGGCAGCACGACGGCTCCGATGGCGGCGACGATAACCACCACCAACGAACCGACGGAATCCAGGCGGTACTCAATCCCCCACGGCGCATCCCAGCCGCCGATGCGGTACAGGGCTTCGCCCTGTACCATGACCTGAAACAACAATTTTAAGGCGATGGCAAATACCGTCCACGACACCGCCAACGCGATGGTCCATGAAGCCGTCGCGTTGCGCACCAATACGCACACGGGTGCCGCCATCAACGGCACCACCACCAACAGCAATAGCCACGGATCAGAAGACATCAATGCACCGGTCATGCGAGGTCTTCCTCTTCGTGTTCGATGGCGAAAATCTCATCTTCTTCAATGGTGCCAAACGCGCGCTGGATGCGCACCACAAATGCTAAGGCCAGCGCCGTGGTGGCCACGCCAACGACAATCGCGGTGAGAATCAGAACATGGGGCAGGGGGTTGGAATAAACCTGTATCGTGTCGTCGAGGATAGGAGCCGAGCCGCTGTCAATTTTGCCCATGGTGATATAGAACACGAACACCGCCACCTGGAAGATGTTAAGTCCCACCACCTTTTTCATCAGGTTGTGCTGGGCGATAACGACGTAAAAACCCGCCATCATCAGCACCACGACGACCCAATAATTGAGCAAGCCCACTATGTCATCAATGTTCAACATGTCAGCCTTCCGCATCCATGTCAGTTTCAACGGCGTCTTTGATGTGGCCCGCGAAGGTGAAGAAAATAGAAATCATCGCGCCTGCCACCGTCATGCCGACGCCGAACTCCACCAGCAAAATGCCTAAATGCTGGCCGTCCAACGGTTTGTGCATAAATACCGAATAATCCAAAAACTCACCGCCCATGAGCATTGCCGCAATGCCGGTGCCAGCGTACAGCAGCACCCCCAACGCCAACATCACGCGCGTGAAGCTGGTGGTGATGACGCGCCGTGCGGTGCTGATGCCAAAGATCAGGGCGTAGAGGATAAACGCGGCGGCGAAGATGACGCCCGCTTGAAAGCCGCCACCAGGGCCAAAATCGCCGTGGAACTGAACATACAGGGCAAACAAGATGATGAGCGGAATCAGCAGTTTGGCGGTGACCCGCAGAACGGTTTTTTCGACCATCATGATTTCGTCTCCTCGGCGTTTTCGCTGGGAGCATCGTCTTCTTCGCGCCGCCGGGCAACTTGCGAGTACGGCATGCGCTGACCTTTAGCGCGGCCTAAGATGGCCAGCACGCCGATGGCGGCGGTGAACACCACCGCAGTCTCGCCTAAGGTGTCATAACCGCGATAGCTGGCCAGCACCGAGGTGACGATGTTAGGCGGACCGACTTCTTGGCCGGACTTTTCAATATAACGATTGGCAACGTGCTGATGAATGGGCGCATTGACGTCACCATAACGCGGCATGTCTAACGTGCCATAGATCAGCACGCCCCCGGTCACCAACACCATTAATAAGGCGGGCAGCGATACCTTCGCGTGAGCCTTTTCCGTTTTGCGGGTCAGGCCTAAGGTGCTCAACATCAACACGGTGGAAATGCCCGCACCCACGGCGGCTTCGGTGAAGGCGACGTCTACGGCGTCCATAACCACATACAAGGAGGCGGCGAACAGCGAGTAAATGCCCGACAACATGACCACCGCGAACAGGTCGCGCAGACGCACCAGCCAGAATGCAGACGCGGCCATAAAGAGCAACAGGCATATAGCGATTAGGTGTTCGATGACTTGGCGTCCTTATCCGAGTTGGCAGGCATTTTTGCCCTGTGATGAGGACCCGGATAGACCCCGGCATTGCTGGCCGCGCGCGCCAGGGCAAACGTGGTGGTGGGTGAGGTGAAAAAGATAAATACCAAAATCAGCACCAGCTTCACCAGCACGATCCATTCATCGGCTTGGAACATCAGCCCGGTAATGATCAGCCCAATGCCCATGGTGTCGATCATGCCGGCACCGTGCATACGCGAAAACACGTTGGGCAGACGTAAGGTCCCCACCGCGCCAACGATAGAGAAGAACGCTCCGCCTAAGATGCACGTCCAACTGATCCAGTCAAATACACTCATATCAGCCATCACACGTCGCCCTCGTCTTGTTCGTCCAAGGGGAATCCTAAGGCCTCGAAGCGGACGTACTTGGTCACCGCCACGGTGCCGATAAAGTTGATCAGTGCATAAAGCAATGCAATGTCGAGAAATTCCGGGCGTCCGTCCAAAAACCCATAAACTGCGAGCAACACCACGGTCAGCGTGCCGGTGGTATTGACGGCGAGAATGCGGTCAAACACCGTGGGGCCGATAAAGGCACGCACCAAGGCCAGCGCCATCGACACCAATACGGCTAAGGCGGCGGCAGCAAACATAGTCATGTGCCGGCCTCCTCAGGGGAGCCTTCAAGGGCGTGACAGCGGAGGTCCATATCCAACGTTTCCACCCCTTTGCGGGCGGCAGTGGTCAGCGCATGAACCCTGAACGTGCCGTCGGGGCGCGTGTCTAGCGTCACCGTGCCGGGTGTTAGGGTGATGGAATTGGCATAAACCGTGCGCCCGACTTCGGTCAGTTGAGAGGCGGGAGTATCGAACGTGTGGGGCTGAATGGGCAATTTGGGGTGTAAAATGACTTTCGCGATGTCCCAGTTGGCCTTCGCGATTTCCCACAGCAGCCACGGAAAGTACAGTAAAGCGCGGGGGCCCAGGTGGACGGGGTGGCCTTCGTGATCGACCACGTCCATGCGGTGCGCGATCCACAACGTTAACGCCACAGAGGCCACGCCGAAGCCCAGCATCAGGGGTTCAAAGAAACCCGATAGCAGCATCCACAGCACAGCCAGAACCGCGCCGAGTGATATGGCATGCAACACGTTTTAGGGACCCCCTGCGATAAACCTCATTGTTAAAGGGAGAATAGGGGGCTTGGGTCGCTGTCGCAAGGGGGCAACGCACTGTTTTCACACATGCCACAATTGCCTTAATTTACCCCTCAAAAGTGGGGGGACATCTGTGGGTCTTGGCGTTATGATCACCGCTATGAATAGCTTTATTGTCCGCTTTGCCCTGCTTTTCGCCACCGTGTTTGGACTGTTGTTCCTGCTGGTGTTCTTTTACATGTCCTTTACCGCCCCGGCCGATGCTGCGGAACTGACGCTGCCAGCCGACGTTGCGCCGGTGACGTTTGACAGGGGCAGCGTGCGAATCGTGTCGCAAATCATCGGCGGGCGCGACATACAGGTCGAAATCGCCCGCACCCCCGAACAACACAGCCGTGGCTTGATGTATCGCGATCACTTGGCCCCGGATACGGGCATGCTGTTTGTCTACAAACCGCCGCGCACGGTGGGTATGTGGATGAAAAATACGCTGATTTCCTTGGATATGGTGTTCGCAGCCCCCAGTGGCCGCATCATCTACATCGCGCAAAACACCACCCCGCTGAGCGAAAAGCTTATCCAACCCCCCTTGCGCGTTGCCTACGTCTTAGAACTTCCCGCCGGAACCGTGGCTGCGCGCAAAATAGACCTGGGCCACCGGTTGACGTATTGAGCGTTAGCGCTGAGTCTTGCCCCTACACAGTGAAATGCTGAGCGTGCGCGCTACCTGCAAAACCGGGAATTGCTCCGGATTATTATTCAGCAGCAACAATTCACGCGCCACCATCGACAATGACTGTTCGCGCTGGCGCAATTTGGACACCAGCGCCCCGCTTGGCCGCTTAGCCGTGCCGCACAGAACGTCCTGTACAGGTAAATCGGCGATCAGCGCCGACGTGTTGACCGATTTTTGGTTATAAATCGCCGCCGCCGCCGAACGAAAAAATGACCACGACAGCAGCCCCACGAGAAGCCACGCGATCATCACCCCGCGCACCAGGCCAAGGGCGACGCCCAGCCCCCGGTTCATGGGGCCGATGAGCGAACTGTTGATCTCCGCCGTCACCGAACCGCCGCCGAGTCTCACCAAATGGACGATGGGAAACGCCACCACTGCGATGGCGATGAAGTCCGTGAGTATGGCGTTTTTGAACACCCCCAGCAGCACCGGTTGCGTATAGGGAAACGCCCATTTGGTTGCGACGATGGCCGCCGCCCAAGCCACCAATAACATGACTTCCAAAACGATGCCGCGCCAGTAAGCGAGGACGACCAACACCAACGGTAATATAATGACCATGATATCGAGCAGGTGAAGAGGGGTGTCAGGCATGAGAGCTCCTGGCGAGCGACCTTAAAATTAAGCAATTTTATCGAGGTTAATGGTTTTCCCCCAGCGCTCAAGTACAATCGCGCGTCTTCCCATTAGACTCACCTGTGATCGCCGGGCCGGTGTCGTCCTCAACACTGCGAAGGCTGGCTAAGGCGCAGAAACGTCTGCTAGATTGCGCTGGGCGGGAAACTGGGCGCGGACCTCTGTCCCCGTACCCAGTTGGCTGTTTATAACGAGCGCGCCGCCATGAAGCTTCATTAGGGAATGACACAAAGCCAAGCCTAAGCCGCTACCTTCATGGCTGCGGGCGTAGGCGTGTTGCACCTGGACAAACGGACCACCGATGACATCTAAATCTTCAGGGGCGATGCCAATGCCTTGGTCGCGCACCCATATTGTGGTGCCGGTCTCGTCGTATGAATCGACCCCCATAGTCACGCATCCGCCTGGATTGGAAAATTTAACCGCATTGGACACCAAATTTATGACGATTTGGCGCAAGCGGGTATGGTCGGCGAGAACCATGGGTGCGACGAAGTCTTCTATGTCGATGCTGATGGCGTCTTGGTTTGCCGTGGCAAAGAGCATGGTCCGGACTTCTTCAAAGATGGGTCGCAGACTGACCGGGTCCTCGCTCAACCGGAGTGTCCCCGATTCAATTTGTGCCACATCCAAAATATCATCAATGACGCGCAGCAAATGCCGCCCGGATTTTAGAATGTCGGCGGAGTACCCGAGGTATTTATCGTTGCCCATGGGGCCTAGAGATTCAAGCGCCATCAGTTCGGAAAAACCATTGATGGCATTGAGCGGCGTGCGCAGCTCATGGCTCATGTTTGCCAGAAACTCAGACTTTGCGCGGTTTGCTTGGTCGGCTTTTTCTTGAGACCTGCGCGCGCGTTCGCGGCTTTTCAGCAACAGACGGAAGTTGCTGTTCAGCTCTTTTTCCAAGGGCCAAAAAATCACCAGCCCTTCAATCACTAAAACAAGCAATGTGGCGATAAAAATACTGACCTGCCAGTGCTGCAACCGATTGATGATACTGTGGCTTTGGGCTTCGAATTGATTAACAACAATATCCAGCATGGGCAGTAATTCACCGCCCATACGCGCCAGCTTATCTGCTTCGGATCGCAAGTCTTTTTGATCTGAAGCGCGCAAAAAAACGTCCGTTTGAACGAAGAATGCCTCCAGTCGCGTATTTAACCCCATGTGACCCGGCGACATAGTTTTCTGGGTTTCAGCGGCATCAAGCGCCACCATGTCCAAGGAGAAGTCCCCACTCATCAAGGCCGTGTGGGAGTTTCGCATCAAGTCCAGCGCGTCTTGTAATATAGGTATCAAAGCGCTGCGCCGGGCTTGTGAAGGTTCTGCAACAATCATCTGCGCCAGCATGGGAATGCGCTGGGACAGCATGCGTTGACGCCCGCTGACGTTGATGATGGCGGCGCTTCTGGCTTCGGTCTCGATAATATTGTTAAAGCCGATGTAGGACACGGTTGACAGCAGGGCCACGCTCAACAGGGCTATCACGTACCGCGCGCGCATGCCATTCAGCACAGCGCGCAGGGCGGGGGCGATTTTTTCGCGATGCGGTCGGGACCTCAGGATTCGGTGAATCATGCCATGCGGACCTTTGCGCGTTGCTCCTCTTCCCCCGCGTGTTCTGCGTCCATGACGGTGTCGACCAACGCCTGTAATTCAGGTCGGCACGAGCCGCAATTGGTTCCCGCCCCTAACACCGTGCCTAAACTGTCGACGTCCACGGCTCGACCGTCTTCAAGGGTGCGCAGTATAGTTTTGAGACCAACGCTCAAGCATGAGCAAATGATCCGCCCCGTATCGTGTTGTCCCCCCGGTGCGCGTCCGGCAAGAATTTCTTGGCGCTGAGAGACGTCGGTTTCGGGCGCTGTAAACAGATCGTCAAGCCAAGCGCGTTCCGGAAATATGTTGTGCGGCGCGATAAACACGGCGGCTTCAAGTCTGCCGTTCACCATTAAGGCCGCATGAAGGCGTCCGCGCGCGGGGTCGGCAAACTCTATCCATTCGCCGTCGCCGAACTTAGCTTTGAACGCGGTAAACGCCGTATCGGACTTTCCAACACCGGCGCACATCGTGCGCACATGGGCACCCGCCTGCGCTTGTGCCCAATAGATATCTCGTCCCAAGCTTATGCTTGAGCGGGTCACCACAAGCGCATGCCATGTCTCGCCATAGGGCTCGATGCGAACGGCGACATTCTTCATATCAGGCTGGCCGGACACGGGATCGGTGGCCGCACTCGATAAAGCTCCGACACCCCCGTGTGAGCTGTTGTTGTGGCTCCAGTGAATGGGCATGAACACTTCGCCTAAGCGCTGGCCTGGGTCAACGGTGACCCGAACCAGGGCTTCACCGTTACCGTTTATGACCCGTGCAATGGTCCCGTCCTCAAGGTTCAGACGCTGGGCGTCTTGGGCGTGAAGGGCAACAAAAGGTTCTTCCGCATGCGCGGTGAGGCGCGGGGATTTCCCCGTACGGGTCATGGTGTGCCATTGATCGCGTAGCCGCCCGGTGTTGAGGGTCAGGGGAAAAAACGGATCGACAGCGGGTTCGGGCGGTTGCTGGCGAACGGCGTGAAGCCGTCCTTTTTGTGACGGTGTGAAAAAGCCGCCGTCGGCAAAAAATCGGTCTTGGCCCGTACCGTCACGCACCGGCCATTGTACGGGCGTCAGGACGTCATAGCCGGACGCGTCCAAGGTGCTAAGCTCACCCAGATCGAAGTCCCTGGACCCATCGTTTTCAAACCTGCTAAGCGCCGCATGCTCGGAAAATATGTCCGCGGGTTCGGCAAAGTTAAAGCCATCGCTAAAGCCCATGCGTTGAGCCACGTTACACACAATCGCCCAGTCCTCACGGGCGAGGCCCGGGGCTGATTTGAAAGGGCGCTGGCGAGAGATGCGCCGTTCTGAATTCGTCACGGTGCCGTCGCGCTCGCCCCAAGTGGTCGCGGGCAGAAGAACATGGGCATACGCCGCCGTGTCTGTATCGGCAACGCAGTCCGACACCACGACGAAGGGGCAGTCTTTCAAGGCTTGGCGCACTCTGTTCGCGTTCGGCATGCTCACGGCTGGGTTGGTGGCCATGACCCAAATGGCTTTGATGCGGCCGGAGCCTACGGCCTCGAACATATCGACGGCTTTGAGGCCCGGGCGCGTGGCAATGTTTGGCGCGCCCCAAAACCGCTGAACCAAATCGACCGATTGCTCGTCAAAATCCATGTGTGCGGCCAAGGTGTTGGCGAGGCCGCCGACTTCGCGCCCACCCATGGCGTTGGGTTGGCCGGTGACGGACAGTGGGCCGCAGCCGGGCTTTCCGATGCGCCCCGTCAACAGATGGCAATTGACAATCGCGTTGACTTTGTCGGTGCCTTGGGTGGATTGGTTGACGCCTTGGCTATAGACCGTCACGACCTTTTCGGTTTGGCGGAAGGTCTTAAAAAAGTCCAAGATATCGGCCGGGTCAAGGCCGCATGTTTCGGCCACGGCGCGAATGTCCGGGGCGTCATAAAGGGCTGCTTCAATAGCCTGCTCGGCACCCTCGGTAAAGCGTTCAACATAGTCGGTATCGGTGGAGCCAAGCCCCTCGATGTGCGTCAGCAGTCCGTTGAACAGCTTCACGTCGGTGCCGGGCTTTACTGCCAAATGCAAATCGGCAATGTCGCAGGTGGCGGTCTTGCGCGGATCGATAACAATGACCTTGGTGCCACGTTCCTTGCGCGCCGCCGCCAAGCGTTGATACAGAACCGGATGGCACCAGCTTAAGTTTGAGCCAACGAGTACCACCAGGTCGGCCAGATCCAAATCTTCATAGGTGCCAGGCACTGTATCCGACCCAAACGCGCGCTTGTGTCCGGCTACAGATGACGCCATGCACAGGCGTGAATTGGTGTCGATGTTGGCCGATCCGATATAGCCCTTCATCAGTTTATTCGCGACATAATAGGCTTCGGTCATCAACTGGCCGGAGACATAGAATGCCACCGCGTCGGGGCCGTGTTCGGCAATGACGGCTTTGAATTCATCCGCCACCCGGTCCAGGGCGTCATCCCACGTTGCCGTCTGTCCATCGACGACGGGCTGCGTTAGGCGTCCGTCATCCGACAGGGTTTCGCCTAAGGCCGATCCCTTAGAGCACAGCCGTCCGAAGTTCGCCGGGTGATCCGGGTCGCCTTTGACGTCATAACCGCCGCCCGGTTGCGGCGTAACCAGCACGCCGCAGCCAACGCCGCAATAAGGACAGGTTGTGCGGACGGCTTCAGCCATTCGTACCCGTCGCCTTTACATCTGGAATTTGCAGGCGGATCATCTCGTCATTTACCGAAACGGCAATGGTGCGAGAGCAGCCGTTATCGGGGCCAAGCACATCGCCGGTCACCAAATCTATATTCCAATTGTGCAGCGGGCAGGCCACCGCCTTGCCATGCACAATGCCCTGGCTCAACGCGCCGCCGTTATGCGGACAACTGTCATACAGGGCGAAGATTTCGTCATCCGCCGTGCGAAACACGGCAATGTCACCGCCCGCACTTTTGACCACGCGCGCCCCTAGCTTAGGGATGTTACTGATTGTTCCGATTTCCATCCACATAGTCATTCTCCTTACGCTACGATTTTCAGTGGCGTGAATTCATGGTTGTCCTTCGTGCCTTGCGCACGTGCGGCCCAGGGGTCTTCTTGCAAGGCCTCCTGCGATGCTAAGAAGCGCGCATGAAGCTCTTTACGGCCCGGCTCGTCATCGACAATGCGGGCTGTGACGTGCTCAAGCCCAACACGCTCCACCCACGGCGCGGTGCGTTCTAAGTAGCGGGCCTCTTCTCTGTACAACTGCATGTAGGCACCCGCATATTCCAGCACCTCGGCCTCGGTATCGACCTTGCACAAGAAGTCGGTCACGCGAACGACGATGCCGCCGTTGCCACCGACGCTCAGTTCATAACCACTATCGACCGCGATGACGCCGAAGTCTTTGATGGTGGCTTCGGCGCAATTGCGTGGGCATCCCGATACCGCCATCTTAAATTTATGCGGCGTCCACGAACCCCAGGTCATCTGTTCCAGCTTAATGCCCATATCGATGGCATCTTGGGTGCCAAAGCGACACCATGTGGACCCTGCACAGGTTTTGACCGTGCGCAGGGACTTGCCGTAAGCGTGACCGGATACCATGCCGGCATCGTTTAAATCAGCCCATACGGCGGGCAGTTGTTCCTTGGTGATACCAAACAGATCGATGCGCTGGCCGCCCGTGACCTTGACGGCGGGAATGGCAAACTTGTCCACCACATCGGCGATGGCGCGTAACTCAGCCGCATTGGTCATGCCACCAAACATGCGTGGAACAACCGAGAACGTGCCGTCCTTTTGAATGTTGGCGTGAACCCGTTCATTGATGAAGCGCGACTGGTTGTCGTCCACATACGTTGCGGGCCAAGCGCACAGCAAATAATAGTTCAACGCCGGGCGGCAACTGGAACAGCCGTTGGGCGTGGTCCATTCAAGTTCCTGCATCACTTCGGGGATGGACTTCATATCCTTGGCGACGATTAGGCGGCGCACGTCGTCGTGGCCCCAATCGGTGCAGCCGCACATGGGCTTCACCGTTTGCGCTTCATAGCCATCGCCCAAGGTGACGGCCAACAGTTGTTCGACCAGCCCAGAACAGCCGCCGCACGAGGCCGAGGCCTTGGTGTGGGCTTTGACTTCATCCAAAGACGTTAGACCATTTTCGGTGATGGCGGTGACGATGTCGCTTTTGCAAATGCCGTTACAGCCGCAGATCTCAGCGTCGTCTGCCAGCGCCATAACGGCCGCCTTAGGGTCCGCTTGGGTGCCCCCCGCGTAAGCCTGACCAAACACCAGCGTGTCGCGCAGGTCGCTGATGTTGACGCCGTCCTTCATCATTTGGACGTACCAGGCGCCGTCGGCGGCGTCGCCATAGAGCACAGCGCCCTCGATTTTGTCGTCGCGCAGCACGAGGCGTTTATAGACGCCGCGTGCGCCGTCGCGAAACACGATGTCTTCGGTGCCTTCACCGCCGGAGAAATCACCGGCAGAAAACACGTCCACGCCCGTGACCTTCAATTTGGTCGAGGTGACGGAGCCTGCAAATGACGCATCCGCATCGCCTGTCAAACTGGCACCGAGAATTTTGCCCATTTCAAAAAGCGGGGCCACCAGGCCATAGGTCGCGCCGCGATGTTCGACGCATTCGCCGACCGCAAAGATGTCGGGTGCGGAGGTGCGCAAGAGGTCATCAACCTGCACCCCCCGTCCGATGTCGAGGCCGACTTCGCGGGCCAACGTGACATTAGGCTTAATGCCCACCGCCATCACCACCAGTGAGCAGTCCAGCGTCCGGCCGTCATCCAATTCCAGCCCCGAAACCTTGCCGTCGCCCAAAATAGCCTTGGTGTTGGCCCCGGTGAGCACCTTCAATCCGCGGCTTTCCAATTCACTCACCAATAGATAACTCGCCGCTTCATCGAGTTGGCGTTCCATCAAGGTATCCATGAGATGGACCACGGTGACGTCCATGCCGTTGGCTTTCAGGCCCACGGCGGCTTCCAGGCCCAGCAGGCCACCACCGATAACCACCGCGCGTCCGCCAGACTTCGCGGCGGCGAGCATCTGATCCACGTCGTCCATATCGCGGAACGTCACCACGCCGTCCAAGTCTTTTCCCGGCACCGGAATAATGAAGGGGTCGGAACCGGTGGCGAAGATTAATTTGTCATAAGGAACCCTCAGTCCGCTGGCCGCAGTTACGGTCTTGGCGGCCTTATCGATGGCGATGACCGCATCGCCCGCGTGCAAGGTGATAGCGTTATCGCGGTACCATTCGCGGGTGTTGATGATAATTTCATCATAGGTCTTTTCGCCGCTCAATACCGGCGACAGCATAATGCGGTTATAGTTTTCACGGGGTTCAGCACCGAACACGGTGATGTCATAAAGGTCCGCATCTTTTTTAAGGATTTCCTCGACCGTGCGCATGCCGGCCATGCCGTTGCCGATAATTACCAATTGCTGTTTCATTTTCTTGCTCTCCACTCCGTTTGTCGCACGGACGTTGTTTGCTAAGCGGCTTTGGATTTCGCTGCCGCTTCTTTCATGACGCTTGAGACGATGGTGTAGACCTCGACCCAGGCGTCTTTGACGTCCGGTGTAAAGCCTTCACCCAATCCCTGTTCCAAGGTCCATAGCAGCGCTTCGCCAACGGTGGCGTAATGGGCATCCTTCACGCCGTAGGCTACGTGGCCCCGGCCCAGGTTCTGCAAGACGGGGATCAGCGCCTCAAGGTTGTCAAGGCTAGCGACCGCAACGCCCAACGTGGCCATGAGCTTTTGGCCTTGTTCCGTCATATCGTTCCTGAACATCGCCTTAAGCGTTGGATCCAATTCGAATAGGCGACCGTAAAACAGTGCTGCGGCTTGATCCGCGATGGGGGCGATTTTGGCGAACGAGTCTTGAACCATGTTTTTTTGTTCGGGTGTCATGTTTGATCTCCGTTGTTTTTCACGGGGTTATGCGACGGCTTTTGTTTCTTGTTTAACAGTGCTTTTGCCCTGATGTCCGTGTTCGTATTCTTCTAAGAATCCCAACAGCTGTTCGCGCAATTCGTAGTACCTGGGGTGTTCCAGCAACGCCTTGCGGGTGCGGGGGCGGGGCAGATCGACCTCCATCACTTTGCCGATCCGCGCATGCGGCCCGTTGGTCATCATCACCACGCGGTCGGCCAACAAAATGGCTTCGTCAACGTCGTGGGTGACGCACACGGTGGTGACCTGGGTGCGGTCCCACACTTCCATCAGCACTTCTTGGAGTTCCCAGCGGGTCAGGCTGTCGAGCATGCCAAACGGTTCGTCCAGTAACAAAAGCTTGGGCGACAGGGCGAACGCTCGGGCGATGCCGACGCGCTGCTTCATGCCGTTTGACATATCGGCTGTGGGCTTGTTCATGGCGTCTTTTAGCCCCACGCGGGCGAGGTAATATTCAACAATGTCATTGCGCTCGGCCTTAGTGGCGTGGGGGTAGACACGATCCACCCCTAACATCACGTTGTCCTTGGCGGTCAGCCAGGTGTAGAGGTTGGGGGCCTGAAACACGACCGCGCGTTCCGGGTTGGCCCCGGTGACTTCGTGTCCGTCTAATACGATGCCGCCATCAGAGATCGAATTCAGGCCCGCTGCCATGGACAACACCGTGGACTTCCCACAGCCCGAATGACCAATGAGCGAAATGAACTCGCCTTTCTTAAGGATGATCTCGAACCCATCAACCACGGTGAGCGGCCCCTTAGGTGTGGGGTAGACTTTTTTGAGGTTAAAGAATTCCAAATAGCGATCATCATGAAAGCTAACCCCGGCTTCACGAAACGCCTTGGGCGGTTTTTGATCTGGGAATACCGGGGTGACATTGGGCAGCACGCCGTCATCGTCAGAGGTGCCGTTGGCGGCGGCACCGACGTCCATCAAATAGGTGGTGACGTCGGCACGTAATTTTTTGAATGCCGGGTCCGAGTTCATAGACGTACGGTCGCGAGGCCGCGCAATGTTGACCTTGAAGTCGGGGCCAAGCGTGGCACCCGGTCCGGGGTTCAAGGGAATGATGCGGTCGGCCAGCAAGATCGCTTCATCCACGTCATTGGTGATGAGGATCACGGTCTTTTTGTCTTGCGACCAAATCTGTTCGATCTCGTCTTGCAGCTTAGCGCGGGTCAGGGCATCCAGCGCCGACAGGGGTTCGTCCAACAACAAGATGTCGGGGTTCATGGCCAAGGCACGCGCCACCGAGACGCGCTGGCGCATGCCGCCTGACAGTTCAGACGGGTGACGCTCCGCCGCCGGGCCTAAGCCCACCATGTCGATGTAGTGTTGAGTCTTCGCCATGCACTCGGCCTTTGATAGGTTCGTGTGCACGCTTTCCACCGCCAGCCGGATGTTGCCCGCAACGGTCAACCACGGCAGCAGGGAATAGCTTTGAAACACCAGGCCGCGTTCCGGACCAGGCCCGGTGATGGGCTGGCCCTTCAGCAAGGCTTCACCGCCGTCGGGCATCTCCAGGCCCGCGATCAAGTTGATCAGCGTGGTCTTGCCGGAGCCGGAGAAGCCCACGATGGCGACGAATTCACCCTCGGCGATGGTGAGATCGATGCCGCCCAGCACGTCGGTTTTAGCCGCGCCCTGGCCGAAGGACTTCTGGACGCCTTTGAGTTCTAGGATCGGTGTCATAATCTGGCTCCTCAACGCACGTCGCCGTGGGTGAACAGGGCTTGCAGCGCCGACATCACGCGATCCAGCGCAAAGCCGATGATGCCGATGGTGAAGACCGCGACCATGATCTTGGCCAGCGACTGGCTTGATCCGTTCTGGAATTCGTCCCATACGAACTTGCCCAAGCCTGGGTTTTGCGCCAGCATTTCGGCGGCGATCAAAACCATCCAGCCCACGCCCAACGACAAGCGCAGTCCGGTGAAGATGTAGGGAAGCGAGCTGGGCAGGACCAGCTTGGTTAAGGTGGTGTCCCACTTGAGGCGCAGCACCCGACCGACGTTCATCAGGTCCTTGTCGATGGACGCAACGCCGACGGCAGTGTTGATTAAGGTCGGCCACAGCGAGCACAGTGTTACGGTGACTGCAGAGGTGACAAACGCCTTTTCAAACATGGGGTCCTTTGAGACATAAAGTGCGCTGACCACCATGGTGACCAGCGGCAGCCACGCCAACGGCGAGACCGGCTTAAAGATTTGAATGAGGGGGTTGAGGGCAGAGTTAACCGTCGGTGACAGCCCGCACAACACGCCCAACGGCACCGCGATCAGCGAGCCTATTAAAAAGCCCATGAACACGGTCTGAAGACTGGTGCCGATTTGATCAATATAGGTGGGCTTGCCGGTGTATTGGCGGATTTTGATTTTAGCGTCCGGGTTGTCTGCAAGCTTGGCAGCGTTGCGTTTGTCTTGACGGGCGTAGAAGGCGGTTTCTTTTTCGCGTTCACGCACATGGTCGTCATATAGGTTAAGCGTTTGTTCCCACACGGCAGCGGGGCCAGGGATGTCACCCAGCGAGGTTTTGACCATCGGGGCCGTGTTGGCCCACACGACGAGAAACACGGCAATCGCCGCCATCGGTACACCCAGCAGCCGCCACAGTTCTTTGCCTTGAATCTTGGGGTCTTCGCCCGCGAGCATTTTCAAGATGGGTGTGACCCAGGCAAGCCCGGCAACGTCTAAGTATTTAGACATCTTGTTGATGCGGGTGTGCAGGCGTGCGATCCGCGTGGCTTTTTCTTGGGCCAGAGCTTCGGCATTTTCGACGGTGGTTGCGGTGTTCATGTCGCTGTTCCTTGAGGTTTTGTGTCACGTAGGAGGAGGAGAGGGGACACATGCCCCTCTCCGCCGGTGGCGTTATTGCGCCGCTATGACCTTGTTGCCTTGAACGGCCTCGGTACCTTTGAGGCCGATGGGGAAGCTGGCTAAGTATTCGTTGGGTTGGCGACCGTCATAGGTAACGCCGTCAATGAATTCCGACACCGGAGGGCGGAAACCGTCGGTATCCCAGGGGAAGTCGGCCTTGTTTGCCTTGCCTTCGGCAACCAACAGGGCGGCAGCCTTCAGGTAGATGTCCGGGCGGTAGACCTTAGCCGCAGTTTCCTTAAACCAGGCGTCGGATTTCGCTTCGGGAATCTGTCCCCAGCGGCGCATCTGGCTTAGATACCAAATGGCGTCGGACTGATACGGATACGTCGCAAAGTGGCGGAAGAACACGTTGAAATCGGGGACGTCGCGTGTGTCGCCTTTTTCATATTCAAACGTACCGGTCATGGAGTTGGCGATCACGTCGGCGTCGGCACCCACGTACTCCGAGCGGGCGAGAATTTCCACGGCTTCCTGACGGTTGCCGTTGTTGTTTTCGTCCAACCACTGAGCGGCGCGGATCAAGGCTTTGACCACGGCCAGGTGCGTGTTGGGGTTTTTCTTGGCCCACTCAGCACTGACGCCGAAGACCTTTTCCGGGTTGTTCTTCCAGATTTCATAATCGGTGATCACCGGCACGCCGATGCCTTTGAACACGGCCTGCTGGTTCCAGGGTTCGCCCACGCAATAGCCGTTGATGGTTCCAGCTTCCATGGTGGCGGGCATTTGCGGCGGCGGCGTCACGGACAACAATGCGTCGCCTTGAATCTGACCGGAGATATCGGTCTTAGAATAAAAGCCAGGGTGAATGCCACCGGCCGCCAGCCAGTAACGCAATTCGTAATTGTGGGTAGAGACCGGGAACACCATGCCTAAGTTGAAGGGCTTGCCTTCATCGCGGTACTTGTCGACCACCGGCTTTAAGTAATCAGCCTTGATGGGGTGGACAGGCTTACCGTCCGCACCCTTGGGCACATATGGCTTCATCTGGTCCCAGACATCGTTGGACACCGTGATGGCGTTGCCGTTCAAATCCATGGAAAACGCGGTGATGATGTGGGCCTGAGTGCCGAACCCGATGGTGGCGCCCAGCGGCTGACCCGCCAACATGTGCGCGCCGTCCAACTCGCCCGAAATTGTGCGGTCCAACAGAACCTTCCAGTTGGCTTGTGGTTCCAGTGTGACGTACAGGCCTTCGTCTTCGAAGAAGCCTTTTTCATAAGCAACGGCCAATGGGGCCATGTCGGTGAGCTTAATAAAGCCGAATTTCAGTTCCTCTTTTTCCAGCTTCAGCATTTCTGCGTGTGCGGGCGCGCCCATCAGGCCAAGGCTTAGTGCCGCAGCGCCCATGCCCAGCACGGTGCGCCGGGTTAGGGAGGTTAAGTCCAAATTCGGTAAGCGTGGGTTGCTCATCTCGTTGTCTCCTTAAGGCCACATCAAAAAAAAACGCCACAGATGCATCGGGACCAAGTGGCCCTGAGATCTGCGGCATTGCAGCGTTCACCCGTCATTGGGTGAGAATTTTGAAGTTCGGCATCGGTGCCGGACGTAAATAACCTTACAAGATGCATGCCAATTTTCTATTGGATAGCTAATGGTTTGATTTATAGGCGTAAACCATATTTGGGTGGATCAATGCGGTGCTGCCATGGCCATGCTATGCCTAAATAATAGGCTGAATATTTTTAATGATTAAATTTTATGCATATTTAGTGGGGTGGCGGCGATATAACCCGGCACATCTTTAGGATCGAAGACCTTGCCATCAAACAATACAAGGGGAGTGTCTTGAATGTGCGGGCTGGCTTCACCAAGGGCTGCGGCCAGCAGGTCGGGGCGATAGGTGTTGCACGCGAATTGCTCGCCGGTTTGCGACAGCGGCGTCTGACCCCAGCGGACCATCTGCGCATAAAGCCACATGGCGTGCGCACAGGCCGCCGTCCCCGAAAACTGCAGATCACCCGAAAGCGCCTTTAGAATGAGGGCGCTGCTTACGTCTAGGTATTGGGGGTCCGCCAAGATGTCCGCTAACGCTGCGTGATGGTCCGGGTCGTCGGCCCAGTTAGCGGCTTGGGTCAACGCCCGCAGTAGGGCTGCCAAAGTCTCCCCATTCTGTTCGGCCCAGGCGGCTTGCACACCCAAGACCTTTTCCGGTTCGGCGGGCCAGACGTCTGAACCCTTGAGGAGGATTTTGCCCGCCCCCTGTTCCACAGCCAGACGATTCCATGGCTCGCCCACACAAAAGCCATCAATCTGACCCGCGTGCAGGCTTTGCACCATATATGGCGGGGGGATAACGACGAGGCGCACGTCGCGTTCCGGGTCTATCCCGGCCGCCGCCATCCAATAGCGTAACTGATAGTTATGGTTTGAAAATGGGAATACCATGGCGAAGGTCAGCGGATCTAAATCTTGGGACCGGCGGCGCTCAACGGCACTGCGCAACGCCTGTCCGGCACTTAAGGGGGCGCTTAAATCCAGTCCCGACGCCGCCAGTTCGGTGTAGAGGTCTTGGCTGAGCGTAATGGCGTTACCGCCCGTACCCAGCGCCATCGGGGCAATCATGGGGACCTTGATGTGCCCAATGCTTAAATTCGCCGCGATGGGCATGCCCGCCAGCATGTGGGCAACGTCGAACTGGCCGACATTGACGCGATCACGAATGTTCGCCCACGACACTTCCTTGCTGAGTTTTAGGTCGATTCCGTGGTTTGCGGCAAATCCTTTTTCCCGGGCGACCACCAAGACGGCGCAGTCCACCAACGGAATGAAGCCTGCGCGTACCGGCGTCAAATTGGGGATGTTCATGGGGCTCTCCATCAGCTTAACAAGTCCGCGGCACTGACGACACTGGCCGCGATATCTGCAATTTTTTCCTTTTGGTTCATGGCATTACGACGCAAAAGGCCATAGGCCTCATCTTCGGAAATGCCCTTTTGGCGCATCAAAATACCCTTGGCGCGGTCAATCACCTTGCGCTCGAACAGTTCCGTTTTGGTGTCGTCCAATTCGCGCTGCAGATGGGTGAACGCGTTGAAGCGGCTGATGGTCATGTCCAAAATTGGTTTGATGCGTTCCTTCTTCAGGCCATCAACGATATAGGCACTGACACCTGCATCGACCGAAGCGGTGATCATGGCGCTGTCGGATTGATCAACGAACATGGCGATGGGGCGCTTCACTTCGCGGCTGACCTGGAACATCTGCTCCAACACGTCGCGATTCGGGTTTTCCATGTCGACCAGCACCACGTCCGGATCCAGGGCCGCGATGCGTCCCGATAAATTAGCCGTGTCTGTGATCCACTCCACGCGCGTATAGCCAGCATCGCAGAGACCCTCTTTCAGGATCGCCGCGCGCACCGGGCTTTCGTCAATGACCAAGACTTTGAGATCGTGTGACATGTGGCTCATCTTTGTATGTTCGTGTCTTTCAGGACTACGCAAGATAGGTGCCAATTCATAAACCTAGAGAATTCGGGGGTTTCACGGCAGCGACTGGGCCTCACGCCTCTCGCACATGCCCAAATATAAGGCATCACCGCTGTCCGCCTGCTTGGCGGGTCAGATGCTGACCAAGGGGGGAAACACCGATTGTTTCAGAAATGCACCCATTTCTCCGTTGACAGCAGACGGAAAAAACCCCACAACCCCCGCAGTCGGGGAGTAGCTCAGCCTGGTAGAGTATTCGGTTTGGGACCGAAGGGTCGCAGGTTCGAATCCTGTCTCCCCGACCATTAATTTATAGCTCTTGTCGTTTCCACGCTTGCAACCGGGGCAAAAACGCCGAAAATGGCGTTAGATCATTAAAAAAAAACCTGGGGAACTTAGCGATATGGCGAACGCACGCATTTACCGTCCGGCGAAAAACGCAATGCAATCGGGCAAGGCCCAGTTTGGTACGTGGCTGCTTGAATTCGAGCCTGCCGAGCGTAAACAGCCTGATGCCCTCATGGGGTGGAGCGGTTCGGGCGATATGCGCCAGCAGCTTAAAATACGCTTTGCCAGCCGCGATGACGCGGTCGCCTATGCCGAACGCGAAGGCATCAACGCCGAAGTCATTGCCCCGAACGAGCCCAAAAAAATCCTCAGAAATTACGCCGACCGCTTCGCCGTCGACCGCGTGCGCTGAGAGCTTTTTGCCTTCACCCGGTACGGCCCCGTAGCTCAGTTGGATAGAGCATCAGATTTCTAATCTGGCGGTCGCATGTTCGAATCATGCCGGGGTCACCACCTTTTCAATGACTTAGCGGGTGTTTTTTTTGCCCTAATCATTGGATGTTCGTGTGCGGGTAATGGCCCTAAATGCGATCCTCAGGGCAAAACGCGTGCGAGCTGTTCCGTGCGCTATTTTGGCACTACATTGGCACTACATTGGCACAAAATAGGGCTGCGCTCTTCATCCGTACGCGCCTTTTTTACGTGTAGCTGTGTGAAATGATGATATAAAATCGCACTTATGAAGAAGCATCACGAAACGCAATTCATTCACACGCCAAAAATCGAGGCCGCGCTGGACCGCGCAATTGCGCACCACCAAGGTGGCCAGTTATCTAAGGCAGACCGTATCTTCCGCTCGGTCCTGTCGTCTAGCCCCAACCACCCCATGGCCCTGAATTATTTAGGCGTGCTTACCCACCAACTGGGCAAAGTGGAGCCTGCGATCAGGCTGTTGAAAAAAGCTGTCACCGTGATGCCGGATTATGCAGAGGCGCAGTGGAATCTTGCCACCGTCTATGCAGAACAGGAACGCTGGTCAGACGCCGAGGCATGTTGCCGCACGGCCCTTAAATTCGAGCCCTCCGCGCCGCCGCTGCTCCAGACTTTGGCAGATGCACTCCGTGCCCAGGGCCACGTTGAGGAATCCATCGGGCACTACCGACGGGCGCTCGCCGCCAACCCCAATTCCGCGATGGGCCACAACAATCTGGGCAGCGCGTACTACACGCTGCGCAAACTTGATGACGCGGTGGCGAGCTACATGCAAGCCGTTCGCGTAGATCCCGGTTTCGCACTTGCGCAGCAAAACCTCGCTAACGTACTGCGCGAACAGGGCCGCACGCATGAAGCTATCGAAACGCTGAATAAGGTCTTAGCGTTGGAGCCCGATAACGTCAGCGCGCGCCATAATTTAGACGCGCTCACTGGACGTACGACCGATACAGCGCCAAAAGGATACGTCAAAGAGTTGTTCGACCCGTTCGCCCAGACCTTTGAGACGCATTTGCAAGACAAGCTACACTACGTCATGCCCGCGCTGATGCGACGCGCCATGGGTAAACTGGGTCTGGACGACCATACCTACGGCACGGTGGTCGACTTGGGGTGCGGTACCGGCTTGGCTGGCATTCAGTTCAAGGACTTGGCCAAGCGGTTGGTCGGCATCGACCTGTCGAAAAACATGATTCGCGAGGCCGAGGCTAAAGGGGTCTACGACGAGTTGCTCGTCGACGACATCGAAGGTGGGTTAAAGACGCTGAGCGAGCCGGTTGATATATGCGTGTGCGCAGACGTGTTCGTATATGTCGGTAAGTTGGAAGCGATCTTCGATGCGGTGAGGCAACACATGCAGCCCGGGGCGCTGTTGGTCTTTTCTACCGAACACTTGGAAGACGGCGATGCGCCCGATGGCTTCAAGCTGCGAGATACCAGTCGCTACGGCCACACCAAAGCCTATATTGATGGCTTGGCGTCACGCTTTGGTTTTTCCATTATGCACTTTGAACAAGCACCTCTACGCAAGGAAAAATCCGGATGGATCACGGGCACTATGTATGTGTTGAAGCACGCCTGAGAACCAACTTATCCAAACACGAATGGCCGCTTTGCCGTTGACCGCGTGCGCTGAGAGCTTTTTGCCTTCACCCGGTACGGCCCCGTAGCTCAGTTGGATAGAGCATCAGATTTCTAATCTGGCGGTCGCATGTTCGAATCATGCCGGGGTCACCATCCTCATTCTTAAAATTCCAAAACCATACCCAGGGGTGCTCAGCACCGATGGCTTTGATTTTGTTGAGATTTTGTTAAATCTAACCTGAGAGAATCGGGACGGGCGTTATTGGACCAGAAGGAACCTTTCATGAATTTGTGTCGCTATGAAGTGACGTATCTTTCAGATGCACCTATCTCCGCCCTGAAATCCCGGCTCTCATCCGTGTGTGAAGGGGCGTGGGAAGTTCGTCGTGTGGGACTGTCTTTATTGAAGCGGGGCGGGTGTCAATATCGTCTTTTTTTTGAACGCGAAAGCGACATCGAAGCCCTGTTGCAGTGATGTCGTCTCGCCGGGTACTTCGGTCTATCTGCACATAATGTGGATATGTGTTGTGTTGCCGGTCGCATTGACTCATAATTTATTGAAATTCGTGAGTATTTGGGGATTGGCGCGCTTCTTTGTCCGTCCCTTACAGGTCAGGCGGATTACCTATGGCGGAGGCACCACGTAGACCAAAGTCACCCTATCGCGCCCTTAAGGCGCGTCGGCTTGCGCGACCCATGCGCGTCTTACGTCGTACCGGTAGCTACCTTTATTTCTTAGAAAAACGCTGGTTCTTTATCGCCTTAGCGGTAGGTGCCGGAATGCTGTCCATGCCGGTGCCAGAGGGCTTGACCCAGGCGGGGATGATCATTCTGGCCATGAGTGTGGTGGCCACCATCTTGTTTGTCACCGAGCCGGTGCCGCTGCCCACGGTGGCACTGTTGATTATCATCGGCCAGGTGATGTTGATGGGAATCGACAGCAAGACCGTGGCGCAATCTTTGATGAGCGATAGCGTGCTGTTCATCATGGGGTCGTTGATGTTGGCGGTGGCGGTGGTGAAGCAGAAACTGGACGCCCGCATCGCGTGGCTGTTGGTGCGCATGACCGGGACCAAGACGGTGTGGATCGCCTTTGGCATTTCCTTGGCGTCGGGCCTTTTGGCATCATTTGTCGGTGAGCACACGGTGGCGGCGATGATGCTGCCGGTCGGGCTGACGTTGATCCATCTGACGTCAGACGATCCGAAGAAAGTTCGCAATCTAGCTGCAGTACTGCTGTTTTCGATTTCCTATGGCTGTTCGGTGGCCGGCATCGGCACGCCGTCGGGTGGGGCGCGCAACGCCATTATGATCGGCTATTGGAAAGAGTTCTTCTATGATCCCACCAGTCCCGACACCTTTAAGTACCTGGTCGATTATGTGAAGTGGATGGCCTACGCGTATCCCATGTTCTTGCTGCAAATTCCTTTCGTCACGCTGATTTTGTTGACCACGTTTCGCCCGGAATACAAAGACCTGTCGCGTGCGGTGGTGAAACTACGCGCCCAGGTCGAGGCCCAAGGCGCCATGAAGCCCGGCGACTGGGTGGCGATTTTGATTTTCTTTCTCGTCTTATTGGGGTGGATATTTTGGTCAGCCAATTACGGCATGGGGACCATCGCTATTTTGGGTGCGGCGGCGTTCTTGGTGGCGGGTTTGGTCAAGTGGTCGGATGTGAATTCCGGCGTGAACTGGGGGGTGGTGCTGCTGTACGCGGCGGCCATTTCGCTGGGCGTGCAGATGAAAGATACCGGCGCTGCGGCATGGGTGGCGCAGAATTTCCTGGACGTTCTCGTTCCCTTTGGCATGGACACGGGCGTGGGCCTGTGGGCCGCGGTGTCGCTGCTGACCACCGGCGTTACCAACACCATGTCCAATGGCGCGGCCGTGGCGGTGCTGGGTCCGATTGTGCTTAAATTAGCGGTGGTGGCCGAGGAAAGCCCCATCATCTTAGGCTTCGTCACCTCGGTGTCGTCGGCGTTCGCGTATCTGACCGTGGTCGGCACGCCTGCGTGTACCATCGTATATGCATCTGGATATTTAAAAACCACAGATTTTCTTAAAGTTGGTTGGAAAATGGTCATAATGTCGACCATTATTATGTTGGTGGTGGCATCGGTCTATTGGCCGCTGTTAAGTCCATGAGCGGGCAAAGGGAGTAGGGCGTATGACTGAAAGTGAAGACGCCGAAGTGCGGGACACGGAAACGCCGGATCATAACCGCTTTCGTATTTTGGTGTGTATCGACGGATCTGATGAGTCCTACCGCGGGCTGCGCTATGCGGCGAAAATAGCCCACGGTCATGACGATGTGGATATCGTGTTGTGCTATGTGCGCCCGACCGATCACGGCCTGCGTTCAGGCGGTCTACAGATGGACGTGGCGCGCGGCAACATCTTACAATGGGGGCTGGAACTGCCCGGCATCAAGTACCTGAAGAAGGGCCGCGACCTGCTGCGCGAATTGGGCGATCTTGGCAAAGACTGGGATCAGGCGGCCTTTCACTCGGACGTGCAGGGTACAAACTTAGGCGACAACAAAATCGTCTACACCGCCGAAAGCGGCAAGCAGGTGGTGTTGAAGTTGAAGGTCGCCGACGATGTGGCGACGGGCATTTTAGATCAGTGGGAACTGGGCCATTACGACCTGATTATCATCGGCGCCCCGGCTCGCTGGACCAAGAAAGGGCTCGGTGGTTTCTTTGATCCAGAAGTGGCGGAGACCATCGCCGTGCACGCGCCGTGTTCGGTGTTGGTGGCGCGCGATTTGGAAATTGGCAGTGGACATTTGATGTGCACCGACGGCACTGAGGCCTCCATTGAGGCGGTGAAAAAGGACGCGTGGATCGCGTCACACTGCCAATGCCCAATTTCGTTGATCAGCGTGGCGCAGGATGTGGAAAGCGAGGATGATGCGAAACAGGCCGTGGCCGATGCGCGCAAGGTTCTGCTCGATATGGGCGTCAGCGTCGAGGAAACCTTCGTCAAGGTTGGCAGCCCGGTTGAGGAAATTATTGAAGAGGGGGCAAACTTCTCGATGATCACCATGGCCGAAAGCAACAAGTCAGGCATTAAGCGCTTCTTGGTCGGGTCGGTGGCGATGAAAGTGATACAAAATGCCCACAACTCGGTGATGATCGTGCGGTAACGCACGTGGGATAAACCGTGCGGTAACGCACGTGGGATAAACCGTGCGGTAATCTTAACATCTGTCGCCAGACGCTTCGATTTTACATATTACTGCTAAAAAAACTGCGCCAATACCTTGAGAAATCAAGGTCTTCGTGCCTGTGTATAGTTGTATCTTCATCGTCACTCATCCATTTGTGCAATATGCGCCGACCTCCCCTTCAGATATGATTCCAGTTGAAGTTTGATAAGCATTTAAGACTGTAAGTTACGGAGTGGGCATGAGCCGCATCTTAGTTATTGATGACGATAAGTACGTCCGCACCTCTATCCGTGCCGTATTGGAAGGCGTGGGGCACGAAGTTTCCGATGCCGGTGACGCCGACGCTGGACTGGCCATGCAGCGCGCCAATCCTTTTGACGCGGCTATTGTTGATCTGGTGATGCCTAAAAAAGAAGGGCTGGAAACCATTCGCGAACTTAAACACGATTATCCAGACCTGCCCATCGTCGCCATTTCCGGCGGTGGTGATATCGTGCGCAAGAATTACATCCAGGCTGCGGAATTGTTTGGTGCCGTTGCAACGCTGGAAAAACCGTTCGACGGTGATGAGCTTCTGTCGACCATAGCAAGCGTCATAACGAACGCCGATAGCGCCGCTCAAAAAGCATCCTAAAAATTTTACACCAAGTGCTGTTAGCTCTTACAAGCCGGACGAGCCTTGACTAGGCCGTAACCGAAAGTGTTGTCTTTACCGGTCTTACCCAGATCTTTGGTGGCGGTGCGGAGTAGCTTGCGCAGATCAGCCGAAGTCGGCGTCTTTCCGGCCTTGGACAAAATTGCGGCCATCACGGTGATGTAGGGGGTGGCGAACGAGGTGCCGCTTTGCAGTTTGCCGCTACCACCGGGCAGGGCGGTGTAAATGCCCACACCGGGGGCCGCAAAATCAACATAGCTGCCGGTGTTGGCGTGGCTGTAAATTAGTTCTGCGCCCTTGGTCGCGGTAACCGCAACCACGTGGCTGTAGGCGGCGGGGTAAGCCGGCTTATCGGACCGCCCCCAGTTGCCCACGGCGGCGATCAAAATCATATTTTGCTTTTTCGCGACCTTAAAGGCTTGGCGAACGACCTTGTTGTCACCGCCCGCGATGGACAGGTTAATGGCGTTGACCTTAAGGCCCACCAGCCAGTCCATAGCGCGCAGCAGGCCCACGGCGGATCCCACCTTTTTCCCTTGTTCGTTAATTTCAAACATATTGGCGGCGTACAGCTTTGCACCGGGCAGTAGTCCGCCCCACGCGGGCGTGCCGATCAACATGGCAGCGACCGAGGTGCCGTGGTCGGCCGGTCCTGGTTTGCGGCCAGACTTGGTGAACGCACGGAAGGTGATGTTTTGGCCTTTCAGCGCCGGATGATTGACATCCACGCCGGAATCAATCTGGCCGATAATCAAGCCGCGTCCGCAGGTGGGGGACAGGTTGTCCCATCCGGCCATGGCACGGGGGTTGGAACCAGACATATTCAAACTGCCCAGACCGCTGGGGTCGAATTGGGTGTTGGCGTCAATGGTTATGCCGGGCAGTTCGCGCGCTAACATTTTGATGGCATCGGGCACGCTCACGCCCGCAGGTGTTTTGACGCGCACCAGGGTCATGCCAAGGCGGCCTAAGGTCACGTGTTCCATCACGCGAAAGCCCCGCGCGCGAATTTTATCTTCGAAGCCCTTGGGCGGATCGGACAGCACCACTTCGCCGGGCTCATAGGCTATATCTGGATTGAAGGTGGAGCGCATGCCGCCAAATTCGTTGGCGCTGGCATCGCTTAAGTTTGCATTGGCTTGGCTCTGGGAGCCGGGGAGATCGCTTTGCGATGAGGAACTTGTTGGGGCCAGATTGTGATCGGCCACCTTCTTCTTCTCAACGGGGGCATTGAGATAAGCATCGGCACCGATCATGGCCGCGATGAGCAGCAAAACACCGCCCAAACCGATCACAATCCTGGTGATCGTTTTCGTATCGGAATCCATTGATTTGCTCTTACGCTTTTGGCTCTTTTTAGCCACTTTGACGCTCCCCATAATTCGTCGTGTGTTCCGCGCAAGCTCGCGCGGTGCCTGGGTAAGTTGTGAGGATACTATAAACAGGAGCCATATGCAGCGGTATAAGTGAGACGGACTATTCGCACGACAACATATGGTAGATCATATTGAAAATTATGATTTATTTTGATCGGCCCCCATACCCAATCCGCCCAGGCTGTGGCGGTCAATGGCTACGGCTTTGATCAGCGCATAGACCGGCTTGCCGCGCTCTAAGCCTAAATCTTGGTACGATTTTCGGGTGACCCGCGCCAGGACCGTCTGGGCCTGAGCAGAGCCAAAGCTGGGTTTAGGCATAACAGACAAGGCCACTTCCGCATGGGGGCCTGAACCCAATTCGACTTGAGCCACCGTCACCGGTATTTGGTTGAGGATCGAGGTGCCAACTGGTGGCGTGAGGGCCAGGGCCACGTCGCGGGCGCGCACCCTAAGGCGTACGGTTTTGCCCAAGCTTAAATCCACCCGTGGGGTAAACAGCTTATGCCCCAGCATATTCAGGCGCGTCAGTCTGACATCATCGTCATGCCCGGCAACGGTGGCGTTGAGGACGGCACCGGCTTCATAGCGCCCGGTGAGCGGGGTCAGGTCAAGCCGAGCCAACAGGTCTTCGACCGGGCCATGGGCTTTCACGCACCCGGCGTCCACCAACACCAACGTATCGGCCAAGCGCACCACTTCTTCCATGGCGTGGGAGACATAGACCACCGGCACACCAAAGTCCGCGCTGAGCCGCTCGACATAGGGTAGAATTTCGCTTTTGCGCGCCGCATCCAGGTTCGCCAGTGGTTCGTCCATCAACAAGATACGTGGGTTCGACAACAACGCGCGGCCGATGGCGGTGCGTTGCTTTTCCCCACCCGATAGGCCCGCCGGGCGGCGTTCAAGCACGCCATCCAATCCCAACAAATCCACCACCTTGGCAAACGTGTCGGCGCGTTGGGCTGGGCTCACGCGGTTTAGGCCGTACTTTAAGTTTTGCGCCACGTTTAAGTGGGGGAACAGGCGCGGGTCTTGGAACACGCAGCCGACCCCTCGGTGCTCAGGGGCCATGTTCACGCCCGCCTGGCTGTCAAACAAGGTCTCACCTGCCACCCGGATGACACCGTCGTCGGGTTTGATCAGCCCCGCCAGCATGGCGACGATGGTGCTTTTACCCGCCCCCGATCGTCCGAACAAGGCGGTGACGCCCGGCCCTGCGTCCAAGGTGGCATCAATGCTGAAATCGCCACGCTTCAATCGCACGCTCATGTGCAGGGGGGCGTCAGTCATGGATGTGACCCTCCGCTTTGGCTTTCACCCGCCGGGCCAGCAGTTCCGACATCATCAACGCCGTGACCGCGACGATCACCGCCAACACTGCCAACCGCGCGGCACCCGCTTCACCGCCGGGGGATTGGGTGAGGGTGTATAGGGCCAAGGGCAGGGTGCGCGTTTGTCCGGGAATGTTCGACACAAAGGTGATGGTGGCTCCGAATTCCCCCAACGCACGAGCGAACGCCAGCACGCCTCCGGTGACGACGCCGGGCAACATCAACGGTAAGGTGATGGTGACAAACACTTTGATAGGCTTCGCCCCCAACGTCCGTGCGGCGTCTTCCAGACCTCGGTCCACGGCTTCTAGGCTTAGGCGCATGGCGCGCACCATCAATGGAAACGCCATCACCGCCGCCGCGATGGCCGCACCCTTCCAGGTGAACACCAAGGTGATGCCAAACACGTCATAGAGCCACCCGCCCAGCACACCGCCTCGTCCCAACAGCACCAGCAATCCATAGCCGATGACGACAGGCGGCAGCACCAGAGGCAGGTGGACAGCCGCGTTCACCAAGCCGTGTCCGAAAAATTGGCGGCGCGCCAAAATCCATGCCATGCCGACACCCAGCGGCAGGCTGCCCAGGGTCGCCCATAAGGACACCTTGAGGCTCAACCCCAGCGCCGCCCATTCCTGAGGGGAGAGGAAATCCATCATGGTTTTCCCCCAAACCCAGCCGCCAGAAAAGCGGCTTGGCCTTCGGGTCCGCTCAGCACGTCTAAAAATTCACGCAGGCCATCAGTGGCGTTATCCTTGGTGATGGCCGCTTGATAGACGATGGGGCTGTGGCTGTCGCTGGAAAAGATTTGAAAAATTTGCACATCAGACGTGCGCCGAACGTCGGACAGGTACACAACGCCCAAACGTGCTTCGCCCCGCGCCACCAACATGAGCGCCCCGGTGACGTCCTTGGTGGGGGCCAAGCGGTCCTTCAAGTCGTCCCAGGCACCGATGGCGGTGAGGGCTTCTTTGGCATAGCGTCCGGCGGGCACGAAATCGGGCGAGCCTAGGGCTAAGCGTCCGTCGCCCAGTATCGTGGCCAAAGGATAGCCCGGACCAAACACCATCTGCGGGGCGGGTAAGGGTTCGTGCGAAATCAGCACCAAACGGTTGGCGGCGATATCACGACGCGTGCTGGGGGCAAGCAAGTCCCGCTCGGCCAGATAGTCCATCCATTGGCCGTTGGCGGTGATATATGCGTCGGCGCTGGCCCCCAGTTCGATTTGCCGCGCCAGGGTGGCGCTGCCGGCATAAACCGCCGAAATGGCAAGGCCGCGTTGCTCCATCACCGGGATCAGGGCGTCGATCACCGGCTGGGTGGATGCGGCGGCGTAAACCGTGACCCGTTCCATTGCCCGTACGGGCAGGGCGGCAGCTAAAATCATAAGGGTTAAAACGGTTACACGTGCTAAGGTCATGCAGGCTCCGAAAAGCATTGTCTTTCTAAGTTTATAACACCTGTATTTCCCTCTATATGTCAAGGCGGTGTGGTAGCTCACTATATGTAGGGTGTGACGCGTATCACACTCTGCTTCTCCATGTTTGTGTACACTTCGATCATTATGGAATTAGCAATTATGCAAGAACAACCTGTCACAGAACGGCGCAAGCACCAAAGGGTGAAGCGTTTGGGGCTGGCTGTGCGTTTGGACGGTAAGATCCATACGACCCAGGACTGGTCGATGGGCGGGGTTATGCTCGAAGATTATGACGGCAATTTAAGCACCGGGGCTTTGGTGACGGTGTCGGGTGTCGGTCGTAGCGCGCGCAAACTACACACGGTCGAACTGCCCGCACGAGTGGTGCGTACCGGCGAACATGCTGTTGCGGTGACGTTCCTGAGCCTTGATATCGAGGCTTACCAATTTTTGCAGCAACTCATGTGCGACAACGGTGACATGCGCAACTTGCTCGACATCTAATTTTTCTTCCCTTAACAGTCTTTCATCTGACCCGGAAAGCTTTGTGCAAAAGTTGCGCGCACGGCTGCCTCTCCTAAATTTTGCGTGATGAAGACTAGGCGCGAGATGCGCTCCAATCCGTCCCAATTGGGCAGGGCGGCGGGGGGGTGGAACACGTGCTGCACGCCATGAACGGCAATGGGGCGGTCCACGTCTTTGACGTTCAATACGCCCTTCACCCGCAACATCTTCGTCCCTTGGGTCGCCAGTAGGGTTTCCAGCCACTCTTGAAAGGCCATGAAGTCCAGCGGCCCGTCGGCCTCGATGACGAAGGTGCGGATGTTTTGATCATGCGCATGGCCGTGTGCATGTTTGATTGCTTCAAAACCCAACCAAGGGTCCGCATGGGGGACGAAGTCTTGGTCGTAGAGTCCGGCGTCGATTATGTCTTTGGCCGCAACGTTGCCGTAAATGGCGTGGATGATCTGTGCGGCCGGATTTAAGTCGTGCAGCCGGAATTCCAAGGCCTCCACGTCCGCCAAATCGGTTTTGGTGATCACCAAACGGTCCGCGATGGCGGCTTGCTTGACGGCTTCTGGGTGCGTGTCCAAGGTGGCGTTGCCCAGCAAGCCATCGACGCATGTCACCAATCCATCCAAGCGATATTGCCCGGCGATGATGGGGTCCGACATTAAGGTGTGAACGATGGGAGCCGGGTCCGCCAGTCCGGTGGTCTCAACGATCAGGCGCTCAAACACAGGCACCCGCCCATCGGCGCGCTTGACAATGAGGTCGCGCATGGCGACGACCAAATCGCCACGCACCGAACAGCACACGCAGCCGCTTTCCAGCAGCACCGTCGTCTCGTCGATTTTTTCCACCAACAAGTGGTCAATGGAAACATCGCCGAATTCGTTGATGAGAACGGCCGAGGAGCCTAAGTCCGGGTCCACCAGCAGGTGATTGAGAAGCGTGGTTTTGCCGCTGCCCAAAAACCCGGTCAGAACGGTTACCGCACAGGCGGTGGGCGGGGCCGGGGACGACGCTTCTTCAGCCATAGAGATCGTCCGGATTGACTTCGACCGCGGCGATCACTTCGGCCTTATCGCCGCGCACCGCATTGAAAAAGCAGGTGCGCCGTCCGGTGTGACAGGCAACGCCTTTTTGATCGACCTGCAGCAACACCGTGTCGGCGTCGCAGTCCCAGCGAAAATCGACAAGCGTTTGCACCTGGCCGGAACTTTCGCCCTTGCGCCACAGCTTAGCCCGCGAGCGCGAGAAATAGCACACCCGCCCGGTGGTCAAGGTTTCCACCACGGCCTCTGCTGTCATCCACGCCATCATCAGCACTTCGCCCGTGTCTGCTTGTTGGGCGATGGCGGGGACGAGGCCGTCGGCGTTATAGCTCAACTGACCAGCTATGGCGGCGGCGGCATCGGCGTTTATGGGGTAGGTATTGTTCATGGCGTCCATTTCGTCACTGCTGAGGGCCGCTGTCAACCGGTGTGTAAAGGCATTGATCTAAGCTAACGATCACGCTTTGGATAATGCGCACGTGCAGCGTTGGTGAAACGGTTAAATCCGTACCCATGGGGTCCAATACGCCCAAGCGTACGCCCAGTTCGCGGCTTAAACTTTCTGCCAGGGCAGGGGTGAACTGCGGTTCGTGAAAAAGGCACTTAACCCCTTCGCGTTTGATAACGTCGCGCATGGCGCTTACGTGTTTGGCCCCAGGTTCGCGCCCTGGCATCGTTTGTAGATAGCCGATTTCAGTGAGGCCAAAATCGCGTGCGATATAGCCAAAGCCGTCGTGCTGTACCATGTAGGGCGTGTCCTTGATGGCCGCCACCATGCCTTTACCTTGGCGCATGAGCAGCTTGGTACGGTTCTTCGCCACCTTGGTGTTTTTGGTATAGACCGCGGCATTGTCCGGATTGATCTCAACAAGAACATCGCGGATATGGTCCAACATTATCAAAATGTTGGTGGGCGACAGCCAAATGTGCGGGTCAATGGCCCCGTGATCATGGCCGTGCTCGTCGCCACTTATCTGTAATAAATCCAACCCTGGCGTGTTCAGCAAGGGGATGACCTGAGCGTCCGTGCTCAGGTTTTCCAATGGCCTTTGCAGTGCCGTTTCCAGGGATGGACCGATCCAAAATATCACGTCGGCGTTTTGCAGTGTTTCCGCCTGGGACGGCTTCAAGGTGAAGCTGTGGGGCGAGGCGCTAGCAGGCAGTAACACCGTTGGTTCGCCAATTTCACCCATAACCGCCAACACCAACCCCTGTACCGGCTTGATTGAGGCAACCACATCGGGTGGCCCGGCCAGGGCCAATGTGGGGGCGCAAAAAATTACCACGGAAAAAATGAGTTTTCGTATCTGTTGCAATGCGTTCATGATATCCACTGACACTTACAAGACGTATTCGAGAACAGGTAACCTACATGGCCGATCAGCAAAGGCACAAGAGCGAAGACACGTTGCTTGAAGCGCGGGGCGTCGAAGTTCGCTTTAAAGGGCACGCGGTGCTGTCTGGTGCCAACGTGGTCGTGCGCGCGGGCGAAATCGTCACCTTGATCGGCCCCAATGGTGCGGGCAAGACGACTTTGGTGCGGGCCATGCTCGGCCTGGTAAAACCCGACAGCGGCACTGTGACGCGCCGCTCGGGCCTCAGTATCGGGTATATGCCGCAACGGGTTGTCATCAATCCCGCCCTGCCCTTAACCGTAAAGCGGTTTTTGCAGTTGGGTGTGCCGGGAAAGATGTTTGGCTTCAGCAAAAAGGTCGTTGATGTCGCCGCTATCCTGGACGAGGTGGGCGCGGCCCATGTGGCAACATCACCCATGCAATCCATTTCCGGCGGCGAAATGCAACGCGTCATGTTGGCGCGCGCGTTGTTGCGCGAACCTGACGTGTTGGTATTGGACGAGCCGGTGCAGGGCGTCGACATCACCGGTCAGGCGGAGTTGTACCGTCTGATTCACGGCATTCGCAAGCGGCGCGGCGTCGGGGTGCTGATGGTGTCGCACGACCTGCACGTGGTGATGGCCCAGACCGACCACGTGGTGTGTCTCAACCGTCATGTGTGCTGTGCGGGCCACCCCGAAGCGGTTAGCCGCCATCCGGAATTCGTCGCCCTGTTCGGAGATGAGGTGGCCTCGGCCCTGGCGGTGTATGCCCACCACCACGACCACCACCATGATCTGGAAGGGCACGTGGTTGAGAATGAGCACCAACATGGCGAGGGCTGTGATCATGATCATGGATGATTTCATGACCCGCGCGGCCTTGGCTGGCATCGCCGTCGCCCTGGTGGCGGGGCCGTTGGGTGCGTTCGTGGTGTGGCGACGCATGGCGTACTTCGGCGGCGCACTGAGCCACACGGCGTTGCTGGGCGTGGCGCTGGGGTTTTTGACCGGCGTCCAGCCAGAGCTCGGCGTCGCATTCGTTGTCATCGCGGCGGCGATGATGCTGAGCGGGCTGCACGGTGTACGGGGGCTATCGTTAGATACGCTGCTCGGCATTGTCGCCCATGCGGCGCTGGCCCTGGGCCTGATCGTCACCGCCATGCTGGAGGGCGTGCGTATCGACCTGATGGGTTATCTGTTCGGCGATATCCTGGCGGTGGGCTGGGAGGATGTTGCCCTGATTTGGGCCGGGACGGTACTGATCTTGTTGCTGCTGCGGCATGTGTGGCACTCGTTGTTGAGCGCCACCGTACACGCCGACCTGGCGCGCGTTGAAGGGGTTAACGTGGGCCGTACCGAATTTATGTATACGATGCTTTTGGCCGTGGTGGTCGCGCTGGCGATGAAGGTGGTTGGTATCTTGCTGGTGACGTCCCTGCTGGTTATTCCTGCTGCCGCCGCACGCTCAAGCGCCCGCACACCTGAAGCCATGGCCTTCGCCGCCGCCGTGTTGGGGGCCGTGTCGGTGGGGGCTGGATTGTGGGCGTCGTATACCTATGACGCACCTGCGGGACCGGCCATTGTCGTCGCCGCGTCGTTGCTCTTTGTTGTATCGCTGATTAAGCGTTAAGCCGGGCTAGGCCCGCTTCTAAATCTCGGATCAAATCGTCTGGGTCTTCCAATCCGGCGTGGAGACGCAACGTCTGACCTTTGTGCGGCCAGTCGTATGTGGTGCGTTCAGAGCCCGGGTCAGCGGGGATAATCAGGCTTTCATAGCCGCCCCAGCTATACCCCATGGCGAACAGCTCCATGCCGTCCAACAGGCGCGCAACGGCGGCTTGGTCCGGGCCTTCTTTCAACACGACGCCAAACAATCCGCTGGACCCGGTGAAATCGCGCTGCCAAATTTCGTGTCCGGGGCAGCTGGGCAGGGCCGGGTGCAGCACGGTTTCCACGTCCGCGCGCGCGGTCAGCCAGTGGGCCAGCTTCAACGCGGTGGCCTCGTGGCGCGGCAGGCGGGCGGCCAGCGAGCGCAGACCCCGAAGACCTAAGTAACAATCATCCGGGGCAACAGAATAGCCCAAGGTTCCGGCGGTGATCTTGGCCCGGGTCCACAGGTGTTTGTTGGCCATGGTGAGGGTGCCGAGCATGGCGTCGGAATGGCCGACGATGTACTTGGTTGCGGCCTGGATGGAAATATCGACGCCGTGGTCAAAGGGCTTGAAGTGGTAGCCCGCCGACCAGGTGTTATCCATCGCCACCAACGCGCCCGCGTTGTGGGCGGCGGTGCAAATGGCGGGAATGTCTTGAACTTCAAATGTGATGGAGCCGGGGGCCTCGGTCAGCACGATTTTGGTGTTGGGGCGAAACTCTTTTGCAATGTCCGAACCCGCCATCGGGTCAAAATACGACGCCTCGACGCCGAACCTGCGCAAGAACCCTTGGGCGAATTTGATGGATGGGTAATAGGCGTTGTCGGTGATCAACACGTGATCGCCCGCCTTGACGTTGGCCAGCAACGCCACCGCGATGGCCGCCATGCCGGACGGCAGGGCTATGCCATGCGTGCCGCCTTCTAAGTCCGCCACGGCCTGTTCAAAGGCGAAGGTGGTGGGGGTGCCGTAGCGCCCGTAATAGACCTGTTCGAATTTGTGCTTATTCGCGTCCCCCATCAAAGCCACGGTGGGAAACGTCACGGTGGACGCGTGATACACCGGTGGATTGACGATGCCGAAATTAGCCTCGGGATCGCGTCCGGATGTGGTCAGGCGGGTGTCTGGATGGTGGGGCGTGGTGCTTTTTTTCATGTGCTGAGTGTGCCTGCAAATGCACGCGCGTGCCAGTGTTTAGGTATTCACCGGGCGTCCTTGTGCTTACGCGCCTATCGGTACGTCTGGATCATCGCCCCATTCGGCCCAGGATGCATCATAGACGGCGCAGTCTTCCTTGCCCAACAGGTACATGGCGAACGCCACCACGCAGGCGGTGACACCAGACCCACACGTCGCGATGGCGGGCTTGGACATGTCCACGCCCTCAGCGTCCAGAATGTCGGCAATCTCGTTGGCGTTTAGGAACTGAAAATCGTGCGACGGCGGGGTGAGCAGGGTGAACGGCACATTGATCGAGCCGGGAATGTGGCCGCGACGTTCGGTTGGGCGCGGTTCGTGATCGATGCCGCTAAACCGACCTTCATTACGCGCGTCGACCGTTTGAAAATCACCGCTTTTGATGTTGGCCAACATATCGGCCTTGGATTTCACCAAGTTCGGATTGAGCTTCGCCCTAAATTCAACAGGCTTAATGGCGGGGGCTTCGGTTTCAATGGGGCGACGTTCCTTGCCCCAACGCACCATGCCGCCGTTTAACACACACGCGTCCATATAACCGAATGTCCTGAGCATCCACCACAACCGACAGGCTGCCATATAGCCGCCGTTTGAATCGTAAATAACAATCTTGTGGGTGTTGGAAATCCCCATCTGCCCCAAGGCGTCGGCGAAGGTGTCGGCGTCGGGTAGCATGTGTGGCAACCCGGTTGAGGTATCGGCCACGCGATCGATGTCGAAGTGGTTGGAGCCTGGAATGTGGCGATAGGTCCATTCCTCATAGGCGTCACGGTCGGCGTGGGGCAGATGATAGGTAGCATCAATGATGCGCACGTCTGCATCATTTAAGTGTGCCTCAAGCCATTCACCGCTTACCAGCGAGTCAGCGTTTTTGAAGTCCATGGGAGTCCTGATAATGTAAAACGATTCCAAATTTCGCGGACATTAACAAAATGAAACCTATACGTCTAGCCAGTCAGGGCAGGGCAGGCCCTTGGACTTGAGAAACGTAGGGTTGAACAGTTTCGATTGATAGCGCGTGCCTGCATCGCCCAGCACCGTAACGATGGTATGCCCCGGCCCCATTTTCTGCGCCAGACGTATAGCCCCTGCGACGTTGATGCCGCTGGACCCGCCGAGACACAAGCCTTCGTGCTTTAACAGATCGAAAATTATGGGCAGGGCTTCTGCGTCGGGAATTTGAAAGGCTTCGTCAATGGGCGCGCCTTCTAAGTTCTTGGTGATGCGCCCTTGGCCGATGCCTTCGGTAATGGATCCGCCTTCGGACTTAAGTTCGCCCTGAGTGTAAAAGCTGTACAGCGCGGCACCCATAGGGTCGGCCAAGCCTACCACCACGTTCTTGTTTTTGTCCTTTAAGCCGAGGCCGACGCCAGCCACCGTGCCACCGGTGCCCGCCGCACAGATAAAGCCGTCAACGCGCCCGTCGGTCTGCGCCCAAATTTCTTGGGCGGTGCCCTCATAGTGGGCGCGTCGATTGGCGGTGTTGTCGAACTGGTTGGCCCAAATCGCACCGTTTGGCTCAGATTTAGCGAGTTCTAGAGCTTTGCGCTGCGAAACGTGGACGTAGTTGTTTTCATTGCGGTAAGGGGCGGCTGGGACTTCAATGAGTTCCGCTCCACACAGGCGCAAGGTGTCTTTCTTTTCTTGCGCTTGGGTATCGGGGATGATGATGACCGAGCGATAGCCCAGAGCATTGCCCACCAAGGTGAGGCCGATGCCGGTGTTGCCTGCTGTGCCTTCGACGATCACGCCGCCGGGCTTCAGCAGGCCCTGTTCTTCGGCGTCACGCACGATGTACTGCGCGGCCCTGTCCTTGACCGAACCGCCGGGGTTCATGAACTCGGCCTTACCAAGAATCTCACAGCCCGTCGCCGCACTGGCCGCATTCAGGCGGATCAGCGGGGTGTTACCAATCGCGTCGAGAAAGTCGCTGCGGACGTCCATTGTAACGGTCCAGTCTGTAATTCTTTTTTATTACGCTCATCCAGGTGTTGTTAGAAAGGTAAGTCCAAAGCCAACCACAATCAAGGCTTAAAGGCTTGGTTGATAAATGGTGGGTTATATCTGCCTAGGGTGGAAAAATATGCCCGGTAAGCCGCGTACCCAAAGTATAAGAATTGCATGATTTCAATAACTTAAGTGGTTGCGAATCGTGGCACATAGATTGCAAGAATCTCCACAGAATCAAGGGGTAAGCACCAAAAATGTGTTCTGGAGGAGCCAACGATGAGCAACGATATTAGCGAACAAACAACCAGCACCGCCGCTGCGGCACAAAGCACCCACCAACACGATAAAGCTAAGGATAAAAGTGGCACCGCCGATGCGTTCAGCAAAATGTTGGACGATTTTCGCAGCAGCGGTGTGGTTGATGTCGACGGCGGGGAGGGTGACGACGTCATCAATGCCAAAGGCGTGTTTGTCCGCGTGAACGGTGGGGCGGGTGATGATGTGATCAATGTTGAATCGACCCCCCAATACCGTCCCCCTCACCATGTAACCTTGCATGATATTCAGCACATGAGAGAGATGCAGCGCCAGCTTACAGCTTGTCATCATGAAACCCCCGGCCATCAAGGCTTTGGCATGCGTCCGGGCGTGATTGGTATCGGCGGCGGACATATGGACCGCACGCCAGCGTCCTTAGTTTCGGGCGGGGACGGAAACGACACCATTACAACCAACGGCGTGACCTTGGCCCGTGGCGGCTCTGGTGATGATGTGATGGATATTATGAGCGGCACGGCCTATGGCGGAACGGGCAACGATACCATCACCAATATGGCGTCTGCCGATCTATATGGCGGGGCCGGGGACGACATCATTCTTTCTTCCGGAATGATGAATATTAACTCCAATATCTCGGGCGGTGCTGGCGATGATGAAATCATCGCCTCTGGCTCACAGCTTTCGGTCGAAGGCGGCACCGGAAATGACAAGATCACCTTGGATGGTGAGCATCAGCATGATCTCTTGCGCCCGAATGTTGCCATAGACCATCACGGCCATCACGTCCATTTAGGTCATGGGGCCGAAAGCGGGAGTGCGGTCCTGAGCGGGGGCATGGGCGACGATGCCATCACCATCACCAACGAGGCTACGGCTGCCATCGAATACTTCGCGGGCGATGGCCATGACACCATTTCTGGGGCGAACGAAGCGAGCGTATTGAAGCTGGGTCAGGGCCTCACCTTTGACGGCACAACGTTCGTTGTCGAAGGGGACAACCTGGCGATCAGTTTCCCCGATGCCGAAGGCTCGGTGACCATCTTGGATTACGCCACCCAGGGCGTGCCGATGATCGAGTTCGCAAGCGGACGGACACTGGATGCCTCGACCACAATCGCGCTGGCGGGCGGCAATCCAGACGCCTATCAAGCGGACGATACGTCCGCTGCGGTTAAGTCCAGCGCGCCTTCAGATCACGACGATTGATCTTGAACCACTGCATGGCGATGAGGGTCATAGCGTTGATGTAACGGCCCTCATCCAGCCACGCCAGCGCCTGAACGGTTGGTACGGACAACACGCGAATATCTTCATGTTCATGGTCCAGGCCATGTACGCCGCCTAACGTGCTGGCGTCCACTCGGGCGCAGTAGAGGCGCACGCTTTCAGACGTGCCGCCGGGACTCACCAGGTATTGGCCAATCTGAGTCAGGTCCTGCACGTGGCAATTGGCTTCTTCCAGGCATTCACGCTTGGCCACGGCTTCGGGGGTTTCATCCTCGTCGATGATGCCCGCCACGCACTCCAACAGCCATGGTGAGTGCGGGGCAGCCCCGAACGCGTCAGCTTGCAACGCCGCCAGCGCGCCAGCGCGAAATTGTTCAACGAACACGACGCGCTCTAAGTCTGGATCATACAAAAACACCGCCACCGCGTGGCCGCGTTCGAAAAGTTCACGGCTTAGGGGCGCGGACCAGCCGCCCTCAAACAGTTTGTGCTTCAGGGTGTAGCGGTCGATTTTGAAATAGCCATCATGCGCGCGCACCCGGTCGAGGACCTGGACGTCGTTTTGCGTGAAGGTCTCGGTGGCGGGTGGTCCTAGGTCATCGTCGGACATGTAAGCTCCTTAGCCCCAAAAGCGTCCCGATACGCCCGCAACGATCACCACCAAGCCGAGGATGAGGTTGGTGGTGACGATGCGGCGCATGGTGGCTAGGTGCTGGGCACCTGAGGGCCAATCGCCTGCGGCTACGGCAGCTTGTAAGGCGCGGTAGGGCTTGGAGACCATAAACGCGAACAGGGCGATCATCACCCAGGACAACGCGTGCATCAGCTCGACATGGCGGCCCGCCGCTGCGAACCCGCCAAAGTCCACATAGACCATGATGTAGCCGGTGGCGGGCAACACGGCGATCGCCAACCAGACCCACATAAAGAACCTTGGAAACACGCGCGTCCACACGCCCAGCCGCGTGGCTGGCGGCTCAATCATCAAGGATGGGCGCAAGATCAAGTGGGCGAAGAACATACCGCCCACCCACACCACTGCGGCTAAGGTATGCAGGGTACTGACGACGGGAAAAAGCATGTCCATAACGGTATCTCCTTAACGTTGTTATTTTAAGCGAAGCGTTCCCAGCCCAGCCCGTCCATGTCGATGTCGGGCGCGTGACCTTGGGCCAAATCGGCGATGATGCGCGCACTGCCCGCCGCCATCGTCCAGCCCAATGTGCCGTGTCCGGTGTTGAGCAGCAAGTTCTCGTGTTTGCCACGACCCAACAGCGGTACGCCATCCGGTGTGGCGGGACGCAGCCCGGTCCAAAACGTGGCTTGGTCGCGTTGGCCCGCATCCGGGAACAGCTTTAGGGCCGTATCTAGGGTTAGGTTAGCACGACGCTGGTCTAAGTGCGTGTCATAGCCAGCGAACTCCGCCGTGCCCGCAACGCGTAAAGTATCACCCAGTCGGCTGAACACCAGCTTGTAACGGTCGTCGGTGAGGCTCACGACCGGGGCGGCGTCACCATCCGGGTCGGTGATGGGCAAGGTCACCGAATAGCCCTTGGCTGGGTAAATATGCAGCTTCAAGCCTAACGTTTTGGCCAAGCTCTGGCTCTGACAGCCCAATGCCAACACGAACACGTCGCCATCTACGTCACCATGGTCGGTTTTAACGGTGGTGATTTTATAGCCCTCGGTTGCAAGGCCCAACACGCGGGTATTGAACTTGAACCTGACGCCCAAGCTCTTGGCCTTATCGGCCAATTGCTGGGTAAAGGCCAGGCAATCACCGCTTTCGTCATGGGGGCTCCAGGTGCCGCCGCACAAAAGCTGGGTGGCATGGGCCAGGGCCGGTTCCAGATCGATGCAGCCCTTGCGATCCAAGGCACGGCGTTCGCAGCCCAGTTCGGTCATCATGCGTGCGCGGTCCAGGGCCTGATCGAACTCGGGGCCGTCGCGGAAAATACTGATGATGCCAAGCTGTCTAAGGCCGTAATCAAGTTCGACCTCTTCGCGTAAAGTCTTAAAACGGTCTCGCGAATACAGTGCCACGCGCAATATCCGTGCGACGTTGTCCCAAAACTGAGGTTCACGGCAATGACTGAGAAATTCTACCGTCCATGCCCACAACGCCGGATCCAGGCGCAAGCGGTATAACAGTGGCGCATCATGATGTCCCAGCCACTTTATGGCCTTAGCAATGACGCCAGGGGCGGCCCACGGTTCGGCATGGTTGGCGGCGACCTGCCCACCGTTGGCAAAGCTGGTTTCCAGGCCCACGTCTTGGCGCTGCTCGATCACGGTCACGTCGTGGCCGTCGCGGGCAAGCTCGAAAGCGGTGGTTACGCCGATGACACCGGCGCCAAGGACAATGGCCTTCATGGGGTCTTCCTGAGAATGTGCATCTGAGTATTTATAGCACTGTCAGATTGAAGCGGTCGCGAAAAAGCCGCCCGGGGCCCCGAGCGGCTTAAGAGGCTCAGTGCAGAAACTACTTTAAGATTTTGTAGCCGTAAACACGCCCTTTTCTATCGCCCATGTAGAAATGGTCTTTGTTAAAGCTGATGCCGACGCGGGAATTCATGCCCGTGGGATAGGACCAGATTTCTTCGCCCTTGGTTTTGTCCAGCGCATAGACATAACCGCGCTGGCTCATGAAATAGAGTCGCTGACCATCGATAATCGGCTTAATAAGAAGATAGTCAAATTTGCGGCCCGGAATGTTGTAACGCCACAACTCGTTACCGTCCTCCACAGACCAGGCGTATACGAAGGTGGTGGCGGAGCTAAAATAAACCACGTCACCTTCGCCGATCAGAGACGGAGTCCAGTTTTCGGAATCGCGCTTCCACACCACATCGCCAGTGGTGGTATCCAGACCGTACAGGAAGTCCTGGTAGGCGACGAATACCAAACGGTCCTTGGTGGCATAGAGCGCCTTGGGCGTGCCCTCGATGGACGTATGCGTCCACTTGACCGTACCCGATGTTTTGTCGAGGGCGTAATAATGTGCCGGCCCCCCATCGTCAGCGGTAAAGCTCGGGTCGACATAGTTGCCGGCAACATAGACCGTGTCACCAAAGCTGGTGGCGGTCTGCAGCAGAAATTCGCTGCTGGTGAAGGACCAGTTGATTTTGCCGTCGGCCATGTTGATAGAATAGAGCTTGGCACCAGTCAGGATGTCGGCGGGTAGGCCCGAGCCGACGAAGGTCGTGGAGACAAACATTGTGTCGCCTGAAAAGTGCGCGCGGCGGTGACAGTCGATGCCAAGCTCGGCCGTCCATTGGAGGCTGCCGTCAGCCCTGTTCAAAGCGGCCATCTTGCCACCCCTGAGGCACACGAAGACCTGTTCGCCGAAGGTGCTGAAACTGCGGTCCCACACACCCTCTTGGGGCGCATATTCCCATTTCTGTTTGCCCGTGAGGGCGTCAAGTGCCAGCAGCGGACCGCCTTCGGGAACTGTCAGCACCAAGTCGCCTGCGGGCAGGGGGGCAATGTTGATGGGCCTCCCTGTATCAACAGTCCAGGCAAGTTCCAACGCGTTCTCATCGAGTTTGCGCCGCGGATCGTCATCAGGTTTAGCCGCGGATGCGGTGGTGAAAGATGGCAGGACCAGGGCGCAAGCGAGAAGGATAAGTTTTAGGGTCGATAGCAAACGGGCCATGTTTTTTTCCGAATTGACTGAGGGTTCCGATTGGCATTCTTGTCTGTGCTGTTGACACCTCTATTTCATGATTTTATAGGCATGAAGGTCCCCGTTGGAGGCACCGATGTAGATGTAACCATCGCTAACGCTCAGGCCGACGCGGGCATTCATTTCGGTGGGGTAGCTCCACAACTGCGTGCCGTCTCTTTTGTCCAGCGCGTAGACTTGGCCGCGTTGGCTCAAGAAATAGAAATTATTATCGACCAGAACGGGCTTGATCAGCAGATAGTTGAACTTTTGACCGGGGATATTGAACCGCCATTTGTACTTGCCATCTTTGATGTTTAAGGCATTCACGTACGTTGTGGCTGAGCCGTAATAAACCACATCACCTTCAACCACGAACGAGGGAATCCAGTTCGACGTGTCATGTTCCCATTTCTTTTTACCGGTTTCTTTATCAACGCTGAAAAGCCAGTCTTCATACCCGGCATAAAGCAATTCATTTGCGGTTGCGTGCATCTTTTTTGGCACCCCGTCTAGCGAGGTGAAGGTCCATTTGATCTTCTGCGTTTTGCGGTCTAGGGCATAAAAACGACTGGAGCCGGATTCCGTTCCCATATAAGATTCGTCGACATACGAGCCGCCAACGAAAACCGTATCGCCGTAGGTGGCGGGGGTTTGCAACAGGTAGTTTTCGCTTGTGAACACCCATTCGGTGGAGCCGTCAAACTTGTTTAAGGCATACAACTTTGCATCATGCACTGGAATATTGGGAAGCCCCGCACCAACATGAGTTGTCGCTACAAAAACGGTGTCGCCGTCAACGTGCTGGGGGCGCAGGCAGTTGATGCCAAGTTTACTATTCCAAATTTCACGACCGTCTTTAGGGTTCAACGCGGCAATGCGTCCACCTTTCAGGCAGGCATAAACGCGCTCTCCGTCACTGGAAAAGCCGCGGGTCCACACGCCTTCGCCGGATGTGTAGGTCCAGGCGACCTCGCCGGTTTTGGCGTGAAAAGCGGTCATCGGCTGATCCGTTGGTACGACGATCACAAGGTCGCCCACCACCACCGGTGCAAGGGTCAGTACGGCGTTGGTTTTTACACTCCAAGCCAACTCGAGAGCATCCCCGTTTTTCGCCGAGGCTGTCGGAATGCCTAAGGCCAGAGGTGAGCATAAAAAGGCCAGCGCGACCAAGGTTTTCAACAACCGTGTCATAGTATCTTTCCCGAACAGGTGAATGGTTTCATCAAGATAAAAAATATAGGGAAGGCCATTGAAAATAAAGGCCCAAAAAATAAAGGCGGGAGAAAATCTCCCGCCTTTATATTCTTATGTCCGAAGACCTAGATCTTAGCGCATGCCATGGGCAAGGATAGGACCGTCACGGTTTTCTTCGGTGATGTCGAACTCGATGCCAGGAGGCATACGGTTGTCACGCAGGCGGTGACGCATCGTGGAGTGATCCCAATCGTTGGGAAGATCACGAGTTCTCTGACCCTTATGGGCTTTACGCGTGTCGTAGTTAGCGAGCAGAGAAATTCCAGGAGGCTTCGCGAGGGAGTCACCACCAGTCATCAGACCTTCGTAAGATGTCAGGTCCATTTCATGCAAGGATTCTTCGGTGATTCCGGTGTGGCAAGAAGAACATGAGGGTGTATCTTCACCCCAGTAGTTTTCTGTGGTGAGCATTGGCAAGATGACATTTTTGAAGGTGTCATCATTTTTAGCGCCAGCCATTGTCCAGGCACCAAATGCGCCAACTTCACAGCCGTTGTCCTTGTTGATTTTGCAAGGACCGTCGCGATTTTCTTCGGTGATATCGAACTCGATGCCAGGAGGCATGCGGTTATCACGAAGACGCAGCTTCATCTTGGAGTGGCCCCAATTGTAGTCGGTAGCGCCAACTTTGGATTGACCGAACAACGGAACCCCAGGAGGCTTGGCAAGGGCGTCGCCGCCAATCATCATGCCAGCATAGGAGGTCAAATCCATCTCGTGGAGGGATTCTTCGGTGTTGCCAGAGTGGCAAGACGCACAGGACGGCAGATCGTCGCCCCAGATGTTGTCTTTGGTGAAGAGCGGCAGGATGTCCGTATCAAAGGTAGCAGCGGTAGAGTTGCCACTCATATCATTGTACGAGAACTTTCCGTTCGGTGCACCAGCCTCAACCCAAGCAGCCATGAGGTCAACACCTTTGATTGCCCCCGGAGTGCTTTCCATAACTTCAGCCATAGCAGGAGCTGCAGCAATAGTCGCCATCGCGGCGCCCATGAGCATTCCTTTAAGAGATAGTACTTTTTTCATATTAGGTATTCCCCCGTTATCTGTAAAACAAACCGCGATATAATTAACGCGAGTTATCGAACTCCGCAAGCAAAATGGCTGTGTTTTTTGAATCTTGGCGATAAGTCGGCATCGCCGCAGCTTGCCGATGGGTTTTATTACAAGTTTCTAATAAACAAGGGGAATTTCGGATGAGATTTTCTGCTCTGGCACCATAAAGTGTTGCAATGAGGGGGTTTCCGGTCTCAAAAGCCGGTTTTACGCGGAGCGTTTTTTGACCCCAAAAATGTGAATACATGACTATTCATGGCCATCAATCGACGATTGAGCGCGTGCGTTTTTTTTTTACATTTGCTACCCTGATTAGGGTCATTCGCGCCAAATTATCAACAACAGTTCGACTAATTTTTGGCAACAAACGGAATTTCACCGCCTTTCGACCGCAAGAAACGAACACCGGGAATAGGGACTTTCGAGTATGGACATCCTTAGCGTGCGCCAGACGTATCAAGCGGACACAGGTGCCGCCGCGGTCGGTATTTCAGGCTTAGCTTTGATGGAATCGGCGGGGGCGGCCATAGCCCGCGCCATTCAAGCGCGCTGGGAACAGCGAGAAGTCCTCGTGCTAGCCGGTCCCGGCAACAACGGTGGCGATGGATTCGTGGTCGCAAGGCTGCTGAAAAAGGCCGGGTGGCCGGTCACCGTGCACCTGTTGGGCGACAAGGCGGCCTTAAAAGGTGACGCCGCCACCAATGCCAAACGCTGGCGCTCTAAGGTTCAGCCCTTAGACCAAGCCCTTGACATCATTGCCGCGTTGGATGACGCGGAAAGCCTGCTGGTTGTCGATGCCCTGTTCGGTGCGGGCTTGTCTAAGCCTTTAGGAGGCGCTGCTAAGTCTTTGGCGGAAATACTCAATATTCAGATGGATGAGGGCCGCGCTCCCGCCGTTATCGCTGTCGATATACCCAGCGGTGTGAACGGTGATACAGGCCACATATCAAAGGGGGTGGCGTTTTCGGCGGACTTAACCGTGACGTTTTGTCGCCTCAAGCCCGGCCATGTGTTGATGCCGGGGCGTTCGTACTGCGGCGAACTGGTGGTGGCCGACATTGGCATTTCCGACGATGTGGTTGCCAGCTTAAGCCCCACCGTCTTCCTCAACGGGGTTGAGCTTTGGGAACCCGCGCTCCCTGAACCCGACGTGCAGGGCAATAAGTATGGCCGTGGTCATGTTGTCGTGTTGGGCGGGACCGTCATGTGCGGGGCGGCGCGCCTTGCCGCCCTGGCGGCTAGGCGTTTGGGCGCGGGGCTGGTGACCGTCGCCGCGCCCGAAACTGCGTTCAGCACTTATATAAGTGCGGTCGACCCCGGAACTCTGGTGTCACCGTTCAAGGGCCTTAAGGGCTTTCGCAAAATCCTCTCCGACCCGCGCAAAACCACCTGCGTGCTGGGACCGGGGGCGGGGGCATCTAAATCCACCCGGGGCAAGGTCTTGGCCGCGTTGACGGCGAACAAGGCCTGCGTGTTGGACGCGGATGCGCTATCGGCCTTCAAAAGCGAACCAGAGGCCCTATTCACGGGGCTCGGCAATCACGCCCACGATGTGGTGCTGACCCCTCACGGCGGTGAATTCGCGCGCCTTTTTCCAGATTTGGCCAAGATGCAGGCGTCCATTGGCAAGTTGGAGGTCACGCGTATGGCCGCCAAGCGCGCGGGCTGTGTGGTTCTCTATAAAGGGCCAGACACTATAGTGGCGTGCTCGGACGGCCGTGCAGCCATCACCGCCAACGCGCCTCCGACCTTAGCCACCGCAGGCACCGGTGATGTTTTGGCCGGCTTTACCGCTGCGCTGTTGGCCCAAGGCATGGTGGCTTTCGATGCGGCAAACGCGGCAGCGTGGCTGCATGCGGAATGTGCCAGAGCCTTCGGTCCGGGACTGATTGCCGAGGACTTATCGGACGAGTTGCCGGACGTCTTGGAGAGCTTGTTTGACGGCCTGGACTGAGTGGCGTTGACAGGGGGGGCTTTTTGTATAAAGTGCGCGCCAAGCCTGGATATCCTGGGCATCGGCGGGCGTGGTGGAATTGGTAGACACGCCAGATTTAGGTTCTGGTGGCGGAAACGCCGTGGGGGTTCAAGTCCCTTCGCCCGCACCAAGCTCTCAGCCATTTGAGAGAATGCCGAAAACCAGGATTTCCGTACGCGATTGAGTAGGATGCCAGCCAGGACGAGACGTTCAGGCGGGCCTTCTTTATATTGATGAATTAGAGCTCGAACGGGGTCACCATGCAGGTCACCGAAACGAAGAACGAAGGTCTTAGCCGCGAATACTCGATGATCATTGCGGCCGATGATTTTGAAGCCACGATCACCAGCCGCCTGGAAGAAATTTCCAAAACGATCGCCATGCCGGGCTTTCGCAAGGGCAAGGTTCCCGTCAGCCTGGTGCGCAAGAAGCACGGCCAGGACATCATGGGCGAAGTCTTGGATAAAGCCGTCAACGACGCCGCAACCAAGGTTTTGACCGACAACGAACTGCGTCCGGCGATGCAGCCTAAAATCGAAATCGTCAAATTCGAAGAAGGCAAAGACATCGAATGCACCATGGCCGTCGACGTCATGCCGGTCATCGATTTGGGTGATTTCTCCAAGATCAAGGTTGAACGCCTGGTTGCCGAAGGCGATGAAGCCGAGGTCGATAAGACCCTGGAACGGATGGCTGAAGCCTATAAAACGTCCGAACCTGTTGCCAAAAAGCGGAAATCAAAGTCCGGTGACGTGGTCGTGATTGACTTTACGGGTTCCGTTGACGGCGTTGAATTCCCCGGCGGCAAGGGCGAAGACTATTCCTTGGAACTGGGTTCAAACAGCTTCATTCCCGGCTTTGAAGATCAGTTGATCGGCACCAACGTGGGCGACGAACTTGACGTTAAGGTCGCGTTCCCCGCCGAATATGGCGCCGCAGAGTTGGCGGGGAAAGACGCGGTCTTCGCGTGCAAGGTTAAAGAGCTGCGTGAAAGCAAGCCGTCCGCCATCGATGATGAACTGGCGAAGAAAGCCGGTATGGATAGCTTGGAAACCCTGAAAGTTGCTATCCGCGACCAACACAGTCAGGGCTTTGCCGATATCAGCCGTCAGAAAGCCAAGCGCGCGCTGCTGGATGCCCTGAACGACGCTTACAGCTACGAACTGCCCGCCGGGTTGATCGAAGCCGAGTACGACAGCATCGCGAAGGCCTTCGAGCAGGCGAAAGAAGCCGGTGAAGAGGTCGAAGAGATGAGCGATGCAGAGCGTGAAGCGGATTTCCGCGACATCGCCACCCGTCGCGTCAAGTTGGGCCTGTTGTTCGCCGAAGTCGGCCGCAACAACGAAATCAAGGTCGAGCAGGACGATTTGCAAAAGGCCATATTGAAAGAAGCCCAGAACTATCCGGGCCAAGAGCAGATGGTGTTTAAGTACTACCAGGAAAACCCGGAAGCGATGCAACAGTTGTCCGGCCCGGTGTACGAAGAAAAAATTGTCGACTTCATTCTGGAACTGGCCAAAGTTACCGACAAGACCGTGTCGGTTGACGAGTTGATGGCTGAGGACCAAGACGACAAGCCAAAGAAGAAGAAGGCTGCCGTCAAAAAAGCCCCGGCGAAGAAGGCTCCAGCGAAGAAAGCTGCGGCCAAAAAGGCCCCGGCGAAAAAGGCCGCTGCGAAAAAAGCCTACTAAAAGGCCTTTTCTTTTCGTATCCCGCCCCCATACTCTGTTAGGGGCGGGATACGATTCCTGCTTATCTGTTCAAACATTTCCTTGAAGGATGGTTCAGGCCATGCGCGATAGCTCACCCATTGATACTTATATGAATAGTCTTGTTCCTATGGTGGTGGAAACCACCAACCGGGGCGAGCGCGCCTACGACATCTATTCGCGCATGTTGAAGGAACGCATTATTTTCCTCACCGGACAGGTGGAAGACCAAGTGTCCAGCCTGATCTGTGCCCAGTTGTTGTATTTGGAAAGCGAAAATCCGAACAAGGACATTTCCTTCTATATCAACTCGCCGGGTGGCGTGGTGACATCGGGTTTAGCGATCTATGACACCATGCAGTACATCCGTCCCAAGGTGTCCACCGTATGCATCGGTCAGGCCGCGTCCATGGGTTCGTTGCTGCTGGCTGCGGGCGAACCGGGAATGCGTTATGCGCTGCCCAACGCGCGGGTGATGGTCCATCAGCCGTCTGGCGGGGCGCAGGGCCAAGCCACAGATATCGAGATTCAGGCGCGTGAAATTCTGTCATTGCGTGGCCGTCTCAACGAAATTTATGTCAAGCACACCGGAAAAAAGCTGAAAGAGATCGAAGCGGCTATGGAACGCGACAAGTTCTTAAGCCCTGATGAAGCCAAGGACTTTGGCTTGCTGGACGAGGTCGTCAGTCACCGTCCCGCCACCAATGATGACGATGCGGATACGGGCAAGAAGTCCTGATTTTCGCGGTTTCGCTTTTTGCGGTGAGGAAAAGTTTAAGGAAAACGCAAGTTTTCCCGGCTATACCTTATGTCTTGGAAGGTGCGATTGACGGGTTTTCCTCGGTTTTGAACGTGAAATGTGTTGAAATTGTTGGCCTTTAGTAACTTGCACCCCCATATGATCTTTAAGGTTTGACGCTCCCGCTTGGGCGGTTCTAAAGACCAAAACATTAAGGGGATTGTACCGCCCCGCCACCAGTGGCTAAAATGGTGCACCAGCCCTGCGTGGGCGGATGTTTTACAAACGGAGTTTTCATGAGCAAGACCACCAGCAGCGGCGATTCATCAAAGAACACTCTCTACTGCTCGTTCTGCGGTAAGAGCCAGCACGAAGTCCGCAAGCTGATTGCCGGACCGACGGTGTTCATCTGCGATGAGTGTGTCGAACTGTGCATGGATATTATCCGCGAAGAGCACAAAAGCTCGCTGGTGAAATCCGGCGAAGGCGTACCGACGCCGAAAGAAATTTCCGACGTGCTCAACGATTACGTGATCGGCCAAGACTTTGCCAAGCGCGTGCTGTCGGTGGCCGTACACAACCATTACAAACGCTTAGGGCACAGCGCCAAAAGCGACGAAGTGGAGCTGTCCAAATCCAACATCTTGCTGATCGGCCCCACCGGCAGCGGTAAGACGTTGCTGGCGCAGACCTTGGCACGCATTCTCGATGTGCCGTTCACCATGGCCGACGCCACCACCTTGACCGAAGCCGGTTACGTGGGCGAGGACGTGGAAAATATCATTCTCAAGTTGTTGCAGTCGGCCGACTATAACGTCGAACGTGCTCAGCGCGGCATCGTCTATATCGATGAAGTCGATAAAATCAGCCGCAAGTCCGACAACCCGTCGATCACCCGCGACGTGTCGGGCGAAGGCGTGCAGCAGGCGTTGCTGAAAATCATGGAAGGCACCGTTGCCTCCGTACCGCCCCAGGGCGGGCGCAAGCACCCCCAACAGGAATTCTTGCAGGTCGATACCACCAATATCTTGTTCGTGTGCGGCGGTGCGTTCTCCGGCTTGGACAAAATCATCTCCATGCGCGGTAAGGGGTCATCCATCGGCTTTGGTGCCGACGTGCAGTCCCCGGATGACCGCGGTGTGGGCGAAGTGCTGCGCGAATTGGAACCCGAAGATCTTTTAAAGTTTGGCCTGATCCCAGAATTTGTCGGTCGTGTGCCGGTGCTCGCCACCTTGGAAGATCTGGACGAAGACGCGCTGATCACCATCCTTACCGCGCCGAAGAACGCCTTGGTTAAGCAGTACCAGCGCCTGTTCGAAATGGAAGAGGTGCAACTCACCTTTACCGACGGTGCGTTGAAGGAAGTTGCCAAGCGGGCGGTGACGCGCAAAACCGGTGCGCGCGGCTTGCGCTCCATCATGGAAGGCATCTTGCTCGACACCATGTTTGACCTGCCGGGTCTCGATGGCGTGGAAGAAGTGGTGATCAATAAAGAGGTGGTGGCCGAAGGTGCTAAACCCCTATTTATCTATGCAGATCGCGCCGAAGAGGTGGAATCGACTGCTTCATAAGGCCGTATCACAGTGATTCGGGCTTTACAGCCCCAAAACGAACCGCCGGAGGGATAAACCTCCGGCGGTTTTGTCTTGTTTGGCCTTTTTTACCCCACTTATGCCCTATTTTTTGCCTTTTATCCCCATTATTGGGTGTTGAAGCATTGAAAAGGGTGGGAAAGGGGGCCATCTTTGAGGTTACTCAATCGCTACGCCACGCTTGGCGGGCCAACAACAAAATAAGGACTTCGATGCTATGAGCGATATCGCATCCGCCGGTGAACTTCTCCCCGTCCTCCCCCTGCGCGACATTGTCGTGTTCCCGCACATGATCGTGCCGTTGTTCGTGGGTCGCGAAAAATCCGTGCGCGCGTTGGAAGACGTGATGCGTGAAGACAAGCAGATTTTGTTGGTGGCACAAAAGAATGCCGCTCAAGACGAGCCTGGACCCGAAGACATCTATTCGGTGGGCACCGTATCCACGGTGTTGCAACTGTTGAAATTGCCCGACGGCACCGTGAAGGTGTTGGTCGAAGGTGGTCAGCGCGCGCGTATCCTTAGATACGGCGACAAGGAAGAATTCTTCCAGGCCGAAGTCGAACTGATCGACGAGGTTGACGGCGACGACAAAGAACAAGAAGCCTTGTCTCGCTCGGTGGTGTCCGAGTTCGAGCAGTACATTAAACTCAACAAGAAAATTCCGCCCGAAGCCTTGGTGTCGATCAATCAGATAGAAGACGCATCGAAGCTCAGCGACACCGTTGCCTCGCACTTGGCATTGAAGATTTCCGAAAAGCAGGAATTGCTGGAAGTCCGCTCCACCGCGGAACGCCTGGAACGCGTCTATTCCTATATGGAAGGCGAGATTGGCGTGTTGCAGGTGGAAAAGAAAATCCGCTCCCGCGTGAAGCGCCAAATGGAAAAAACCCAGCGCGAGTACTATCTGAACGAACAGATGAAGGCCATTCAGAAGGAACTGGGCGAGGGCGAAGAAGGCCGTGACGAAAACGCCGAGTTGGAAGACAAGATCAAAAAGACCCGTCTGTCCAAGGAAGCGCGTGAAAAATGCATGGGCGAGTTTAAGAAGCTCAAATCCATGTCGCCGATGTCGGCCGAGGCCACGGTGGTGCGCAACTATCTGGATTGGATCTTGGGCATTCCGTGGAAAAAACGCTCACCCGTGAAAAAAGATCTGGTCAAGGCTTTGGAAATTCTCGACGCCGATCATTATGGCCTGGAAAAAGTCAAAGAACGCATTCTCGAATATCTTGCCGTGCAGACGCGCACCAAGAAACTCAAAGGCCCGATATTGTGTCTGGTGGGGCCTCCGGGCGTCGGCAAAACCAGCTTGGGTAAGTCCATCGCCAAGTCCACCGGGCGCAAATTCGTGCGTATGTCGTTGGGCGGGGTTCGGGACGAGTCTGAAATTCGTGGCCATCGCCGCACCTATATCGGCTCCATGCCGGGCAAAGTGGTGCAGGGCATGAAGAAGGCCAAAGTATCTAATCCGCTGTTTTTGTTGGATGAAATTGACAAAATGGGTGCGGATTTTCGCGGTGACCCGGCTTCGGCACTGTTGGAAGTTCTAGACCCGGAACAGAACTCCACCTTCAACGATCACTATCTGGAAGTGGACTACGATCTGTCCGACGTGATGTTCGTCACCACGGCGAACACCATGAACATGCCGGGACCGTTGCTTGATCGCATGGAAATTATCCGTCTGTCGGGCTACACCGAAGACGAAAAGGTGGAAATTGCCAAGCGTCACCTGATCAGCAAACAGATGGAAGCGCATGGCCTTAAAAAAGGCGAGTGGGATATTTCCGACGGCGCGCTGCGCGACCTGGTGCGGTGTTACACCCGCGAAGCCGGGGTGCGTAACTTAGAACGTGAAATCGCCAAGCTGTGCCGCAAGGCCACCAAAGAAATCCTTATGGAGGCCGACACCGACCACGTGAAGGTGACCTCGCGCAACTTGGAAAAGTATTCGGGTGTGAAACGCTATCGTTACGGCGAATTGGAAAGCGAAGACAAGGTCGGTATTACCACCGGCTTGGCGTGGACCGAGGTCGGCGGCGAAATTTTGCAGATTGAAGCCATTATGATGCCTGGTAAGGGCCGCATGATCATCACCGGCAAGTTGGGCGATGTGATGACGGAATCGATCCAGGCCGCTAAGTCCTATGTGCAGGCCAAATCGGTGGACTTCGGCATTGCACCGCCGCTGTTCCATAAAAGGGACATCCACGTGCACGTTCCCGAAGGTGCCACACCGAAAGACGGGCCAAGTGCCGGCGTTGGCATGGTGACCTCCATCGTGTCGGTGCTGACCGGAGTTCCGGTTCGTAAAGATGTTGCCATGACTGGCGAGATCACCTTGCGCGGTCGCGTGTTGCCCATCGGCGGATTGAAGGAAAAATTGTTGGCGGCGTTACGTTCGGGCATCAAGACGGTGCTGATCCCGCAAGACAATGAAAAGGATCTGGCTGAAATTCCCGATAACGTAAAAAAGGGCCTGAAAATCATTCCGGTGGCCAAAGTTGGCGAGGTTCTCAAACACGCCTTGACCGAATCTTTGACCCCGATTGAGTGGAATGAGGACGAAATTGAGGCCGCTTTGGCGAAGAACACAGAAGTCGATGAACATGGTGATGTGATTACGCACTAAAAGCGCGTAACTCTCCCGTTTTCACCCATTTAGACTAGAATCCCGGCGAAGCTTTTGTTTCGTCGGGATTCTTTTTGTTTGGGGAGGGATGAAGTCGATAAAATTTTATGAAAAAGTCTCTGTAACCCGCAAAAAACTGGGGAAAACTCCTCTTGAGTGATTGACGGGGGAAGCGTTTCGACACTAAAGTCCACCATCACGAATCACTGCACCGCGACCGTGGTGCAACACTCATTTACACCTTGAATTATAAGGGGGTCTTAAGTTGAACAAGAATGATCTTATTGCCGCAGTAGCTGGCGTAACCGATATGTCTAAAGCAGACTCCACGAAGGCCGTTGACGGCATCCTCGAAGCCATCACAGGCTCCTTGAAGTCCGGTAACGAAGTTCGCCTCGTTGGCTTCGGTACGTTCTCCGTCGCTGATCGTGCCGCCTCTACTGGCCGCAACCCGCGCACCGGCGAAAGCATCCAAATTCCGGCTTCTAAGCAGCCGAAATTCAAAGCCGGTAAGGCTCTGAAGGACTCGGTCAACACATAAAAGTTGACTTCGCCAATTGCGAATACGCGCCCGTCCCTAGAAGCAGGGGCGGGCGTTTCGCTTTTGCCGCTACTTTTACCACCACTTTTGGCACGATTTAGTGATATTGGCGCTTGAGTTCAGCGTGTGGGCAGTCTAGGTTCGCACCGCATCATATGGGGGCGATTAGCTCAGTTGGTAGAGCATCTCGTTTACACCGAGAATGTCGGCGGTTCGAGCCCGTCATCGCCCACCATGTGCCGCATAAAAAAAACGCCCCCCTCAGACCTGAGTGGGGCGTTTTTGCGTTTTGGTTTGATGCCCTCAATGGCCGCCGTCATGCCCAGCATCGGAATGGCTATCGCCACTGCGGTCTCCCGTGACTTTGCCCGGTCTGGCCTTGTCGGAGCTGCCGCCGTTTACGTCATTGGCTCCGGGGGCGTGGCTGGCGTTCATAACATCCTCCCTCATTCGCGCTCAGTGCGTTAGAAAATTATGCCTGTAAGTGTACACCCACTTCGTTGATTTTTATACGAAAAAGCTCGAATTCATGGTGTTGAAATGGCGCGATTGGTGGCCCTCTCAGCCTTACATATTCAGGACATTGAGTGTGCATAAATGATGAGTATCACTCATTAGTAGCTATGCTTATGGTATCGTATTATGGTTACTCAATTATGGCAGATAAAAAAATGGCAGATAAAAAGAAAATGGCAGATAAAAAGAAAACGGAAATGGAATTTCTGCGCCAATTCGCGCATGAAATTCGCAATCCCTTGAACGCTATGGCGGGCTTTTCCAGTCTTATCATGGGGGAAGGGGGGAGTATGCCTTCCCCCGATCAAATCCAGGACTATGCTGCACGGGTTAACAACGCCACCCAGCGTCTTGCCCAGGTCTGTGAACGGGTTCTCGACGAGGCCGTCGCGGGGACGGTGATCGTGCGCAAGGAGCCGGTTGAGTTCAGTGCCTTTTGCGGCGAAATCGTTGAAACCTTCGCGATTGATGCAGAGGAACAGGGGGTGGCGCTCACCCATGACATTGCCAGTGATTTCCCTGACATGATGACCGACCCGGTTTTACTTTACGAGATCATGTCGAATTTGATCAGCAACGCCATTAAATTTACCCCTAAGGGCGGCTTGGTGATTGTGAAGGGTGAGGTCAATTATAAAAATGAAGCCCTGCTTCTTATCATCCAAGACTCCGGCAAGGGCATGCCTACGACCATCATCAATAGTCTTATGAAGGGTGATCAGGTGACCACGTCTTTTGCCCATACGAATCGCAAGGGCTGGGGGCTGGGCATGCAAACGGCGCTGGAAAAAGCGAAGTTGCTGGGCGGTAGCTTGGAAATCGAACGCGCGCTGAACGGCGGTACCGTGGTGTGCGTACGTTTGCCGATGTCTGAATGCGCCGTAAGCGCTCCTGTCTAGCTACAAATAGCCCCCCAATTTGTACATGTTCGCGCTGTGAGCGGCCCCTAAAAATGCGGCTTGGCAGACGGTGAGAAATGTTTTTAGGAAAAGGCCTGCATCGGTGCTTGACGCCCGACGGGGGCTGCTTTAATAAACGCGCAACCCGGACGGTGGCTATGCCTAAGTCCGGGCGAGAGATGGGGGTGTAGCTCAGTTGGTTAGAGCGCCGGCCTGTCACGCCGGAGGCCGCGGGTTCGAGTCCCGTCACTCCCGCCACTCTCTCTCAGCAAAGCCGCAATCCTTAGGGACTGCGGCTTTTGCTTTTGGGGCTTTTTTTCTTATAAACGCAAGCGTTCCTAGCATCTCACCCATTCTTGACTTGAACGACCTGAAAAACAGGGTAGGCTCATCCTACCCGATAGGGGATTTGGTGCTCTGGGGAAATGCCCTATAAGGGGTTCCACAACCTCTTTGGGGAGAGGGTGTGCATACAGCTTTAATCACGATAACGATTGAGCTGTCTGCTCGCGAAAAGAACAAGAACCGTAACATCGGTAACGCTTGGGGAGTTCCAATCACATGACGGACCAGTCCGTATTGCGCCTTGAGGGAGGGGCAGAAAGCACAGCGAGCATTTCTTCCGATTCCCGCCAAGCGCTGCAGGGAGCCCGCACATGAGCGACGCACTCTTATCCGATTATTTTCCGATTCTGGTCTTCATTGGCATCGCCGGAGTGATGGCAGTGTTCATGATCGCCGCCAGCTGGATCATCGGTCGCCAAAAACCAGATCCGGAAAAGGACTCGGCCTACGAATGTGGCTTTGAGGCCTTTGAGGACGCGCGTATCAAATTCGACGTGCGATTCTATTTGGTGGCCATCTTGTTCATCATCTTTGATTTGGAGGTGGCGTTCTTGTTTCCGTGGGCATCCAGCCTCGGCCAAATCGGTGTGTTTGGGTTCTGGTCGATGATGATTTTCCTCGGCGTGCTCACCATCGGATTTATCTATGAATGGAAGAAGGGAGCTCTCGAATGGGAGTAGAACCCAATGCCCCGCTGAGCGCACTGCCGCCCGGTGCCGATCAGGATGCCTTGATGTCGCAGGTTGGCGACGAGCTTAATGAGCGTGGCTTCGTCGTCGCCAATGTGGACATGGTGGTCAACTGGGCACGTACAGGCTCCTTGTGGCCGATGACCTTTGGTTTGGCGTGCTGTGCGGTGGAAATGATCCACGCGTACATGAGCCGCTATGACTTGGATCGTTTAGGTGTGGTGCCGCGGCCTTCACCGCGTCAGTCGGATGTTATTATTGTTGCCGGCACGTTGACCAACAAAATGGCCCCCGCGTTTCGCAAGGTCTATGATCAGATGGCGGAACCGCGTTGGGTCATTTCAATGGGGTCGTGCGCCAACGGCGGCGGCTATTATCACTATTCGTATTCGGTGGTGCGCGGGTGTGACCGCGTGGTGCCGGTGGATGTCTATGTTCCGGGGTGCCCGCCGACGGCGGAAGCTTTGATGTACGGCATCATGCAATTGCAAAAGAAAATCAAGCGTACCGGCACGCTATTTCGCTAACAACGCTTGAGATTGAGGGGGTTTTGGGACCATGAATACGGCCCTGAACGAAATGAAGGAAGCCATCACCGACGCGCTGGGCGACAGCGTATTGGATGCCGATTGCTCGGGTGGTGAGCTTTCCATCGTCGTAAAACGCGAAGACATTCCGCGCGTACTGACGTACCTGCGCGATGACGTGAACTGCCAGTTTAAAATTCTGGTGGATTTGTGTGGCGTGGATTACCCCGAACGCGAACAGCGTTTCGAGGTCGTCTATCACATGCTCAGCCTGGTTCACAATTGCCGCGTTCGGGTGAAGACGCGTACCGCTGGCGAATCCGTGCCGAGTGTCGTATCTGTATTTTCCACCGCCTTGTGGTTCGAGCGCGAATGCTGGGACATGTTCGGCGTGCCGTTCTCTGACAATCCGGATCTTCGTCGTATCCTGACCGATTATGGTTTTGAAGGCCATCCGCTGCGCAAGGATTTCCCGCTTACGGGCTTTGTTGAAGTTCGCTACGACGACGAAAAGAAGCGCGTTGTTTACGAGCCGGTGAAGCTCACCCAGGATTTCCGCACCTTTGATTTCCTCAGCCCGTGGGAAGGCCAACCGCCTTTGCTGCCCGGTGATGAAAAAGCCGACGACGTTGAAGGGGAGGGTGCTTAAATGTCCCAGAACCAAATCAAAAACATGACCCTCAACTTCGGTCCCCAGCATCCCGCCGCGCACGGTGTGCTGCGCATGGTGTTGGAGATGGACGGCGAGATTATCGAACGCGCCGACCCGCATATCGGCCTGTTGCATCGCGGTACCGAAAAGCTGATCGAAAACAAAACCTATCAGCAGTCGACGCCCTATTTTGACCGTCTGGATTACGTGGCGCCGCAGAACCAGGAACACGCGTTCGTGTTGGCGGCGGAAAAGCTGTTGGGTATCGAAGTTCCCCAGCGCGCCCAGTACATCCGCGTGCTGTATTGCGAAATCGGTCGCATCCTCAACCACATCCTCAATATTGCGTCTTACGCCATGGACGTTGGTGCGATGACGCCGATGTTATGGTCGTTTGAAGATCGCGAACATCTGATGGAATTTTGCGAGCGGGCCTCTGGCGCGCGCATGCACATGAACTATTTCCGCATCGGTGGTGTGACTGCCGATCTGCCTGACGGATTGACCGACGACATCCTGGCGTGGACCGAAACGTTCCCCGAGATGATCGATAAGATTGAAACGCTGCTCACCGAAAACCGTATTTTCAAGCAGCGCACAGTAGACATCGCTGTGGTGACGGCCGAACAAGCCTATGACTGGGGCTTCACCGGACCGAACCTGCGCGCCTCCGGCGTGGCGTGGGATCTGCGCAAATCGCAGCCTTACGACGCTTACGACAAGATGGATTTCGACGTTCCCGTGGGCAAGTTCGGCGACTGTTATGATCGCTATGTGGTGCGCATGCTGGAAATGCGTGAATCGTTAAAGATCATGCGCCAAGCCATTGAACAGATGCCCGAAGGCCCGGTACGTTGCGCCGACCGTAAGGTCTCGCCCCCGCCGCGCGCCGAGATGAAGACCTCTATGGAAGCCCTGATTCACCACTTCAAACTGATGACCGAAGGCGTCCACGTGCCCGCCGGAGAAACCTATACGGCGGTCGAAGCGCCCAAGGGTGAGTTCGCCGTGTACTTGGTGTCCGACGGCACCAACAAGCCGTACCGTTGCAAAATCCGTGCGCCGGGGTTCGCCCATCTGCAGGCCATGGACATGATGTGCGAAGGCCATATGTTGGCCGATGCCGTCGCCGTGATCGGTTCCATTGATATCGTGTTTGGTGAGATTGACCGATGAGTGAACAGAGTACAGAAATCTTTGCGTTCAGCGCCGAGAACCTGGAAAAGGCGAAGGCCATCCTCGCCAAGTATCCCGAAGGTCGTGAGGCCAGTGCGACGATGCCGCTGCTGACCTTGGCCCAGCGTCAGAACGCCAACTGGTTGCCGACGTCCGCCATGGACGTGGTGGCCGATATGGTGGGCTTGGCGCCCATGCGCGTGTACGAGGTCGCGACCTTTTACACCATGTACAACTTAAAACCGGTCGGCAAAAACTTCGTCCAGGTGTGCACCAACATTTCGTGCCTGATCAAGGGTGCGGATGACGTGTTCAAGGTGTGCAAGAAAAAGCTTGGCTTGGAAAACGGTGAAACCAGCGACGATGGCCTGTTCACGTTGTTGGAAGTCGAATGCTTAGGGGCCTGCGTCAACGCCCCGATGATGCAAATCAACGACGACTTTTTCGAAGATTTAGACTCAGGCAGCACCGACAAGGTGCTCACCGCGCTGGCCAAGGGCGAATCCCCTGCACCCGGCTCCCAGGGGGGCAAGCGGGTCGGTTGTCAGCCTGCCGGTGGCCTCACCACTTTGACGGGGGGCAAGTAATCCATGTTGGACGATAAAGATCGTATCTTCACCAATATCTACGGCATCCACGATGTGTCGCTGAAGGGCGCTGAGTCCCGTGGCGATTGGGACAAGACCGCGGACCTAGTTAAAAAGGGGCGTGAGTGGATCGTCGATGAAGTCAAATCGTCCGGCCTCCGCGGTCGTGGTGGTGCTGGCTTTGGTACGGGTATGAAGTGGTCCTTCATGCCCAAAGACAACCCGCTGCCCAGCTATCTGGTGATCAACGCCGATGAAGGCGAACCGGGCACGTGTAAGGATCGTGAAATTCTGCGCTCCGAGCCGCACAAATTGATCGAGGGGGCGCTGCTGGCGTCCGTCGGTATTGGCGCACACACATGTTACGTCTATGTGCGCGGCGAATTTTATCGCGAAGCCGAAGCCCTGCAACGCGCCATCGACGAAGCCTACGAATCCGGGCTGGTTGGCAAGAACGCGTGCAAGTCGGGCTATGACTTCGATATCTACGTTCACCTTGGTATGGGGGCGTACATCTGCGGCGAAGAAAGTGCGTTGATCGAAAGCCTGGAAGGCAAAAAAGGCCAGCCGCGCTTGAAGCCGCCGTTTCCCGCCAACTGTGGCTTGTTCGGTTGCCCCACCACTGTGAACAATGTTGAATCCATCGCCGTGGTTCCGGAAATTCTGCGCCGGGGCGGGGCGTGGTTTGCGGGCCTGGGGCGTGAAAACAACACCGGCGTGAAACTGTTTTGCGTCTCCGGCCATGTGAACAATCCGTGCACCTTCGAAGAAGAAATGGGCATACCTATGAAGGAAATGCTGGAAAAGCATTGCGGCGGTGTGGTCGGCGGATGGAAGAATTTGAAGGCCGTAATTCCGGGCGGATCGTCGGTGCCGATGATGACCCGCGCCATGTGCGATACCGCACTGATGGATTATGACGGCCTGAAAGAGCACGGCTCTGGTTTAGGGACGGCGGCGGTTATCGTTATGGACGAAAGTACCGACGTGGTGCGCGCCATCACCCGTCTCAGCCGCTTTTACATGCATGAAAGCTGCGGCCAATGTACGCCGTGCCGTGAAGGCACCGGGTGGATGTGGCGCATGATGGAACGCATTTGCGACGGCAATGCGCATATCGACGAAATTGACCTTTTGGAAGACGTCACCCGGCGCATCGAAGGGCACACCATCTGTGCGCTTGGCGATGCCGCAGCATGGCCGATCCAAGGTTTGATCCGCCATTTCCGTGACGAAATGGAAGCAAAAATTCTGGCCATCGCCGGCACTCACGCCGACGCGGCCGAGTGATTTAAAGTTTAGGGGAAGGGGAGCCATGCCAAAGCTCACCATTGACGGACAGGACGTTGAAGTCGAAGCCGGTATGACCGTGCTCCAGGCCTGTGAACAGGTCGGGATCGAGGTGCCGCGTTTTTGCTATCACGAACGCCTGCCTCTGTCGGGCAACTGCCGTATGTGTCTGGTGGAGATGGAACGCGCGCCGAAGCCGGTGGCTTCGTGTTCGATGCCCGTAGGCGAAGGCCAGGTGATTCACACCAAGACCGAAAAAGTTATCAAAATGCGCGAAGCGGTGATGGAGTTCTTGCTCATCAATCACCCGCTGGATTGCCCCATTTGCGATCAAGGTGGCGAGTGCGATTTGCAGGATCAAGCCGTGAACTATGGCTGTGGCAACAGTCGCTACGCGGAAGAAAAACGCGCCGTGACTGACAACAACTATGGCCCGTTGGTCAAAGCCACCATGACGCGCTGCATCCACTGCACGCGCTGTGTACGCTTTAGCAGCGAAATCGCCGGATTATCAGAATTGGGCGGCGTGTTTCGCGGCGAGCATCTGGAAATCGGCACCTATGTGGGCAACACCATCACGTCGGAACTGTCCGGCTGCATGATTGATTTGTGCCCGGTCGGTGCACTGACCAGCAAGCCCTATGCTTACAAGGCACGCCCGTGGGAATTGAAGGCCACCGAAAGTGTTGATGTGCTGGACGCGGTGGGGGCGAACATTCGCATCGATACGCGTAGCGGCGAAGTGATGCGCATCCTACCGCGCATTCATGAAGACGTGAACGAAGAGTGGCTGGGCGACAAATCGCGGTTCGCCTGTGACGGCTTGACGCGTCAACGCCTCGACACGCCGTATGTGAAGTCTGATGGTAAGCTACAACGCGCCACGTGGGACGAAGCGTTCACGGCTATTGCGGCGAAGGTTAAGGGCCTGGACGGTTCTAAAATCGCCGCCATTGCCGGTGATCTGGCCGATGTTGAAGCCATGACGGCGGTCAAAGACCTGCTGGAAAGCTTAGGTTCAACCAACCTAGATTGCCGTCAAGAAGGCAGCGTCATGGACCCGTCGGTTCGCGCCTCATACATCTTCAATACCACCATCGCCGGAATCGAAGACGCCGACGCGCTGCTGATTGTTGGCTCCAACCCGCGCATTGAAGCGCCGGTGTTGAACGCCCGCATCCGCAAACGCTATCTCCAAGGCGGCTTCCAGGTTGGCGTCGTCGGTCCGCAAACGAACTTGACGTACAAGCACGAACACTTTGGTGATGACGCGGCCACGCTGAACGACATTGCGTCGGGCAAGCACGCTTTTGCCAAGGTGCTGAAAAAAGCGAAAAAGCCGATGATCATTGTCGGTGCCGGGGCTTTGATGCGCGCCGACGGTGGGACCATCTTGCAGTTGGCGAAACAAATCGCCGACGACACGGGGATGGTGGGCGACGACTGGAATGGCTTTAACGTGTTGCAGACGGCGGCGTCACGCGTCGGCGGTCTGGACATTGGTTTTGCCCCGGGTAAGGGCGGCAAAGACACGGCGGGCATTTTGAACGCTTGTGGCGACGGTAAAATCGAAGTCTTGTACCTGTTGGGTGCCGACGGCGTTGAACCCGCCAAGCTGTCCGACACCTTTATCATTTATCAAGGCCACCACGGCGACAGCGGCGCACACATGGCGGACGTGATCTTGCCGGGTGCGGCCTACACCGAAAAGAACGCCACCTATGTGAATACCGAAGGGCGCGTGCAACAGACCCGCTTGGCGGTGTTCCCCCCGGGGGACGCCAAAGAAGACTGGGCCATCGTCCGGGCTCTCTCTGGCGCGTTGGGCAAAGCGTTGCCTTACGACAACCTGTCTCAGGTGCGCGCGCGCATGGCAGGCATCAACGCCGTGTTCGCCACTCAAGATCAAATCCAGCCCGCCGCGTGGACCGAGTTCGGCTCCATGGGAACCTTGATGGCTAAGCCCCTTGCGTCAATTGTTCGGAACTATTACATGACCGACCCGATTTCACGCGCGTCCGAAACCATGGCGGCCTGCACCGCCGAGATCTTAGGCGATCAGGAAAGGACGGGCACCGATGGTTGAGCTTTGGAATGACTACATATGGCCGCTGGCTTGGATCATTATTAAGATCCTCGCCATCGTCGTGCCGGTTTTGATCGCGGTCGCGTACATCACCTATTTTGAGCGCAAGATCATTGGCTCCATGCAACTGCGCAAGGGTCCCAACGTGGTGGGGCCGTTCGGGTTGTTGCAGCCGTTCGCGGACGGCATGAAGCTGTTCTTGAAAGAAACGATCATTCCGGCCAGCGCCAACCGTGCGGTATTTTTAATAGCCCCGATGGTGACGTTCTTCTTAGCCCTCATCTCGTGGGCGGTTATTCCGTTCGGCGAAGGCTTGGTCCTGGCCGACATCAATGTCGGAATCTTGTACCTGCTGGCGATTTCAAGCTTGGGTGTCTATGGCATCTTGATGGCTGGCTGGGCATCGAATTCAAAGTACGCGTTCTTAGGCGCGCTACGCTGTGCGGCGCAAATGGTGTCTTATGAAGTCTCCATGGGCTTTGTCATCATCACCGTATTGTTGTGCGTCGGCTCGCTGAATTTAAGCGACATCGTCGAAGCCCAGCGCGGTATGTGGTTTATTATTCCGCTGTTCCCCATGGCGGTCGTGTTCTTTATCTCGACCCTGGCGGAAACCAACCGCCATCCGTTTGATCTGGCGGAAGCGGAAGCCGAACTGGTTGCGGGCTTTAACGTCGAATATTCGGCCATGACTTTTGCCCTGTTCTTCTTGGGCGAGTACGCCAACATGATCTTGATGTGCGGCATAACCACCATCTTGTTCTTAGGCGGTTGGTTGCCACCGTTTGACATCGCACCGTTGAACTTGATCCCCGGACCGGTTTGGTTCGCGGCCAAGATATCCATGTTGCTGTTTATCTTTATCTGGGTGCGCGCCAGCTTCCCGCGTTATCGCTATGACCAGTTGATGCGGTTGGGGTGGAAAGTGTTTCTGCCCATGTCGTTGGCGGCTGTTGTTATCGTCTCGGGCGTGCTTGTCGCGTTCGATCTTGTACCGAACGCTGGTTGAGGGGGGATGCGAAAATGAGCTTTATCGAACGCCATATCCGCACGTTCCTGCTGGCCGAATTGATGGCCGGTATGTGGCTGACATTCAGTCACATGTTCAAGCCAAAGGTGACGCTGAACTATCCCTATGAAAAGGGACCGCTGTCGGTTCGCTTTCGTGGCGAACATGCGCTGCGTCGCTATCCAAGTGGGGAAGAACGCTGCATCTCGTGCAAGCTGTGTGAAGCGGTATGTCCGGCGCAAGCCATTACCATTGAAGGTGAAGCCCGCGAAGACGGCTCGCGCCGCACCACGCGCTATGACATCGACATGACCAAGTGCATCTACTGCGGCTTTTGCGAAGAAGCCTGCCCGGTGGACGCCATCGTTGAAGGACCAAATTTTGAATACGCGACGGAAACTCACGAAGAGCTTTTGTACGATAAGGAAAAGCTTCTTGAGAACGGCGCGCGGTGGGAAGTGGAAATCGCTTATCGCCTCAACGCTGATGCGAAGTACCGGTAAGGGGGGGCAGATTTAAATGATTGAAACAATTGTATTTTATATGTTTGCAACCCTGTGCGTCGGTGCAGGCGTGCTGGTGGTAACCGCGCGCAACCCGGTTCATTCGGTGTTGTTCTTGATTATGGCGTTCTTCAACGCGTCGGGCTTGTTCGTGCTGGCGGGGGCCGAGTTCTTAGCCATGCTGCTGGTCATTGTTTATGTCGGTGCCGTAGCCGTGTTGTTCATGTTCGTGGTGATGATGCTCGACGTTACAGTCACGGAAATAAAGCAAGGCTTCCAAGCTTATTTGCCCATCGGCGCCGCCGTCGGCTTAGTGTTCGTGGCCGAGTTGTTGTTCGTCGGATTGGCGTGGACCATGACGCCCGAAGCCGCAACCAATATTGCCTCTGCCGCACCCGCCGCAGACGCCGTACACAACACGCAAGCGTTGGGGCAAATTATCTATACCAATTTCTTCTATCTGTTCCAGATTGCGGGGCTGGTGCTTTTGGTCGCCATGATCGGTGCCATTGTGCTGACCCATCGCAAGCGCCGCGACAGCAAGAAACAGGTCATCGCAGCCCAACTGGCGCGCACCGCTGGTGAAGCCGTGCAGCTTAAAAAAGTCGAAACGGGGAGGGGCATCTGATGGCCGAGATTGGATTGGCGCATTATTTGGCTGTGGCCGCGATCTTGTTTGGGACCGGGGTGTTCGGCATTTTCCTGAATCGCAAAAACGTGATCGTCATCTTGATGTCGATCGAACTTTTGTTGCTTGCGGTGAACATTAACTTGGTGGCCTTCTCGGTCGAGTTGGGCGATATGGTGGGCCAAGTGTTCACCTTGTTCATCCTCACCGTTGCCGCCGCCGAAGCCGCCATCGGCCTTGCCATATTGGTGGTGTTCTTCCGCAACCGTGGATCCATCGCGGTCGACGACATCAACGCGATGAAGGGGTGAGACCAGCATGATTAAAGTCATCGTTTTCCTGCCGCTTCTGGCCTCGCTACTTGCGGGTGTCCTTGCCTTCGTCAATTGCGGCGAAGATAAGCATTACAAACATCGCATCGACACCTATGCCCAGTGGCTCACCGCTGGTGCGCTTTTGGTGAGCATGGTTCTGGCGTGGATGGTCTTTTATGCCATCGGTATCCAAGGAGCCGAGCCTTACACCGTGAAGGTTCTGACTTGGATTCAATCGGGCGATCTGGACCTCAACTGGGCGCTCAAGGTCGACACCCTGACCGCCGTCATGTTGGTTGTGGTGTGCACCGTGTCGGCGATGGTCCATGTCTATTCCATCGGTTATATGCACCATGACCCGGACGTGCCGCGCTTTATGAGCTACCTCAGCCTGTTCACGTTTTGCATGTTGATGTTGGTGACCGCCGACAACCTGGTGCAGATGTTCTTCGGTTGGGAAGGCGTGGGCCTGGCGTCGTATCTGTTGATCGGCTTTTGGTATAACAAGCCAACGGCCAACGCCGCCGCGATCAAAGCATTCGTGGTGAACCGGGTCGGTGACTTCGGCTTCGCCCTTGGCATCTTCGCCGTGTTTGTGATGTTCGACACCGTGAACCTGGACGTTATCTTCGCCCGCGCCGGAAGCATGGCGGATGCGAACATCTCGATTTTCTCGGGCGAGTTCCACGCCATTACGGTGATCTGCCTGTTGCTGTTTGTTGGTGCCATGGGCAAGTCGGCGCAGTTGGGCCTGCACACGTGGCTGCCCGACGCTATGGAAGGCCCGACGCCCGTGTCGGCGTTGATCCACGCGGCCACCATGGTGACTGCGGGCGTGTTCATGGTCAGCCGCATGTCGCCGCTGTTTGAATATTCAGACTTCGCGTTGCAGGTGGTGACCGTGGTCGGGGCCTCGACGGCGATCTTTGCCGCCACCGTGGGGTGTACCCAGTTCGATATTAAGCGCGTGATCGCGTATTCCACCTGTTCGCAGTTGGGCTATATGTTCTTCGCCATCGGCGTGTCGGCATATCAGGCGGCCATCTTCCACTTGCTGACCCATGCGTTCTTTAAGGCGTTGTTGTTCTTAGGCGCAGGCTCGGTTATTCACGCCATGTCCGACGAACAAGATATGCGCCGCATGGGTGGTACGTGGAAGCTTATCCCGGTGACCTATGCTTTGATGTGGATCGGCTCGCTGGCCCTGGCAGGCGTGTTCCCGTTCGCGGGCTACTTCTCCAAGGATATGATTTTGGAAGCCGCATGGGCCGCGCACTCTTCCGTTGGCGGTTATGCCTTCTGGATGGGGATTACGGCCGCGTTCCTGACCGCGTTCTATAGCTGGCGATTGATCATTATGACTTTCCACGGTGAGGCGCGTGCCGATGAAAAGACCATGGCGCACGTTCACGAAAGCCCCAAGGTTATGATCTTGCCGTTGATGGTTTTGGCGGCGGGCGCGTGCTTCGCGGGTTGGGCGGGCTATGAGTGGTTTGTCGGTCATAATGCCGAAAGCTTCTGGGGCAACGCCATCTTGGTGCTGCCAACGCACACGGCGCTGGAAGACGCACACCATGTGCCGTTGTGGGTGAAATACCTGCCATTGGTGGTGGGCGGTGCCGGGATCGCTATGGCTTACGTGATGTACATGTTTGTACCTTCACTGCCGGGCAAGCTGGTCAGCGCCATCAAGCCGCTACACACATTCGTTTTCAACAAGTGGTACTTCGATGAACTGTACGACGCTATTTTCGTAAAACCGTGCTTCGCACTTGGACGCGGTCTATGGAAAGTGGGTGACGAGGCCATTATCGACGGCCTTGGTCCCAATGGCATTGCACAAGTTACACAAGACACGGCGGAAAAAACCGGCGTCTTGCAAACGGGGTACCTCTATCACTATGCGTTCGCCATGCTTATCGGCGTGGTGCTCATGGTGACTTGGTACATGATCGGTTACGTGGGGTGATGAATGTTTGGCTTTGAACACCTACTGACTGTCCTGATCTTCCTGCCATTGGCGGGGGCTGGCTTTATTCTCATGATTCCCGGGGATGATGATGTCGCCGTGCGCAATGCGCGCCGGACAGCTTTATGGACGTCTGTTTCTACCTTCGTTCTGTCGCTGTTGTTGTGGTTCAACTTTGATCCGACGACGGCTGCGTTCCAGTTCGAAGAACGCATGGCGTGGGTCCCCACCTACAACATTTCCTACCACTTAGGGCTGGACGGCATTTCGGTGCTGTTCGTGTTGCTCACCACGTTGCTCACCCCGGTGTGTATATTGGCCAGTTGGGAAAGCGTCAAAGATCGCGTTAAAGAATACATGATCGCGTTCTTGATCTTGGAAACTATGATGATCGGCATGTTTGCCGCGCTCGACATCGTGATCTTTTATATCTTCTTTGAAGCGGTGCTGATCCCGATGTTCTTGATCATCGGCGTGTGGGGCGGCCAGCGGCGTGTGTATGCGTCGTACAAGCTGTTCCTCTATACGCTCACCGGTTCGGTGCTGATGTTGTTGGCGATCTTGGTCATGTACGTCCAGGCGGGGACCACCGACATTCCGGAATTGATGAAGGCAGGCTTTGATCCGGCGCTGCAAAACTGGCTGTGGCTGGCGTTCTTCGCCTCGTTCGCGGTCAAGGTGCCCATGTGGCCGGTGCACACTTGGTTGCCCGACGCCCACGTGCAAGCGCCCACCGCAGGTTCGGTTATCTTGGCGGGGGTGTTGTTGAAGTTCGGCGGCTATGGCTTCTTACGCTTCTCGCTGCCCATGTTCCCCGACGCCAGTTTGTTCTTCACGCCGTTGATCTACAGCTTGTCGATCATCGCCGTGGTGTACACCTCGTTGGTGGCGCTGGCGCAGCACGACATGAAAAAGCTGATTGCGTACTCGTCCATCGCCCACATGGGCTTCGTGACGGCGGGGACCTTCACCATGACCATCCAGGGCGTGGAAGGGGCTATTTATCAGATGCTCAGCCACGGTGTGGTTTCGGCGGCCTTGTTTTTGTGTGTCGGTGTGATTTACGACCGTTTGCACACCCGCGAAATCGTCGCTTATGGTGGCTTGGTCCATAAGATGCCGGGTTACGCATTGGTGTTCATGTTGTTCATGATGGCGTCGGTTGGTTTGCCGGGGACCGGTGGGTTCGTGGGTGAGTTCTTGGTCTTGGTTGGTGCGTTTAAGGCCAACACCTGGGTGGCCGCGTTCTTGGCCACCGGTGTTATCTTAGGCGCGGCCTACATGTTGTATCTCTATCGCCGGGTTGTGTTTGGCAAGCTAGAGAAAGACGAAATCAAAAAGATGCTCGACATGAGCCCGCGTGAATGGGCGGTGTTCGCACCGCTTATCGTTTTGACACTGTGGATGGGTGTATATCCGGTGTCGTTCTTGGATGTGATGCACGTTTCCGTGGATAACCTGCTTAACAATGTGCAGATTGCCCTGGAAGCCAGCGGTTCGGCCACTGTGGCCGGGCGCTGATTAGAGGAGTAGACGGACGATGGCTATGGCTGCAGTCCCCAACCTGACCCCGGCTTTGCCGGAAATCTTTCTCGCCATCGCGGCGATGACGTTGTTGATGTTGGGCGTGTTCCAAAACTGGGCGACCCCCGAAGGTCAGGTCCGCGCGTCGCGCATGACCTCAGGCCTGGGTGTGTTGGCCTTGGTGCTGGCGCTGGTGTTGGTGTTCACCGTTTCGGGCACAACACTGGTGACTTTCGAAGGCTTGTTTGTTAGCGATGCGTTCGCAACGTACGCCAAGATGCTGATCTTGCTGGCCAGTGCATTTTCGCTGATCTTAGCGCAGGACTGGCTGGAAAAGCAGGGCGCGCACCGCTTTGAATTCGCCGTTTTGTTGATGTTTGCCACGCTCGGCATGATGATGATGGTGTCGGCCAACAGCTTGTTGTCGCTGTACATGGGTCTGGAACTGCAATCGTTGTCTTTGTACGTGCTGGCAGCCTTCCATCGTGACGACGCCCGGTCCAGCGAAGCGGGCTTGAAGTATTTCGTGCTGGGTGCGTTGGCGTCTGGAATGTTGCTGTATGGCATGTCGATGGTCTACGGCTTTACCGGTTCCACCGATTTCGCCACCATCGCCCAAGCTGTGCATGGCGGCAATACCATTCCAGCCGGGGTGGTGATTGGCCTCGTCTTTATGATGGCGGGCCTGTCGTTTAAGGTTTCCGCAGTGCCGTTCCACATGTGGACTCCTGACGTCTACGAAGGCGCACCGACGCCGGTCACCGCGTTCTTCGCCGTGGCACCCAAAGTGGCGGCGCTGGCGTTGTTCTTGCGCGTTATGGTGGGGCCGTTTGGCGACCTGTCGGGGCAGTGGCAACAGGTCGTTGTGGTGATCTCAATCTTGTCCATGTTTGTGGGCTCATTTGCCGCCATCGCGCAATCCAATATCAAACGCATGATGGCGTACAGCTCCATTGGTCATGTGGGCTATGCGCTGGTCGGTTTGGCGGTGGCTAATCAGGCCGGCGTCACCGGCGTGTTGGTGTATCTGACCATTTACGTGTTTATGAACGTCGGTGCATTTTCCTGCATCATGGCGATGCGCCGGGGCGGTCGCGCGGTTGAACAGATCGGCGACTTGGGCGGATTGGGCAAGACCCACCCGGCCATGGCTGCGGCCTTGGCAGCAATGATGTTCTCCATGGCGGGTATTCCGCCGTTGGCCGGGTTCTTCGGCAAGCTGTACATCTTCTTGGCCGCCATCGAAGCGCAGCTATACACCCTGGCGGTGATCGGCGTTTTGACCTCGGTGGTGTCGGCGTATTACTACATCCGCATCATCAAAGTCATGTACTTTGACGAGCCGGGGATAGAACCCCTAGACAGCCCGTTGCCGAAATCTATCACCGTTGTTTTGGGTGTGTGCAGTGCGTTTATCTTGCTGTTTTTCGCCTTCCCGACGCCAGTAATTATGGCTGCTGACGCGGCTGCGGCATCGCTGTTTTAGGCGACACCTCTTCCATGACCAATAGCCTCCAGCTCCCAAGCCCATATCGGCTTGTGGAGCTGGCGTGCGTTGATTCCACCAACGCAGAAGCCAAACGCTTGGCCGAAGCGGGGGCGGCGGATTCGACCGTCATATGGGCCAAGCGCCAGACGGCGGGCCACGGGCGGCGCGGGCGCGAATGGGTGTCACCCGAGGGTAACCTGTATTTTTCCATTTTGTTGCGCCCGCCGTACCCCATGGCCGACGTGGCGCAGCTATCGTTCGTTGCCGCCAACGCGGTGGCCGACGCCATTCAGGTGGCAGCCCCGCCCGGCGCCTTCATCAACGTCAAATGGCCCAATGACGTGCTGGTGGAAGGCAAGAAAATCGCCGGCATCTTGATGGAAGGCGAGGCCGAGCCCGGCAGCGATCGCTTTAAGTGGTTGGTTCTGGGTATCGGCGTCAACGTTGCCTCGCACCCGCCCGCCAGCGAGACCGAAACGCCTGCGACGTCTTTGGCAGGCGAGGGCGTGACGGGGGCAGGGCTTGACGTATCCGCCATGCTGGACACCCTAGCCAAACGCTTTCTGGCAGGTGTTGCGACGTGGCGGAACTTAGGCTTCGGCCCCATACGCCGCCATTGGCTGGTCCGCGCCAAGGGCTTAGGCGGCCCGGTGCGTGTGCGCTTGCCCAATGAAACCCTGCACGGCATCTTCGCCGCCCTGGACGAAAACGGGGCCTTGGTGCTGCACGTAGAAGGCCAACCTACCCGCCGCATTACGGCGGGTGATGTGTTTATTGTCGATCATGGCCATGACGTTTGAACGCATAGCCCGGACGTGCTACCCATCGTTTTATGCTTTTAGCGATTGATTCAGGGAATACCAACATCGTGTTTGCCGTGTTTGGCGACGATGGCAAGGTGTTGGGCGAGTGGCGGTCTTCCACCCAGTCCAACAGCACGGCGGACGAATTCGGCGTGTGGTTGTTGCGCGTGATGGAGCTGCAAGACTTAAGCGCGCACGACATCGATGCCGCCATCATCGCCACCGTCGTGCCGGCGAATTTAAGCGCCCTTACCCATATGTGCGAAAGCTATTTCAACGCAACCCCGCTGGTGGTGGGCGAGGCGGGGGTTGAGCTTGGTACCCGTGTCCTACTCGACAACGCTGCTGAAGTCGGCGCGGATCGCTTGGTCAACGCGGTGGCGGCATTTGACAAATACGGCGGGTCGCTGATTTGCATCGACTTTGGTACCGCCACCACCTTTGACGTTATCGACGCCGACGGAAACTACGCGGGTGGGGCTATCGCACCCGGCATCAATTTATCCTTAGAAGCCCTCCACGCGCACGCGGCCAAGCTGCCCCGTGTGGCGGTGGAACGGCCAGCGCGCGTGATCGGCACCGCCACGGTGTCCGCCATGCAGTCGGGCATATATTGGGGTTATGTATCGCTGATTGAGGGCATGGTCGCGCGCATTACGAATGAATACGGCGCGCCCATGAAAGTGATTGCGACGGGCGGCTTAAGCACCATGTTTTCAGAGGCCACCGCCGTCATAGAGGTCACCGACCCGGACTTGACGTTGCGCGGCCTGTTCACCATTTACCAAAAAAACCGGAGCTAATATGGCTGACGAAGAACTTCTCTTTTTGCCCTTGGGCGGTGCCGGAGAAATCGGCATGAACTTAAACCTGTATGGGTTTGGCAAGCCGGGCAAAGCCGAGTGGATCATGGTCGACCTGGGCATCACCTTTGGCGACAGCACCCACCCGGGCGTTGACGTCATCATGCCCGATCCGCAATACATCGAAGATCATAAAGAGAGCTTGGCGGGTATCGTCCTTACCCATGCGCACGAAGACCACCTGGGCGCTGTGCCTTACTTGTGGGACCGCTTCAAATGCCCGATCTATGCAACCCCGTTTACGGTGTCCGTGTTAAAACGGAAATTGGCTGAAGACAGTAAATTCAAAGACGTGCCGATTATCGAAATTCCGCTGCAAGGCAAGTTTTCGTTAGGCCCGTTCGAGTTAGAACTGATCACGATGACCCATTCCATTCCCGAACCCAACGCCATTGCCATTCGCACGCCGCTGGGTACGGTTTTGCATACCGGTGATTGGAAGTTGGACCCGGATCCTGTTCTGGGTGGGGACTATGACATGGCGGGCTTGCGCAAGTTGGGCGACGAAGGCGTGTTGGCGATGGTGTGCGATTCCACCAACGTCTTCACCGAAGGCACCAGCGGTTCCGAGGGCGACATTCTACAAAGTCTAATCGACGTCATCAGTAAGCGCACCGGGCGTGTGGTGGTGACGTGCTTTGCCTCCAACGTGGCGCGCATCGACACCATTGCCCGGGCTGCCAAGGCCTGTGACCGCGAAGTGGTCCTGGCCGGACGTTCGTTCGGGCGCATGGTGGCGAGCGCTAAGGAAAACGGTTACCTGCAAGACGCCCCTGAATTTCACGATGAGGAAATGGCCGGACATCTGCCGAGCGATAAGCTGTTGGTGATCTGCACCGGATCGCAGGGCGAACCCCGCGCGGCGTTGTCACGCATCGCCGCCGATGATCACCCGCGCATTTACATGAGCAAGGGCGACACGGTTATTTTCTCATCGCGGCAAATTCCCGGCAACGAAGTCGGCATCAGTCGTTTGCAAAATCGTCTGGTGCGGCGCGGCATTGAACTGATCACCGACAAGGAAGCCTTCGTTCATGTGTCCGGCCATCCGGCGCGCGACGAATTGCTTGAAATGTATCAGGCGGTGAAGCCGCAAATCGCCATCCCGGTGCACGGTGAATTTCGTCATTTAACCGAGCATGCGAACTTAGCCACCGCCTGTCAGGTTAAGGAAACTGTGATCAACGAAAACGGCGGCATGATCCGCATCGCCCCCGGCCCCGCCGCAATTATTGAACAGGTTCCCAGCGGACGTCTGGCCTTAGAAGGCAAGCGGGTGGTGAAGTTGGATGGCGAGTTGGTGCGCGGCCGTGTGCGCGCGCTCAACAACGGCACCGTAACCGTCACCATAGTGGTGGACAAGGTCGGCACCTTGTTGCGCGATGCCCAGATATCGACCACCGGATTGTTGGAAGCTGACGACTTTGATTTTGAAGACGACGCCTTGGACCGGGCGGAAGCGGCGGTCGACAACCTGGCGAAAAAAGCAAGGCGCGATGACGACCAGGTCGCCGAAGCCGTACGCATCGCGGTGCGGCGCTATTTCCGCACCACCTTTGACAAGAACCCCGTCACTACGGTGCATTTGGTAAGGATGTAAGACCATGCTCGGCAGGCTCAGCCACGTCGCCATCGCAGTTCCTGATTTACAGTCCGCTACGACTAAATACAGAGATACCCTGGGTGCTGACGTATCTGGGCCAAAGGCTATGCCAGAACACGGTGTGACGTCGGTGTTCGTGATGCTGGAAAATACTAAGTTGGAACTTTTAGAGCCCCTAGGCGAGGGATCGCCAATCGCTAAATTTCTACAGCGCAATCCAGATGGCGGCGTGCACCACCTGTGTTTCGAGGTCGCCGACTTAGTCACAGCCAAGGCTAAACTAGAAGCCGAGGGCGTGCGCATATTAGGTTCGGGGGAACCCAGCATAGGGGCGCATGGCAAACCCATTTTGTTTCTGCATCCCAAAGATTTTTTTGCTACTCTGATTGAATTGGAAGAAGCTTAAAATTCATTCGCGTTGGGGAGGCGTTGATGAAAGAGAAACCTGACATCAAAATGACCGGCGAGAGCCAGGTTAAGATAAGTGGCAAATGGATCGTCATTGTCGCCGTGACCACCGTCGTGTTTTTTGGCGTGGTCGGCACCATGTTCGTTATTTCAGCCCAGTCACGCCCTGCGACCGTGCACTCGGGCGGGTATTGAGGCTCCCATGAACGAAGTCAAAAATTCCGAGCAGATAGAGACGCCGTCACGTTCGACGAATCTAGAGCAACCGCGTTTTAAGCCCAAAGCAACGTTATGGGTTGCCGCGGGTCTTTTGTTCGTGGGGTTGTCGAGTTTCGTGACGATGTTCATCATCCACGCGACTTTAAACAATTGGTGGTGATCGTGAATTGGTACTGCGACGTTGTGGATGATCCTGCAAAGCGCGCTATCCATGGGCCATACCATGACAGCGAGTACGGATTTCCCGGCAAGGGTGAGCGCGCTTTGTTCGAGCTTTTGTGCCTGGAAATATTTCAAGCCGGGCTGTCGTGGGAACTGGTGCTGAAAAAACGCGCCACTACTGACGAAGCCTTTGCGGATTTTGACGTGGATACGGTGGCGGCCTATGACGACACTGACGTCGCACGTTTGCTGGCGAACTCAGGGATTATCCGAAATCGTCTGAAAGTCGCCGCCATCATTCACAATGCGGGCGTGATGCAAAGCTTGCGCGATAGCCATGGCGGGTTTGCAAACTGGTTGAAAACCCACCACCCGCTCGCCATTGAAGACTGGGTGAAGCTGTTTCGCAAAACCTTCAAATTCACCGGGCCGGAGGTGGTGAACGAGTTTTTAATGAGTACGGGCTATATTAAAGGCGCGCACCGTGAAGACTGCCCGGTGCACCTGAGAATTATCAAAACCAATCCGCCGTGGATGAATGTCTAAGATGAAACGATCCGTTGCCCTGTTGTGTGTAGCCTTAAGTGCCTTTGGCGCGCAAGCCGTCGAGCCAGAGGCACCGCAAGTGACCGTCAGTGCTGAAGACTGCAAACGTTTGCTGAAGCACATCCCCGACGCCGATGTGGCGTATAAGCCCGGCGTGGATGTGCATGGCAAGGCTGTGGTGCCTGCTGAGACAGCTACCGATACGCCCTTTAAGGTTCCCGATGAGATCGTCATGGACTTCAGCCTCGATTTTGCGGGCAGTTATGGTATCAGCGGGGCGGGGGGCGCCGCTGCTCAGGCCGACCTTTTTAAAATTAAGTACGACATCGCCCAGGGCGTTATGACCGTCAACGGCCAACCCTTAAGCAAAAGCGATGCCCAAGCCGTGGCGCGTGCCTGCAAGCAAATGCTGGACCAGGGCCAAGACTAACCCTTTGAGGGCAAGGTTGATTGCCCTGGCCCGCGCCATCGCCTAAAGTCGCATCAGTCTAAGCCTTAAGGATTCCCCTATATGTTTTCAGCTTTTGAATGGATGATGGCCGTCAGGTACCTCCGCGCGCGCAGGAAGGAGGGGTTTGTCTCCGTCATCGCGTGGTTCTCGCTGCTGGGAATCGCCATCGGTGTGGCAACCTTGATCATTGTCATGAGCGTGATGAACGGCTTTCGCGCCGAGTTGATGAACCGCATTTTAGGTCTCAACGGTCACGTCAATGTCTATGCCAGCGTCGGCACCATGAGCGACTTTGACGCCAAGGCCGATATCGTCCGCACCGTACCCGGCGTGGTGTCGGCAACGCCCTTGATCGAAGGCCAAGTGATGGCCACCCGTGGCGGTCAGGCCCGCGGTGCGGTGATGCGCGGACTCAAGTCCGAAGACCTTCGCCAGCGCCCCATGTTGGCGGGCAATATCAAGGCCGGGTCGCTCGACGATTTTGGCGCTGACGACACCATCGTCATTGGCACAGAAATGGCGCGGCGTTTGGGCGTCAGCGTGGGCGACTTGCTGACCATCATTTCGCCCCAAGGTCAGGCCACTGCGTTTGGCACCGTGCCGCGTATGCGCGCCTTTCGGGTTGTCGCGACATTTTCCATCGGCATGTTCGAATACGATTCAGGCTTTGCCTTTATTCCCCTGCACGCGGCCCAGATTTATTTCAAAATGCCAAACCAAGTCAGCAACTTAGAAGTCTTTGTCGAAGACACCGGCGCGACTACGAAAACCGGGTTGGCGATAAAGCGGGCGCTGAACGGCGAAGCGCGGGTGTTCGACTGGCAAAAAACCAACGCCAGTTTCTTCAACGCCATTCAGGTCGAACGCAACGTAATGTTCCTGATTTTGACCTTGATCATTGTCGTGGCGGCATTCAACATCATTTCCAGCCTCATCATGTTGGTGAAGGACAAGGGCCGCGACATTGCCATCTTGCGCACCATGGGGGCGACGCGCGGTATGATCATGCGTATCTTCTTTATCGCCGGAGCTTCGATCGGTGTGATCGGCACCTTGGGCGGCTTCGGTTTGGGCTTGTGGTTTTCGCTCAACATCGAAACCATTCGCCAGTGGATACAATCGGTCACGGGTACCGAATTGTTTGCCGCCGAAATTTACTTCCTGTCGCAGTTGCCCGCCAAGGTCGACCCGATGGAGGTTCTCGCCACGGTGCTGATGGCGCTGGGCCTGTCGTTCTTGGCGACGCTGTATCCGTCGTGGCGCGCAGCGCGCTTGGATCCGGCGGAGGCGCTGCGCTATGAATGATCAAATTCAACCGGTGCTCAGCCTTGACGGCGTGGTGCGCAATTTTGGTCGCGGCCATACGGAACTGCACGTGCTGAGGGGGGCGGATTTCACCATCGGTGCAGGCGAGATCGTTGCCTTGGTGGGGCCGAGCGGTTCTGGCAAATCAACCTTGTTGCAGATTGCCGGGTTGCTGGAAAAGCCAGACGCCGGCGAGATTTATATCGCCGGTGAGGCCTGTTCAAAACTGAACGACGATAGGCGCACGGAAATTCGCCGCAAGCACTTAGGCTTCGTCTACCAGTACCATCACCTATTGCCGGAATTTTCGGCCCTGGAAAACATCGTCATTCCGCAGATCATTGCGGGCTTGAGCAAAGCCGAAGCCCGCGAACGTGCGGGGCAATTGTTGGAGACCCTTGGTCTTTCAGATCGCGCCACCCACCGCCCGGCGGAATTGTCCGGCGGTGAACAGCAACGCGTCGCCATGGGCCGCGCCCTGGCTAATGCGCCCAGTTTGCTGCTGGCGGATGAACCCACCGGAAACTTAGACCCGGAAACGGCGGACGACGTGTTTAACATGCTGTTGAACCTCACCCGTCAGGTGGGCCTGACGGCGCTGATCGCCACCCACAATTCTGAGTTGGCATCGCGCATGGATCGCGTCGTGAAATTAGAAGACGGTCACTTGATCGAAGCCTGAGGGTCCGGCTGAGGCTGTGTGGGCGTAGGTGTTTGAGCCGCTCCATGGCTCGCGTTACCGGGCAGAGGGGTAGCCCCTTTGATTTTAGCGATGACGATGGCGATGAAACGTTCCAACGCGGTGAAGAAAATTTCCACGCTATAGCCGGAAATAAACGCCAACGCCCACGGGGCGAAAGCCCCCAAGAAGCTGATGACGCTCAACGGGTCGCGGGGGGCGTTGGCAGACGCCGAGCTGTCCATAGTGATGATGTAAAGCCACGCCATACATACCCCGGAAATGACGCCTAGAATGATGCGCGTCATGCCGCGAAAGACGTCGTTGGAGGTCAGGGCTACGTTCGCCATTTTCTTCGATAGCGTTCGTAACGCCTGGGTCACGGCCCCCAAAAGGGCGAACAGCGTGACGAGGACGTAATTCGACATGATCTTCAAAATCAGTTCCGCACGGGCGAATTCGATGCGTCGTTTGCCCGGATCGGTCAGGGCAACCTCGCCAGCGCTGGTGGCCGGGCCGTCTTCTTTTGCTTCTAAGTTATAGGGGGGCAAAAAGAACGATACCTGACGGTTCCACCACCATATCCGTACATAGGCCACGTTGTTGCGCGAGGTTTCGGCGGTCATTCTCATTTCGGCCTTTTGCAAGGCTGCGTTGGCCTGGGGCTCGGCTGAAGTACCCTTGACCGCCTTTGCCGCGCTTATGGCCGCATCGCGCGTAACTTGTGCGTCTTGGTACTGACCGTAAACCTTGTGGGAATAGTTATAGATGGCGGTGCCAATGGCCCATTCCACCTGTAACGCCAGTAATGCCGCCAGGGTCAAAATGGCCAGAAAGAGGTGACGGCGCAGCGCCCGCTCGCCACGGCTTAGGCGTCCCCACAATTTGTTTCCTAAAGTCCGGTTTTCCGGGACCGTGGTGTAGACAATGCTTTCCACCGTCACGGGCTTCACCCGATCAATGACGGTCACAAATGCGGGCCAGAACGCGCTTTCTTCCGCCGAGGAAAGGTCGTTTCCCGCCTGTCGTAAGGCGTGGCTGTCGATGATGACCTTGGACGCGGCAGGGTCCAATGGAATGGCGCGGCGACAGGCGAAATTCAACAGCGTGTACGCATCGTCGATGGAATGGGCCAGCAGGTCACTCGTTTCCTCGGGCATTTCGTGGTTTGAGGGTGCTGGTTTAGCTTGGGGGCGCTGAGCATTGGGCGCAACCGCGGCTGCGGGCGCAGACTGGGGAGCAGGTTGAGGAGTAGGCTGGGGCGCGGGTGTCACGGGTGGCACCGCAGCCTGGGTCGGCTGGGGGGCGGGCGGCACGGATGCTGGAGCGGGCTGTGTGTTCATATCTCTCCCTAGACGTCACATTGACGCCGGGGATTAACTCTTGTGAAAAAATAATGGGGCGCTCACAAACTCGCCTCCATCCGAGAGGCCATTGAACGGGTCGGGGCGAGGCTCCTGTTTTTGCCACCCTACAGCCCGGACTTCAATCCAATCGAAATGGCATTCAGCAAAATCAAGGCGTTGCTCACAAAGGTTGCCGCCCGAAAAATCGAAGACCTGTGGGACGCCGTCAAAAACGCCATTGACGCGATCATGCCAGGGGAAGCGAAAAACTATTTTACCGCCGCAGGGTATGAGCCAAAATAGTCGGGAAACGCTCTAGGTCTAAACCTTTTAACCCTTGCTGCTGCCTACTGTTAAAGTTATTAATAGATTGATGGAAATAATTTACACGTATTAGAGTTGCCTTGGCCCGGTATTTTGGGGACCAAGAGAAGAGGCTGAGGATAATGTATAAGCGTTTTGCAATCGCCGTAATGGCATGCTTGGCATTGTCAGCCTGTCAAACGACAACTGCTACATGGCAAAAAGTTAACCCCAAAGATTTGTCATTTGAGCTGCGTGATGCTCCTGCCCTTACTGATTCTAAAGTAATAGAAACGGATCGCTTCAAAAGGGAAGTAGGCTCTATCCTAGAGGCCGGAACACTAGAGGCCGGGGTTATCTATGACGAACTTTTTCAAGGGGGGTACCTTAACGTTGATTCCGAAATTCTTAGCAATTGGGTTAAGAAATACGCTGAAAACCCCTCAAATACTTCCGAAAACAAATCAATAGTGTTACCTCTTGGAAGGATGGCCTATGTCACTTTTACGGATGGGCTGCATACTTGCATTCTTGGGTTGGTAAATGTTGGTGCGCGGGTTTCTATAAGGGGAGAATATGGGACAAAGGCCCGTTTAACGCTCAGCTACTGTGCTCAAATGAAGCTACATAAATCTGAATCTAAGGGGCTTGCTCTCTTCAAGAAATTACGTCTAAAAAATAGCGGGTAGTTTATTGGGGACGCAATTAGTCCGTGCACTCATATGTCCGCAATAAGCAGACATCAACGCATGCACAGAACACTGTTTGCTTTAGGGGGCAAAGCAAAACCGTTAGCTACGCACCCGTAAATGAATTGGGGAAAACTTTAGGTGGTCAGAATCGGGACCTTCGTGGGATGCTCTGAACATCATGTCCCATGCCGGTTTTGTCCATTTGCGCGTGCACAGCGCTTACTCGCTTTCCGAAGGTGCCATTCGCATTAAGGATCTGGCGAAAATGTGCCGTGACGGCAAGATGCCCGCCGTGGCTGTTACCGATACCAACAACCTGTTTGGTGCCCTGGAATTCTCGCTCACCGCCGCCGACGCCGGGGTTCAGCCGATCATTGGCTGTCAGGTTTCGGTGGCGCGCGAAGGGGCCAGCGACCCCCAAGCCATGTCCGGGCGCACCGTGCAGTACCTGCCCCCCGATCAGGTGGTGGTGTTGGTGCAAGACGATGAAGGGTATCGCAACCTGCTCAAGATTCTGTCCACGGCCTACATGGAATCGGACGACGTCGAAGACCCCAAGGTGGCCCTGGCCGACTTGGAAAAATATGCAGGCGGCCTGATCGCACTCACCGGTGGGACACATGGTCCGGTGGGGCGGATGTTGGGGAACGGCCAAGATGACCACGCGCGTCAAGTCTTGGAACGCCTGTCAGCAGCCTATGGCGACCGTTTGTACGTGGAATTACAGCGCCATGGCATGCCCGCCGAGGCAAAGATTGAAGAGCGCCTGATCAATCTGGCCTATGAACTGAATTTGCCCCTGGTCGCCACCAATGAAGCGTTCTTCCCCGACAAGCCCATGTATGAGGCCCACGACGCGCTAATTTGTATCGCGGCCAGTGCGTACGTCAGCCAGACCGAACGCCGCCACCTCACGTCGGATCATTATTTCAAAAGCGCCAAGGAGATGGAGGTTCTGTTCGCCGACATCCCCGAAGCCATCTCGAATACGATGGTCATTGCCCAGCGGTGTGCCTACAAGGTGGAACGGGTGGACCCCATTTTACCGCCGTTCGATTGCGGCGCGGGGCGCACGGAAGAAGACGAGCTGAAAGCCCAGGCCTTAGAAGGGCTAGAGGCGCGGCTGAAAACCCACGTCTTTGGCGCGGACATGGCCGACGCGGAAAAAGAGAACATCGCCAAGCCGTACCGTGAACGTCTGGAGTTCGAGCTGGGCGTGATCAACCAGATGGGCTTTCCCGGCTATTTCTTGATCGTGTCGGATTTTATCAAATGGGCCAAGGATCATGGCATCCCCGTCGGTCCGGGCCGTGGTTCGGGTGCGGGGTCCGTGGTGGCGTGGGTGCTGACCATTACCGATTTGGACCCATTGCGCTTTGGCTTGCTGTTTGAACGCTTCTTGAACCCCGAACGCGTGAGCATGCCCGATTTCGATATCGATTTTTGCCAAGACCGCCGCGACGAGGTGATTAAATACGTCCAAGACAAATACGGCCGCGACCGCGTGGCGCAGATCATCACCTTTGGTAAGTTGCAGGCCCGCGCGGTGCTGCGCGACGTGGGCCGGGTGTTGGAAATGCCCTACGGCCAGGTGGATCGTATCTGCAAGCTGGTCCCCAACGATCCGGGCAAGGCCATGACTTTGCCCGAAGCCATCGCTGCCGAGCCGCAGCTGCGCGAGATGATCCGCGACGAAGACGGTGTCGCGCGCCTGATGGAACTGGCTCAGCCGCTGGAAGGCCTGTACCGCCATGCCTCGACCCACGCGGCGGGCGTGGTGATTGGCGACCGTCCGTTGGATACCTTGGTGCCGTTGTACCGGGACCCCAAATCCGACATGCCGGTGACCGGCTTCAACATGAAGTTCGTGGAACAGGCCGGACTGGTTAAATACGATTTCTTAGGTCTTAAGACCCTCACCGTGTTGGCGATGGCGGTGAAATTCGCGCAGGAAGGCGGGCATAGCGTTGATTTGGAAACCATCCCCTTAGACGACGCAGCTTCGTTCGAGCTGTTGCAGCGCGCCGAGACCCAAGGTGTGTTCCAGTTGGAAAGTGCAGGCATGAAGGATCAGCTGCGCGGCCTGAAACCCACCACGTTTGAAGACATCATCGCTATCGTGGCGTTGTACCGTCCGGGGCCGATGGAAAACATTCCAAGCTATATTAAGCGCAAACACGGTGAAGAAGAACCGGACTACCTGTACCCGACCTTGGAGCCGATCCTCACCGAGACCTTCGGCATTATGATCTACCAGGAACAGGTCATGCAGATCGCGCAGGAACTGTCGGGCTATTCGCTCGGCGGTGCTGATTTGTTGCGCCGCGCCATGGGTAAGAAGATCCAGGCGGAAATGGACGCGCAGCGTAAAAGCTTTGTCGAGGGGGCCGAAGGGCGCGGCGTGCCTGCCGCCAAGGCCGACATGATCTTCGATCAGGTGAACAAGTTCGCCGGCTACGGCTTCAACAAATCGCACGCCGCGGCTTATGCCTTGGTGGCGTACCAGACCGCTTATATGAAGGCCAACTTCCCGTTTGAATTCATGGCCGCGTCCATGACCTTGGATTTGGGCAATACCGACAAGCTCAACGCCTATCGCCAGGAACTGGATCGCATGGGGGTTGCGCTGAAAAGCCCCGACGTCAATGCGTCTGAAACCTATTTCAAGGTGGAACGTGATGCGGACAAAAAGCCCACCGCCGTTCGCTATGCCTTGGCAGCGCTTAAAAATGTCGGTGAGGCGGCGATGCAAACCATTGTCGACGAGCGTACCAAGAACGGCCCGTTCAAGAACGTTGACGATTTCGCCTCACGCTTGGACACCCATCACGTCAACAAGCGTCAGATGGAAAACCTCATCCGTTCGGGCGCATTTGATAGCCTTGATGCAAACCGCAAGCACCTGTTCCAGGGCTTGGAAATGATTTTGGGCGAGGCGTCGGCCCAACAAGCCGAACGCGAAAGCAACCAGATTGGCATGTTCGGCGGTGAGGATCAGCCGCAACAATCCATCCGCTTGCCCGACGTTGCCGACTGGCCACCGATGGAAAAGCTGCGTGAAGAATTCGACGCCATTGGCTTTTATTTGAGCGCCCACCCCTTGGATAGCTATGGAAAAAGCCTGGAGCGCTTAGGCGTACAGTCGTTTGGTTCAATCTTGGCACGCGGCCAAGCGGGCAATTTCACCATTGCTGGTACCGTTGTGTCTAAAAAGGAACGCATCAGCCAGAAGGGCAACCGCTATGCCTTCGTTACGTGCTCGGACGCATCTGGATCGTTTGAGGCGACGATGTTTTCCGAAATCCTAACGGCGGCGGGTGACCTGTTGGTGCCGGGAACGGCGGTGCTGATCAAGGCCACCGCGCAATTTGAAGGCGAAACCGTGCGCCTGACCGCGCAATCGGTGAAGGGCCTGGACAAGTTGGCCGCGCAAACGGCGGCGGGCCTTAAAATCGTCATCACCGACGACAAACCCTTGGCCGAGCTGCAAAGCACCTTCCAAGACGCAAAGCGGGGCAGGGGCAAGGTCACCATCGTGACCCGCACACCTGCCCGCGAAGTCCACATTAACCTCCCCGCTAGTCAACACGTCGCCGTGACCCCGGAATTGCTGCATCAAGTATATGCCATCGCAGGAATCGCCGAGGTGTTGGAGATTTAGGCGGGTGTGGGTGCTATTCGTCCACCTCAACCACTTCAACGTTTTGTGAGGCCTTCATCTTAGCGATGCCGTTTTCGCAGTCGTCCTTGTTTTTGTAGCCCTCGCCGCCATTGGCCATGTAGTTGCCGTTTTCCGCAACGTAGCGCCAGCGCCATTCGCTGTCTTTACCTTTGTAAATCTGAAACTGATCAGGCATGTCAGGGGTATCTCCTGTTAGGTGTTATGCTCATTCATTGTTCAGACGTGCGCCAGCACAGTTTGTGAACATCAAGCCGAAGCGCTTTTCCCCTTGCATTCCCTAGCCCGGCGGCGTAAAAACCGCGCACACGTTCCATGAGGAGCGTGAATTCGCACGCGGACGTGCGGCCCTGGTGCACATTCACCAGATCGTCGCTCCGGTGTCTCTTAATAGAGACGTTTGTCCGCGGATGCATAACCGGAATAGGAACACACAAAATGGCAATGCCATCCTTTACTATGCGCCACCTGCTCGAAGCAGGCGTTCACTTCGGCCACAGCACCCGTCGCTGGAACCCGAAAATGGCTCCGTACCTCTTTGGTGCCCGTGGCGGTATCCACATTATTGATCTCGGCCAGACGACCCCGCTTTTGGGCCGCGCTATGGAAGCCGTTCGTGACGTTGTCGCCGGTGGCGGTCGCGTTCTGTTCGTTGGCACTAAGCGTCAGGCTTCCGGCAAGGTCGCCGAAACCGCCAAAAACTGCGGTCAGTACTACGTCAACCACCGCTGGCTCGGCGGCATGATGACCAACTGGCAGACCATCTCCGGCTCCATCAAGCGTTTGCGCGCTTTGGATATCCAGCTGGGCGAAGTCTCCAAGGTTGAAGGCCTGACCAAGAAAGAATTGTTGCAGCTCACCCGTGAGCGGGACAAGTTGGAACTGGCGCTGGGCGGCATCAAAGACATGGGCGGCTTGCCTGATATCTTGGTTGTCATCGACACCAACAAGGAAGCCATCGCGGTTGCCGAAGCAAACAAGCTGGGCATCCCCGTGGTTGGCGTTCTGGATAGCAACTCAGACCCCAAGGGCATTGATTTCCCGGTTCCGGGCAATGACGACGCCATTCGCGCCATCACCACGTACTGCGAGCTGATCGCGGGTTCGGTGTTGGACGGTATTCAGGCTGAAGTCGTCAGCACCGGTGGTGACATCGGCGCTGCTGACGCACCGATCGCCGAAGTGTTGCCTGCCGCTGAAGCCGCAGTCGTTGCTGAAGCTGCTCCTGCCGTTGAAGCCGCACCGGAAGCACCTGCTGCTCCCGAAACGCCTGCATCCTAAAGGAGACACTGAACATGGCTGCAATTACTGCTGGTTTGGTTAAAGAGCTTCGCGACATTTCTGGCGCGGGCATGATGGACTGCAAAAAAGCGTTGAGTGAAACCGACGGTGACCTGGACGGTGCGGCGGATTGGCTGCGCACCAAGGGGCTTGCCGCTGCGGCCAAAAAGTCTGGGCGCATCGCCGCTGAAGGCCTGGTTGGCGTTGCCGTTGACGGTTCTACCGGCGCAATGGTCGAAGTGAACTCCGAAACCGACTTCGTTGCCCGCAACGAACAGTTCCAGTCCTTTGTCTCCACGGTGGCTAACTTAGCCCTGGCCTCAAACGGTGACGTTGAAGCCCTGAAAGCCATGGATTACCCGGGAACGGGCCGCACCGTGGCTGAAGAACTGACGCAGATGATCTCCACCATCGGTGAAAACATGAACATTCGCCGCGTGCAGATATTGACCGTGGACGGTGGCGAAGTTGCCGCATACGTCCATGGTGCTGTTTCTGATGGATTGGGCAAAATCGGCGTTCTGGTCGCGGCTTCGGGCGATGGTGCCGGTGCATTTGGCAAGCAAGTCGCCATGCATGTTGCCGCTACCAACCCCGCATCCTTGTCGCGAGACGACCTGGACCCGACTATTGTGGAGCGCGAAAAGCAGGTTCTTACCGAACAGGCTCGTGAATCAGGCAAGCCGGAAGAGATCATCGAAAAGATGATCGTTGGTCGCATCAACAAGTTCTACGGCGAAGTTTGCCTTCTGGAACAGATTTTCGTCATCGATGGCGAAAGTAAGGTTTCTAAGGCCGCTGAAGCCGCTGGCGTTAACGTCTCAGGCTTTGCGCGCTTCGGTTTGGGCGAGGGCATCGAAAAGAAGGAAGAGGATTTCGCTGCGGAAGTGGCCGCCGTCTCTGGCGTATGAATCCCCACACTCCTGACCCCCTAAAAAGGGGCGCTCCACGACGGAGCGCCCCTTTTTATATTTTTGGTCAAAGGTTTAATTGGAGCCCAATTTCCCATTGGCCAGCCACTGCATGGCGTTCGACGCGTTGGTGAAAGTTTCCGGGTCGCGGTCTTGCAGGTGGCTCATGCGCACCGAAAGATCTTCAAAGGTATCGCTTAAAATTCTGGGCACCTGAAGGTTTACGGTACAGGCGTTTTTGCCGTGCGCCTCGGCCATCGCCGCTGCATCCATTTCCGCACGGATACCACCCAACCCCACCACCGCGTTCTGGGTCGGTGGTTTTAACAGCAAAGTTTTCGCCAAATCTAAAATTTGCGTAAGATCTGACGTGGTCTTAGCCTCTTCGAGCTCGGCGGACAGATAATCCAAAATGGCATTGAGTGCATTCGGGGAGATGGCTTTGCGCTGGGGGTTCATGACAAATTCCTCATGCCTGTTAATTGACCCTTACATTTAGACAGCAAACGCACGTATTACGACAGCTACGGACCTGCGTAGGGTGGCAAAGTCCTTGCCGCACGCCCCCTTCAGGGAGGGCAAGACGCACGACTTCCTTGCGCCTGACCCATTTTGAGGTATTCTTAAGCGGTATTTTTGTAAGTGTGCCGTGCGGGCGTTGCGTTGTGTCCGGAAGTTTGGGGGGGTATCGGTCGCTTAATAGATAGGGCAGGGAGGGCTTTCCCGCGATTGATGTGAAATCGTCATTCGATATTTTGTGGGTATACGGGCATGGGACTTGCGGCATTTATCGACAAATCTTTGGCCATCGAAAATCCGGAGATTTTGTTTTCATGTTATTTGGATGCGCTGGCTGAATTCGGCGTGGACCGGGTGATGTACAGTGCATTGCGCAACACACCCCACGAAGAAGTCAAGGTTCCCGGCATTTCGCATTGCTATCCCGAAGACTGGATTGGCCATTACATGGCCAATGATTACGTAGGGCAAGATCCTGTGCGGGCCCATTGCCTAGGGACCAGACATGCCTTTTCTTGGCAATACATGATGCAACAGCGTGATATGACCGCCACCCAGAAGTTGATTATGAACCAGGGCAATGAGTTTGGCCTGCACGATGGCGTAGCCGTTCCCTTTCATGGCCCCATGGGCGAAGTGTACGGGGTGGGAATGGCATCGAGCGAGGCCAACCCCGATGTTAGTCGTCACTTGAAGGAAATTCAGGTTCTTTCAACACAGTTTCACGTCCTGTTTTCAGCCCTGCACAATCAAGAAGCCCCCGTGCCTACTGGCACCCTGACGAAACGCGAGACTGAGGTCCTCAAATGGTGTGCGGTGGGCAAAAGTAACTGGGCCATCGGGGAAATCCTCGGCATCAGCGAACATGGGGTGGACTTTCACGTGCGTAACATCTTGCGCAAGCTTGATGCGGACACCCGCGTCACCGCCGTGGTCAAGGCGATGCACAGCGGCCTGATCGCCCTTTAAAGCAGACCTTTCAATCCTATTCCTACGTCTGTGCGTAGGTACATATCATCATAATTCTTGGCATTCTTGCCCCTGACGTTTTTTAGGAACGGAAGGGCAAAGATTATGACAATCGAAAGCTTTAATTTTACGACCGCGCATCTCTATGGGGATGCATTTGCATCACAATTTCGCCTGCGCCACCGGGTGTTTATCGAACGGGTGGATTATCAAGTGCCGACGTGGAAGGGGATGGAATTTGACCAGTTCGACACCCCGGCCACCCAGTACTTTGTATGGCGTGATGACGAAGGCGAGGTGCGCGGCGTCGCGCGTCTGGCTCCTACAACCTTGAAGTACATGCTTGAAGAAGTTTGGCCGGACAAGGTCACCGATATCAATTTGCCCCATTCTGAGCAAATTTGGGAAGGCACGCGGTTCGGGGTTGACCACAGCCTGCCGCCGGCCCTGCGCAACACCATCGTCAAGGAACTGGTATGCGCCTATGTCGAATACGCCGTTGAATACGGCATCAACGACATCATCGGCGTCATGCCCGTTGGTATTTGGCGGGCGGTATTTGCCCGCAATGGTTGGAAATCTGAAGTTATCGGGCCGGAATGGCTTGAAGACGGGATCAATGTACAGGCCGCTCGGTTGCCGGTATCTTTGGCAACCCTTCAGTCCGTGCGTCGCCGTACGCAGTTTAACCATGTGCTGCATGTGGATGGCATTGATCACAGCCAAGCTGCGCCGCTTAAGGTCGCTTAAGCTCACGTTTTGCGTGAAAAGCCGGGGTGCCTTTGGGCGCCCCGGCTTTGTGCGTTGCCTAAGTTGTTTCGGCAGTGGACAAAAGACCGTCTAAAAGGCTGGAAAAAAGGGGGCTGTGGTGTAATATCCCTGCAAATCTCGACGCGCTTCGCAGTCCGTCATACACACCAGTCACAAGGACCCGCCCCGACCATGACAGAAGCTCCTAAATACCGGCGCGTGTTGTTGAAGTTGTCGGGCGAGGGACTGATGGGCGACAAGGCGTTCGGCCTGTGTTCGGATACCGTCGACCGCATCGCCGATGAGATCAAAACCGTGCATGACATGGGGGTGCAGCTAAGTTTGGTCATCGGGGCTGGCAACATCTTTCGCGGCGTATCCGAAGCCGCCGCCAATATTGAACGCACCAGCGCTGATTACATGGGCATGCTGGCCACCGTGATGAACGCCCTGGCCATGCAAAGTGCGTTGGAAGCCAAGGGCGTGGATACACGGGTGCAGTCGGCTATTCCTATGGATACCGTGTGCGAACCCTTTATTCGCCGCCGCGCCGAACGGCACCTGGAAAAGGGCCGTGTGGTGATTTTCGCGGGCGGTACCGGCAATCCGTTTTTCACCACAGACACAGCGGCGGCGCTGCGTGCCAGTGAAATGAGCTGCGACGCGCTTTTGAAGGGGACCCAGGTGGACGGCGTGTATTCGGCCGACCCCAAAAAGGACCCGAACGCCGAACGCTACGACACATTGACATACCAGGATGTTTTGGCCCGCGATCTGCGCGTCATGGATACGTCTGCCATCGCGTTGGCGCGCGATAACAACCTGCCGATTTTGGTCTTCGCCCTCCACACGCCCGGTGACTTCGCCGAAGTGGTGAACGGACGTGGGACCTTTACGATCGTTAAATAACGGCCCAATGTGGGCATTAAGTAAGAACGACAAGGGGATAAACCGTGGCCGATATTGCTGCACTGAAAGCCGACATCAAGCGCCGTATGGAAGGCGCTGTTGAGGTTTTGCATAAAGAATTTGGGGGCCTGCGCACCGGGCGCGCCTCGGCCAGTTTGCTTGACCCGGTTCAGGTCATTGCCTACGGCCAGGGTATGCCGCTCAACCAAGTGGGCACCGTGGGTGTACCGGAATCGCGTATGTTGACGGTTCAGGTGTGGGATAAGACCATGGTCAAGGCCGTGGAAAAGGGCATAATCGATTCCGGTCTAGGCTTGAACCCCGTGGTTGACGGTCAGTTGGTGCGCATTCCCATTCCGCCCTTGAACGAAGAACGTCGCAAGGAACTGGCCAAAGTCGCGGGCAAGTACACCGAAGACGCGCGCATCGCGGTGCGCAATGTGCGTCGCTCCGGCATGGACGAGCTTAAACGCGCGGAAAAGGATAACGAAATCTCCGAAGACGAACTTCGTCAGTATTCCGACGAAATTCAAAAGCTGACCGATGATTTTGTGGCCAAGGTTGATGAGGTCCTGGTCAACAAAGAAGAAGAAATCATGCAGGTCTGATTGGACTTAATTTAAAGATGCCTACGCACCCACAACCAAGCACTCCCGGCGCGTCTATGCCGACGCACGTCGCCATCATCATGGATGGTAACGGGCGCTGGGCGTCTGCGCGCGGATTACCGCGTGCCGAAGGGCACCGCAAGGGCGCGGAATCCGTCCGTGCGGTCATCAAATCTGCTTCAAATTCTGGCGTTAAGTATCTAACATTGTTTGGGTTTTCGTCTGAAAATTGGAAGCGCCCGTCGGTCGAGGTGTTAGATCTGATGGGCCTGTTGCGTTTGTACCTGCGCAAAGAGCTGGCGGAACTGCACAAACAGGGGGTTAAGTTTTCCGTGATCGGCGAACGGTCTCGGTTACCCGAAGACGTACAAGACCTGATCGCCGCCGCCGAAGAGCATACCTGCGACAACACGGGCCTTAATTTGGTGCTGGCCCTGTCTTATGGTGGGCGGACGGAAATTGTAAGCGCCGCGCGGATGTTGGCCGAACAGGTTCAAGGCGGCACGTTGGCTCCGGCCGATATTACCGAGGATATGTTCGCCGAAAACCTGGAAACCACTCATATTCCGGACCCGGACCTCTTGATTCGCACGTCGGGTGAGCAGCGCATCTCCAACTTCTTGTTGTGGCAGTGCGCCTACACGGAATTTATCTTCACCGACAAACTATGGCCAGATTTCGGGGCCGAAGCCTTCGAGGAGGCCATTGCCGAGTTCCAATCGCGGGACCGCAGATTTGGGGCTGTTGGTGTCTGATTTAGATCGTCCATCCCGCCCTTCAAGTTCCTTGAGGCTGCGTCTTATCTCTGCCGCCGTGCTGGCGCCGTTGGTGTTGGGCGCGGTTTACTATGGCGATTGGGTGTTCAGCGCCCTCATCGGCCTGGTGGTTTTGATTTTAGGGTCAGAATGGCGGCGCATGGTGGGCGCACGCTTCGGCTGGTTGGCTTTGGGCATGGTCTATATCGCGTTGTCATGCTGGGCGTTGTGGCGGTTGCGCGTTGACCCTGAGTGGGGGCGGGTGACGTTGTTCTGGCTGCTGGCCTTAGTGTGGGGCGCAGATACGGGTGGTTACGTGTTCGGGCGGGCCTTAGGCGGGCCAAAATTGGCTCCTGCCGTCAGCCCCAACAAGACGTGGTCCGGATTTTTAGGCGGGACGTTCACCTCTGCGCTTTGCGGTTGGGCTGTTGTATACTTCATGCTAGATACCCAAGTTTATAACGTCGATTGGCAAATTGCCGCGTTTAGCGCCGCCATTGCGGTTGTCAGCCAAATCGGTGATTTGTTTGAAAGTTGGATCAAGCGCCGCTTTGGTGTCAAAGATTCCGGCGCGATCATCCCCGGCCACGGCGGCCTGTTTGACCGAGTCGATGGCTTGGTCGCTGCGGCTTTGGCCGTGGCCTTGATAACCATAGGTGTGAGGGGCAACGTAATCGCATGGCTGTTGTAAGCGCATCCTTAGACTTAGCAAACCAACCGCGGAGCGTCACCGTTTTGGGCTCAACCGGATCGATCGGCTGTAATACGGTTGATTTGCTGGTGCGTAATCCTGGCGACTATAGCGTTGAGGTGCTGACCGGCAATCGCAATGTGACGCTGCTGGCCCAACAAGCCAAGGATTTGGGCGCTCAATTGGCGGTGATTGCGGACGAAAGCCTCTATGGCGCGTTAAAAGATTTGTTATCCGGCACGGGCATCGAGGCGGCGGCGGGCGATCAAGCGGTGGCCGACGCTGCGGCGCGCCCATCCGACGTCGTGGTCGCCGCCATTGTAGGTACGGCTGGCCTGCGCCCGACCCTGCAAGCGGCGCGGCGCGGGGCCTTAGTTGCGCTGGCCAACAAAGAAACGCTGGTCAGCGCCGGTGATCTGATGACCCAAGAGGTCAAAAACGGCGGCGCGACACTCATTCCTGTTGATTCAGAGCACAGCGCCATCTTCCAGGTTTTCGACTTCGAGCGCGCCGATAGCGTGTCCAAGGTCACGCTCACCGCATCGGGCGGTCCTTTTTTGAATAAGTCCTTGACAGAAATGGCGAAAATGACGCCCGACGAGGCCGTTGCTCACCCCAATTGGGACATGGGCGCGAAGATCAGCGTCGACAGCGCCTCCATGATGAATAAGGGTTTGGAGCTGATTGAGGCTTTTCACTTGTTTCCCGTGGCGGCAGACGCCATCGATATCGTCGTGCACCCTCAATCGGTGGTGCATTCTATGGTCAGCTATGTGGACGGGTCGGTGTTGGCGCAGTTGGGTACGCCGGACATGCGCACGCCCATTTCCTTGGCTCTGGCCTGGCCAAAACGCATGGCGACACCGGCCGAGACCCTGTCCCTGGCAGAGATCGGCACGTTGACCTTCCAACACCCCGACGAGGTGCGCTTTCCAGCGCTGCGCTTGGCCCGCGATTGCCTGACAGAAGGCGGCGGAGCACCCACGGTGCTAAACGCCGCCAACGAAGTCGCGGTGGCCGCCTTCTTAGATGCTAAAATCGGCTTTCTGGACATTGCGCGGGTGGTGGAAACGGTGTTGGATAGAACATCCCTTGTGCCGCTTGACTGCCTCGATGCCGTGTTCGCCCTGGACCAACTCGCGCGGGTGCGTGCGGGGGAAGCCGTGGTAGCGGTGAGCGGTTAATTCAATAAATTACAAGATAGATGTAAAGCTTTGTTATAATGGACTTAATAGCCTCAACCATCCAGTACGTCTTACCGTTTTTGTTAATCCTGACGGTGCTGGTATTTGTTCACGAACTGGGCCATTTCCTGTTGGCGCGGTGGAACGGCGTGAAGGTCGAGGTGTTTTCCATCGGCTTCGGCCCCGAACTTTGGGGCTTTAACGATAAGCATGATACGCGCTGGCGGTTCAGTGCGGTACCCTTGGGCGGTTATGTGAAGATGTTTGGCGAAGGGGACATGATCACCGGCGTCGATGACACCGAAGAACGCCCCATGACGGAGGAGGAGCAAAAGGTCTCCTTCCACCACAAAAAACTGCGCCAACGCACTGCCATCGTCGCCGCAGGGCCGGTTGCTAATTTCCTCTTTGCCGTGCTGGTGCTGTGGACCATCAATTCCGTTTTCGGCGTGCCACAGGTGTTGTCGGTGGTGGGCGAAGTCATCGAGGATACGGCGGCCGAAGATGCGGGCCTTCAGGCAGGTGATGTGATTAAGGCCATTGACGGTCAACCGATTACGCTGTTCAGCGAACTGAGCGCCATTGTCTCGGTCAATGCCGATGTGGCGCTGATGCTCGATATCCAGCGCGGGGCCAGCCATATGACCATAACCGCCACCCCGCGCCCGTGGGGGGACTCGTTTGATGACGACGTAAATGAGGCCGATAATGCCGAAAGCCGCAAATCGCGCGGTCTGTTGGGGGTGCGCCCGGACATGTCCAACCTGCCGACTGAGCGTGCCGGCATTTTCGAAGGCCTGATTATGGGCCTTGAGCAGACCTATATCCTCACCGCGAACATTTTAAGCGGGATTGGTGAGATGTTTTCCGGTGAGCGTAGCGCCAAAGAACTGGGCGGCGTCATTATGATCGCCGAAGTATCCGGCGACGCGGCCCAAGGCGGTATTTTACAAATTCTGCGCTTTTTAGCCATCCTCAGCATCAATCTGGGGCTGATTAACCTGTTTCCGGTTCCGGTTTTAGACGGGGGGCATTTGGTGTTTTATGCCGCCGAGGCGCTGCGGGGCCGACCTTTAAGCCTGCGGGTGCAAGAATACAGTTTCCGTTTGGGGCTAGTTTTGGTATTGCTGTTAATGTTATTTGCGACCTGGAACGACTTTGAACGCCTATTCGAGCGATTTGGCATCGGCTGAATCCCTTAAGGGTAGGACGTTTAGGGGCGGTTTTTGTCGTTTTGGGTTGATCGAAAAGTTGAGTAAAAATGAGCTTTGGGGGATACATTTTGCGTCGTGCGCTAACCATTTTGTTCGCAGGGCTTGTGATGGGCGTGGCACTCAGCGCACCTATGCAGGACGCGCGCGCTCAAGAGGCTGCGGTTATTGGCGCCATCGCCGTTGAAGGCGTTGCCCGTGTTGATGCCGAAACAGTGCGCTCTTACCTGTTGGTGCGTGAAGGCGATGCGTTCGACGCCGTGCGCATTGACCGGTCGCTGAAATCTCTGTTTGCCACCGGCCTCTTCGCCGACGTCCAGTTGTATCAAGACGGTGCGACCTTAGTCGTGCGGGTGGTGGAAAATCCGGTCATCAACCGCATTGCCTTTGAAGGCAATCAGCGCATCAAAGACGAAGACCTGTCGGTCGAGGTCACCTTGAAGCCGCGCGTCATCTATACGCGCTCCAAGGTGCAAAACGATGTGAACCGCATTCAGACTCTTTACCAAAGATCCGGTCGCTTCGCCGTCACCGTCGAACCCAAAATCATCCAGTTGCCACAAAATCGTGTTGATTTGGTGTTTGAAGTCGATGAAGGCACGTTGACCGGGGTGCAAAACATCCGATTTGTCGGCAATAACGCGTTTGACGATGGCGATCTTAAAGACATTGTCCGCACCCGCGAGTCACGCTGGTATCGGTTTTTGTCGTCCGACGATACCTATGACCCCGACCGCATCACCTTTGATCGCGAGTTGCTGCGTCGACATTATCTTAAGAATGGATATGCTGATTTTCAGGTGCTGTCCGCACAGGCAGAGCTAACGGCGGATCGCAACCAATTCTTCATCACCTTTACGGTGGAAGAGGGGCGGCGTTATAAATTTGGTGAAGTTGCGCTCAATTCCAACTTGCGCGATTTCAATACTGAAGACGTCCAAGATACCCTGAAAATCCCTAAGGGCGAATGGTACGACGCCACCGCCGTTGACGAGACCGTCGTCGCGCTGACCGAGGCTGCGGGCAATTTGGGTTACGCTTTTGTGGATGTGCGCCCCAAGGTCAACCGTGACCGTGAAACGGGTATCATCGATCTTTCCTTTGAGTTGGAAGAAGGTCCGCGCGTGTTTGTCGAGCGCATCAATGTCACAGGCAACGTGCGCACCCTAGACGAGGTTGTGCGCCGCGAGTTCCGTGTGGTCGAAGGCGACGCCTTCAATGCCGCCAAGGTGCGCGCCTCCATTACCAAAATTGAAAATTTGGACTTTTTCACCAAGGTTCAGGTTGAACAGGTTGAGGGGTCGGCGGAAGATAAGGCTGTCATCAACGTTGATGTGCAGGAAAAATCCACCGGCTCCCTTTCCGTCGGTGCGGGGTATTCGACCAGTGCCGGAGCGTTGGTTGAATTTTCAATCCGAGAACGCAATCTGTTGGGCAAGGGGCAAGATCTGTCGCTCAGCACCCGTATATCCCAGAGCCAAAGCACGATTAACCTGAGTTTTACCGAACCGTACTTCATGAAAAGGGACGTTTCGGCAGGATTCGACGTTTATCATATTGTCAGTGATCAGCAGTCGTCCAGTTCGTATGATTCCCAGCAGACCGGTTTGAACCTACGTTTTGGCTACCCCATCACCAGCCGTCTCCGCCAAGGTTGGGTGTATACGCTCAAGGCTTCCAAGGTGTCGAACGTCGCGGATACGGCTTCGATATACATTAAAAACCAGGTCGGTGACACGGTCGTGTCGTCGCTTGGGCATGCCATCAGTTATGATCGGCGCAACAGCCGCGTCACGCCGACCGAAGGTTACTTTGTGCGTATGAATAATGATCTTGCCGGTTTGGCTGGCGATACGCATTATCTGCGCAATGCGGTTACCGGTGGCGCTTATTATTTGATCTCCGACGGTTGGGTTCTGTCTGGCAAAGCCAAGGCCGGTATCATCACCGGTATCGGCGAGGATGTGAACTTGTTGGATCGTTTCTTCCTTGGCGGCGATAACTTGCGCGGGTTTACAAACTCCGGCATTGGGCCACGTGATACCTCCACGCTGGATGCCTTGGGTGGTGAGATAACCTACAGCGGCGGGGCCGAGGTTTCGGTGCCTTTGGGCTTGCCGCAGGAACTGGGCATCTCCGGCAAGGTGTTCTCTGATTTTGGCTCCGTGACGCAGGTCAATCCATCCGGCGCAAACGTTGTTGATACCGGATCGCTGCGCGCCTCTGCGGGCTTGGGTATTGCCTGGGTGTCGCCACTCGGCCCCATTAGTCTTGATTTTGCCCAGGCGCTCATGAAAGAAAAGCATGACGAGACAGAAGTCATGCGGGTCAATTTCGGAACCAAATTCTAATCAACCGGTTCCACGAACTTAATTGGGAGAAGGTCTTGAACCTCAAAGCTTTCGTTACCTCTGCCCTCGTGCTTTTTGCTGCGGTTGCGGTTTGTGCTCCGGTTTCAGTTTTGGCGCAGGATAAGACCTTGCCGCCCTTGAAAATCGTGATCGTGAATATTGATGCCATTCGCAGTCAGTCCGCGGCGTTCAAAGTGGCGGGCGAACAGTTTGTGGCCTACCGAGACCGCATGAACGCTGTGTTGGAAAAAGAACAACAAGTGTTGCGCACCGCAAATAACGAGTTGTCGCGCAAGCGCACATTATTGTCGCCCGAGGCTTTTGCCGATGAACGCAAAAAGTACGAGCAGCGCGTCACCGCCTTTCAGCGAAAGTTTCAAGATGATCAGAAGGCCATCGCTAAACTTGAGGCCGAGGTCGTTGGTGAGTTGAACGTCAAAATTGTTGAGATCATCACGCAGTACGCTAAGGATAATGAGGTGACGCTGGTGTTACCTGAAACGGTCACCATCCTAGCGGCGAACAGTATGAGCATTAACAAGCATGTTTTGAGTGTTCTGAATAAAGAACTGCCTTCGGTTAAAGCTAAAGTTCCTACAAAATAAGTCCGGAGAGGGATCATGGCGGACCCCAAATTCTTTGACCGCGCCGGTCCTTTTACACTGGCCGAGCTGGCCGATGTCGCCGGGGCCGAGATCCGGTGCGGCGATGCGGCGGCGTCGTTTGATGACGTGCAGCCCTTGCAAAGTGCTCTGGCCTCGCACATCAGCTTTCTCGAAAATAAACTTTATGTCAGCGCGTTTGAGGACAGCAGCGCCGGGGCTTGCCTGGTTGATCCCGCATACGCAAGCCGCGCACCAGAGGGTATGGCGCTTTTGCTCACCGAAGAGCCGTATCGCGCCTATGCGCGTATTGCCCAAGCTTTTTACCCAAAATCTTGCTTCACCCATGCGCCGGAACCCGGCATTCATGCCGCCGCCCACGTGGACCCAAGCGCCACCTTGGGGGCAGGGTGCCGCGTTGAGCCGGGCGCGGTGATCGGCGCGGGTGCCTTAGTCGGCGCTCAGTGTTCTATCGGTGCCAACACCACCATCGGCGCGGGGGTAACGTTGGGTGATGGCTGCTGGATCGGCCCCAATGTCACCGTTCAGTTCGCGCTTATCGGCAAGGCCTGTGTCATCCATCCCGGCGCGCGCATCGGTCAGGACGGTTTCGGATTTGCGCCGGGAGCCGAGCACTTGAAAGTTCCGCAACTGGGTCGCGTGATTATCGAAGACGGCGTGGATATCGGTGCCAACGCCTGCATCGACCGGGGCACCGGGCCGGACACCATCATCCGCCGCGGGACCAAGATCGACAACATGGTGCAAGTCGGCCACAACGTCGAGATCGGCGCGGGCTGCCTGATGCCGGCACTCAGCGGTATTTCCGGCAGCACCAAAGTCGGTAACTATGTCATGATGGGCGGCGGTACCGGGATTGCCGGGCATTTGACCATCGGTGACGGTGCGCGTATCGCGGCGCACAGCGGTGTCATGCGCGATGTGGCACCAGGTGAAACGGTCGCGGGCGCACCTGCCGTTGCGGCCAAACAATTCTGGCGGCAGATAGCCGCCCTTAAGCGCCTTGCACAACCCAAGAAGGGAACCTGAACTTTGAGCTTGGAAACGACGCTAGAGATTGACCGCATTAAAGACATGATTCCGCACCGGGATCCGTTCTTGTTAATTAACCAGGTGCGCGACTTGGAACTTGGTACGTCTGCTGTTGGCGTTAAACACGTCACCGGTGAAGAAGATTTTTTCCGCGGTCATTTTCCCGGCCATCCCATTATGCCCGGTGTCTTAGTGGTGGAAGCCATGGCGCAAACGGCGGGCGTGTTGGTGGTTGGGACACTTGGTGAAGAAGCAGAGGGGAAGCTGGTATATTTCATGACCGTGGATTCTGCACGCTTTCGCAAACCCGTTCTTCCGGGCGATGAGCTGGAACTCCATGTGGAGTTGTTACGCTCCAAACGAAACGTTTATAAATTCAACGGTATTGCGAAGGTTGGCGATAAGGTGGTTGCCGAGGCGACCTTTGCAGCGATGATCATGGATCGCTAGTCCAATTCTTTAACGGACCGAAACATTTCGTAACATTGATTGTCTTGAGTCCCCTTAGGATCAGCATGTAACACTGGGTCTTAAGCGCGATAGATATAGGGAAGCCATGAGCACCATTCACTCAACAGCTATCATTGAAGACGGTGCCAAGATCGGCGACAACGTTTCCATTGGTGCGTATTCCGTGGTCGGCCCGCACGTCACCTTGGGCGACGGCGTGACGCTGGAAAGCCATGTAGTGGTTGACGGCGATACGTCCGTCGGTGCCAACACCCGCATCTTCCCGTTCGCCTCCATCGGCTCGGCCCCGCAGGATTTGAAGTTCAAGGGCGAAGCCTCGCGCTTGGAAATCGGCAGTAACAACATGATCCGCGAACACGTCACCATGAACCCCGGCACCGAAGGCGGTGGCTTGCTGACCAAGGTCGGTAACAATTGCTTGTTCATGGTTGGCGCCCATGTGGCGCACGACTGTCAGGTCTCTGATCATGTGATCTTAGTCAACAACGCAACTTTGGCCGGTCACGTCGAAGTGGGCGAGTTCGCCATCGTCGGCGGCATGAGCGGCGTGCATCAGTTTGTCCGCATCGGCAAGCACGCCATGATCGGCGGCATGAGCGGCGTGGAAAATGATGTCATTCCCTACGCCACCGTGACCGGCAACCGTGCGCACCTTTCGGGGCTAAACCTAGTTGGCCTGCGCCGTCGCGGGTTCGACAGAGAAACCATTCACGGCATGCGCAATGCCTATCGCTTGCTGTTTGCCCATGAAGGCACCCTGGACGAACGCGTCAATGACGTGGCCGAGATGTTCAAAGAGATTGAGCCGGTGAGCGAAATCGTCGATTTCATCACGTCGTCTAACTCACGCTCCATCTGCCAGCCGAAAATGGAAGATGCCGCCTGACCCGCACGCGAAGCTTGGTGTCTTAGCAGGCGGGGGCGATTTGCCTCGGCAGCTGATCCAAGCCTGTGTCCGGTCTGGGCGCGACGTCTTTGTCGTCGCCTTTAAGGGCCACTGCGACGTGACCACGGTCGACGGCGTCGATCACGCTTGGGTTCGCCTTGGTGCGTCTGGCCAAGCTATCGAAGCCTTGCGTGCTCATGGCGCCTCAGAACTGGTGATGGCCGGACGTATCCAAAAACCAAAAATCAGCCAATTGATGCCCGACGCGCGCACGCTCAAGTTTATGCTCGGCGGCGTGATGAACAAGGGTGACGACAGCGTGCTCAGTGCCATCATCCAAACCCTGGAAAACGATGAAGGCTTTACCTTCGTCGGCGTGCAAGATGTGTTGCCCGACCTGTTGGCTCCCGAAGGTATTTTGGGCCGCTTGGTTCCCGATCAAGACGGGGCCGAGGCCATTCATGCTGCCGTGCATGCGGCGTTGGATTTGGGCGCCAAAGATTTAGGCCAAGCCGCCGTGGCGCGCGCTGGCACCGTCTTAGCGTTGGAAGGCCGGGACGGTACCGACGCCATGCTGAAAAAGTTGAAGGGCAATCCGCGCGCCAAGGGCTGCGTGCTGGCGAAGATGTGCAAGCCCGGACAAGAACAACGCGCCGACCTGCCGACCATCGGCGTTGCGACCATCGAAAATGCCGCCGCATTGGGGCTTGTCGGTGTCGTCGTCGAGGCGGGCGCATCGCTGATCGTTGACCGCGCCCAAGTGATTGAAGCCGCTGATCGCTTAGGCCTGTTTTTGATTGGTGCAAAACCCGGCGAGGCCCGGCCATGATGCGCGGCCCCGACATCCCACTGGTGTTTTTGGTGGCAGGCGAAAACTCGGGTGACGCGCTCGGCTCTAGCCTGATGCACGCGATTAAGGCCAAGCTGGACGGGCGCGTGCACTTTGTCGGCGTCGGCGGACCTGAAATGATGGACACGGACAAAACGGGCGGCATGGACAGTCTCTTCCCCATGGAAGACTTGGCCGTGATGGGCGTGTTTGAAGTTCTGCCGCGTTTGCCTTTGTTGCTGAAGCGGATCAATGAAACTGCGGATGCAGTTGGGCGTCTCAAGCCCGACGTGTTGGTCACCATCGACGCGCCGGATTTTTGCTTTCGCGTGATCAAGAAATTGCGCGCGCGCGGGGTGAAGGTTCCGGTGGTGCATTACGTCGCCCCCAGCGTATGGGCGTGGCGTGCGGGGCGTGCCAAGGCCGTGGCAAAATTCTTGGACCACGTGTTGTGCCTGTTACCGTTCGAGCCAGACTACTTCACGCGCGAAGGCTTAAACGCCACATTTGTCGGTCATCCTGTGGTGGAAAGTGATTTTGGTCATGGCGACGGGGCCGCCTTTCGCGCTCGTCACGACATTCCATCCGATGCCGCGTTGCTGTGCGTGCTGCCGGGAAGCCGCAGCGGCGAGGCCGCACGACTGCTACCAGTGTTTGAGGAGACGGTGGAAAAACTGGGCCATCAGTTTGCGGGGTTGCGCATTGTGATGCCCACGGTGGCACACTTGGAACAACGCGTGCGCACCTTCACCCAAGATTGGCCCGTGCCTGTGACAGTCGTGGGCGGTGATGAAAAAATCGATGCCTTTGCCGCCGCAGACACAGCCCTTGCCGCCAGCGGCACGGTGGCCCTGGAACTTGCCATGGCGGGGCTGTCCAGCGTGATTGCTTATAAACTTAACGCGCTCACCGGATGGCTGGCCAAGCGCCTGTTGAAAACGCCCTACGTCAATTTGATCAATATTATTTTGCGCCGCGAGGCGGTGCCAGAATTGCTGCAACACAATTGCACGGCGGATAATTTAGCCCGTGAGGTGGCGCGCCTGTTAGGCGACGAACGCGCCCGCGGCGCACAACGGGCCGCTGCACGTGAAGCGCTTGAGCACCTAGGCCTGGGCGGTCCACCACCGGGTGCGCGCGCGGCCGAAGTGGTGCTAAGCTATATCAAAGAAAAGGACTTAACGTGATGAGCACCGACATGTATCGCTTTTTACACACCATGATCCGGGTCAAAGACCTGGACGCGTCGATCAACTTTTACACCCGCCATCTGGGCATGAAGGTGTTGCGCCGCAATGATTACCCAGACGGCAAGTTCACGCTCGTGTTCGTCGGCTACGGTGATGCCGACAGCCACACGGTGTTGGAACTTACCCACAATTGGGACCAAGACGGGCCTTACGATTTGGGCGACGGCTTCGGTCACTTGGCCGTCGGCGTACCCGATATTTATGGGGCGTGCGAAGCGATGGAAAAAGACGGTGTCAACGTCGTGCGCAAGCCCGGCCCCATGAAGCACGGTACCACGGTCATTGCCTTTATCGAAGACCCGGACGGCTATAAGATCGAATTGGTCGAGCGGAAGTAACCAGCCTATGAACATCATTTTGATCGGTATGCGCGGAGCAGGGAAAACGAACGTTGCGCGGCGTCTGGCCTTTTTGACCAAACGCCCGGTGATGTCGTCGGACACCTTGATCGAGTACGAAAACGGCGGTCAATCCATCGCCAAGTTCATCGCCACCAAGGACGACAGCTGGCGCGCATTTCGCGATTTGGAATACCGCGTGATTAAAAAAATTTCAAAAATGGACGGTTTGATCGTCGATTGCGGTGGCGGTGTGATTGTCGATCTGGACGCCGACGGCAACGAGGTCTACTCCAAGCGTAAGGTCGGGGCGTTGAAGAAATCCGGCACCATCGTGTGGCTCAAGGGCGACATCAAACGGCTGGTGGAGAAGGTCAAAAACAAGCCCGAACGCCCAAGTTTAAGCGACCTCAAAAGCGCCGAAGAGATCATGAACCACCGCCTAGACTTCTACCAAAAAGCCGCCGACGTGGTGATCGACATCGAAGGCAAAAAACGCCAAGACATGGCCGATGAGCTGTTCGAGCGGTTTAAGGATCGGCTGTAGGTCGCCTGCCTTCGTAATCTGGTGCCAGACTTAATGATATGTAATTAAACTTTCATTTGAGAAATACCTTTAAATCGGCTTACGCTATGCGTGCCCCTGTTGGGGGCGGCACGCCATTGTGGCATCTGAATGGGAGTTTTTTTTATGCAACGTCCAGAACTTACTGACATCGCGGGCATTGGCCCCAAATTTTCGGCAACTCTCGGCGAGAATAAATTTACCGTTGCTAAAATTGCGAAATCGACGCCGGAGCAGATCTGTAAAGTTGTCAGAGTCGGGCTCATTAGAGCTGGGGCCATTATCGCCTCGGCCCAGGCCTTGGTTTCTGGGGGGGCAAAAGCACAGCCAAGCAAAGCAAAACCAGCCGGAAAAAAATCACCTAAAAAATCGGCGAAGGATAAGAAGAAGAGCAAAAAAGATAAGGTGAAAAAATCGGAGAAAAAGAAGGGTAAGAAGAAAAAAGGAAAATCTGCGAAGGGTAAATAGCGCAGATTAAATTTCCGCCTTACCAGCCGGCGTCTTTGACCGCTTTTTTAAAGGCCTTTTTGGACGTGAAGGGTTCGAAGGTTGGCAATTTTTTTGCCTTCACGGTCTTCATGCCAGCGCCCTTGGGTTTGATCATGTAGTACTCGCCGGTGCGCCCAATGACCGGAATGGGGCGCTTCCAGCGTGAAAACACCCGCCGCATCGTGGCCGAGTAGGCGATATATACGTCACGCTCTTCATGGTCGTCTTCGAACAGGATTTCAAAGGCCTTCAGAAATTCGTCGATAAAGTCTTGTTTAACCGATGCCATGTTGCTGATGACCCAGCATCGGTCTTCAAAACTCCAATAATAGGACAGGCCTAAAATTTTGCCGTCCTTGGAAAAATAGGGGAAAAACGGAAACGTTCGACACGCGAGCGAGCGATTGTCGCGTTCACAGTTTTTGGCCCCCCGACATTCGGCGGCTTTACAGGAGTCTGCCAGTTCTTCGGTTAGTTTTAACGTGGCGGCATCGTGCGGCTTGTAATTCCGCCACATTTTGGAACGCGTTCTCAAGTGCTTCCATTCCGCCACCTGCATAATCGGAACGGCATTCTCAGTATCGCAGCAAACAGGCGTTCCCCCGTTCAAGGGCGCACACTGTTCACCGCAATCCGCGTGCATCACGCTTGCATTGAAAAAATCAAAGATTTTGCGATACGTCTGCGGGGTCGCTTCTTTATGTTTTGCCATGATTTTTGGGTGCTTACCGCTTAGCGATTTTTGATATCGACGTAGTCGCGCTGGGGGTGGCCGGTGAACAGCTGTCTTGGGCGGCCAATTTTTTGCGATGGATCTTCGACCATTTCGTTCCACTGCGCCACCCAGCCCACGGTCCGCGCGACCGCGAACAGCACCGTGAACATGGTGGTGGGGATGCCCATGGCGCGGAAGATGATGCCGGAGTAAAAATCCACGTTGGGGTACAGCTTCCGACTGACGAAGTACTCGTCCTCCAGCGCGATTTTTTCCAGCTCCATCGCCAGGTCCAACAGCGGATCGTCTTTTATGCCCAAATCTTTGAGCACTTCGTGCGCGGTTTGGCGCATCACCTTGGCGCGTGGGTCGAAGTTCTTGTACACCCGGTGGCCGAAGCCCATGAGGCGGAACGGGTCGTCCTTGTCCTTGGCTCTGGCGATGTATTCGGGAATGTGGTCCTTGGAACCGATCTCTTCCAACATGGCGAGTACCGCTTCGTTGGCACCGCCGTGCGCCGGACCCCACAGGCACGCGATGCCAGCCGCGATGCACGCGAACGGGTTGGCGCCAGAAGAGCCGGCAATGCGCACCGTCGAGGTGGACGCGTTCTGTTCGTGATCTGCGTGCAAGATCAAGATGCGATCCATAGCGCGGGCTAAGATGGGGTTGATCACATACTCTTCGCACGGGTTAGAAAACATCATGTAGAGAAAGTTTTCCGAGAAATTTAAGTCGTTGCGCGGATAGACGAACGGCATGCCCAGCGAATAGCGGTACGCGTTGGCGGCAATGGACGGCATTTTAGCGATCATTCGGGTCGAGGCGACGAACCGGTGCTTAGGATCGGCGATGTCCAAACTGTCGTGATAGAACGCCGACAGGGCGCCAACCACGCCCACCATAATGGACATGGGATGACTATCGCGGCGAAAGCCTTGGAAAAACTTGTGCAGTTGTTCGTGCAACATGGTGTGATAGGTGATGCGCGTGACGAACTTGTCTTTTTCTTCCTGGGTTGGAAGATTGCCATAAATCAGCACATAGCAGACCTCAACAAAGTCCGAATGCTCGGCCAATTGTTCGATGGGGTAGCCGCGATACTGCAACAGGCCGATGTCACCGTCGATATAGGTGATGCCCGACTGGCAGCTTCCGGTCGACGTGAAGCCAGGATCATAGGTGAAATGACCGGTGTCGGCGTAAAGACGGCGCACATCGATCACGCGCGGGCCAACGCTACCTTCCAAAACGGGGAGTTCCCAGCTTTCGCCGGTGTCGTTATTGGTCAGGGTGAAGGTGTGCTCGGCTACGTCTTTTTGTTTCATCATGTCCTCGTTTCTTATTTTAAGGCATCTCTTATTTTAAGGAGTCGTCAATGCGGGCCAGGCTTTCTTCGCGGCCTAGAATTTCCATCACCTCGAAGATACCGGGCGAGATGTTCGAGCCCGAAAGGGCGGCGCGCAGGGGCTGGGCTACTTTGCCCAATTTAAGCTCCTGCGCTTTGGCGAACGCACCCGCCGCGTCATGCAACGCGTCGGCGGTCCAATCCGTGGCGCTCGACAATATAGCACGAAAATTGCGCAGATGTTCGAGACCATCTCCGGAAAGTAGTTTTGCCGCTTTTTCATTCATATCCAAGGGACGTGAATGTGCATAAAATGCTGCATTTTCAGCAAGTTCTAGAGTGTTTTTTGCGCGTTCCTTTAATCCTGGCATACCCGCCAAAACGCGTGCGCGACCGCCATCAGCGCGTTTATCGCCCAGGGCTTTTTCGATCATTGGCCACACAATGTCTAACAGGTACGCATCGTCGGCTTCACGCATATAGTGGGCGTTGATGTGCGACAGCTTATCGGCGTCAAAGCGCGCCGCCCCTTTGCCCACATCAACCACGTCGAACCATTCAATCGCCTGTTCGCGTGAGAAAATTTCGTCATCGCCGTGGCCCCAGCCCAGACGCATGAGGTAATTGCACACCGCTTCGGGCAAAAAGCCCATATGGCGGTAGGCTTCCACGCCCAGCGCGCCGTGGCGTTTGGACAGTTTCTTGCCATCTGATCCATGCAACAATGGCATATGGGCAAAGGTGGGTGTGGCCCAGTCCATGCCTTGATAAATCTGCATCTGGCGGAAGGTGTTGGTCAAATGGTCGTCGCCGCGCACCACGTGGGTGATGCCCATGTCGAAATCGTCCACCACCACGGCCAGCATATAGGTCGGCGTGCCGTCGCTGCGCAACAGCACGAAATCGTCAATTTCGCTATTGGAAACAGTGACTTCGCCTTGGATCATATCCTGGATGATGGTCGTGCCGTCTTGGTTGGCCTTGATGCGGACCACATAATCGACGCCCTCAGGGGCGTCGGCAGCGTCTTTATCACGCCAGCGTCCGTCATAGCGCATGGGCTTGCCCGCGGCCTTGGCGGTTTCGCGCATCTCGGTCAGGTCTTCAGGGGTGCTGTAACACTTGTACGCCTTGCCCTTCGCCAGCAGCTCGGCGGCCACCTCGGCGTGGCGATCCATGCGCGAAAACTGGCTTACAGCCTCGCCGTCCCACTCTATCCCCAACCATTTAAGGCCGCTCAAGATGGCGTCCACGGCTTCGTCGGTGGAGCGTTCACGGTCGGTGTCTTCAATGCGCAGCATAAATTTGCCGCCCGTGTGCTTAGCGTAAAGGTAGTTGAATAGGGCCGTACGGGCACCGCCAATATGAAGAAAACCGGTGGGCGAAGGCGCGAAACGTGTAACGACTGTCATGGGGGACGCTTGCTCTCTTTAAAACTATGTCGTGTAATCAGCTTGAGGAGAAAATGTGCAACAGCCCGAGGTTCCCGGAGGTTTAACACATTCACGAAGCCTTGAAGGGTATGAATAGGCGAAAATGGCTCAAATGGGTAGAGAAATCCTAAGATTTAGGCTTTTTGTCTGGTTGTTTCACGCCTTGATGGCAGACCGCGAGCGCTGGCCGTTATGGCTGCCGGTGCTGTTGGGATGTGGCATCGGCGTGTACTTCGCCTTGCCGGTCGAGCCGCCATTGTGGTTAGGGTGGATAGGGTTCGCCGTGTTCGCAGGCCTAGCGATCTCTGTACGCCAACGGTCTTCGGCCCAGGCAATGGGGATGCTAGCCATCGGTTTTGTCGCACTGGGCCTGGGGCTGGCGGGGCTGCGCACTTGGTGGGTGGCGGCCCCGGTTATTCAAATTGAAACCGGCCCGGTCACCGTTGAGGGACAGGTTCTGCGCTTAGAAGCGCGGCCCAAGGGACTGCGCGTAACCTTGGGTCATCTTAACATTCAACGCTTACGTCCAGATCAGACTCCGGCGCGCGTGCGGGTGACGCTGTCGCCCAACCAGCCTGCTTTTGCACCGGGGGATTGGTTGAAAGTGCGCGCAAACTTAAATCCGCCGCCAGCCCCCGCCCAGCCGGGCGCGTTCGATTTCCAACGCCAGAGTTATTTTCGCGGCCTAGGCGGCGTGGGCTTTAGCTATGGCCGGGCCGAACTCACCGGGCGGGCGCCCGCAAGCGGTGTTGATAGCTTAGCCTTCGCCCTGGAACGGCTGCGCTTATCCATTTCCGTGCGGGTGCGCGGCACCTTAGACGGGGCCAGCGGTGCGGTGGCGGCGGCGTTGATGACCGGGGATCGCGGTGCCATCCCCGAACAGGTGCTGGAAAACATGCGTTCCAGCGGGCTGGCGCACCTGTTGGCCATTTCCGGGCTGCATGTGGGGCTGATCGCCGGGATTGTGTTTTTTAGCGTGCGTGCAAGCCTAGCCTTGATCCGCCCGCTGGCGCTGAGGCACCCGATCAAAAAATGGGCCGCCGTGACGGCTATAATCGCGGCGGGCGGTTATGCGTTGCTGGCCGGGGCGACGGTGCCGACGCAACGCGCCTTTTTGATGATATCCCTGGTGTTGCTGGCCGTATTGTTGGATCGGCGCGCGCTCAGCATGCGCACCGTGGCGTGGGCGGCGCTGGTGATCTTGGTGGCGGCACCGGAAAGTCTGCTAGGGGCCAGCTTTCAGTTGTCGTTTGCCGCCGTGGTGGCGTTGATCGCCGTGTATGAGGCCCTGCGCGGGACCAAGGTGATGCAAGGCTCTGGCGGCGGCTGGATACAGGCGGCGGGGCGCTATGTTTTGGGGGTGGCGATCACCACCTTGGTGGCGGGGCTGGCGACCGCGCTGTTCGCCGCCTTTCATTTCAATCGCGTGGCGGATTTCTCCCTGGCCGCCAACGTCGCCGCCGTGCCGCTGACCGCCCTGTGGATCATGCCGTGGGCGGTGGCAGCCTACGTCTTGATGCCTTTGGGTCTGGAAGGGCTGGCGCTCACGCCCATGGGGTGGGGCGTGGACGGCGTTTTGGCGGTGGCAGACACAGTTGCCCATTGGCCGGGTGCGGTCAGCCACATTCAGGCTTTTCCTTTGTGGGGGCTGGCAGTGGTGAGCCTTGGTGGATTATGGCTGGCAATTTGGCGCAAACCGTGGCGCTTGCTGGGCATTCCCTTGGCAGCAAGTGGCTTGATCGCGCTCGCTTTCACCGGGTCGCCGGACGTCTTGGTGGACGCCAGCGGCAAGCTGGCGGCGATCAAAACGCCCGGGGGCGGCTATTTGGTGTCCACCTTGCGTGCCAAACGCTTCGATCAAGGGGTGTGGCTGCGCCGGGCGGGTCTCACCGAAGCCCAAGGGCGCTGGCCGATTAAGGGGGGAGAGGCGGGCGATGATGGTCTGCGCTGCGACGCGCTGGGCTGCATTTTCAACGCAGGAGGGGCAGGCGACGCAGGTGGGACACAGGCCGAGCCAACCACCGTGGCCTTTGCCTTTGGCCCCGAAGCCTTGTTTGAGGACTGCGTGCGGGCCGATGTGGTTGTGGCGCTGAAAGATTTTGGTCGTGTACCGCCGTGCGCGGCCAAAGTGTTCATCGCCTTTGAAGATTTGCAGCAATACGGTGCTCACGCCCTGTATTTTACCCAAGACAGTGGTGCAGATGGGGGTTTGAACACGGGGGGGGAAAACACGGTGCGGGTCGAAACCGTGCGCCAACTGCGCGGTAATCGGCCGTGGGTTGTTAAACGCTAGGTGGTTGAGCCCCAGTTAGCACTTGCGGATCAAGCCCACTCAGCCTCAGTACTTGCGGATCAAGCCCACAAGGCGTCCCTGCACCTGGACCCGGTCGGGGCCGAAGATGCGTGTTTCATAGGCTGGGTTGGCGGGTTCCAGCGCTACTTTGTCGCCGCGTTGGTGGATGTATTTGAGCGTCGCTTCCTCGTTATCCACCAAGGCCACGACAATGGCGCCGTTTTCGGTGCGGTTGGTGCGCTCAATCACCACCGTATCGCCGTCAAAAATGCCCGCGTCAATCATGGAATCCCCATCGATTTCCAGGCAATAATGCTCGCCGCCGCCCAGCATGGAGGGCGGAACGCCAATGTAGGAGGAGGGATCGGAAATTGCCTCAATCGGGGTACCGGCGGCGATCCGCCCGAGCATCGGCAGGTCTTCCGACGAACCCAGTGCCATAGGGGAGACCGTAGCCGATTGTGGCTTCGCGCCGAACTCACCTTTTATCACGTTTGCGGGTTTAGATGAGGCATCCGTGGCTCGCTTGATTTCCAGGTTTTCGGGCAGTTTGAGGACTTCCAAGGCGCGGGCGCGGTGGGGCAGGCGGCGGATAAATCCGCGTTCTTCCAATCCGCTGATGAGGCGGTGAATGCCCGACTTGGACTTCAGCCCCAAGGCGTCTTTCATTTCATCGAAAGACGGCGGCACACCCGACTCGTTAATGCGTCGATCGATCAGAACCAAAAGTTCGTATTGTTTCTTGGTCAGCATAGCAAAACACCCCGAAAACTGTGTTGTTCCTTATCCGGCCCCATAACAGGCCCCCACAAAAAGCGCGTTTGCGGTCCTCGTGCACAAGATATGGAACAAAACAAAAACGTCACTTATGTTCTACTTTGGTTCTCATGGAGCGTCAAGCGTCTTTTTCCGGAAAAAATCAGGTCTTGGCGCACATGGGGATGAGGGCGATACTTAAGGTTATGCGAAACACAGTGTCGATGTTGTCCCTCACCACCGCAGTGCTGTTGCTCGGCGCCTGTGCCGAGGAACCTGCGCGTTGGGAGCCAGAGGTGGAACAGTGTGCCACCATCGTCGGCCGCACCACCGAGATGTTCGGCTCCATCGTCATTACCAAGGTGCACCTGTGGGACGTGGACACCGTGCGCAACGTGCAACTGCGCTTTGACTATCCGCCGGACATGGGCGATGTCGGTACGGGCCTGATCGTGTGCACCTATGACTATGATCCTCGTGGGGCTGCCGACCGCATCGTTAAGGCCCAGGCTGTGTACTACAAGGGGCGCTATCTCGACGAAAGCGAGTTGTATTACGTCAATACGTCGCCGTTTCGCCCACGCCCTGAATTTAAGATTAGTCCGTGATGCTTATTCTTCGCTCAAGACGCCAAATGCATGCGGGTATATGAGGTTTCCGGCGAAATCATCAAAAACGCCCTGTTTGAGGGGCAAGGCCATGCAAAATGGACCTGAAAATGCACTTTTTAGGCATTCTGCTTTCTGCGCACTGAAGCCAAAACGCGGGTAATACTCTTTGTGACCGACGACAACAACCGCCTCAATTCCATTTTGTGCACAAATTTCAAGGCCTTGGCGGACAAGTTCCGAACCAATGCCCAACCTTTGATGCGTCGGCGCAACCGCCATGGGGGCCAGGGACGCCCCCTTAATTATGGCCTTACCGTCATTTGAGGCAATTTCAAGGGCTGAAAACACGATGTGACCGACGATTTCACCGTACTCAACCGCGACCAAAGCCGTGATGACCTGACCGTCGTCGCGCAGCCGTTGGACCAGCGTGCTTTCATCATGTCCGCCGAACGCGGCGTCAAGCAGGTTTTGGATATCGACATAGTCGCCCGGTTGTTCTGCGCGAATTTTCATCACAGGCGCACGATGTCCACGGCATCCCCGGCCTTCGCGGGTTTGGCGTGCGGGGCGCGCACGATCAAGCAGTCGGCGTCGGCAAACTTGGCCAGCATGGCGCTGTCTTGCTTGGAGAACGGCGTGACCACGGTTTCTCCGCTGCCATTGACTGCCGATGTGGCGCGCAGGTAGTCCTGACGCTGATCGTTTTCGCCCAGGTCGCTGCCCAGCGTGGCGGGTTCAAGCGTCGTGGTCGTGTCCAGCCCCAACATGGCGTTGATTGCGGGCTTGAGGAAGATCGCCGACGTAACCCCCACCGACACCGGATTGCCGGGCAGGCCCAATACCGGAGTCCCGTGCAAATGGCCGAAAATCAACGGCTTTCCCGGGCGCATGGCGACTTTGTAGAAACCTAAGTCCACGCCTTCTTGGTCCAGCACTTGATTCACCAAGTCATAGTCACCCACCGACGCGCCGCCGATGGTGACCAACATGTCGGCGTTCTGGGCCGATTTTAACAGCGGGGTGAGGGAGGCCGGGGCGTCGCGGGCAATACCCAGGTCCACCGCCTTGGCCCCTAAACTGGTGACGTAAGCAGCCAACATGACGGAATTGGAGCTGATGATTTGGTTCGGGCCTAACGCTTCGCCGGGCATCACCAGTTCGTCCCCGGTTGCGATTATGGCGATGCGCGGGCGGCGTTTGACGGTGAGTTCCGGCACATTGCCCGCCGCCGCCAGCCCTAAGTCCCGGGCGCTCAACACCCGTCCAGCCTTCAGCAACATAGAGCCTGATTTGAAATCCAAGCCCGCCGGGCGCACAAAACGCCCGGGTGTAGCGGTTTCTTGCACGGTGACGGTGTCGCCGTCGCGCACCGTGTCTTCTTGAATGACAATGGCGTCGGCACCCTTTGGTACCGGCGCGCCGGTAAAGATGCGCACGGCTTGGGCTTTGGCGACCATGCCGTCATAACACCCGCCCGCCGGGCTTTCACCAATCACGGTGAGGTCCACGGGGACGGTACTGACATCGGCGGCCCGCACCGCATAGCCGTCCATGGCCGAAACGTCGGCCCATGGCTGGGTCAAACGTGCCGTAACGTCTTCGGCCAGAACATGGCCTAATGCGTCTGAAACTGATACTTTAACAGTATCAGTTTTTTTAACATTTTCAATAACTTGTGAGATAGCCTTAGCAACTGAGATCATGTTAGTCCGCCTTAAATTCGCCGGACTTTCCGCCCGATTTATGGACCAGCCGCACGTCGGTGATGTGTATGGCTTTGTCGACCGCTTTGCACATGTCATAGACGGTCAGCGCCGCCACCGACACGGCGGTCAGCGCTTCCATCTCCACCCCCGTTTGCCCGGTCAGCTTGCAGGTGGCCTCGATGTCCACGGCACTGCGGGCCGGGTCCGGCGTAAGCTCGACCTTCACAGACGTCAACATCAGTGGGTGGCACAGCGGTATCAGGTCCGGCGTGCGCTTAGCCCCCATGATGCCCGCCAGCTGCGCCACGCTCAGCACGTCACCCTTTTTAAAGCCGTGATCCATGATCTTCTGCAGGGTTTCGGCCGCCATCAGCACCGTGCCCTTTGCGGTGGCGGAGCGCGTCGTGGACGATTTATCGCCCACATCCACCATGCGGGCGTTGCCGTCTGCGTCGATATGGGTGAAGTCAGCCATCATTATTACTCTATTTTCTAGGCCCAATAGGGCGCTTCTAGGCCCAAGAGGCCACGGGTGGCGGCTTCTACGTCGTCTTGACGCATCAAGCTTTCGCCGATTAAGAAGCAGTTTGCCCCCACTTTGGCCATGCGGTCCAGGTCTTCGCGCGCAAACAGCCCGCTTTCGCACACCAAGGTGCGGTTGGCCGGAACCATTGTGGCTAAGTCTTCGGTGGTGGCTAAGTCTATGGACATGGTCTTGAGGTTGCGGTTGTTGACGCCGATCAGTTCGGTCTTGAGGCGCAGCGCGCGTTCCATTTCCTCAGCATTATGCACTTCCACCAGCACGTCCATGCCCAAACCGTGCGCCGCGGCTTCTAAGTCGGCGGCCTGAGCGTCGTCCAGCGCCGCCATGATCAATAAGATGCAATCCGCGCCCAAGGCCCGCGCCTCAATCACCTGGTACGGGTCCAGCATGAAATCCTTGCGCAAGGCGGGCAGGGATGAAGCATCCCGTGCCTGAACCAGAAAGTCGTCGGCCCCTTGGAAGTATTTCACGTCCGTCAATACAGACAGGCACGCGGCGCCCCCGGCTTCATAGGCGCGTGCGAGGGCGGACGGGTCGAAATTGGCGCGAATCAGGCCCTTGGATGGCGAGGCTTTCTTGATTTCCGCGATCAAGCCATAGTGCCCGGCGGCGACCTGGGCCTTCAAGGCGGCAATGAAGCCGCGCGGAGCGGACGCGGCCTGGGCCTGAGCCTCAACGACGGCTAACGGGCGCGCAGACTTACATGCAGCGATGTGATCGCGTTTGTCGGCGCAAATTTGGTCGAGGACGTCACTCATGGTCGTGTGCCTTGGGTTCTTGCAAAATCAAATACTTACGGCGCATTGCTAAGGTTTTATTGATAGCCTTAACCGCCAACTTCGTTGGTCAGGGCCGAATCCTCATCATTGGTGATGTTGATCAAATCTTCCAACGTCGTAATGGCTTTACCCTCGTCAATGGCGGCCATGGCCATGTCCGCCCCGTCTTTAAGGCTGTCCACCTTGCCCGCAATCAGCAAGGCCGCGCCCGCGTTAAAGGCCACGCAGTCCCTAAACGCGCCTTTTTCACCCTGCAGCATGGAGCGCATGGCTTCGGCGTTCTCATCCGGCGTGCCGCCCTTTAGGTCTTCGGGCTTGGCTACGGGCAGGCCAGCGTCGGCGGGGTTGATTTCAAACTCAGACAACACGCTGTCTTTGATCTCGGCCACGAAGGTCGGCCCCGTGGTGGTGATTTCGTCCAGCCCGTCGGACCCGTGCACCACCCACGCCATTTCGGTGCCTAGATTGCCGAGGGTCTGCGCCATGGGGGCGATCCACTGGCGGCTGTAGGCCCCCGTGAGCTGGCGTTTAACGCCGGACGGGTTGGACAGGGGGCCAAGCAGGTTAAAGATGGTGCGTACGCCCATTTCGACCCGTGCCGGCATGACGTATTTCATCGCTGCGTGGTGGCGGGTGGCGAGCAGGAAGCCAATGTTGGCCTCCCAAATGGCGCGCTTCACCAGATCCATGTCGCATTCTAAGTTCACGCCCAAGGCGCTGAGCACATCGGCGGTGCCGGATTTGGATGAGAGGGCGCGGTTGCCGTGCTTTGCCACAGGAACACCACAGGCCGCCGTCACCAGCGCCGCCCCGGTGGAGATGTTAAACGTACCCGACGCATCGCCGCCGGTGCCGACGATGTCGATGGCATTGTGGGGGGCGTCGACCTTAAGCGCCTTTTCGCGCATGATTTTGACCGCCCCGGTGATCTCGTCCACGGTTTCGCCGCGCACCCGCAATGCCATCAAAAATCCCGCAATCTGCGCCGTTGTGGCATCGCCAGACATGATGATGTTGAACGCGGCCTCGGACTCAGTGGCGCTTAAAGCGTTGCCGTCGGCGACTTGGTTCAATACGGGCTTGAGGGCGTCTTGGGTCATTGTGTACTCCGCGCGATATTTAGGAAGTTCTTCAGCAGGTCATGGCCGTGCTCTGACGCGATGCTTTCGGGGTGAAACTGCACACCGAATAGGGGCCGGGTCTTGTGCTGTAAACCCTGAATAACACCGTCGGCGCTGGTGGCGGTGATGTCCAGGCAGTCGGGGAACCCGTCTGGGTCCACCATCAGCGAATGATAGCGGGTGCAGGGAAACGGCGAGGGGATATCTTTAAACACGCCCTGGCCCTGGTGGGTGATCTCGGACACCTTGCCATGCATGGGCACCGGGCAGCGCACGACGGAGCCGCCAAAATGCTGGCCGATGGTCTGGTGGCCGAGGCACACGCCGAATATGGGCAGGTCGTCTGGGGCTTGGGCCACCACGTCGAGACAAATACCGGCCTGATTCGGATCGCACGGGCCGGGCGATAACACAATGCCTTCATATCCGCCGTCCACCGCGCCTTGGGCCGAGATGGCGTCGTTGCGCACCACCTCAACCTCCGCCCCCAATTCGCCGAGGAAATGCAGCAGGTTGTAGGTAAAGCTGTCGTAATTGTCGATGAGTAGGAACATATCAATATCTTACGGTTAAGAAGGACTGGAAAGTCGTTGAATTTCAGCCCACTGTTCGGGCAGGCCAGAATGCAGCGCCGCCCCCCTAGCGTCAAGGGTTCTGGGCGGCAATTTAAGGAGTGTCTAAGTGTTTCTCAGCGTTTTTGATATTTTTAAAATCGGCATCGGGCCGTCCAGTTCCCACACCACGGGGCCGATGGTGGCGGCTGCGCGCTTTTTGGCCTCCTTAGACGGGCTCAGTGCGCACGCTGTTCAGGCCAGGCTGTTTGGCTCGTTGGCGCTGACGGGCAAGGGCCACGGCACCGACAGGGCGGTCGCATTAGGCCTGTTGGGCTGTATTCCGGACACCTTGAACCCGGACGACGTGGACGGATTGTTAAGCGACTTGGGGTTACGAAAATCCATAGACCTACCCGGCGGCGGTACCGCTGGCTTTGATCCAGAAACAGACATCATCTTCCAGGGCGACACGTTCTTGCCCGGTCACGCCAACGCCGTGACCTTCAGCGCGTTGGACGCAGACGGCCAGGAGCTTAAGTCACATACCTATTATTCCATCGGCGGCGGCTTTGTCGTCGATGACGAGGAGCTCAACGCCAATCACGGACGCCCCAAGCGCGAACACACCGACCCGGTGCCGTATCCGTATAAATCGGCCAGTGAAATGTTGGACATGGGCCAAGCTGCGAACCTCACCATCGCCGAGATGAAGCGCGCCAATGAATTGACGCTGCAAAACGGGGAGACGTTGGACCAAGGCCTGGACGCGCTTTGGGCGGCCATGCGCGGGTCCATCAAGCGGGGGCTTTCGGGCGTTGGCATGTTGCCCGGCGGCTTAGGCGTCAAACGCCGCGCCAAGCAGATCATCACCCAACTGCGCACCGATCGCGGCAATGAGCAGTTTGCCCATACGGTGATGGATTGGATTAGCGTCTTCGCCATCGCCGTGAACGAAGAAAATGCCGCGGGTGGGCGCATCGTCACCGCTCCCACCAATGGCGCGGCGGGCATCATTCCGGCCACGCTTCAGTATTATTTGGACTTCTGCCCCAGTGCCGACCAAAAGGGCGTGCGCGAATTTTTATTGGTGGCGGCCAGCATCGGCGGCTTGATCAAGTACAATGCGTCCATATCCGGGGCCGAGGTCGGCTGCCAGGGCGAAGTCGGCTCGGCCAGCGCCATGGCGGCGGCGGGGCTGTGTGCGGCGCTGGGCGGCACCAACGCCCAGGTGGAAAACGCCGCCGAGATTGCCCTGGAACATCACCTCGGCATGACCTGTGATCCCATCGGCGGGCTGGTGCAGGTGCCGTGCATCGAACGCAACGCCATGGGCGCGGTCAAAGCCATCAACGCCGCATCCTTGGCGCTGAAAGGCGACGGCTCGCACTTCGTTCCCCTGGATCAAGCCATCGCTACCATGAAGGCCACAGGCGAAGATATGCTCAGCAAATACAAAGAAACCAGCCAGGGCGGGTTGGCGGTGAACGTGACGGAGTGTTAAACCGAGGCGTAAGAGGCTAAGCCCAGCAAAATCGGTTCGATTTTGTCGGGGCTGTCGGTAAATTTGATGCCCACGTCGTTTTTAGAGCTCCACGCGACGACGCCCTTGATACTTCCGAACGGCCCCACCGACAGGGAAATTTCAGTGCCCGCCATCAGCGGTGAGACGCTGTTGATTTTGGCCCCATGCGACGAAATATCTTTGAGGCGACACGAAATGCGCTCAGCCTTTACGGTGACGCTGCCATCAAGCACCGTCTGAGTTCTGGTCTCAGCGCGTTGTTCAGTTTTCATGGGCCGCCTTTTCACTGCCACCATTGCACGCGAAATGAAGCCGTTTGTACAGGCAAAAGATCGTAATCGCGACGTGCGTTAACGCCGCTTTGCAATCATTTTCCACAGCCTGCCATCAATCGCGGCAAGGCCTAGGCCGATGAACGCCATGCCGATGACGTGGTCCCAGAGCATGACCTCGCCCAGCACCAGCACGCCCAGCATGATGGCGCTGACGGGAACGAGAAACGTCACCAAAAGCAGGTTGGTCGCCCCCGCGGTCGCCAGAATTCGAAAATACAAAATATAGGCGAGCGCGGTCGACAAGGTGGCGATTGCGACCAACGCACCAACCACACTTACACTCGGAAAGGGCAGCATCCACGGCTGATCGACGAAAGCCATGATCGGAATGAGTATGACGCTCGACGCGATGACCTGCCCTGTTGCGGTGCCGATAGGTGTAACGCCTAAGGCGCGAAAGCGGCGCCCGTAAACGCCCGCGAAGGCATAGGACAGGGCGGCACCCAGAATGGCAAACTGAGCCACGACATTAACGCCCAACGCCCGCACGGCGTCTTCACCGATCATTAAGGCGACGCCGATGATGCCTAAGATGACCCCGATAAACCGTGGGGCTGTCATTTTTTCGTCGCGCGTCAGGCCATGGGCCACAAGCACCGTAAACAGCGGCGTCGTCGCGTTTAAAATCGACGCCACACCCGACGCCACATGAACCTGCCCCCACACGATCAAGGTGAACGGCACAACGTTGTTGAGCAATCCCATGGCGAAAAAAGCCACCCACACCGGGCGGGCGGTCGGCATCTTCTGCCCCATAATCCGCATCGCCATCACCAGCGTGACAGCGGCCAGCGCCACCCGGCACACCACGATGGTTAAGGGCGGAAGCTCTTTGACGGCGAGGCCATTAAAAAAGAACGACCCGCCCCAGAGCACCGACAGCGCAATCAGCATGCCCCATTCACGCGCGGACATGGACGTGTTAATTTCGGTGCGGTGCGCCATTGTGGGTCCTTAAACGGTTCAGGTAGGGAAAAGTGTAAGCGGCGGCACAGGAGGTGTCCGCCGATATCCGGGCATCGTTTTTTATTTTTTCAAAGGGGCGCGGTGCCTGGCGGGGTTATTTTTTGCCGCGCAGGTAGACGAGGAAATAGCTGAGTGCCACAAACACACCGCCGCCGACGATATTGCCGAGGGTGACGGGGAGCAAATTGCCCATAAAGCCTTGGGCATCCAGGTTGCTCAGTGCTTCAGCGGACAGGCCGGAGGCACTGACAAAGCCCGCATCGCTTGCCGTCAGAATACCAATCGGAATGAAATACATGTTGGCGACGGAGTGCTCAAACCCCAGCGCGACGAAGGCGGTGATGGGAAAGATGATGGCTAAGATCTTGTCGGTCACGGAACGGGCGGCAAAACACAGCCAAATGGCAAGGCACACCAAGGTGTTGCACAACACGCCGCGGATAAACGCGACGTCAAACGGCAAGGCGACCTTGGCGGCGGCAATTTTAAGCGCCGTCACGCCGACGGCATCTGCGCCCATATGCATGAAGCCCGACCAGTAGGCCATGCCAGCCATGCCCAGCGCGCCAACCAGATTGCCGACAAAGACAAAGGCCCAGCTCCGCACCAGCGCCGTGGTGCTGACTTTGCGGTGCGCCCAGCCCATGACGACCAAGACATTCCCGGTGAACAGTTCGGCCCCGCCGACGACCACCAAGATCAGGCCGAGGCAAAACGAAATCCCGCCCACCACGCGTTCAAGGCCAAGGCCTAAGCCGCTATTGGTTACGGTCACCGTGTACAGCATGGCGCCAAAGGCGATGTACGCCCCGGCCAAAACCGACAAGGTCAGCAGCGGAACGATTTCCATGTGCGCCTTGCGTTGGCTGACGACTTCAACGTGCTCGGCGATCACGACCGGGGCATAAGCGTCAAACAAAATCTTATCCAGGCGGTGGTCAACTGGCGGTACTTTGTCCATTTTATCGCTCATCAAAATCACCCCATAGCCAAATCCAAAAACGCAGATATGGAGTGTGAGCCATTTTCAACGGATGTCAATTTAGCTATAGAGGATACAGGCACCCTTGACCTTCCAGCCATGGGAAGGTTTATGTTAAGCTTAAACCATAGTGGAAGGTTAGGCTTATGCACGATTCTGCGACCAAATTTGTTCACATCACCTTGCCGGTCGAGGGCATGACCTGTGCGTCGTGTTCGGGGCGGGTTGAGCGGCAATTGGATAAGTTGGACGGGGTTGAGGAGGCCTCGGTCAATTTGGCCGCTGAGTACGCCGACGTTTCTTATGATCCCACCAAACTCAGCGCCGCCGCGATCAAGCAAGCCATCGAGATGACCGGGTTCTCGGTCCCCGAACGCGATGTCGAACTGGCCATTGAGGGCATGACCTGTGCCTCGTGCGTCTCCAGGATCGAAGGGGCGCTGAACAAAGTCGAGGGCGTATCCGGCGTGTCGGTCAATCTGGCCACCGAGCGCGCCACCGTGACCTATGGCGTCGCCGCGTTGGCCGATCTGGTGCGCGCCGTACAAAAGGCTGGCTATGAAGGCAGCGTCATTGAAAACGCCGAAAGCTTTGGTAAGGCCGACGACGAAAAGGCTGCCCAACGCCTGCGCCGTGATCTGTTGAATCTCAGCGTCGCCGTGGCGCTGACCACGCCACTATGGGCGCAGATGGTGTGGAACTTTGTCGGAATAGAGTGGATGCTTCCGGGCTGGACGCAATTGGTTCTGGCAACGGCGGTGCAGTTTGGTGCGGGCGCTCGCTTCTATGCCCCGGCGTGGAAATCATTGCGCGCGGGCAGTGGCAATATGGACCTGTTGGTGGTTCTGGGTACGACGTCTGCGTGGGGGTTAAGTGCGTGGCGGGTGCTGGCGTCGGCACCAGACGGGCATCTGTATTTTGAGGCCTCGGCCACGGTGATTACGTTGATCTTGCTGGGGCGCTTTTTTGAAAGCCGGGCCAAGCGCGGCACCACCGGGGCCATTCGTGCGCTGATGAAATTACGCCCCGACACGGCGGTCGTTCTCAGCGATGACGGGCAAGAGGTGGAAATTCCAGCCTCCCAAGTGAAAAGCGGCGACACCTTGGTGGTCCGTCCGGGTGCTCGTGTGCCGGTAGACGGCGAGGTGGTCTTCGGCCAGACGGCGATGGACGAAAGCCTGCTCACCGGGGAAAGCTTGCCCGTTACCAAAGAGGTGGGCGACGGTGTTACCGGTGGGGCCATCAACGCCGATGGGCTGGTGCGCATCAAGGCCACCCGTGTGGGCCAAGACAGTACCTTGGCGGGCATCATAAAGCTGATCCAAAACGCCCAGGCATCCAAGGCCCCGGTGCAGCACTTGGTCGATAAAATTGCCGCCATCTTCGTACCCATTGTGGTGGGCATTGCGCTGGCCACCTGGGCCGGGTGGACTTTGGCTGGGGCCGGGTGGGAAGTGGGCCTGATCAATGCGGTCACCGTGTTGGTCATCGCCTGTCCGTGTGCGCTGGGTCTGGCGACGCCCACCGCCATCATGGTCGGCACCGGTATCGCGGCCAAGCACGGCATCTTGATCAAAGACGCCGCAGCATTGGAAAATGCGCACCGCGTGGACACGGTCGTGTTTGATAAGACCGGAACATTAACCCAAGGCCAGCCCCGCGTGGTGCATATTGAAGCGGAAGACGCGAACGCTTTGCTGCATCTGGCCGCCACCGCGCAACAGGGTAGCGAGCATCCGTTGGCGAAAGCCGTGTTGGACCGGGCTGGGGATTTGAGCCTGCCCGCCCTGGACAGCTTCAAGGCGCATCCCGGAAAAGGCATCGAGGCTGTGTTCGCGAGCCACACGGTGCGCATCGGCAACCGCGCGTTTATGGGCGACATCGCCACCGCCTCTTTGGAACCGTCGGCCCAAGACTATGAGTCCCAAGGCAACACCGTCATATGGGTGGCGGACGGCGGCGTCTTGCAAGGCTTTATCGCCGTTGGCGATGTGGCGCGCGCCAGCAGTGCGGCCGCCATTCAGGGCCTGAAAGCGTTGGGTATTCGTCCCATCATGTTGACCGGCGATAATGCCCGGACTGCGGCGGCCATGGCTCAGGCGTTAGGCCTCGGCGACGTCATCGCCGACGTCATGCCGGACGGCAAGGCGGGCGAGGTCGAAGGCTTACAGGGCGAAGGCGGTATCGTTGCCATGGTGGGAGACGGCGTCAATGACGCTCCAGCACTGGCCCAAGCCAACGTCGGCATCGCTATGGGAACCGGCACCGACGTGGCTATGCATTCTGCGGCCATCACGTTGATGCGTTCCGAGCCGACCTTGGTGGCGGACGCGCTTTCGGTGTCGGGGGCTACGGTGCGCAAAATCCGCCAGAACCTGTTTTGGGCTTTTTTCTATAACGTCGTCGCCTTGCCCTTGGCTGCGGCAGGCGTTCTCACCCCGGCCATTGCGGGTGCGGCCATGGCGCTGAGCTCGGTGTCGGTGGTGAGCAATTCACTTCTTCTCAAACGCTGGAAACCGGGAGCAAAAAAATGAATATCGGAACAGCGGCCAAACGTTCGGGCGTGTCGGCCAAGACCATTCGCTATTACGAGTCCGTTGGCCTGATCCCCCAAGCCACCCGCGCCGACAACGGCTATCGCGATTACGCCGCGAACGACGTCGAGACGTTGCGCTTTATCAAGCGCTCGCGCTCGCTAGGCTTTTCGGTGGAAACGGTGGCGGGGCTGTTGGACCTGTGGCGCAACAAATCGCGTGCCAGCAGCGACGTCAAGGCGGTGGCGCTCAAACACATCACCGAGGTGGAACAGCGCATAGCCGAATTGGAAAGCATTCGCGACACCTTGAAGCACTTGACCAAGTGCTGCCAAGGCGATGACCGTCCCGATTGCCCCATTTTGGAAGGCTTGGCAGGCTTGGGGGCGGTTGATGAGAAATCAAGCTGCCTCAGTTGAGTGCGTTGACGAACGGACGTAAGCGTAGGACTCTGTAATCTGCGATTCTGACAATCGGTGGAAGCCCTTTCGTGACCCGTAAAACATCCAAGCCAAAGACCAAAGCCCGGGCGAAAGCCAAGCGCCGGACCAAGCGGCACCAAGCCGTGCACCAGGCCTTGTGGCTGAAGGTGTTCGTGGCGCCCATAGTGCGGTTGTGGACCGTGGCTTGGTCGAAGGCCCCCAAATCCGTGCGTGTACCGGGTCTGGATTCAGTCGTCGACACCCGTCACGCGGTGGGCTTTTTGGTGGTGCTGGGACTCGCCATCGGCGGCGGGTACTGGGGGGCGCAGAGCCTGTTTGGATCCGCCCCTGTCCCGCGCGTGGGTCCGTCGTATTTCATTCAGCAAAAATTGAGCGACGTTATTTTGCCCGAACCGAACGGCAACGTCGTGCATGGGGCGAGGGCTTACGAAGAAAAAGTCGCCGACGCGGTTTACGAGCCGCCGCACGAAACACCACCCGGCGCCGAAGGGATTGAGCCGCAAATCGCCAGCCTACCGCCCGCGCATGAGGTTCAAGGGGATCAACCGCTGTGGCTGCGCAACGCACTTGTATTTTCCAAGCCGCCAGAGGGCGCGCCCATCATCGCCATCGTCATCGACGACATGGGGGTGGATCGCAAACGTTCTCAACACATGTGGGAAGACGTGCCGGGGCCGCTGACGTTGTCGTTTATGAGCTATGCCAACGACCTGCCCAGCCAGACGGCTGCGGCCCGCGCGCGTGGACACGAATTGATGTTGCACATGTCGATGGAACCGTCGAACCCCGACATTGATGCCGGCCCCAATGTGTTGATGACATCCATGGGGGATGGCGAGCTTAAGAATTTGGTCGCGTGGGGCCTGGGCCGTTTTGAAGGCTTCGTCGGCGTGAACAATCACATGGGCAGCCGCTTTACCGAAGATGCCCACGCCATGCGCGTGGTGTTGGAGCAGGTGAGGCAACGCGGCTTGCTGTTCTTAGATAGTCGCACCTCGCCCAAGTCCGTGGGCAGTCGCGTGGCGCGGGAACTGGGCATGGCGGCGCTGGACCGCAATGTGTTTTTAGACAACGAAAACGATGTCGCCAAGGTGCTTATGCAGTTGAACGAGTTGGAACGATTGGCGCGCAAACGCGGCGTCGCCATTGCCATCGGTCACCCCCGCGACGCCACCATCAAAGTGCTCAAAACTTGGATTCCCGAGGCCCAGGATCGCGGCCTCGTTATCGTGCCTTTATCGGGCGTGATGAAGCATCGTATTGCGGTGAAAGCTGTTCGGAACGCGGGTTAGTCGCGGTTTAGTCTACGTAGATCGAATTGGGACCGCTTTCCATTGCTTTAAACAGCGCAGCTTCACCGGCGTCAACCAGCTGCGGTTCGCTCTGTTCATTGTCAGCATAGGCTACGACGCCAATGGTCACCGTCACCGACACCGTCTTGCCGTCGCCAATGTCAAATTTATGAGCGGCGATTTCAGCCTGAAAGCTGCGGGCAAACTTACCTGCCGTGACCGCGTTTAATTCGGGAAAGATAATGCCGATTTCCTTGCTGCGATAACGACAAATGTGATCCGTGGGGCGCACCGCCCTAGTGATGATTTTGGCCAGTTTACGCAGCACCAAATCACCGGGTTCATAACCATGCTCAACATTGATGTCGCTCAAATTATCGATGTCGAGCATCAGCAAAGACAGGGGATGACCGCTGGCGTCGGCGCGGCCCATTTCCTTTTTAAGGGACTGATGAAAAACGCGCCGGTTCCACAATCCGGTAAGCGCGTCATGGGTCGCGAGATCTTCAAGGGCTTGTTCATCGGCTTGAATTTTTTTGATAACCGCGTTGATCTGCCAGCCGAAAAAGGCGCTTAGCATAACACCGATCAGAAGGCCAAAAACGATCGTGGCGGTTTGGCTTTGCGTATAATAAACCCCGGCAAACGCGGCCCCGGTCCACATCAAGAGGGCAAAAATAAAAATCACCTTCAAGAGGGCGAAATTGATCTTGGTGCCTTCTCTTTTTTTGCGGATGTATTGCGCCTTGGCGACGACAACACCGCCGACCGTGGCGCACAATGCGTAGCCGACAAAATATAAACTATGCGCATCCATACGGTCAGTTCCTCTACGCCCCAAGGGCGTGCCTCCATAAATCCCCACAAAGATATAGCTGAGGTTTAAAGCTATAGATAGAACGTTTTAGACACGCTATTCATCCCGTATTCAGCCACGTTTGCATAAAAGTCTCCCAATCATGGGTATTAAGGGGTTGGGAAGGACTTAGGTGGTGCAGGACAAGGCGATAGGTGCAGGCGTAAAGTTGATCGCATTGGCGGGGCTTTCACTGTCGCTTTCGGGATGCCTTATGGCGGCACCGTCGACGTTTCAGTTGGCGACCTATGCCTTAGACGGCGCCAGCTACGCCGCCACCGGAAAATCTGCCACGGACCATGTCATTTCAACCGTTGCGGATAAAGATTGCGCCATGATGCGGGCCTTAAAGGGGGATGACATCTGTGTTGAGAAACCAGATACCGTCACCTTGATGCCCGACGGCACACGGCCCCGCAACGCCAATGACGACGCGTTTGCGATCAAACCCGCCAGCCAAGATCAGGCGTTTCAAGCGTTTTCCGCCGCCAACGATCAGAGCAACGCCTTAGATTCTGACGAGGTTCTTAACACCGTCGAGCCTCTCCAAGTTGCGAGCGCCCCCAACGCACAGAGGCCAGACGGGGCCTCAAATATGCCGGCTGTCCCAATTATCCCCGTTCAGGTCAATCCGCTTCCAGCCCCCAGCATCCAAGATGTCGCTCCATCGGTAAGTGCAGCGCCTGAACCGGTCGTCCCGCAACCCGTTGCCCCCCAATACGCAGCTCCCCCCCCAAATGCTATGGGCCTGTTTGACGAAGACGAAATTCTCAGTGACGAGGACATCGCAAGGTTGGACCGGGAAATGAAAGGCGTCTTAGGACCCTCAGTCGAAGGACGTTGACCTTCCCCTCACGGTATGGCTTATGTTTTTCTAATATACAATTGCGAGGGAGAGGGATTATGAGCAATACTTATACTGTTTTAGGGATGACCTGCGGCGGTTGCGCCAAGTCGGTCACCAATGCCATTCAAGGTGCCGCCCCCGGCGCGTCGGTTAGCGTTGACCTGGAGGCGAAAGCCGTTACCGTGGACGGTGCCGACGCGGACATCGTTAAGAAGGCGGTAGCGGAAGCGGGCTTTGAATATGTGGGTAAGGCTTAACGAGGGAAAATTCGAGTATGTTTAAGCGTTTGTTTTTAGGACTTATGGCTGTGGCCCTTAGCGTTGCATTGGGCGCATTGCCCGCCGCCGCGTCTGACTTTCAGCTCACGCCCATGGATTATGACTTCCCGGCGGAAATTGAGGCCGCTGCCGAAGAGGGTAAGACCATCGTTGTGATGTTCCACACCAACGGCTGTCCCTATTGCGACAAGATGCGCAAACGTATCTTCCCGCACCCCAAGGTGTCGGCCTTTTACACCGAAAAATTCTACCTGATCGAGGTCAACATGAAGGGCGACCTGGATGTGGTCACCCCCGAAGGTGAAGCGATGAGCGAAAAGGACTGGGCCAATACGTTGGGCGTGCGCGCCACGCCCGTGTTTGCGTTCTTTTCCAAAGATGCCAAGCCCGCCTTGCGCCTGACCGGATATCAAGATGTGGGCATGTTTCTGGCCGCCGGGCGTTACGTTTCCTCAGAAGCGAATGCCGATGGAACCTCGTTCCTTAACTTTGTGCGCGCGGGCCGATAGGGGCGGGACATGACTTTTAAACAGACTCTCACCGCATTGTGCGTGAGCTTAGCTTTGGCGACCCCTTTGGCGGCGCGTGCCGACATGCCGCAAACCGATGTGGCGCTGTTGGCCCAGATGGACGGTCAAAGCGTACCAAAGCAACTGTTGGCGCTTGAACACTATTACGCCCTGCATGTCTCCGAACTGGACGTGCAGATGAAGATTGAGGTGCGTACCGGGGCATTCTTCGCTCTGAAACGTGCTAAAGATAGCGGCGACGCGGCCACCAGTTCTCAGGCGCAAAAGGCATTTGACGACGCCGCAGCGGCGGTCAAAGTCGCAAGCGCTCATAACCGCCAACTGCGCCAGCGTTTGTTCGACGACACAGACATCGATTTCGCCGATTCCTTGGTAATGGCCCCCGACGCCCCTAACACCTTTGCGCCCGCAGGCGATGCATCTGCGGACTTGGTCGGCGCATGGGAAAACGTCCAGGCCGCCCGTGCCGTGTGGTCTGAAGCCCGGCTAAACCTACTGGACGTGCAAGACCGCTATAACAACGGCGAGAAGGTCTCGGTTGGCGACGCCATGCGCGCCATTACCAAAGCCGAAGTCAGCCTCGCTCGGGCGGCGGGTGCGTTCCGCCTTGCCCGAGCCAGTATTGCCGCGTCTCGGGGTACCCCCATTGGCGACGTATTGAATGGCCTGTAAGCCCTACTGCTGAGGTGAGCCGCCTTCAAGGTGCGACAAAACAACCCTAGCGAAATGCTGCACCTGATCGGACGGGTGGTTGAGCATATCGCGGACCACGGCAACGGAGTCTTCCGGAACCGGTGGTCCGATGGTGTTGATCAACTGGATCATCTCCCCCTGACGTTGACCATCCTTTGATGCATTCAGCGCCTTAAACAAGGCTGGCATGGCAGCGGTGCCGAACTTCATGAGAGCCGTGGCCGCGCGGGAGCGCACCTCCCAGTTCTGGTCGTTCATCAGGTCAAGCAACGGCGTCAAAACGAGGTCTGCAGACCCGCCCAACTGGCTTAAGGCGAAGGCTGCTTCGGCACGCACAGAATAATCGGTATCATTCAAGACCTTGGTGAGGGCCGGAATGCTCTGGGCGGCTTGCGCGCCAAATCGGCCCAAAGCGTGGGCGGCTCTGGCGCGCACTTGGGGACTTGAGTCGGACAGCATTTCGGTTATGGCGGGCGTGGCTGAGGCCGCTTTCGTTCCGATTCTATCTAAAGTACCGAGCGCTAGGGCGCGGGTGGAGGCATTTTTGTCATTCAGCAGCGAGATGAGGGTCGGCACTGCGGCGGTCGCCTGAAAACCGATGCGGCTGATGGCTAAAAGGGCATTTTCACGGACATTCAGCGATGTGTCGCTCAAGGCTGCAACCAAATCTGGCACAGCTTTCTCACCAAGGCGGCCCAAGGTCTGGATGGCCGCAATACGGATGTCCTTCACGGGGGCGTCAAGCAAGGCGATGAGGTCGGGTGTCGCACCGGCTGCCGGTGTGCCTATCCTATAAAGGGCGAACATCACTTCTAAGCGGAGCTCTGAATTTTCGGTCTTGAGGGCCTCGCTTAAGGCCGGCACCGCGCGGGCAGCCTTACGGCCAATTTTCCCCAAGGCCGTGGCCGCTTGCGTGCGCAGGGCCAAGTCATCGCCCTCCAACTGCGTGATAAACCGCGTAACCTTTATATTTCGGGCCGCTTTAATCGCCTCGGCGCGGGCCTGCATTTCGGCCTTGGTCGGCGGCGCGGCGTGGACGGGGGAAAGTTGGACACTGAAGAGAACGAGAAAAGCGGAAACCAGAAGGATAAAACGGGGCATTTGTGACCTCTGCATGACGATGCATTGATGATATGGATCCCCATCCCGCGCTTTCTTTTTAGCCAAAAAAAACCGCCCCATCAAGGAGCGGTTTTCTTAAATTTTGGTCGGGCGTCTTAATCACCGCATCTGTTGCGTAGGTTTGCGGGCAGAAACGACAGGTTTTCTTTGGTGCTGCCGGTTGTGTCCATGGTCTTGTGACAGGCGAGGCAGTTGCTGGGGCTTTTCACCAACTCATGGCTCCACACCACGTCGCAGCCTTTGTGCTTATCTTTAAAGCGCGGTGCGTTGATGATGCGGGTGAAGTTGGCCGAAGAACGCCACTTTTTTGCGGCGCGCACATCGCTGACGTCGGACGCGTTCTTCACGTGATAGGCCAAGATTTCAGCAACCACGGCGGGTTCGATACCAGACGCATCCTCACCGAAGTGGTCGGATAGGTTGCCGATGATTTTTTCCCACAACGCCTTGGGCAGGGTTTGCGGCGGGAACACCATATGGCAATCGCCACATTCCGTGCGCACGGTTTGATTATCGATGACGGGAAAGGTTTCCGCGCGAACGGTGACGGCGGCAAACATCATGGCGGCGGCGAATATGAAGACACGCATGGGGGCATTCCTTATAAAGCGAATAAGCGATGAGAGATTATAACGTCTAATCCCAGAATATGCACGCCCGCACACTCACCTAAGGATAAAATCCATCGCTTCGCTTGGATGAAGAAGGAACGCGATGAGCAGAAAGACAACGACATAACCGACCCATGATGCAGCTTTTTTAGCCTTATTCATATAAGCCTCCCCGAAAGAACCAGCGCCCACTGGGTTTCAGGCGAAACTATACCATTTCAATCGTAAGGTTAAATAAGACAAAATGCTTATTTCAGGCATTAATTGCGACCCTTGGCGAACCGCACGGCTTCTTCGGCGGCGCGGATCAGGGCACGCGCCTTGTTGCGGCTTTCTTCAAATTCGCCCAGCGGGGTCGAGTCCATAACCACGCCACCACCGGCCTGGGCATAGAGTGTGCCGTCCTTGATAATCGCGGTGCGCAGCGCGATGCAGGTATCCATTTCACCGTCGGCCCCAAAGTAACCAATGCAGCCCGCATAGATGCCGCGTTTTTCCGGTTCCAGTTCGTCGATGATTTCCATCGCCCGCACTTTGGGCGCACCCGATACCGTACCCGCCGGAAAGCCCGCGTAGAGCGCGTCAATGGCGTCTTTACCGTTGATAATGTCGCCCACCACATTGGACACGATATGCATGACATGGCTGTAGCGTTCAACCATGTAGCTGTCGGTGACCTTGACGGTTCCGGTCTTAGCGACGCGACCGACGTCGTTGCGGCCTAAATCTAACAACATCAGATGCTCGGCGCGTTCTTTCGGATCGGCCAGCAGCTCGGCTTCCAAAGCGTTGTCTTCGGCAGGTTTCGCCCCGCGCATGCGGGTGCCGGCGATGGGGCGGATGGTGACTTCGCCATCGCGCAGGCGCACCAAGATTTCGGGGCTGGACCCGGCAATCTGAAAATCGCCAAAATCGAGATAGAACAAAAACGGCGACGGATTGACGCGGCGCAGCGAGCGGTAGAACGAAAACGGCGGCAGGGTAAACGGCAGTTTAAAACGCTGGCTCAGCACCACCTGAAAAATATCGCCCGCCAAGATGTACTGCTTGGCCTTTTCCACCATGTTGAAGAACGTCGCCTGGGTCATGTTGCTTTCGGGTTCGGGCAGGTCCAGCACGTCGTCGGCGGTGGCTTGCGGGGGCAGGGCGCGTTCAAAGTCCGCGACCACCTGAGCCAGGCGGTCTTGGGCTTGATCGAACGCCGCAGCTGCCGTCACGTCAGCGCGGGGATAGACCGGCGTCACCACGTACACTTGGTCCTTGGCATTATCAAAAATGGTGATCACGGTGGGGCGCAGGAATTGCCCGTCCGGCACGTTGAGGACGTCCGGATTCGCGTCGGGAATGGTTTCCGACAAACGCACCGTGTCATAGCCCATATAGCCGATCAGCCCCGCCGCCATGGGGGGCAGGCTAGCTGGCATGTCGATGCGGCTTTCCGCCATCAGGGCGCGCAGCGATGTCAACGCACCGCCCTCGGCCCCCACCGGGCAGGGGCTAAACGCGCCTGGGTTATTGAGGGCATCTCGGTTAATTTCGGCTTTGTCACCGATGCAGCGCCACACCAAATCGGGGCGACAACCGACAAACGAATAGCGCCCGCGCTGCGCCCCGCCTTCGACCGATTCCATCAAGAACGCGAGGCTGTCGCTCCCCACCAGCTTTAAATAGGCTGACACCGGAGTGTCCAAGTCGCCCACCAGTTGAGTCCACGCCACCTGGGCGCGCCCGGCGGCGTAGGCGGCTTCAAATTCGCCAGAGGTCGGATACAGGTCCATGATTGGCCTAATAAACCTCGTTGAGGACGCTTTGGTTGATGGTCACCGGATAGCGAGCCTGCAACGCTTCGCTCAGTTGCGCCGCTAGGTCCCCTTGCAAGGCGGAAGCGGTGTCGTTCTGTACGCTGACATACAGCGGATCGTCAGCGCCCCCATCGGCGGGCAGAATGCTGAGCACCCGCGCCACGGTGTGCGCCCCGGTGCCCGGTGCCTGGGCGATGCCGCCTTGGGCCAAGACAAAGGCCTGGGCAATCGCGTCGGCGGGCAGGGCACCTTGCTTCAGGCCTTGGCCGGTGCGGGTGAACGGATCGGTGACAAAGGCATCAAAGCCCATAGCTTTCGCCACGGCCTGCAGTTTCTCACCACCTTCTAGGCGGATCACCGCAGCCTCGGCAGCCGCCTTAGCCAACGCGGCGCGTTTTTCCGCATCCCAAGCCAGGGCCACGTTTTTCTTCACGTCGTCCAGCGGGCGCAGGGCGGGCGGATAAACGTCGTCCACGCGGACGACGAAAAAGGCCGTGCCGTCGGCGCTCTCGCCCAGTTGGCTTTCGCCCCCGGCTTGAAGTTTAACGGCTTCAGCCAGAACATCGGCTGAGTGCGGAATGGCTACGGGGTTGCCGTCACGCCCGAGGCCCCGGGCGTCGACCGCTGCGACCTTTATCAAGTCCGCACCCAACTGGGCGGCGGCTTCATCCAAGGTCATGCCACCGCCCAGCAGGTCTTCCAACTGGTTGGACATGGCAAACAGGTCATTGGTGGCGCGCGCGAGCTTAACCTCTGCGCTGAGCTTCTCTTTCACGTCGGCCAGGGTTTGCACCGTGCCGGCTTTTTCAGCCTCGACGACGATTACGTGCCAGCCCAACGGGCTTTGTACCGGGGCGGAATGCCCGCCGATGGTGGTGCTAAACGCCGCCGTTGCGATCTCAATCGACAAGGCGGAGGCTTCGGCGCGGGTCATGGAGCCAATGGACGTCATAGCCGGGTTGGCACCAACTTCGGCGGCGACGTCGGCTAAGCTTTTGCCGCCGTCTAACATCTGGGCCGCGCGGGTGGCGGTGGCTTCGTCGTTCACCAAAATTTGGCTGAGGGTGCGCGAGGCTGGCGTGGAAAATTCGTCGGCGCGTTCGTCATAGGCGGTCTGTAACTCGTCGTCTGTCACGGTCAGGGTCTTGGCGATGTTGGCCGCACTCAGGACCAAGGTCGACAGGCTGCGGTATTCAGGGGCCATGAACAACTGTGCATTGGCCTGGTGATAGGCGGACAATTCGGTCTCGGAAGGCACAGGCACGTTTTTGATTTGCGCGTGGTTGATACGCAAAACCTCCAACACCCGCTTTTCGGCGGCAAATGCGTACAGTGCGTCGGTAATACGCGTCGGCAGTTGCGGGCCGGTGGCGATGGGGCTCAAGAATTGAAAGCGCCCCATGTTCTGACGCACGCGCGCGACATAGCTGTCTTCGGTCAGGCCATTGCGCGATAACAACTCTACAAACACGCGGCGATCAAAGACCTTCGCGTCGTTGAAAAATTCAGGGTTGGTCCGGATATCATCCAAAATTGCCTGTTCAGACACCAACAGGCCCATGCCATTTGCGCCTGCGTTCAATACGGCCGAACTGACCAAGCGGCGCAACAACATGTCGCCCACACCCATGGCGACGGCTTGTTCGCGAGTGATCTGCGGGCCTAGGAACTGCTGCACACGTTGAACCTCGCGGGCGAACGCGGCGCGAAAGGCCTCAACTGGAATGTCGGTGTCGCCCACCGTGGCGACGCCCACATCGGATCCACGATTGCGAAACACATCGCCGATGCCCCACATGGCAAAGCTGGCAATCAAAATAACCAAGAAAGCCTTGATGAAAACGGTGGTGGCAGCTTTGCGCATGAAATTGAGCATGAAGCGGTAAGTCCTAACACGATGAAATCAAAGCCCGACAACCTAATGCCCGGCGACGCCGCGCATCATAAAAGGGGGGGCGGGTGGGGGCAAGGCTAAAGCCATTGCCGATCCAACGTTCAAACGAAAACGCCGAACACACCCATTTTCTCCGCCTCGCCAGCACGCAAAAATCGAAAGAAACATAAAAAAGGGGAAAAACGAAGCCAATTTTAGTGTTTGTTTTCAAAGCGCCATTTTTTTCAATGGTGCTTTAAAGGCTAAATCCAACCGCACCAAATGATCCGAAAATTATTAGGAAAATATACATATTTTAAATGAAAAGTCAAGGTAATTGCCCCGCCAGCTCAGCGCTGCCTCCCCAAATATCTTGTCATCCTCGCAAACGTGGGAAGGCCGACATTATTTAGGACTTCAGTTTAGGTCCGGTTGTGACCCACAGCCGTCATCCTACGCACGTACGTAGGTACATACGTACGTATTCGTGTGATCATACTTTGAGAGACACGATAAACGAATAACCATAAGTAATTAATGGTTTTATAGGAGTTCCATCCATGCCAAAGGTGCTTGTGATCGACGATGATCCAGAAACCCGGATTAAGATTGAAACCTTGTTATCAAGTGATGGTTTCACTGTTGAGACACATGCCAATGGTGAAGATGCTCTCACATCTTTGCAACGGGGCCAAATCGACTTGGTGATCATCGATTATCACCTGAACAATCAAAGCGGTTTGTCGATACTTCAGATGATGCGCGAACGGCAAAGCACCGCATCTATGATTATCATCAGTGCGGATTTCAACCATCAAGTTGCCGGTGAGTGCTTTCGCGTCGGCGTAGATGACTTCGTCCGTAAACCAATTGATGCAGAGGAGCTTAGGCTTGTCGTCAGACGCACCCTGCATGCAAAGTCAATCGCCCGCAGGCCAGCGTCCTCCACAAGTCGAGAACATAGCAAACACAAATACGAATGCTCCCTTTATAAGGGGGGGGCAATATGCGACTGCTGTCCTTAGGTGTTATGTGATCCCCTCTACAGATTATATGAGGTGCCGACTTTCGGCTAATATTAAGCAGACTTTCATTGAAGCCGCTCGATCATCTCTCATCCCCCCACCCCAAAAGGTATTCCACCCCAGTCGCCGCCCGTGCTAAAACCCTGTCACATTGAAATTTACACAAAAACGATGATTTTACAGGGGATATGAACATGAGCGCTCGTCGCACTTTGATTGCTGGCAACTGGAAAATGAACTGTCTTGCTGCGGACGCTACGGCGTTGGCGGGGGGCTTGGCGGCTAAGTTGAAGGCGGCTGGGGACGTTAATTTTGAGATGTTGGTATGCCCATCGGCCATTTTGATTCCCGTCGTCGCAGAGGCCATTGCCGGGACCGGCATGCAATTGGGCGGTCAGGACAACCATGCGAACGAGAAGGGCGCTCATACGGGCGATACCGCTGCCGCGCAGTTGAAAGACGCCGGATGCGGCTATGCCATTGTTGGCCATTCCGAGCGCCGCACCGACCATGCTGAGACTGACGCCGTCGTCAAAGCCAAGGGTGCCGCAGCCCAGACCAACGGCTTGGTGGCCGTGGTTTGCATCGGCGAAACCGAAGCGCAGCGCGACGCGGGCCAGACGTTGGAGGTCAACGGATCGCAGATCGCTGGCTCCGTGCCGGATGGGTCTACCGCTGCCAACACCGTGATCGCCTATGAGCCCGTGTGGGCCATTGGCACCGGGCGCACGCCCACATCGGCGGAAGTCCAAGACGTTCACGCCTATATCCGCGCTGAGTTAGCGAAGAAAATCGGCCAAGACGAAGCCGACAAAACCCGCATCTTGTACGGCGGTTCCATGAACCCCGGCAATGCTAAGGAGCTGTTGGCCCTGGCCGATGTGGACGGTGGCTTGATCGGTGGTGCGAGCCTTAAGGTCGATGACTTCTGGGCGGTGGCTGAAAGCGCTTAAATTCCGCTGGATTTATCGGCGTAGAGAGACTAAAAAGCGGACAACGTTTAACCGGACCCGGAACTTCGTGTTTCGGGTCCGCGACCAATTGGAAATAAAATGCTCACCGTATTGCTCGTCGTACATCTTATTGTGACCCTGGCCTTGATCGGCATGGTGCTGATCCAAAAAAGCGAGGGCGGTGCCCTTGGTATTGGCGGCGGCGGCGGTGGCGGCGGCGGCGGCATGGGCGGATTTATGACCGGACGCGATACGGCAAACATGTTGACGCGCACCACCGGCATCTTGGCAGCCTTGTTCATGTGCCTGTCGCTGGCCATCGCTTGGTACAGTGGTCAAACCCAAGAAAAGGGATCGATCCTCGATTCGGTCCCGGCTCAGGTCGAAACGGTGCCTGCACCTGCCGCTGACGGGGCTCCCAACGTCCCAGCTGTGCCTCAGGCACCGACCGCTCCGGTATCGCAATAACCAAGGTTTCCGGGGCGTTCGGCCCGGGCAGCACAATTATTTGAGAGGCGGCGCACGTTTGCCGCCTCTTTCATTTTACACAGCCTAAAACTTGGATATATTGAAATCCCATGACGCGATATATTTTCATCACCGGCGGCGTGGTATCCTCACTTGGTAAGGGCTTAGCCTCTGCAGCACTCGGCGCTGCGCTCCAAGCCCGCGGCTATTCCGTGCGGTTGCGCAAGCTTGATCCCTACATCAACGTCGATCCCGGCACCATGAGCCCCTATCAGCACGGCGAGGTGTTCGTTACCGACGACGGTGCCGAGGCCGACCTGGATCTGGGCCACTATGAACGCTTTACCTGCGTCAGTGCGCGCCAAAGCGATAACGTCACCACGGGCCGTGTGTATTCCGAAGTCATCGCCAAGGAACGGCGCGGCGACTATCTGGGGGCTACGGTACAGGTCATTCCCCACATCACCGACAGCATCAAGGATTTCGTCCTCAACCATGAAGGCGATGAAGACTTCATGATGATCGAGATCGGCGGCACGGTGGGTGACATCGAAAGCCTGCCGTTCTTGGAAGCCATTCGCCAGTTGGGCAACGAACTGGGGCGCGAGCGGGCCATGTATGTACACTTGACCCTGCTGCCTTATATCCCCACGGCGGGCGAGTTGAAGACCAAGCCGACCCAGCACTCGGTGAAGGAGTTGTTGAGCGTTGGCATCAAGGCGGATTTGTTGCTGTGCCGCGCCGACCGGGACATCCCCGAGGGCGAACGGCGCAAAATCGCGCTGTTTTGCAACGTCTCGCAAGACAACGTCATTCCGGCGCTGGACGTCAGCTCCATCTATCAGGTTCCCATCAGCTATCACGAACAAGGCCTCGACACCCAGGTGTGCAAGCACTTCGGCATCACCGACGCGCCCGAGCCGGACCTGTCGCGCTGGCAAGACATCGTTGATCGCGTCACCAACCCAGAAGGCGAAGTCACCATCGCCGTGGTCGGCAAGTACGTGGAACTGCTGGACGCCTACAAATCTCTGGCTGAGGCCCTAACCCACGGCGGCATCGCCAACCAGGTTAAGGTCAACTTGCAGTGGATCGACGCCGAAATCTTCGAACAAGACGAAGACAGCGTCATTCATCACTTACAAGGCGTACAGGGTATCTTGGTGCCGGGCGGCTTTGGCGAGCGTGGCACCGAGGGCAAGATCAAGGCCGTACAGTTCGCCCGCGAACACCTAATTCCGTATTTTGGTATTTGTCTTGGTATGCAGATGGCGGTGGTCGAAGCCGCGCGCCACTCAGCCGGACTTTCCGGCGCGGGGTCCACCGAACTGGGCCAGCCCACCGAGCCAGTGGTCGGCTTGATGACCGAATGGGCCAGCGAAGGCGTCCTTGAACAACGTGCCAAAGATGGCGACATGGGCGGCACCATGCGCCTGGGCGCGTATCCCTGTGTGTTGCGCAAGACATCCAAAGCGTTTGAGATTTATGGCACCGAGACCATCAGCGAACGTCACCGTCATCGCTATGAAGTGAACATGGAATACAAGGGGCAGCTTGAAAAAGCGGGTCTGATTTTCTCAGGCATGTCGCCCGACGGCGTGCTGCCGGAAATCGTCGAATGGCCGGACCACCCGTGGTTCGTAGCTGTTCAATTCCACCCAGAACTCAAATCGCGCCCGTTCGAACCCCACCCGCTGTTCGTCTCTTTCATCGCAGCCACCGTGCAACAAGAACGCCTGGTTTAAGAAAGGGAAAATTTAACCACAGAGGGCACAGAGATCACTGAGGAAGCCGTGAGTATGAAAGACCCTTTGACCGATCAAATTATTGGCTGTGCCATAGAGGAACACAAAACAATTGGTCCTGGCTTACTGGAATCTGCTTATGAAGCTTGCTTTTATAAAGAGCTGTCCGATGTGGGATTGAGGGTGCTAACACAAGTGCCCATTGAAGTTGATTACAAAGGAACGAAAATCGATTGCGCCTTTAGGGCCGATATGATTGTCGAAGACGAAGTTTTGATAGAATTAAAGTCGGTTGACCAAATCAGCCCTGTTCATCAGGCGCAGCTATTGACGTATTTAAAGCTGAGTGGAATTCGAAAAGGGCTGTTGATGAATTTTAACGCTGCTTTGCTAAAAGATGGCATTCGGCGGATGGTTGTTTGAATGTATAAACTCTTCTCTGTGAACTCTGTGTTCTCTGTGGTGAAATAATCTTATGACAGTATCAAACTACCACGTCACCGTTGGTCCCGAGGGTGCTAGACATGTCACCTTCGGCAATGATTTGCCATTGGCGTTGATTGCCGGGCCGTGCCAGATGGAAAGCCGGGCACATGCTTTGGAAATGGCGGCGGCGTGCAAGGAATTGTGCGAAAAACTGGGCATCGGCTTTATCTTCAAGACCTCGTTCGACAAGGCCAACCGCACCTCGCTTTCGGGCGTGCGCGGACTGGGCCTGGACGCGGCGCTGAACGTATTTGGGGAAATCAGGGACACCTTGGGCGTGCCGCTGCTGACCGACGTGCACGAGGCTTCTCAGTGCAAAATCTTGGCCGAAGTGGTCGACGTGTTGCAGATCCCCGCGTTTTTGTGCCGTCAGACCGACTTACTAGTCGCCGCCGCGCAAAGCGGGGCCGTGGTCAACATCAAGAAGGGTCAGTTTCTGGCCCCTTGGGATATGAAGAATGTCGCCGCCAAGGTTACCGAAAGCGGCAACCCCAATGTGTTGCTCACCGAGCGGGGAACCTCGTTTGGCTACAACACCTTGGTCACCGACATGCGCGGCCTGCCGCAGATGGCCCATGATACCGGCCTGCCGATTATTTTCGACGCCACCCACTCGGTGCAACAACCGGGCGGGCAGGGCGGATCAAGCGGCGGCGACCGTCGTTTCGCTCCGGTGCTGGCGCGCGCGGCGGTGGCCGTGGGCGTGGCGGGCGTGTTTATTGAAACCCACGACGATCCGGATAACGCGGCCTCCGACGGCCCGAACATGATCCCGATCAAAGACCTCCCCGACGTGCTGAAGACTTTGATGGCGCTTGATAAGGTGGCGAAAGCGCACCCGGTCACGCTATAATTCGGCACGAAATGTACAACTAGAAGGAATGATAAGACAATGACGGCAATCGTCGACATTTACGGCCGCGAAATTTTAGACAGCCGCGGCAACCCCACCGTCGAAGTGGACGTGATTTTGGAAAGCGGTGCCTTTGGCCGCGCCATCGTCCCTTCGGGGGCGTCAACGGGCGCACACGAAGCCGTTGAGTTGCGCGACGAAGACAAAAGCCGTTACGGCGGCAAGGGGGTATTGAAGGCCTGTGAAAGCGTCAACGGCGAACTGGCCGACACGCTGGTGGGCCTGGACGCCGAGGATCAGCTGATTTTAGACCGTACCATGATCGAGCTGGACGGCACCGACAACAAAGCGCGCTTGGGCGCCAACGCCATCTTGGGCGTGTCCATGGCCGTGGCCCGTGCGGCGGCGGAAGAAGCGGCGTTGCCGTTGTATGCCTACCTGGGCGGTCCCAACGCACACATTTTGCCGACGCCGATGATGAACATCATCAACGGCGGCGAACACGCTGACAACCCCATCGACTTTCAAGAATTCATGATCATGCCGGTCGGTGCCGATAGCATCGCCGACGCCGTGCGCATGGGTTCCGAAGTCTTCCACCAGCTTAAAAAGGGCTTAGGCGCCGCCGGACACAACACCAACGTCGGTGACGAAGGCGGCTTTGCCCCTGGCGTTGCGGGTACCGATGAAGCAATTGGCTTTGTGCTCAAGGCCATCGAGGCCGCGGGCTACACGCCGGGCGACGACATGATGCTGGCGCTTGATCCTGCATCTACCGAATTTTATAAAAACGGTAAATATGAACTGGCGGGCGAGGGTAAATCGCTGAGTTCCGATGAGATGGTTCGGTATTATGAGGACATGGTGGGCAAGTACCCCATTTTCTCCATCGAAGACGGCATGGCCGAAGACGATTGGGACGGCTGGAAGACCTTGAACGATACGCTGGGCAACAAGTGCCAGTTGGTGGGCGACGATTTGTTCGTCACCAACCCTGTGCGCTTGGCCGATGGTATTGCCAAGGGCGTCGCCAACTCGATTCTCATCAAGGTGAACCAGATCGGCACCCTGTCGGAAACGTTCGAAGCCGTGGAAATGGCGCACCGCGCGGGCTGGACTTCGGTTATCTCGCATCGTTCGGGCGAAACCGAAGACACCTTCATCGCCGATTTGGCCGTCGCCACCAACGCGGGCCAAATCAAAACCGGCTCGCTCAGCCGCACCGATCGCTTGGCCAAATACAACCAACTGATCCGCATCGCCGAAGAACTGGACCCGGTCGGCACATACGCCGGACGCTCGATCTTGCGCTAGGCGACAGGCACCACGGTTGAAAAGGGCGGTTCCTCGGAGCCGCCTTTTTTTGTGGCGGGGGAGTGAGCTGTGGAATTTAAAAACAGTAGATGATACTCTCTTCGCTCGGGTTCAAAGCAGGCTAAGCCTGCTGGATTAAATGGGAACACGGAAGAGATGACCCAAGAGGGGCTTAATCCGTGACTGCCCTCGCAACTGTGAACGCCAGCCGCTTCCATTGTGCCACTGGGTGAAGACCTGGGAAGGCGGAAGTTAGGTGATAAAGCGTGAGTCAGGAGACCTGCCCGAGTGTCGACCTAACCTGATGCCAATGTTTTGTTGGCGTCGTTCAAGCACGTAGGGTGCTGAGAAAGGAAATTACCATGCATATCGAACCTGGCGTCGTTACCGGCGCAAAACTAGCTCTTGGTTACGCTACAGCCGTCGGGGCCTTCGGTCTCGCAACGAAGCTTGCCTATGATACCGTCAAGAGTGACGGCGGTGTTGCGTCTCTGGCGGCCCGATCCGGTGTAACGACCGCTTTGGTCTTCAGCTTTTTTCAGGCCTTGCCACACCAAGCGGTCGGTGTATCGGAAGTTCACCTGATTCTCGGGTCCACGCTGTTCCTGCTCTTTGGTGCAGGGCCCACGGCAATTGGGCTTGCCCTCGGATTGTTGATTCAAGGGATGTTTTTCGCGCCGACGGATTTGCCTCAGTACGCCATGAACCTCACGACCCTGCTGGTGCCGCTCTACGCCATGAACGTATTGGCGCGGAAGGTTATTGGGGAAAAAACGGCGTACAAGGACGTTACATACGGGCAGGCTTTAGCGCTATCCACCGTGTTTCAAGCGGGCATCGTGTCCTGGGTCGCGTTTTGGGCGCTTTACGGCCACGGCATCGGTTTTGAAAATCTTTCGAACGTTTTATCGTTCGGCTCGGCCTATATGCTGGTCATCGTCGTCGAACCGCTGATCGACCTGGGCGTGCTTGCGATTGCAAAATCCTCGCATAAATTCAAGGACAGCGTGATGCTCAACCGCCGCCTCTATCAAGCAGAAGCATATTAATCGGTAAGCAACTCAGCATTGAAGAAAGGGCGGCTCAAACGAGCCGCCTTTTTTATGGAGAAACGCTATAGTCCAAGGTATATGCTATGTCATGTTTGGGGGGCTTGGCGGAAAGGGCTTGCTGGATGATAAACGGCTAATGCGGAAACAGTTTTTCGGCAACTTCGCTTATTCGCATCTGGGCCTTATCGCGAGCCGCGATTATCCGGGTCTCGGATGCGGCCGCAGCTTGCGCAAGGGTTTTGCTGGCTTCACCGACAATAGCATTTAAATCGGCAATGGCGCGATCTCGTGCAGTATGAATTTTTTCTGTTGTGTGTGCCGCTTCAGCAAGTATTTTTTCTGCCGCTTCTTCAGCATCATTGGCAATATTTTCAGGGGTACGCGGCTGTTTTTTGCCATTGTTGAGTTTGGACTTCGCCTTTTTCGCACTTTTGGTAATTTTTGTCCGCACGTCATCGGCGATGGCCTTGATTTCCTGAATCGCCGTGGTGGCGCTCTTGTTTAGCTGGGCGATGGATTCTTGTGCTTCGCGTTGGATATCCTCAACGGATTGTTTGGCACCTTGGGAAATTGCTTCGTCGGCGCTACGCCTGATTTCAGAAACCATGGAGGCGTGGGGTTCCGGTTGGGACGTTCCTTCCTTGGTCCGGGCCTGCATTTCCATGACGGCGATCTCGGCCTTGGACAACAGATGGGCGGCGGAGACCTCGGCATCCATCATCATCTTGGCCGATGCCACCTGACTGTTGGCCAGAATGCGGGCACCCGCGACCTGATTAATTTCGCTGATATTGTTGAGGGCGGTGGATATCTCATGGGCGAACACCGACGCCGCCAATTTTTCCGCCGCCACGCGGTCCTGCTCAATAAGCGCATCCAGCTCATCGAGGGAACGGTTTTGGTTAAGATATTCGCTGCTCATGTCCGCCTCCCCAAACAGGCAGTGCCCCCCAGCACACAATTTAAAATAATACAAACAGGTACTCATATGATTTAGAGTGAGTCTAGTGAAAATTCTCTTGGCCGCATAACGGGTTATGCCACAACGCATAATCAGACATTGGCAACTGGATTTACGCTTCTGGCGGTGACCTCAACTGATCGCCGCAACACTTTAATCTTAGATGTGAAGAGATGGAGTGTTGGAATGAGTTACAGGCGGGCGGTTCACACGAGCCGCGCTTTATGGGTTCAGGGTGCGTCCATTTTTTGACGCGAAGAAGGGGTGGCTACGACAAGATTGCCGAAAACCTCATGTACAAGCGGGTCAAAAAGTAGGGCCCGCCTTCAACGCGTGCAGCGGTAAAAGCGGGCGGTTGCCCTGTATCGCATGTGGGCCTTACCCGGTTCTGATCCGGCTGAAAAATCATTCTGCTCTAGCACCTATATATGGGTATAATTTAGCTACACTTCCTCCTTTCCGCTTCCCATATACGAGTAGAAAATGGAATGGAAAAAGTTGCCATGATGTTGAATCCGATTGATGCCAACCGAATGATTGCCTTGGCTCATGACAAGAGCAGCAGGGGACGAGAGACCCTTGCCGCGGTCATTGATGATCTGTTTGAAAATCAAGCTAACGTCTTGAGCGACCGTGAAAAACGGTTGATGTACAACATCATCGAAAACCTGATTCACGAAGTTGAAGTTTCGGTGCGGCGCAAATTCAGTGAAAAACTTGCCCTACGCAGCGACGTACCGCATGACTTGATCGTTGCCTTGGCCAACGACCATGTGGACGTCGCGTACCCTGTGTTGTCACATAGCGACGTGCTGCGGGATCAGGACTTGATTGAAATTATTCGGCTGCGTACCAAGGAATATCACCTCGCGATCACCTTACGCGATGACCTGGACGAAGATGTATCCGCCGCTTTGGCCGAAACGGGCAACGAAAACGTGATTGTCAGCTTGCTGAACAATCAAAATGCCAAAATTTCACAAGCGACGGTCGAATACTTGGTAGAGCAATCGAAACGGTTCGATACCTTCCAAGAACCGCTCCTGCACCGCCAGGAACTCAATGCGGACCTCGCCACAAAAATGTTTACCTGGGTTTCGAAAGCTCTGCGGGAACATATTATTAGCCGCTATAACCTAGATGAAAGCACCGTAGAGCAGCTGTTGAATCAAAGCACCCAGGAAGAGCTGGACAACCTCCCAGGTGCACAGGACGAATCCGCCAAGCGGCTCTTGAACCGCTTGAAAGATAATGGGGAGATCACCCTAGACTTATTGATCAAGTCCCTGACGGGGGGGGAAATATCATTGTTCGTTGGTGTGTTTAGCGTCATGACGGAATTGGACACTCTTCTGGCGCGGCGAATTTTGTTCGGGGAAAATGGCGAAGGTTTGGCCCTGGCCTGTCGTGCCATCGAAATTCCCGAAATAACGTTCGCCACCATTTATTCAAAAACGCGTCGGGTTTCACCTGCGCGCCCCAATGCCAGCCGCGATGACGTCAACAAAATGCTGACCCGGTATCGTAATATTGCCATTGGGGACGCCCGCAGCGCCCTGGGTCAATGGCGTCAGGGCGCTGATTTATTCACCCCCATACGCAGCGTGTTTGCCAATGTCTGATCATCGCGATAAACCCCCGCGCCAAACCAGAAGCTGGCCGTCCGTCAAGGGCACTCCAGAGCAGCGGGCATCCAAGGGCATGTCGCGGCTTGAGGATATTACCCGGCTGATGTCTGAATGGGTCTGGGAAACGGATGTGGACGGCCGCCTGACCTACGCATCCGAGCGGGTTACGGAAGTTCTTGGCTGGCTGCCCCTGCAAATTCAGGGCAAGACTTTTTTTGAACTGGGCAGCTTTGTGGACGAACAGGGCAATGAAATCACGCCCAACCTGGAAAAGCCTTTTCGCGAACTGCTGTTCCAAACAAAATCCCGCAATGACGAGGAGCGCTTGGTGCAGGTGAGTGGCCTGCCATTTTATGATCGCGACACTTGGGCCATCGAAGGGTATTGCGGCACCGTGGAGGACATCACCGAGCAGCGCCGCATTCTGAAAGAGATGGGCATAGCAAAACTTGAGGCTGAAAAAGCCAATTTGGCGAAGTCCGAATTTCTGTCGTCCATGAGTCACGAGTTGCGCACGCCGCTGAACGGCATCCTCGGTTTCGCCCAGCTTCTCGATTACAATCCCGCCTCCCCCTTGACCGCAAAGCAAAAAGACAACACCAACCAGATCATCAAGAGTGGCCATCATCTGCTGAATTTGATCGATCAGGTGCTGGAACTGGCGCAGATCGAGGCCGAAAAAGTTTTCCTGCAGATTGAAGACGTGCCGCTCAACGAACTTTTGCAGGAGTGCATACCCCTCGTCGAGTCGATGGCGGACAAACGTGGTATTACATTGAATTATATGGACGCTGACAGTGCAGGTTTCATCGTGCGCGGTGACCACGTGCGTTTGAAACAGGTTGTGTTGAATCTGTTATCCAACGCCGTGAAATACAACTGCGACAACGGCTCCGTTTCCATCAACGTATATATGGGCAATGAAGGCATGATGCGTATTGCCGTCACCGACACCGGACTTGGCATAGCCAAAGATAAGCAGGACGGCTTGTTCGAGCCCTTTGACCGCCTGGGCCATGAATCGTCCGACATTGAAGGCACCGGCATCGGATTGACCATCACGCGCAATCTCGTTCATCTGATGGATGGCGAAATCGGCTTTGTCAGCGAAGTTGGCAGGGGCAGCACCTTCTGGGTCGAGGTCCCCGTGGCCGCCGCAAACGTGCCCAAACCTATAAACAGTAAGGTTAAAACGGTGGACGATTTTGACCTGAGCACCTCCCTCGGCGACGCCACGAAGCATTACACCGCGTTGTACGTGGAAGACAATCTGGCGAATCTGGCGCTGATAGAACAAATATTGGGCAGTGTGCCCAACCTTGATCTCATTTCCACCCATACGGCGGAGCTTGGGATTGAAATGGCGGAGGCGCAAAGCCCCGACCTTGTCCTGATGGATATCAACTTGCCCGGTATGGACGGCGTCGAGGCCCTGGGGCGTCTTAAATCGATTGAGGGAACATCCCACATCCCGGTTATCGCGATTACCGCCGCCGCCATGCCGGACGATGTTGCGAAGGGAAATGAAGCCGGTTTTCACACGTATCTAACCAAGCCGCTACAGATCGATGAGCTCATTCGGGCGATTAGACAGGCTCTACAAATACAATAACGAGCCGCCTTTTTGATGTGGGGCACAGGTCGGTATAGGTGGTTGGATTGTATTGCGTGATTTCCAGCCCTTAGGGACGTTTTTGACTGTTGGTGTGGTGGAACCGCGCGGCGACCCCATGCGGTCCCGGTGGCGGCGGATAATAGAGCCGGTACTCACCAATAGCCTCGACCACGGGATAGCTATCCGCAATCGCCGCACGCAGCTCCGGCGTAAAGCGCGTTGGATGCTCTTGTTGACCATGGGCGAGGCGCTCGAACTGTTGTAACGATTTGATCACCACGACATCAAACGTGCGCGTTCGAAACAAGTCTAGAAATGGCCCTTGATCCCACACACCCTGAATGGCTAGGTCCGTGACGATTGCCGATTCAGCGATGGCGTTTTTACCGGCAAGCATCGTGAGGGTCATTTCCTCGGACCAAATGGGGCCGGATAGGTGGCGGATTTTATCCACAACTTGCTGGGCGGCGCGTTGGCGCTCGGGTGACGGCAGATGTTCCCAGTACGCGCTGTTGGCATAAACCTGCCATACCGACATAAGACACACGACAGACGCCATGACCTTGGACCGGACATTGCCAGCCGTAGTGATGCTGAGCAGCTCGACGGTGAACAGGCCAAACATGATCGTGCAGGCACCCGCCAGGGGAATGAGGTAATTTATGGAAGCGCCACTTTTGAGAATCCCTAAGGTGAGGAACGCGGTGACGCTCAGATAAATCAGTGCCGTGAGCCTTGCCGCCGCATCAGGCTGGTCACGCACTGTCACGCGCAACGCGCGCGGGCCTTTCGCCGTCTGCCGCGCACCGAACCTGATCGCCACAAGCAATACACCGACGCCGGCAATGACTAACATAATGAAGTGACGGTCTAAAAAACGGACCAGTACGGACACATTGACCCATTGAACGCGGTTGATGTTGTA